>Ga0075426_10004012_pt1 | contig 10478 bp, 11 predicted proteins | sample SoiMethybrSBSTD5_FD_75304 | JGI IMG/M metagenome (GOLD analysis project Ga0075426, IMG submission 75304) | Bulk soil microbial communities from a Populus tree surrounding site in Tennessee, USA - Soil MetaG P. TD hybrid SBSTD5 | ecosystem: Environmental > Terrestrial > Soil > Tree plantation...
GGCAAAGCGAGAAGGATGAAAGCGAGAACGAGTGCTGTGATGGCCTGGCGCATGGTTAGGAATTATAGGAAGCCGGTGAGCGACGCGTCAATTTTTGACGAGCCGCTGGCGGCAGCCAATTTCTCCAAATAGAGTTTTAGATCTGGTGCGAGTGGTGCGGTGATCGTGGTCTGCTTTTCGGTGCGGGGATGAGCAAACGAAAGGCGTGCGGCGTGCAGGAACTGGCGATCGAGCGCCGGGAGTTTTGTCTTGCCGACGATAAGTTGCGTCGCGGCGCCGTAGAGAGTGTCGCCAACAACAGGGTGCTTGAGGGCTGAGAAGTGCACGCGGATTTGATGCGTGCGTCCGGTGTGGAGTTGGACCTGGACGAGCGTGGCGGCGCCGAACTCCTGGAGCACGGTCCAGTCCGTGCGGGCGGCTCGTGCGTTTTCGGACTTGCCGGCGGGCCGCGCGGACATCTTTATGCGGCGATTGGGATCGCGAGCGATGGCAAGTTCGATGCGGCCTTTTACGCCAGCGAGTTTTCCCTGCACGAGCGCCAGATATGTTTTTTGCATTGTGCGTGACTGGAAAGCTTCGGAAAGCTTGGCGTGAGCGAAATCGCTTTTGGCGATGACGATCGCGCCGCTAGTGTCCTTGTCCAACCGATGAACGATACCGGGCCGCAACGCATCACCGCCCTGCGAGAGCGACTGGCCGCGGCCGAGAAGCGCGTTGACGAGCGTCCCGGTAAAATTCCCCGCTCCGGCATGGACAGTCATGCCGGCGGGCTTGTTGACGACGATGAGGTCATCGTCTTCGTAAAGCACGTCGAGCGGGATGGATTCGGCTTCCGCTTTGAGAGGAGCGCGCGGCTCAGGCTGCACGGTGACGCGTTCGCCGCCTTTGAGTTTTTGGCTCGGTTTGGAGGGCTGGCCGTTGACGAGAACAAGGCCGGAATCGATGAGTTCCTGGACGCGGGCGCGGGAAAGTTCGGCGGCGTGTGCGGCGACAAAACGGTCGAGGCGCGTGCCGGAGTCATCGGCGGATGCCAGAAGCTCGATGGGAGCGGGAGACACGCGGGGATTGTAGCAGGGGAAAGGAAGTGGCGCGTGACTAGTGGCTAGTGGCTAGTGGCGAGTGGCGAGTTCCAGAATGGGAATAATTTGGGTACACCCCGGCTGTTTTCGTAAGAGCGGCAAATAAAAGACTTAGGGGCGAGAAATGGAATTGAGGCGTCGGAATGGCGATTCCAGATATGGGCAGTCCAGATGGTTATCAAAGAAAGGAGTTATAGGAGAGGCAAAGGGGATCGTTGTCAAAACAAAGGGGATAGCCAACATGGTTGAGGACGCGGGCAGGAGGCGGCCCCTCGCAGACTTCGCTCAGGGTAAACAAAAGCGGGGTCGAACGGTTCGAATGGAACTTGATTACACTCACCAGTGCAGCAAAGCTCTTTTACCATGTAAATAGATATTTTATAAGTATTCGGATGACAGAAAACTGGCAGAGAGTGGAGCTGCTAACGCCAATGTGGATCTTGCGGCGTGGCGCGCAGGCTGCAGAATTCGCAGCTACAAGTGCGATTGGCGCGAGGTCATGTTGATCTCCATACGAAAAGCCACGACCGAAGATGCGGGCGACATTCTGGCGTGCCTTGCCGCTGCATTTGCGGAATACCGCGAGAGCTACAGTCCAGGCGCGTTTGCCGACACCGTGCTTACGACAGAGGCGATTGTGGAGCGCCTGCGCGAGATGACTCTATTCGTGGCGACCGGCGAATCCGGCAGAGTGGTCGGCACCATTGCCTGCGCCGTTGTGAGCGAGGACGAAGGCCACATTCGGGGGATGGCAGTTGTTCCCGAGTCGCAAGGAAGCGGAATCGCGCGACGATTGCTAGTGCAAGCCGAATCCTATTTTCGGGAACGGAATTGCACGAGAATCACCCTGGACACAACCACGCCGCTCAAACGAGCGATTCTGTTGTACGAAAAGTTTGGCTTCTCCGCATCCGGGAAAGTCCAGGACTTCTTCGGAATGCCGCTGATGGAATACGTCAAAACAGTTTGACCGCCTGCGACCGCTTAGACACTGGGCTTGGAATCGGGCGGGGGCGCGGTGCCCCAGCGGGATTGGCAGGCTTGGCGGAATTTTTCGCGTTCTTCGGGGGTCATGCCTTCCCAGCGGTCGCGCATTTTGCGGCGGAAGCTGGAGCGATGGCCGCCGTGACCGCACATGCCTCCGAAAAGGATACGGCAAAGGGCGAGCAGTCCGAGCGCTTGCCAGAAGGTGATGAGCTTCCAGCCGAAAAGTGGAGGCAGGAGCCAGTTCCAGAGATGCATTACGGCTTCGCCGCCGAGCCAGACGAAGGCCGCGATTGCGAGAATCGCGAGCGGGGCGATCCAGATCAGCTTCATTCTATTTCTCATGTTGTGCATGGTGTGCTCCTTACTTCCCTACTTGCCGAAAAATTCGTCATGAATGCTCTGTAGTCTTTCGCGGAGATGCAGCACCGCGTAGCGCTTACGCGCGAGCAGCGTGTTGACCTTCACGCCGGTCTTCGCGGAGAGTTCCTTGAAGCTGCGTCCTTCGATTTCGTGCGCGACGAAAACTTCGCGCTGCTCAGCGGGAAGTTCGTCGAGCGCGACCTCCAATTCGTCGAGCAGCGCATTGCGGAGGTACTGCGCTTCCGGGCCGGCGTCCGGCGACGGCAGCAAATCCTCGATCTGCAGACGCTCGCCGTCCTCAAATTCCACTGCTGCGTCGCTCAAGCTCTCCGCGCGTTTCTTGCGAAACAGGTCCGTGATGCGATTGCGCGCGATGCGGAAAAGCCAGCCGGTGACGTGCTCGATGGGCATCAGCAAGCGATTGGCTTCCACGAGTTCGTAGAAGACTTCCTGCACGATGTCTTCGGCGTCCGCGGGATCGGGCACACGGCGGCGGATGAAATTGCGAAGGCGGTTGCGCTCGCCCGCAACGATCTCGGAGATTTGACGATCTTGCTCGGTCATCGCGGCGGTGCTCACCGGCCCATCCATCCAGTTATGAAGACGGATGAGAGGCGGGAATATTGTAAGGACTTAGCGGACCATAAGGTTCATGGCGTGGTGCGCACAGTGGGGTAGGTGATGCCGAGTTGCTCCAGGTACGTTTTGTATTTGGACGGGTCGAAGTAGAACTTTTTGAGGTCGGGCACAAATTTTTGCATTTTCTCTTTGTTGAGTTCGACGGCGGGCTGGTCGGTGGGAGCGAGAAACGATTCGTAATGGATGTCTTTCGTCTGAACGGTGCGGAAGTAGTCCCAGGCTTGCGCGACGAGCTGCGGCTGCAACAGAAAATCGAGCGCGGTCATCGCCTGGACTTTTGCGCCGGCGGTTGAACCTTTGTGCGCGATGGGCGTGGCCATGGCGACAGCGTTCGGCCAACTGTGGCCGGGAAGATTGGGAATGTTCGCGGGGAACATGAGATAGACCATCGGGACGTTCCAGGAGATGTCACCGACGTCATCAGACCCGCCACCTGAAAGTGTCTTTGCGGGCTCTTCGAGCGGCTCGATCTTTGACTTGAGGCCTTCCACTTTTGCGCCAATTTCCTTTTGCAGAGCTTTCGCGAGCGTTTGATCGGCTTCAGTCCACGCCGGCATGCCGACGGATTCGATGTTTTTGTGCTGCGCTTCCGCGATCACTTTGTTGAAGAAGGGCGGCCAGGCGGAGCCGACGAGTTTGTGGTCGACCGTAGTGCCGGTGCTTTTCGCGGCGGAGTCGGCAACAGTGTTGCCGAGTTCATAGAGCGACTTGATGTGCGGGTAATCCATTTCGCGGAAGTAATACCAGACGGCTGCTTCGGAGGGCACCACGTTGGGCTGATCGCCGCCATTGATAATGACGCGGTGCGAGCGCTGCGCGGTGCGGAGATGTTCGCGGTTGAAATCCCAGGAGACGTCCATGAGTTCGACGGCATCGAGCGCGCTGCGGCCGTCCCACGGCGCCATGGCGGCGTGCGCGGCTTTGCCATGAAAAAAATATTGGATGGAGACGAGACCGCTCCACGTGCCTTTACCAGTGCTGTACGACGTAGTGAATTCGTTGCTGACGTGCGAACCGAGCACGATGTCGACATCTTTGAAATATCCGGCGCGAACGTAGAAGGCTTTTGTGGCAACGAGTTCTTCCGCGATGCCTGGAAAAAGTTTGATAGTGCCGGAGAGATGATATCTCTCCATCTGCTTTTTCAGGACGAGCGCGGCGGTTACGTTGACGGCCATGCCGGAGTTGTGGCCTTCGCCGTGACCCGGTGCGCCTTCGATGAGGGGATCGTGAAACGCGACGCCGGGTTTTTGCGACGCGCGCGGGATGCAGTCTTCATCCGTGATGAAAGCGATGACAGGTTTTCCGCTGCCGTAAGACGCGACCCACGATGTGGGAATTCCCGCAATTCCCTTTTCGATTTTGAAGCCATTTTTCTCGAGGATGCCGGTGACGTACTTCGAGGTTTCGACTTCCTGGAAGCCGAGTTCGCTGAAGCTGAAAATCTGGTCGACCATTTGTTGCGTGAAGGTCTGCAACTTGTCAGTTTCATCGACGGCTTCGTGCTTCAGCGCGTCCAAGGGGGGCGGCTGTTGAGCGCGAATAACAGGCAATAAAATCAGCAAGATAGAGAGGATTGAGAGGGGCTTGAGCAAGGTGAACCGCCTTTGCCCGCGAGGGCTGGGAAATGTGTCAAAAATGATGCGTAGTTTACCTCAAGAACGGAAGAAGTGTGGGCGCGGCGCGCGTCTAAAAGGGGGTGCGCGCGTTGACTTGAGCGCAGCGGAAAACTAAGATTCTGGCCCTGTGACCGATAGGCAAGGAAGTGGCGAAAAAATGGAAGGCTCATCGAACGAGCCGCAAGATTCCGGCAGCAACCAAAAAGTGTTGGTTGCCGTCGTGGCAGCGGTCGCAATCGTAGCGATCATAGCGGGCGTTACCCGTTTCAAACACAACGACGCGCCAAAAAGCTTCAGCGTGACCGGCATGCGCGTCGAGCGATTGACGCGAAACGGCAAAGCCGCCGGCGTGGCGATCTCTCCAGATGGGAAGAGTACCGCGTATGTGCTGCGAAACGGCAACGAGCAAAGCGTTCTGGTGCAGCGGAACGGGACCGCGAGCGACGTTCAACTTATTGCGCCGGACAATATCAACTACGGCGGGCTGGCGTTTTCTCCCGACGGATCAACGCTCTACTACACGGCGTCTTCGAAAGACAACCAGCTGTATAGCTCGCTATTTAAAATGCCAGTGACCGGCGGCGCCGCGACGAAACTTGTCGATGATATTGATACGGCCATCAGTTTTTCGCCGGACGGAACACAATTCGCGTTTGTACGCGGCGTGCCGGACAAACGGGAAGTAGATCTGATGGCCGCAAACGCAGACGGCAGTGGCGTGAAAGTCGTCGCAAAAAAGGCGGGGCAGGTTTACCACGCGTCGCTGATTACGCCGGCGTGGTCGCCTGACGGCAGGACGATCGCGTTCACAATTTATCAGTCGACGAACCGGCGAATCTTGATGACGGTCGCGCCCGACGGCTCGGGGCTCCAGGAATTTTACAAAACGCATGATGATCTGGGCCGGCCGCAGTGGCTTCCCGACGGATCGGCGATCATCGTGCCGATACGCGAAGGAAACCTGGGAGATCGCGGACAACTTTGTAAGGTGGACTTCCCTTCCGCGCAAGCGCAGCGGATTTCGAACGACCAGCGCGATTACAGCACGCTGTGGTTCGGATTGAATCGCGACGCGACGGCCCTGGCCGCTGTCGAAACAACGATCACCGGCGATCTTTGGCTTTTGCCGGACGGCGACGCGGAACACGCGCGGCAACTGACGACGGAAGGAACGCTGGTCGTTTATGTGTCGACTTTCGGCAAGGACAAGATTCTCTATGAGACGCGCGAAGGTCACATTTTTACTGCCGACGTCGACGGCGGAAATTTACGCCAGGTGAAGATAGGCACCGCGGGTTTGCGCGACGTGGCGGCGTGCGGCGACGGCAAGCACATCGTGTATTCCGAGACTTCCGGAGAGGCGCCGCAACTGTGGCGCGTGGACGCGGACGGCACGAACGCAAAGCAACTTACGAATGAAAGATCGGCGACGATGCCAAACTGTTCGCCTGACGGCCGATGGATTTTTTATTGGAATGAAGAGGAACACGGTTTTTATCGCGTTTCGATCGATGGTGGCCCGCCGTCGAAAACAGGTTTGACGAACCCCAGCGATCCTTACGTGCGCTTCTCGCCGGATGGAAAATGGATTACGTACACCGCCGAGAATATGGAACATCCCCAATCGCCATTCACCGTGGTGATCGCGCCGGCGAACGGCGGACCCGCGACGACAACTTTTCCGATGGTGCCCGGAATGGGAATGGCTCCGCCGCAGTTTGCCGCAGACGGACACGGTCTGTACTTCAATTTAATGCGGCAGGGCGCTTCAAATATTTGGAAAATGGATAAGCCGAATGGCGCATTGAAACAGGTAACGAATTTTCCTTCAGGATTGATTGCTTCGTACGTTTGGTCGGAAGACGGAAAAACATTGTACGTGGCGCGCGGGACGCATAGCAGCGACGTCGTGGAGTTGAGGGCGCCCTAGCTGTTCAGGTTTGCTCTGGTGCCCCTGCGGCTCGACCGGTGGCTTCCGTCACATCACGCAATCGTTCCAACAGCGCGGGCGAAAGCTGACCGCGTTCGAATCGCCACGACCAATTCCCTTTTTGACGACCAGGAAAATTCATGCGCGCTTCGCCGCCGAGGCCGAGTACGTCCTGTAGCGGAACAATGGCCAGATCGGCCCGCGATTCCATGACAGATTGAATGCAAGGCCAATGAATCTGCTCAGCGTCCGTTCGGAGGAACGATTTGACGCGAGCGAGCGTTTCGCGATCGCCAGTGGCGTGGTCACGCTCCGCGTTCTGTCGTAGTTCGCGCCACCAACCGTTCGTCGTGTTGTTATCGTGAGTGCCGGTGAACGCGACGGTATTTTGCGAGTAGTTCGTGGGCAGATGCGTTCCGTCTTCGCTGAATCCGAATTGCATGACGGCAAGGCCCGGGAAACCGAATTGATTTCGAAGCGCTTCCACTTCCGGACTGATCACTCCCAAGTTTTCCGCGACGATGGGTGCGTCGCCGAGTTGTTGCTTGACTGCTTCAAATAACGCAGCACCCGGCCCTGCCACCCAATGCCCGTTGCGCGCAGTATCGTCTTGCGCCGGAACAGACCAAAACGCCTCGAAACCGCGGAAGTGATCTACACGAAGCAAGTCCAGATGTTCGAAGGCAAAACGGAAACGTTCAATCCACCACCGGAAATTGTTTTGCGCGATGCGGTCCCATCGATAGGTCGGACTGCCCCAGCGCTGGCCGTCGGCGCTGAAATAATCGGGCGGAACGCCGCCGACCGAGCGCATGTGGTGATTCTCGTCCAAATCGAAAAGTGCCGGATGGCTCCAGACATCGGCGCTGTTGTATTCAACGTAGAACGGAAGATCGCCAAGAATCGAAATGTTCCGCTCGCGGCAGTATTTCCGAAGTTGCGTCCACTGGCGAAAAAATTCAAATTGCGAAAATGAATGATAACGCGCAATTTGCGCCGACGGTTTTCGGCGCGGATCGAACGCGTTCCACGGCCTGCCGCGATTCGCGTGAAGCAAAGCCATGAAGTTCACGTACGGCTCGAGCCACCACGAGTTATGCGCGACAAAATCCTGATATTCCTTCGATTCGGAAAAAGCCAGAAACGCGCGGCGCAACAATCCCTGTTTGTAGCGCGTGACAGCAGGATAAGCGACTCGCCCCGCGGGAAAATGCGGTACGGTACGCAAGTCTTTCGACGCCAGATAACCTTGTGCGACGAGTTCCTCCGGACTAATCAATAAAGGACTACCTGCGAACGCTGAGCACGATTGATACGGCGAATTAAATGGTCCGGGCGGCCCAAACGGCAGGACGCACCACGCGCGTTGCCGCGCATCCGCAAGCGCATCGGCAAAATGACGGCTCTCCGCTCCAAGATCGCCGACGCCGAAACGACCAGGGAGCGACGTCAGGTGCAGCAGAACCCCGCTGGAGCGCTGAAGTTTCACGGCAACAGGTTCACGGAAGCTGGCATGTTGACCGCATTGCAGATTTGCGGCGATTCTATAAGCGTTTTCATCGAGCTACTAGAGTACCGTCAGACGCCAGGTTCGACGAAGCGGGCGGCAAGAGGCGTGCCGGACAGTTACGTCCGGCGATGCTTCGTCACGCGGCGCAAGAAACTCTGGCCGAACGACTTCCGTCTGTGAGAAATTAGGACAGGATGCGCCCGTAGCTCAGTTGGATAGAGCATCTGCCTTCTAAGCAGGATGTCGTGGGTTCGAGTCCCTCCGGGCGCGCCACTTCATTTTCAATGATTTGCGCGAGAATGCGACCCACCCGACCGTCTGCTTTTTTGACAGATGGTCGGAGACCGCAGGACTCTGGCGTTTTTCCTTTTTCTTCTGTCGATCCAATTGCTTACGTGAACTGAACCCAATCCGGTATCCGCTCAGAATCAGGTCTTGTCATAGAAATGTAATACACGCAGAGCACGCCAAGAGAGCGCTCGGGAAGTCCTTTCAAGTTTCCGATTACACGTGCTAATCGGAAATCCATATGGGCGACTTGCGCGTTAATCAGGAGCAAGTGAGCATTCCAGGCAGGGGATTCTTGTTTTGTCTTCGCTTCTCTAACTATTTGAGGGCTTTTTTCGCTTGTGCTCGCACCCTAGCCCACCGCTTCTTCGCCGCTTTCGCAATCTTCGCTCTACCAGCTGCAGAGAGAACTCGCTTTTTTATCCCCGATAGCTCGCGACCGGCTGAATTCCCCAACGCTTTCCCGGCGGCCCGCACACCCTCTAATTGCTTCTGCAATTTGCCTAACTGTTTCTCGAGCTTTCGCTCTTCACGTTTGATTGCCGCCAGAATGTTCATTGAGTCCTCCGCAAGGAATCTATCGTAAAGCGGAGACGAAGCGCCAGACGTGCCCTGGAAGTGAAGTAACTGGGTCCGCTCCGAACGTGTCCGATTTCGGCTGTTTATCAGATGGGATGAGAAGGCACTGGACCGACTCGCGAGGACTTCATTCTTAAAGTATTCAAATTCTCCGGTTGAGCATTGTTTTAGAGCTTGGCATTATTGCGGACCGATTGCACCACTTGACTGATCGCATCTGTGACAACGTCAGGCCTATCAACGATAACGAAATGCCCGCTCTTCTCGGCAATGATCTCCTTACTGTTTCGAGAAAGTGCCAACAGCTGGGTCTGCAATTTGACGTAATCGGGGTTACGGTCCATATCGGTGCTGACATCAACGAGTGGTTTGTCACCGAGCAGGTAGCTGTGTTCGGTGGCGATTGCATCGGCCTTCGCGACACATTCCGGCAACATTTCGGGGTTTGATTGCAGCGTCAATTGATCGCGGGTTTGTGCCATAGCCCAAACATGGAATTGGCGATTCGCGGGAGGTAGTTTGCTGAAATTCGGGTCACTCTCCATTCCAAAAGTTTTCATGGCGTTGGGGGTTGAAGTTTTAGGAGGCGGCATGGGAGGCGGTACTGGCGCATCGCCACCTGGCGGCGGGCGGAATATCATTGCAGCAGCGTGATCGACAAAAACCACGCCTGCTACTTCGTCTGGGTATTGCCCTGCGTAGAGACGCGCAACCAGTCCACCAAGGGAGTGACCAACGAGCACATAGGGCCCCTTGATCCCCGCGTTTCTCAATGCGGTGTGCACTTCGCCTACCCTAAGCGAGCAGGAATCCTTCGGGCCGGAATCGCTCCAACCGATTCCAGAATGGTCATACGAACACACCGTAGTAAATCTCGCAACCGCGGGTTGAACGAGCCCCCAATCGAAAGAGTAGCCCGCACCCACGATGATAACAGCCGGGCTTCCGGTACCGGTGCAATAAAGATGAACACGATAGCCACCTACATCGACCAACTTGCCCAGAGGCGGAGGCGGGTTCTGTTCCTTAGCGACAGTTTGCGCCAGGGCCACGATTGGGATTATACAAAGCAGGGCGAGGACAGCCGTAAGGCGCTTGCAGTAGCCCATGTTCAATGTTGCGTTCACTGGTCGCTTCTCGCAGGTGACTGGCATGCATGCCTCCCGTAACTTCGATCGGTAGGATTGTATCCTCACTGGCTTTCGTTGCCCAACTGATAGCTTGGCAACAATCGTACTACCCGGCGTACGCTGCGGGGAGCTAACTCCTGAGTCGCGTAATCGGAAACTTGAATCCACCTGGATTCGGCGTTAAGCAGGACTTGATCACTGGATGTACGTCGATTGAGCAGACAATAGGGCCTTTTGCATGAGAAGCTATGCCGTCCTTTTGATTTTAGGACGCGCTGGAAAGGAAGCAGCCTGATATGAAGAGTTTGTTTGATGCCGCGACGTCGACCGAGATTAAAACACGGATTGCGCGACTTG
>Ga0075426_10004016_pt1 | contig 10476 bp, 10 predicted proteins | sample SoiMethybrSBSTD5_FD_75304 | JGI IMG/M metagenome (GOLD analysis project Ga0075426, IMG submission 75304) | Bulk soil microbial communities from a Populus tree surrounding site in Tennessee, USA - Soil MetaG P. TD hybrid SBSTD5 | ecosystem: Environmental > Terrestrial > Soil > Tree plantation...
TATCGATGAGGTTCAGCGTGTAATCGAGCCCGTCGTCGGCGCGGTAGCTGAGCCGCACGGGGCTTGCCTTGATCGTGATGCCGCGTTCGCGCTCGAGCTCCATGCTGTCGAGAAACTGCGCCGTCTTCTCGCGCTCGCTGACGGCGCCGGTGTATTCGAGCAGTCGATCCGCCAGTGTGGACTTGCCGTGGTCGATGTGGGCGATGATGGAAAAGTTCCGGACGCGCTCCGCGCTCATGAAGCCTTGGCTTTCCGGTAATAGGCGATCGTCTCCGCCAGCCCCTGGTCGAGGCTCGTCTTCGGCGCCCAGCCCAAGATTTTTTTCGCGCGCGATGTCTCGAGGACGCTGCGGCGCTGCTCGCCTTCTTTGGCCGCGCCGTGGATCGGCGCGACTTTCGCGCCGAGGCCGGCGGCGAGCTTCGCATAAAGCGTGTTCAAATCCGTTTCCACGCCGGTGCCGATATTGATTGCGCCGACGAAGGAGCTGTCGAGCGCCAACATGTTGGCCGCGGCCACGTCGGCCACATAGACGAAGTCGCGGGTCTGCTTGCCGTCGCCGTTAATCACCGGCGTGTTGCCCGAGAGCAGCTGGTCGATGAATATCGCTATTACCCCCGCCTCGCCGCGAAAATTTTGCCGCGGGCCATAAACGTTGGCGTAGCGGAGAGCGACGTACGGGATGCCAAACGTTGCGAGATAATACGCGAGATAATTTTCACCGGTGAGCTTGCTGACGCCGTAGGGACTCGCCGGCCGCGTGGGATGGTCCTCCGGCGCGGGGAATTTCTCCTGCTCGCCATATATGGCTCCCCCCGACGAGGCAAAAATGACTTTTTTCAATCCGGCCGCGCGGCCGGCCTCGAGTAGATTCAAAAACCCCAGCACGTTGATCCGAGCATCGAAAACCGGGTCGGCGACCGAGCGGCGCACGTCCATCTGCGCCGCGTGGTGGTTCAGCACGTCGGGGCGGATCTCGCCGATCACGCCCTGGATCTTGGGATCTAGAATGTCCATCGAATGGAGTGATGCCTTGGGATTCAAATTACGTCTTTGCCCAGAACAAAGGTTGTCGATTACAACGACCTCGTGTCCGCCTGCGATGTAGGCATCGACGACGTGGGAGGCAATGAATCCGGCACCGCCGGTGACAACGATTTTCATGAATTAGCGCCCCAGCTTCTCTCTGAAGAATTCGATCGTCCGCTTCAATCCCTCATCGACTTGGATCTGCGGCTCCCATCCGAGGAGCTGCCGCGCCTTGGTAATGTCGGGCTGCCGCACTTGCGGATCGTCCTGCGGCAGCGGCTGGTAGACGATCTCGCTTTTCGAGCCGGTGAGCCCGACGATTTTTTTTGCGAATTCGAGCACCGTCATCTCGTGCGGGTTGCCGAGATTCACCGGGAGGTGGTGCTCAACCTCCAGCAGGCGGTGCAGACCGCGGACGAGATCGTCGATGTAACCGAAGCTCCGCGTCTGCTCCCCTTTGCCGTACACGGTGATCGGATCGTTTTTCAGCGCCTGCGTGATGAAGTTCGGCACGACGCGGCCGTCCTTCCTGCGCATGCGCGGGCCGTAGGTGTTGAAGATGCGCACGATGCGCGTGTTCAGCTTGTGCGAGCGGTGATACGCCATCGTCATCGCCTCGGCGAACCGCTTCGCTTCGTCGTAGACACCCCGCGGCCCGATGGGATTGACGTTGCCCCAATAATCCTCGCGCTGGGGCTTGACGAGGGGATCACCGTAAACCTCGGATGTCGACGCGAGGAGAAAGACGGCGCCCTTATCTTTCGCGAGACCGAGCGCATTGTGCGTCCCGAGCGATCCGACTTTGAGGGTCTGGATCGGCATCTCCAAATAGTCCACCGGGCTCGCCGGCGACGCAAAATGGAGCACCATGTCAAGCGGGCCGTCGACCTCGATGTAGTTGCTGACGTTGTGATCCATGAAGCGAAAGTGCGGGTTCGAGGAAAACGCCGCCACGTTTTCGCGCGCCCCGGTCGAGCCGTTGTCCATGCAGATCACGTGATCGCCGCGCTTTAGGAAGCTCTCGCAAAGGTGCGAGCCGATGAAGCCGGCACCGCCCGTGATAAGCACTCTAGCCATCGCGTCTTCCTATCGAAAAATAGGTAAAACCCATTTTTCGTAGATCGTCGGGATCGTAGATATTGCGCCCATCGAAAATGACGGGCTGCTTCAACAGCTGCTTAATGGTGTCGAAATTCGGCCGGCGGAACTCGTTCCATTCGGTCATGATGAGAAGCGCGTCGGCGCCCTTCAGCGCGTCGTAATTGCGCCGGAAATAGCTGATGCGGTCGCCGAAAATCTTCTTCGCTTCGTCCATCGCCTCGGGGTCGTGCGCGTGAACCGCGGCGCCCGCCTCGAGAAGCGATTCGGCGACGACGATCGACGGCGCGTCGCGCATGTCGTCGGTGCGGGGCTTGAACGCGAGGCCCCACAGCGCGAAGGTCTTGCCTTTGAGACTTTTCCCGAAATGCCGCGTTACTTTTTCCACCAAAACCTTTTTTTGACGCTCGTTCACTTTCTCCACCGCGCGGAGCAGCGGCAGCTCGAGCTCGGGCTCGCCCATGGCGACCGCCGCGCGGACGTCCTTGGGAAAACACGAGCCGCCGTAGCCGACTCCGGGAAAGATGAAGTGCAGGCCGATGCGCCGGTCGAGACCGATTGCGCGGCGCACCTCGTTGACGTCGGCGCCCATCTTTTCACAGAGGTTCGATACTTCATTGATGAACGAGATCTTGGTCGCGAGCATCGCGTTCGCGGCGTACTTGCTCATCTCAGCGCTGCGCGCATCCATGACGAGGATTGGATTGCCCGTGCGGACGAACGGCTCGTAAAGCTCTTTCAGCTGCTCGAGCGCCGCGGCGTCGTCGCTGCCGAGCACGACGCGGTCGGGTTTCATGAAGTCGTCGACGGCGGCGCCTTCCTTCAAGAACTCCGGATTGCAGACGACCGCGAAAGGATGCTTCGCGAGCGGCGTCATGACTTCCTTGATTTTTTGTGCGGTACCGACTGGCGACGTGCTCTTATTGACGATGGTCTTGGGACCGTTCATCGCCCGGGCAACGCCTTCGGCGGTAGCGAGCACCTGGCGGATATCGGCCCTGCCGTCCTCTCCTTGCGGCGTGCCGACCGCGATAAAAATAACCGCCGCTTGACTCACCGCCGCGGGAAGATCGGTTGTAAACGAGAGCCGCTGCTCCTCCAAGTTCCGGTGCACCAGCTCTTCGAGACCCGGCTCGTAGATCGGCACTTTCCCCGCCTTCAGCGACGCGACTTTCTCCGCGATGATATCGACGCAAACGACGTCATTGCCGGTCGCCGCAAAACAGGTCCCCGCGACCAATCCCACGTATCCCGTTCCGACCACGGCGATATTCATGCCGCGTCCCTCCCGTCCAAAATTTCCTTCACAGCGTAAATCGGCTTGTCCTGCGACTCGTGATACGTGCGCGCGAGCATCTCCCCGAGCAGCCCCATCGTGATGAACTGAAAGCCGATCATGATCAGGAGAATCGCAAGGAGCAGCAGCGGCCGGGCGCCGATCGAGACCTCATTGATGAGCTTTTCCAGCGTGAGATAGGCGCCGATCAGAAAACCGAGTCCGCCGCAGAGGAGGCCGACAAAGCCGAAGATGTGCAGCGGTCGCGTTGCGTAACTCAGAAGAAATTTTACCGTGAGCAGATCGAGCAGCACGCGGAACGTGCGCGCGATGCCGTATTTGGATTTCCCCCGAAGGCGCGGCCGGTGATGAACTTTCATCTCGACGATCTTGGCGCCGCGCTCGAAGGCGATCGCGGGGATAAACCGATGCATCTCGCCGTAGAGCCGCATCTCTTTCGCGAGCTCGCCGCGGAGCGCCTTCAGCGTGCAGCCGTAGTCGTGAAGGCGGACACCGGTCATCCAGGAGATGAGCGCGTTTGCCGCGCGCGAGGGAAGCCGCCGCGTAAACATCGGGTCGCGGCGCGGCGAGCGCCAGCCGCAGACGAGATCGTAACCGTCGTCTATTTTCGCGAGCATCGCGGGAATGTCTTTGGGATCGTTCTGACCGTCACCGTCCATCGCGACGATCGTATCGCCTTCCGCGTACGCGAAGCCGGCGGCAACGGCGGCGGTCTGACCGAAATTGCGCTTGAGGCGGATCGCCTTCAGGCGCGGCTCCTTTTTGTGGAGACTCAGGATGAGCGGATAAGTGCCGTCGATGCTGCCGTCGTCGACCACCACAATCTCGTAACTTTTGCCGGTCGGGTCGAGCGCGGCACGGATCTCGTCGATGAGCGGCGCGATGCTCGCTTCCTCGTTGTAAACGGGAATGATAATCGAGAGCTCTACCTTCGGCGATTGAGAAGGTGCGGCTTTCGAGAGGCTCACGGCTACGGGAAAAATACGATTACCGGGTGAATCCATCAACCTCTGTTGCGATTGCCTTTCCCTCAAGTATGAAAATCCGTCAGCGCGACGAAGCGGCGGTATCGCTCTTCGATCTCCTCGAGTGAGAGCGCCTTGAGACGCTCGACGCCGAAGTCTTCAACCGTGAAAGACGCGACGACGCTGCCATAGACGATGGCGCGCCGGAGCCCCCGTTCGGCCGGATCACCGGAGCGCGCGAGCTGGCCGAACAGGCCGCCCGCGAAGGAATCGCCGGCGCCCGTCGGATCGAACACCTCTTCCAGCGGATAGGCCGGCACGGCGAAAATCGAAGAATCCGAAAACTGGAGTACGCCGTATTCACCGCGCTTGATCAGGACCGTCTTCGGCCCCATCCTGAGGATCGCGCGCGCCGCGCGGACGATATTGCTCTCCCCGGAAAGCAGCCGCGCCTCGGAATCGTTCACCACCAGCATCTCGATTTTGCTTAGCACCCGGCGCAGCGACTCGAGGCTGTTGTTAATCCAGTGGTCCATTGTATCACAAGCGACGAGCCGAAGACACCGGATCTGCCGCAGAACCTCGAGCTGCATCTCGGGATCGATGTTGCCCAAAAAGACATATTCCGCGTCGCGGTAGGATTCGGGGAGATCGGGCACGAAGCCCGAGAGGACGTTTAGATGAAGCTCGAGGGTGTCGCGCACGTTCAAATCTTCGTGGTAACGCCCGCGCCAGTGAAAAGTGTCGCCGCTCTCCCGCTTGAGGCCCTGAAGGTCGATGCCGCGGCTGCGAAAGAGATCGAGATATTCGTCGGGAAAATCCTTCCCGATGACGCCGACGATTCTCACGGGCGCAAAGAAGCTCGCGCCCATGGCGAAATAGGAGGCCGAGCCGCCCAGGATCCGCTCGGCGGAGCCCGAGGGCGTCTCGATCGAATCGAAAGCCACGGTGCCGACGACGAGTATGCTCATTTTATGTACTTTCCTATGATCGGTTTGAGAGCCTGAATCGTCTTACGCGGAATCTTGTTGCGCTCCGTGATGATCGCATTCGCGAGCGCGCTGCCGCAGGCGCACGTGCGCTCAGCCGGCAGGCGCGTCACCGCCCGGCGGATGATGCGCTGCGCGAGATCCACGTTCTGCTTGAGCACGGCGAGCACGTGCTCGATGTCGACGTCGCCCGCGGCCTCGTTCCAGCAATCGTAGTCGGTCGCGAGCGCGACGGTGCCGAAGCAGATCTCCGCCTCGCGCGCGAGCTTCGCCTCCTGAAGATTGGTCATGCCGATCACGTCCGCTCCCCAAGTGCGGTAAAGCCGCGACTCCGCGCGCGTGGAGAACTGCGGGCCCTCCATGCAGAGATACGTCCCGCGCTGATGGACGCTCGCGCGCTCCTCGCGCGCCGCGCGCGTAAGCGTCGCGCAAAGCTCGGCGCAGACGGGATCGGCGAAGCTCACATGCGCGACGATGCCGCGGCCGAAAAACGTGCTCGGCCGCTGTGTCGTGCGGTCGATGAACTGATCGGGGATGACGACGTGGCCCGGCGCGATCTCCTCCTGCAGGCTGCCGACGGCGCTGACCGAGATGATGCGCTCGACCCCGAGCTTTTTCATGGCGAAGATGTTGGCGCGGAAGTTGACCTCGGTGGGCAGCGCGACGTGGCCGCGGCCGTGGCGCGGCAGAAAAACGACGCGGGCGCTGTCGAGCGTTCCCGTGACGAACGCATCGGACGGCCGCCCGAACGGCGTGGTCACGCGGACTTCGCGGACCTTCTCGAGCCCCGGCATCTGGTACAGGCCGCTGCCGCCGATGACCCCGACGATCTGCCGCTCCGCCACCCGTCTCCTTTAATGATGATTGGGCGGCGATGAGTGCGCCGCGTCGCCGCTTTCACGCCGCATGATTCTTGGTGAATCGCCGCTCATGATCTCGCTGTTCGCCGCCATCAGTTGACCGCAGGCGGCGTGGATATCGTCGCCGCGCGGACGGCGAACATTGACCTGCAGCCCGTACCCGTTGAGCTGGTTCTGGAACGCCTCGATTTCTTCTTGCGTGGGCCGCGTGAACTCGCTTCCTGGATGCGGGTTGAAAGGAATGAGGTTGATCTTCGCGCGGATGCCGCTCAAAAGCCGCGCGAGGCGCTTCGCGTCCTCCGCCGAGTGATTGACGCCGCGCAGCAGCACGTATTCGAACGTGATGCGCTTCCGTTTGGGAATCGGCAGCGCGCGGCAGCACGCGATGAGCTCCGCGAGCGGATACTTGCGGTTGATCGGCATAAGGCGCGAGCGCAACTCGTCGGTCGTCGCGTGCAGCGAGACCGCGAGGTTAACCTGCGTCTCGTCGATGAGCTTCTTGATCTGCGGCGCAAGCCCCACGGTAGATAGCGTCACGCGCCGCGACGAAAAGCCGAGGCCGCTGTCGCCGTCGGTCATAAGACCGATCGCGCGCACGGTCTGCGCGTAGTTCGCCAGCGGCTCGCCCATGCCCATGAGCACGATGTGCGTGATGCGCTGATCGGCCGATAAGGTGTGCGACGCTTCGAGGATTTGATCGACTATTTCGGACGCGGCGAGGTTGCGCTTGAGGCCGAGGAGCGCGGTGGCGCAAAAAGCGCAGCCGAGGCCGCAGCCCGCCTGCGTCGAGATGCAGAGCGTCAGCCGCTTGGTCTCGGGAATGAGGACGCTTTCGATCTCGTAGCCGTCGGCGAGCGAAAAAAGAAGTTTCAGCGTGCCGTCGGCGGAGCGGTCGCTGCGCGCAACCCGAAGCCGGCTAATCGCGAACGCATCCTCCAATTCGCGGCGCAGCTTCGCGGAGAGATTCGTCATCTCAGCGAACGACACGGGGCCTTTCTGAAACAGCCAGCGGCGGATCTGATCGACGCGATAGCGCGATTCGCCGCGCTCGCCGAGCCAGCCCTCCAGCTCTTCGCGGCTCAGGTCTTTAATGTTCGGTTTCATGGCTTCGCCGCGTCGACGCAATGGCAAGAAGTTATGCCGAATGGATTTCGTCGGGCTTGAAAAAGAATTTTATCTCGGCCGCAGCCGTTTCCGGACCGTCCGAGCCGTGGACGGCGTTTTTCTCGACGTCCTTTCCCCATTCGCTGCGGATCGTCCCGGGCGCGGCCTTGGCCGGATCGGTGGCGCCCATGATCTCGCGATGCTTTGCGATCGCGTTCTCGCCCTCGAGCACGGATACGAGAATCGGCCCGGAGGACATGTATTCGCACAGTCCGGCGAAGAACGGCCGCTCCTTGTGCACGGCATAGAACTCGCGCGCGCGCTCTGGCGTCAGGCGCGTGAGCTTCGTCGCGACGAGCTTGAGCCCGCCGCCCTGGAATTTCTTCAAGATGTCGCCGATGAGCCCGCGCGCGACCGCGTCCGGCTTGATGATGGAAAGCGTCCGTTCGACCATAAACGATTTACCTCTGCAGCGCCTCTTTCATCGTTTGTCCGATCAGCGCGGGCGAGGGCGTCGTGCGGATGCCCGCGGCCTTGAGCGCCGCGACTTTTTCCTGCGCCGTACCCTTGCCGCCGGAGATAATCGCGCCCGCGTGCCCCATGCGCTTACCCGGCGGCGCGGTCTGTCCGACGATGAACGCGGTGACCGGTTTTTTCATGTGCGCCTTCACCCAGGCCGCGGCTTCTTCTTCGTCGGTGCCGCCGATCTCTCCGATCATCACGACAGCCTCGGTGGCCGGATCGTCGTTGAACAGCTTCAGCACGTCGATGAAGCCGATGCCGTGAACGGGATCGCCGCCGATGCCGACGCAGGTGGATTGTCCGAGCCCGACGCGTGTCAGCTGGTCGACCGCCTCGTAAGTGAGCGTGCCGCTGCGTGAAACGACGCCGATCCGCCCGGGCTTGAAAATATGACCGGGCATGATGCCGATTTTACACTCGCCGGGAGTGATCACTCCGGGGCAATTGGGACCCAGGAGGCGCGACCGCCTTCCGTCAAGATACCGCTTGACCCGGACCATGTCCATCACGGGCACGCCCTCGGTGATCGAGATGATGAGCTCGATGCCGGCATCGGCGGCTTCCATCATTGCGTCGGCGGTAAACGGCGGCGGCACGTAGATCACGCTCGTGTCCGCGCCGGTCTCCGCGACCGCCTGCGCGACGGTATCGAAGATCGGAATGCCCTCGAAATCGGTTCCGCCCTTTCCCGGGGTCACGCCGGCGACCATCTTCGTGCCGTATTCCTTGCACGCGCGGGTGTGAAACTGTCCCGTCGCGCCGGTAATCCCCTGCGTCAGGACCTTGGTATTTTTGTCGACGAGAATAGACATGACAAAACTATTTATTCACGGCTTTGACGATCTTTTCTGCCGCGTCGCCGATCGTATCGGCCGGCGTGATCGCCAGGCCGGAGTCGGCCAGGATCTTTCTTCCCTGCTCGACGTTCGTGCCCTGGAGGCGCACGACCAGCGGCACCGTGACGCCGAGCTCGCGCGCCGCGTCGACGACGCCCTGCGCGATCACGTCGCAGCGCATGATGCCGCCGAAAATGTTCACCAGTACGCCTTTGACGCGCTTGTCCGAGAGCAGAATCTTGAACGCCTCGGTCACGCGCTCTTTCGTCGCGCCTCCGCCGACGTCGAGGAAGTTCGCCGGCTCGCCGCCGCAGAGCTTGATGATGTCCATCGTCGCCATCGCCAGCCCCGCGCCGTTGACCATGCAGCCGATGTTGCCGTCGAGTGAAATATAAGAGAGTCCCAGGCGCGATGCTTCGTACTCTTTCGGATCTTCTTCATTCAAATCGCGCAGGGCCTCGATCTCCGGACGGCGGAATAATGCGTTGTTGTCGATGTTGATCTTGGCGTCGAGCGCGAGCAGCCGTCCGTCCTGTGTGACGACGAGCGGATTGATCTCAGCAAGCGAACAGTCTTTCTCTACGAACGCGCGCGCGAGCGCCTGCAATAGTGCGGTGAACGGACCTACCTGCCTGCCGAGTCCGAGCGCGTAGGCGAGCCGCCGGCATTGGAACGGCAGCAGGCCGACGGCCGGATCGATGACTTCTTTTAAGATCTTTTCCGGCGATTTGCGCGCGACCTCTTCGATCTCGACGCCGCCCTCGGTCGAGGCGATGACGGTGACGCGACCGGTCGCACGGTCGAGGACCATTCCCAAATACAGCTCGCGCGCGATCGGCAAGCCTTCTTCGATCAGCAGGCGCTTCACCTCGCGCCCCTGCGGCCCGGTCTGATGCGTAACGAGCGTCTTGCCGAGCATCGCGGCCGCGGCCTTTTCGGCCTCTTCCGCCGACTTTACCACCTTGACGCCGCCGGCCTTGCCCCTGCCGCCCGCATGGATCTGCGCCTTGACGACGACCGTCCCGCCCATCTCGCGCGCGATCGCGCCCGCCTCGGCGGCGGTATTGGCTACGCGCCCCTTCGGCACGGGAACGCCGAACGGCTTCAATATCTCCTTAGCCTGATGCTCGTGGATATTCATTGCGGAGACAGAGATTTGAGACAGAGACAGCAAAGACAGGTCGGTTCGATCTGTCTCTATCTCTGTCTCTGTTTTATTTGGAACCTGCGACGCGCTCCATCGCGGCGACGAGCTCTTTCACGTGCGAGAGCGACACGTCGAAGAGCGGCTTTTCGCGCGCGGAGAGATTTACTTCGATGACTTTCTCGACGCCGCCCGCGCCGATCATCACCGGCACGCCGAAGTAGTAGCCGTTGACTCCGTACTCGCCTTCGAGATAGGCGGCGCACGGAAGGATTTCTTTTTTGTCCCTAAGGTACGCTTCCGCCATGCGCACGGCGGCGGACGCCGGGGAATAAAAGGCCGAGCCGGTCTTCAAGAGCGCCACGATCTCGCCGCCCGCGTTGCGCACGCGCGCCTCGATCTCGTCGAGACGCTGCGGCGGAATGAATTTCTCCACCGGCACGCCCGAGACGAGGCAGCCGCTCCGCACGGGAACCATGTCGTCGCCGTGGCCGCCCAAGACCATCGCCGAGACGCTCGCGACCGAGACTTTGAGCTCTTGCGCGATGAACGTGCGATAGCGCGAAGAATCGAGGATGCCCGACTGGCCGACGACCTGGTTCTTGGGAAATCCGGTCTTTTGCTTGACCAGCCCG
>Ga0075426_10004017_pt1 | contig 10476 bp, 9 predicted proteins | sample SoiMethybrSBSTD5_FD_75304 | JGI IMG/M metagenome (GOLD analysis project Ga0075426, IMG submission 75304) | Bulk soil microbial communities from a Populus tree surrounding site in Tennessee, USA - Soil MetaG P. TD hybrid SBSTD5 | ecosystem: Environmental > Terrestrial > Soil > Tree plantation...
GAGATTGGCTTCGCCACTCCCGTTCTCAGTACCACAATCTCCTCTGGCTTTGTTTCCAGCACGCCCACAGGCATTGTTTTCGATCCGACTGTGTTCACGGGAACCGCGAACCCCGGCGTCTTTTATGCCAACTCCAGCGGGACGAACTCCATCCAGCAATTCAATCCGGACAGCAGCGGCGGCAGTTCCGTGAGCGTTGGCATCAATCCGACTTCTCTGGCGATTAATCCCCAAACGGGCGCGATTCTCACGTCCAACTCCGCGAGCAACACCGTTTCCATCGTGGATACCATCTCGAGGCCCTTCAAGACGCACCAGACTCTGGGGATTCCCGGCTCGCCCACATTCGGCGTCGCCATCGACCAGTTCACGAATTTGGCGGTCATTGTGGACCAGGCGAACATGCGGGTTTTGCTGTTCCCCATGCCGAACTGAAGAATCATGGGTTTGCGCGCCGCGTTTGCATTGCAGGAAAGGAAGCGCGTCGGCTATACTTTCAGGTTTGAAATGGCCTCGTTTTTGCCGCTGGGGGAGCGGTCAAGAATTTCAGGTTTAGCTGGCTCAATCCGTTTTGTTCCAGCTTGCCGAATTGTTTCAATGAATAAGGAGAAAAAAGTGAATTCCAGAATCTTATTGCATACGGCTGCCCTCGCCGCTGCCGGTCTTTTGATTGTCCCTGCGGTTCGCGGACAGTCGCCCGCCGCCTCCGCCCCGGCCACATCGGGTAAGGTTGGTGTCATCAACATTCGTGGCGCCATCGGAAATACCGCCGAAGGCAAACAGGCTTCCGCCGAACTCCAGTCCCAGTTCGCTCCGCGTCAGACTGAGCTGGAAAACTTGAACAAACAGATTAACGATCTGCGCCAGCGTCTCGCCGCCTGCGAAGGCAAGTGCAGCCAGGACGAGATTGGACGTTTGACCCAGCAGGGGCAGAAGGCCACTCAACGGTTCGATCGCCTGAACACCGAGCTTCAGGAGGATGTGAATTCGGCGCAGGGCGAAGTCATCGACCGCATCGGCCGCAAGATGGTGGACGTGCTTGATAAATATTCCCGCGAGAACGGCTATACCATGGTTCTGGACTCTTCCGCCCAGAACACTCCCATTCTTTACGCTTCCACGCAGATTGATGTCACCCAGGACATCGTGCGTCTCTACGATTCCGCTTACCCGGTGAAAGGCGGCGCCGCGCCTGCGCAGCAGAAGCCTGCCGCCAAGCCCGCTACACCGACCACCACTCCAACGAAGCCGTAAACTAAACGCGTCCGTTTATTCGACTTTGTAAAGAAGCCCTCGGTCAATACCGGGGGCTTCGCGTTTCTTTGGCCAGAATCTCAGTTCAGGTAGTCGGGTCGTGAGACATTTTGCAATTACGGTAGGTCTTGCTGCACGCTTTCCTTCGGCTTTGAGATGGTGCTGCCAGTGTCCACCGAAAACAGCATGTAGTTCGACAGCGTGTGCTGATGGTGGTAACGCTTCCCTCGCAACTCCATGAACATTTCCGCGCTCCACGGGAGCCACAGCGTTGTGTGGCCTTTCTCAAAATTAACCGGGCCATAGTCCACAATCAGATGGTCGCGCGTGAGCTGCACTTCCTTTACTGGCTCTCGCAGATCGGTTTCGACGTGCAGCACATCGTAGCTGTTTGCGGCGATCCACACGCGGCCCTTCAGCGGTATGGGGAACACTCCCCGGCTATTCCGCCACGTTCGAATTTGTGAGGGAACTCCTTCTTTCTGCTCAAAGTGCATCTGCCACACAGCCTGCCCGCGCCATGAACCCAGTCCCTCGCACTTGTACTCCAAATCTCTGGAATAGTTCTGGTCGAAGAGGTTCACGCCGAGCCCTACGAGGCCCAGCGTGGCTAAAGAGGAGGGAAACGAGTTCAGGTTTTCGCCGCCATCGCGCCTCTCGTTGACAAACGATACTCCCGGCTGCGGATGCTCCACAAGCACGATGTAGCTGAAATCTTTCGTCCTTGATGGGCCAGGATTGCCGTAGGCATCCAATTCCTGGTGTTCGATGTGCTCCGTGGCCAAAAACTTCTCAAGGTTTCCCAACTGCCGTGCCGACCTGGCTTGCGTCCGCTGGATGACCTCGCTTTCTTTGCAAGCTACGTCCTGCACCGCAGGGTATTCCTTGCTGTCGATGTCTGGCGGTGCCCATGGTCGCAGGCTCGCAGCTGGCGGAGCCTCCGGCAGCGGAACCCTGGGTGCCGCAACGCGCAACTCCGCTTCGGCAACCGGCTTGCGAACCTCGGCGATTCGAGCCTTCGCCTCCGCCGCATAGGAATCGCTTGGAAAACTGCGTATGACTGTCTCGAACGCCCGCTCTGCTTCGTCGTGCTTGCCCTCGTTCGCCAGGATTCGCCCCAGAAGCACCCATGCGGCAGCGGCGTGTTCCTTTGCCTTTTCTGTTGCTCGTATGGCGTGGGGAAGCGCCTTCTCATAATTCTTTTGCTGAAAGTACGCATTCGCAAGCAACAGGTGAGTGCGCCAGTCGGCTCCATTCACCTCGTACGCTTTCTCAAGCGCTTGCCCCGCTGCGGTGGGATTCCCCTGCCGCAGCTCCAATTCGCCGAGTGCGAGAAGGGAGCGCTCGTGCGACGGATAAATTAGCAAAGCGGCTTCGAATTTCTTCCTCGCCGCGTCCAGGTGTTCTTGCAGGTATTCCAGCATTCCCAGGAGATAGTGCACGTCAGGATTACCCGGTGCCATCTTCGCGGCCTTCTCGAAGTGCTTCCGAGCCTCCTCGAACTCATGCCTCCTCAGTTTCTCTAGTCCTTTATCGATTTCTCCTTGCAGGCGCGGCGTCATGATAGGCGTCGATGGCCCCGCAGCTCCGTTCGAAACTTCGTTCTCCGGGTGCAAATACATATAGACGGTGACACCTGCCCCTCCCGCAAAGACCGAAGCACGCTCCTTACCTGGCTTGTACCCCAGCGCTGTTACTTCAATCTCGTATTCTCCCGTGAAAACTTTTGGAAAAGTAGCCGTGGATCCGTCCTGCGTGGTTGCCGTCCGGGGAATTCCTGCTTCTGACGAGAGTTTAACTGTTGCTCTAACCGGAAGGGGCATCCCGCTAAGCTCTCTCACGCTCACCGACACGTCCGTATTTTCGGTAGGAAACACACCCGAGTTAACCCCCGATCGTTGCGGTGCAGTCGGAGGTCCCGTCGGGCGTTGCGCAGCCACGGCGCGACCGGAAAGCAGCAGGATCATTGTAGAAAAGAAGCCGGCAAGGAAACGTGGAAGCTTGTAAGCTCTTAAGCGCATGGCGCGGTAAGCTTTGCAGTGATTTTATGGCCCTTTCGAGACACTATCCAAACGAATCGCGCACAGTCAAGTCAATCGTTCTCAATCAGCACGCGCCGGCCCCGCTTTGAATGCGTTTCCACGGAGGCCGCATTTGGATATAGTAGGCATTCTCCCCAGGAGGTCCCATGCCGCAACCATCACCCGCACCTGAATCTCACAGCGCTTTTATGGATCGCATTCCGCGCCCGCCCGTCTTCACTTCACCCGCCGAGGAAAGCCGTCACCGCAAGGAACGGCTCGCTGCCGCTTTTCGCCTCTTCGCCGAATTTGGTTTTGATGAAGGTGTCGCCGGGCATATCACCGCGCGCGATCCCGAGCGCCACGATTGCTTCTGGGTGAATCCCTTCGGTTTGCACTTTGGCCGGATTCGCGTATCCGATTTAATTTTGGTGGATCAATCCGGCAAGGTTGTCGAAGGCCACGCGGATGTCAATCTCGCCGCTTTTGCCATTCACTCGCGGATTCACGCCGCCCGCCCCGATGTGATTGCCGCTGCGCATGCGCACTCCCTTCACGGCAAGTCCTGGTCCTCCCTCGGCCGCCGCCTCGATCCGCTCACGCAGGACGCTTGCGCATTTTATGAAGATCACGCGGTCTTCGACGATTACACCGGCATCGTCGAGGAAACTTCCGAAGGCGACCGCATCGCTCGTGCTCTGGGCGCCAAAAAGGCGGCCATCCTGCGGAATCACGGCCTGCTTACCGTGGGCCACACCGTCGACGAAGCCGCTTGGTGGTTTATCACTATGGACCGCTCCTGCCAGGCGCAACTTCTCGCTGAAGCCGCGGGCCAGCCGCACAGAATTCCCCACGATACCGCTAAGAACACCTATGCGCTGGTCGGCACGCACCTCGCGGGTTGGTTTCAGTTCCAGCCGCTCTGGCAGCGCGTCTCCCGTGCGCACCCTGACCTGTTTGAATGAGACTCAGTAAAATGTCGCGTGCTTTTCCGCTCTTGGCAGCTCTCCCGTTACCACGGTCCGCAATTCGCCGGGGCACGAGCCCGAAGCTCGCCGCACCGCCCGCGCAAACGAACTCGGCGATTTGAAGCCCAAGTCAATGGACAGGACCTTAATCGCCACTTCCGGCTGCACTGCGAAAAAGCCCTTTACCCGGTCCATCAGGACCTCTTCCCGGTAGCTCCTGAAATTTCTGCCGGTCGTCACTCGGACGGTTTTTTTAATGGTTCGCTTGCTCACTTGCAAGCTCTGCGACAGTTCTTCCAGCGTCTTTCGCGGATTCTCTTTCAAACAATCCGCGATTTCCTCAAACAGCAGTTTTGGATCGTAGGACATGGTCGATCCTCCCATAACTTCAGTTTCTTTCCTGGGTCGTGCTTCAGGGTCGGCAGGTCACTCTCGTTCGAGCCGAAGCCGGGTCTGCTCTTTCCAGGACGGCGGGACGTGAAGGCTTCAGTCGCCGTTCAGGTGGCCAGCGCCCATCAATTTATGGCGATTCCGTTTTCAAGCAATCAGGTGTTCACCCTATTCGCTCATCCGCGCAATGCCGGAGACGCCCGCTTCATCTGCGCCACGGCTTCTGGATCTACGCCGCTGCTGCTTTTCTCACCGACCGCTTTTCTTCCCGAGCATTCTCGGCGTCTTTCCTCTTCGTGTCTCTGAGTTCTACGCCCTGCACTCACCGCTGATTAGCCGAAGTGCGCTCGCGGAAAATCACTCCATCCTTCATCACAAACACAACTTCCCTAAGTGCGTGAATGTCGGAGAGCGGATTACCGCGAACGGCAATCAAGTCCGCAGCAGCACCGGCGCGGAGCATGCCTTGTTCGTTCGCCACGCCGAGCAGCTTCGCCGCTCCCGAAGTCATGGATTGCAAAATGTCGGCTGGCGACAGGCCTGCGTCCACCAGGGAGTCTACAAAATCGATCGCCAGTTCTCCGCGCGACCTTCCTTTCACGTCAAACATAATGTCGGTACCGAACACAATCGGCACGCCTGCCTGAAGTGCCCGCTTCAACCGGTCGCGATGTGCGGTATACACGCGCTTGGCCTCGGCTGCATCCATGCCGTAATTGGAGAATAGCGCCTCGGGTGTATCCGTCGGAACAAGCGCAATGCCTTTCTTGCGTGCAACTGCCAAATCAGAGTCGGAAATCTTCCAGCCGTGCTCAATGGAGTCAACTCCGCCTTCAATTGCGTTGTGCGCTCCTCGTTCGGTCTGTACGTGAGCCGCGACGGGAATGCCGGCGGCATGCGCTTCATCGACAACGAAGCGAATGTCGTCTGCAGAATAAATGTACTGCTGCGCGTCGACAACAATTTTGATTACCTTCGCTCCAAAATAGATGTTCTCGCGTATTGCTCGCCGGAGCTCGTCGCGGGAGTCCGCGAAAGAGTATTCGGGATTTTGCAACAGTTGTCGATCCGCGGGAGTGTCCCAGAATTGACCGCCAAAGGGAGCGATGATCCGGCCAGCGTAAATAACGTGTGGGCCGGGAACGATACCGAAACGGATTGCTTTGGCAAGATCTGCATCAAGATAATCTCCTGCATTGCCCACGTCGCGGACCGTGGTGAAACCTGCCTCCAGCATTTCGCGAGCGTGCTGCGCGCCAAGAATCGCGCGGAATCCCTGCCGCCGCTGGACCGCCATGATCCAAAAATCTCCAAGATCCCACTTATCGTCGACTGTTGCGCAAAGGTGGGTATGCGCATCCATCAGTCCTGGAAGCACCGTGTAATCACTAAGGTCGATGGTTATGGCGCCGGCTGGAACCTGAACGCTTGTGCCGATGGCGGTGATTTTCCCTCCCTCGACTAACAATTGTTGATTCGTGGCTGACTTCCCGGTATCCGGAAATAGGACTAGGCCTGCCCGGATTGCGATGACTTGCGCGCGCGTCGGGCATGTGCAGAAGAAAAGCAGGCCCAATGTGACTTTCAGTGAGAGACGAACGAACCTGTTTCTGTTTCCCATGGTTGGCTATTTAACACCAACGGGCAGCCTCGCGATAGGCGGATCAAGAAAGCGGCGTCCGCGTCACCAGACTCGAAAAATAACTCGTCCCCTCGCTCACAAAGTGTGGCTTTTTGCTTAGTAGTGGCGGGTCTTCAGACCCGTGTCCTTATCTTAGTTCTGTGATCGGCCTGCCTTTAGGCGTCGGAGCTTCAGCTCCGACATGAAGGCCTTCGCTTTACGCGCGGCTTTAGCCGCCGAGGAATTGCTTTCAGTGTTAGCACAGAAACTCTCAGCCAGCTTGCATTTCACGGCTTGCCGCGGGACGATCTCCCTGTGGCGCCGACATTCCAACCCGGACAACTCGTGCGTGTGAACCTCGCCGGCCTCCAGGCCGAGGGCGTCATGTTCCAGGCTGCGGTCACCGACGCCGTGGCCCACATTGTGAAACAAACCTCCGAACAGCCGCCCACCTACCTCGTGAAGCTCTTGTTCTCCTTCCGCGGCGTCACCGAAGTCGAAGTCCCCGCCGACCGCATCCACGCGGACAAGTAACCCCTCGTCCCAAGTCGGAAACGGGCAAGCCGGAAGTAATCCAGGCAGACCGGTTCGCATTATTACTTCCGGCTTGCCGACCACCCGCCCAGAATTGCCGGATCGGCTAAGCGCTGATGAACACCGAAAACGATATGGCCCAATGCTTGGCGGTCTGTGAGATAAAAAGGGGCTTGATTAGACTGTTGGTACATGGGTACGACGGTTCACGGGGCGCGCAGAAAGCGTACAATTCTCTGCGCTTTCGAAATCACGAAAACCCAAGTCTGTAAGTCGGCTTCAACGGAGGTTCAAATGGGTAAACCCAACGCACTGCCTCCCGCCAGTCACTACAACACCAACTACGGTAATTTCGAAACGGAACTGTACGCACAGATTCGTCGTGAGGGTTTTGGCGAGGATATCGGACAGAATAGTTGGCTTACTTCAGACGAGCAGGACAGGTTCTTGAAGTGGCTCGACCTTTCTCCGGGGAAGACCCTGCTCGATGTTGCTTGCGGAGCAGGAGGGCCGGCGCTGCGGATAGCCGCGACCACCGGCTGTTCTGTGATAGGGATTGACGTTCACGAACAGGCGGTTACAACCGCGAGTCTACTCGCAATACAGTGGGGCTTGGTCCAGCGCGCCGAATTTCGGGTTGCAGATGCTACCCGGTCGTTGCCATTTAGCGACGCCACTTTCGACGCCATCACCTGTATTGATGCAATCAATCATTTCCCCGACCGGGCCTACGCCATTGCCGACTGGGGCAGACTATTAAGACCGGGCGGGCGACTGCTGTTCACCGACCCCATCACTGTGACCGGAGCGCTGACGAATGCAGAAATCGCGGTACGGAGTTCGGCAGGTTTCTATCTTTTCGTTCCGCATGGCTACGACGAACGCGCCATTGCGCAGTGTGGATTGCGATTGCTGCTATGCGAAGATGTCACTGAGAACATGGCTAAGGTTGCCGAGGCGAGGCGCGCGGCTCGTGCAGCAAGAAGCACTGCCCTGCGCGAGATCGAAGGCGATCAGGCATACGACTGTCAGCAGGAGTTCCTTGCGGTTTCCGCTCGTCTGGCCAGAGAAGGCCGTCTTTCCCGCTTTCTCTACGTTTCGACCAAGTCCAGCTGAAGATTAAGACTAGGCCGATGGAGTAGTAGCGATGCCCGTGAACGCGGATGGGACTACACTTGGGGCAACACGTGAGTTGAGTGATGTCGGCGAGCGCGCAAGACGGCGAATCGCTTACCGACTGCTTCCTTTTGTCATTCTCATCTACATGGTTAACTACATCGACCGAGTAAACGTTTCCTTGGCCAACCTCAGGATGAGTGCAGATTTAGGCCTGAGTGACCGGGTCTACGGTTTAGGAGTAGGTATGTTCTACGTAACCTACGTCTTGTTCGAAATACCCGGAGCCATCATCGTCGAACGCTGGAGCGCAAGAAAGTGGATTGCACGAATCATGATTTCCTGGGGAATAATAACGATTTTGACTGGCTTTGTGCACACCGTCGGGCAGTTCTATGCTGCCCGCTTCTTTCTCGGAGTTGCTGAATCCAGCTTTTTCCCTGGCATGATCGTTTATTTGACACACTGGTTCCGCTTGCGCGAGCGCAGCCGTGCGATCGCTTGCTTATATACAGCTAATCCCGCGGCCTCTTTAATCGGCTCTCCCCTGGCAGGTTGGCTACTCGGAGTGCATTGGTGGTTGCTCGCGGGGTGGCGTTGGCTCTTTATCCTGGAAGGTATACCCGCGGTTGTTCTTGGAATCATCGCAGTCTTTTACTTAACGGACTGGCCTGCTCAGGCGCGCTGGCTTCCTTCAGACGAACGAGACTGGCTCGTCAACGAATTGCGAGCGGAGCTGCAAGCGAAAAAGAAAGTCCGAGATTACACGACCCTGCAAGCGTTCTGCGACCGGCGAATTCTGAGATTAATTGTCGCTTTCTTCTTGGCTCTCACAGGAGCTCTCGGCACCATCTACTGGATTCCAACCTTCGTGAAACGCCTTTCGGGATTTCCTGACCGGACGGTGACTTCGGTGCTGCTGGTTCCGGCTCTGATTGGCATTGTCGGGCTGCTTATCAACGGTTGGCACTCCGATAAATCCGCCGAGCGACGCTGGCACGCTGCTATTCCTCTCCTGGGTTCGGGCTTGATGTTCGCCCTCGTGACCCTCACCCGGCACGAGGTGCCGTTGGCGATTCTGTTCCTGCTTCTTGGGAGTGGCTTCCTATATGCCTACTATCCGGCTTTTTGGGCGATACCGACGATGATGCTTGGCGAGACAGCGGCAGCCGCCACCTTCGCGTTGATGAATTCAATAGGGCAACTCGGTGGGCTCGCCGGGCCATATGTGATTGGTTTTCTCAATGTTCGAACCCAATCGCTTGCGGCCAGCTTTGGGTTCATCGCGCTCGTCTATATGGCGGCGGGAGGGCTGATTCTTAGTCTGAGAATTCGCGACCCACTCAAAGCTGTGTAGACATCGAAGAGAGAATTTTCGGGCGAACCGTGTCGCCGACGTGGATGACGCCTTCGCTCAGGATCTGAGCCCGCAGACCTCCGCGATGGATCAGACCGCTCATGACACCATGCTGCGTGAGTTCCTCTAAATACTTGCACGGCTCGCAAAGGCGCGTGCCGCGCATGAGCACCGTACCGACGCAAAATTCATGGTCGACGAGATGATTAAGGGGGACACCAGACGTCGCGATGTTACGGCGGGTGTCGGCAGCGGCGAGCTTGATCCCGAACCGTTCCCCCTCGGCGTTGAGCACGCCGCCCAAGAGCGCCTCAACAACCTCAATCTCGATCAGCGTGACCTCGCGCCCGCCGTAGCTCAACTTTTTCGAGTAGAATCCGGTCCCGGCGAGGTACCGATCGCCCTCGAGCCCGCGTCCCGGAAATGCCCGCACTTCGGTGATCGACCGCATTGGCGCCGACGCTGCCGACGCGACGTGGATGGAGACGACGTTGCCTTCCCACATGCGACGATCCTAGCACGCTCCACGGCATCCTAATCGCACGATACGACGACAACCCAGAAACATAACGGCTGCGGTGATTGCTCCCGGATGACGGGCAAGCCGGAAGTAATCCCACTTGCCTGATTTCTCGCTTACCGGACACGAAGGGCTACTCTGGCTTGCGCGCCAGATCGGGCACTGAACCGCCCGTCTCAGGAATGAGTGCCGGCTTCGTCCGCAAATTGCCCCCCTCTGCGCACTCTACCCCTGTGTTTTCTTTCTCTTACGCAAAACCTGTTCGAATCCGTGTGTCTATTCTTAAAATACTAGTACTCTAAAAGGACTTGACAGAATAGGAAATATACGATAGCATGGGTCGTGAACTTTCGACTCCATCCTCGCCAGCCCCGTATGGGCCCGACTCCTCGAAACTCTCTGCTCCTTCAGACCCCCTGCCAGTGCCCTTTGCTCGTCCTTTGTTTTCTGTCATTTCCAATAATCAAATTTCGTAACCTCTTTGTTTTGTTAACCATACAAAATGCCCCCGGGGTGTACCCCCTCCAGGCTCAAATCACAGAAAGATGAGAAACCCATGACCACAACCATCCCCGACGTAGAAGTTCTGCAACCGGAGGCCTCCGTTTCGGAGCCCCAATCCGCCAGCCTGCCCGGCCCCGTGCCAGCCGGCTCCCGTTGTGCCTATCGCTTCTCCAACGGCAAGCGCTGCCGTC
>Ga0075426_10004018_pt1 | contig 10475 bp, 7 predicted proteins | sample SoiMethybrSBSTD5_FD_75304 | JGI IMG/M metagenome (GOLD analysis project Ga0075426, IMG submission 75304) | Bulk soil microbial communities from a Populus tree surrounding site in Tennessee, USA - Soil MetaG P. TD hybrid SBSTD5 | ecosystem: Environmental > Terrestrial > Soil > Tree plantation...
CAGCGCCACGCGCGCGCGGTCCAGACGATCGGCGAGCCAGGCCGCCAGCTCCGAGCGCGGATCGGCCAGGTCGGCGCGCAGCGCGCGGGCCACGGCGCCGGCGGCGTCGTCCAGCAGCGCGGCCAGCGCCGGCGAGTTCAGCAGCTCGACCTTGGCGGCTTCCACGCGGGCGGCCAGCCCGGCGTCGTCGGTGAGCCGTCGCTCGAGGTCGGCCAGCACCTCGATGGCCTGCCGTCGCAGCGGATGCTCGCGGTCCTTGGCCACCTCGCGCAGGCCGGTGTGCAGCGCGCTCACCAGCCGCTCACGGTCGAGCAGACCGACGACCTCGGCCAATCCCATGAGGAGGCGCGGGTAGACGCCGAGTTGCTCGCGATAGCGCGTGAGCAGATCGTCGACGACGTCGGCGACCGCCTCGCGGAACTCCGGCCGCTCCATCGCTCCGGCCAGCACCGCCAGCGCGCCGTCGAGCAGCCGCTGGTCCCAGCCCTGGCGCCGCGCGACGCCGAGCGCGGCCGCGAGCAGCGGGGCCACCGGCTCGGCCACGAGCAAGCGGCGGCCGCGGGCCAGCAGCTCGGCGGTGGTGGCCGGCGTCATCTGCTCGGCGGCCCACGCGGCGATCAGCCGCGTGGCCTTCTCGAGGTCGGCGCGCGAGACGCGCTCGGCGCCACGCGCGAGCAGGTCGGCCACGTCCACGCGCGCCAGCTCGTCGCGCACGTAATCCTTGGTGAGCACGCGGCCGCCCACCATCACGCCCACACGCTCGGCCATCAGCTCCCAGTTGTGCGGGATGAGCGCGGTGTGCGGGATCGGCAGGCCGAGCGGCCGCCGGAAGATGGCCGTCACCGCGAACCAGTCGGCGAGGCCGCCGACGACGCCGGCCTCGGCGATGGCGAGGATCCAGCCGCCCCACCACGTCTCGCGGACCGGGAACGCCACGACGGCCAGCAGCGCGGCGCCCAGCAGGACGCCGAGGGCGAGCCGGCGCTGGCCCTTCACGGCGCGTCCGGGCGCAGCAGGAAGTCGAGCATGCGCTCGGTGGCCGGCGGTCCCGCCGGCCACGTGTGGGTGGCGCGCGCGTCGCCGCCGCTCCAGGCGTGGCCCATCCCCGGCACCAGCCACGTCTCCAGCACCGGCACGCCGCGGCGGTCGCGGTAGACGGCGTGGACGGCGCCGCCCTCGTTGCTGGTGGAGCCGGCGCTCACGCCGAGCAGCCGGCCCAGCATCGTCTCCAGCGCGGTGAGGTTGGCCGGGCTCACGACGGGATCGAGCGCGCCCTGCCAGAGCGAGGCGCGCAGGCGGGGCGAGCGGCCGCCCGCGCAGGCGGCCCCGTCGCCCTCGCGCTGGACGCCGCGCATGCACTGGATGGCCGCCTCCGGCCCGTCGGCGCAGCGATACGGTCCGCCGGCGGCCGCGCCCACGCCCAGCACGACCTCCGGCGCCGCGCACGCGACGTTCACCGCCATCCAGGCGCCCGCCGAGAAGCCCAGCACGATCAGCCGCGGCTCGCGCACGCCGCGCTCGCCCTGCACGCGGCGCGCGAGCGCGAGGATCTGCGCGGTCTCGCCGCCGGTCGCCGTCTGCTGCGCGGGGTCGAACCAGTTCCAGCAGCGATAGGGATTGGCGCGCGGGCTCTGGGCCGGATAGACCACGAGCAGGCCGCGCGCCTCGGCGGCGGCGTTCAGCCGCGTGCCGAGCGCGAAGTCCTCCGGCGTCTGCCAGCAGCCGTGCAGCGCGACGATCAGCGGCCGCGCCGGATCCAGCTTCGTGGGCACCCACAGCCGGTAGTCACGCCCCTCGTCAGTGCCGCGCGCGAAGACGCCGCTCGCCGGCGCCGCGCCCGCGAGCATCAGGAGCAGCAGGCCAAGGCAAACGGTCCGGATCACGAGATCGGAACGGTGCGACGGCGCCCCGCGAAAACGGAGGGGAAGAGGGGAACCCTCCCAGGGTTCCCCTTCATAACAAACGCGCGCGTCGCGGGAGCAAGACGCGCCCCTGCTTGACGTCCCAGACGCCGCGCGGCGAGAGGCGCACGAACGGCAGGAAGTCGGCGGCCAGGAAGAAGAGCGTGAAGAGCGGCTCGTGGTGCGGATAGCCGCGCGCGACGAGCGCCGCCCGCAGGCCGTCCTCGAGCGCGGCGGCCTCGGGCACGCCGAGGCGGGTCATCACGCCGCCGAGCGGCAGCGGCAGCTCGAAGGCGACCCGGTCGCCGTCCACGAGCACGACGCCGCCGCGCAGCGCCAGCAACCGGTTCACGGCGCGGGCCATCGCGGCCGGGCGGCGGCCGAGCACCAGGATGTTGAAGTCGGTGGTGATCGTCGAGGCCAGCCCGTCCACGCGCTCGCCGAAGCCGGCCACCAGCGCCGGCGCCACCCAGCGGCCGTCGCGGTCCACGAGGGCGGCGAAGAGATCGTCCGTCGCGGCCGCGCGCTCTTCCAGCCGCGTGATCACCGCGCTCACCAGCCGGATCACCGGGTAGGTGGCCCGCGGCGGCAGCCGGAAGTCCTCGGGCCGCGCGCGCCACCTCACCGTGAGCCGCGCGCGCGATGTCGTGAGCGCGCGCCGCCAGTCGGGCTCCGGCACGGCCACCAGCACGCGCCCGTCGCGCGCGGCGATGCGGCCGCGGGCCACGACGACCTCCGGCCGCGGCTCCGAGAGGTCGTGCAGCAGGCAGAGGTCGGCGTAGCGGCCGGGCGCGATGCCCCCCACGTCGCGGTCGCGGCCCATGTAGGTGGCCGGGTTCAGCGTGGCCATGCGGTAGGCGTCGATCGGCTCGATGCCGCGCTCGAGCGCGGTGCGGATCAGGTGATCGACGAAGCCGTGGTCGCGGATGAAGGCCGGCATCGAGCCGTCGGCGGTGAGCATCAGCCGCGAGACGAGCGCCGGCGCCTCCTTGAGCGCGTCCAGCAGACCCACCAGGTCGGGACGCAAGGACGACTCGCGCAGCATCACGCCGATCCCCTGCCGCGCGCGCTCCAGCACCTCGCGGGCGGTGATGGGCTCGTGGTCGGAGGTGAGGCCGCCGGCCGCGATGGCGGCCATCTTGTCGCCGCTGGCGCCGGCCGTGTGGCCCTCGACGCGCTGGCCGCGGCGCAGCGCGAGGTCCAGGCGGGCCAGCAGATCGCGCTGGCCGCCCCACACGTCGGGCCAGCGCGTGACCTCGCCGGCGGCCAGCGTCCACGGATGGCCGAGCGCGCGCGCGATCTCGCGCGGCGGATAGCGCGACCGCTCGTCGAGCGTCCGCGACTGGGCGTGCACGCGGATCATCCAGTAGAACTTCAGCGGCGAGCGCGCGAGGGCGTCGGCCACGATCTCGAAGGCCCGCCGGCCGCCGAGCTCCCAGATCTGCAGCGTGTCGGCGAAGACGGTGGTGGTGCCGAGCGGCAGCACGTGGCGGGCCAGCGCCGAGGGCGTCACCACGTGGGCCGGATGCACGTGGGGATCGATGTAGCCGGGTACCAGGATGCGGCCGGCGGCCGGCAGGATCGTCGTGCGCGGCCCCACCATGTCCTCGCGCGCGCCGACGTAGGCGATGCGCTCGCCGGCGATGGCGACGTTGGCGGGATAGAGCTCGCCGGTGTAGACGTTGAGCAGCGTGCCGCCGCGCACGTAGAGGTCGGCGGGGGCCGCGCCGCGGGCGACGGCGGTGAGCCGCCGGCGCTGCCCGACGGTCAGCACCGTGAGCGTCCGGTCACGCCTTCTTCCGCGCGCTGGCCCGGTAGGCGGCGGTGCCGGCCTTCACGCCGGCGCGGACGCCGCGGCTGACGCGCTCGGCCTCGGCGATGGCCTGGCGCACCTGGGGCTCGGCGGTGCGATAGGCGCGCGTGACCTTCACGCGCGTGCGCCGCTCGAGGCGCTTCATGCGCTTGCGGGCTTCGCCCTGGACGCGCTTGGCCTGGCGGCCGAGCTGGGTGAGCTGCCGCTGCAACGCCTTCCACCGCTTCTCGAGGGTTCCCATAGCGCCTCCGTGGTCCCAGGCTACTACAATGATTCCATGAGCGAGGGCATCGTGGTCAGCGACACCGTGCGCGTGCCGCCGCGCGCGCTCACCGTGCGGGCCGTGCGCGCCTCCGGCCCCGGCGGCCAGAACGTCAACAAGGTGGCGACGAAGGTCGACCTGCGCGTGGACCTCGACGCCATCGAGGGACTCTCCGACGGCGCACGCGCGCGCCTGCGCGCGCTGGCCGCCTCCCGGCTCGACGCCGACGGCCGGCTGGTGATGACGAGTCAGGCCGAGCGCACCCAGGCCGGCAATCTCGAGGACGCGCGCGACAAGGTGCGGCGGCTGGTGCGCGCCGCGCTGGTGCGGCCGCGGGCGCGCGTGGCCACCCGGGCGCCCGTCGGCGCCGAGCAGCGCCGCCTCGACGTCAAGCGACGTCGAGGGGCGCTGAAGCGCTGGCGGACGCGACCGGGCGGAGATGAATGATTACTTCGCTGACGAGTCCTTCTGGATGAACTCGGCCGTCACGTTGGTGCCGGTCACCTGGCGGGTGGCCACGGTCACGCCCTCACCCTGCTGCAGGCTCTTCTGGATGTCCGGGCCGACCTTGCCCATGTCCACCGTCAGCTGACGGCCGTCGTCGGCGCGGAGGTTCAGCGTGGAGCCGTTGACGGCCTGGACCACGCCGTGGACCTTCTGCCAGTCCGTGCTGGTCGTCGGCGCCGAGGCGGAGGGCTGCACGCCGGCCGAGGAGTCCTTCTGGATGAACTCGGCGCGAACGTTGGTGCCGCTCACCTCGGTGGCGGCCACGGTGACGCCGTCGCCGCGCTGCAGGTTCTTCTGGATGTCCGGGCCGACCTTGGCCATGTCCACGGTCAGGTTGCGGCCGTCGTCAGCGCGCAGGGTCAGCCTCGAGCCCTGCACGTCCTGCACGACGCCGTGGATCTGCTGCCAGCCGCCCGACGGCGAGGACGCGGCACTGGCCAGGCCGATGGTCTCCACCTGCACCAGCGGCGCCCGGCCGGGGATGTCGTGCACGCGGGCGGTGATCCGGTCGCCCTTCTTCAGCGACTTCCAGGTGTCGCCGGGGACCCCGGTCGTGATGAGGCGCATCTCGGCGCCGCCGCCGTCAGGGTTCATCCGGACGACCTGGCCGTTGACGTTGACGAAGTTGACGGTGCCGGTCACCGTCCGAGCGTTCTGCGCCTGGGCGTCGACGACCAGCGGCGCCACGCCCACGACGAGAACGAGGACCGCGAGGGCGGATACGAGTATTCGCATGATGGACCTCCCTTGCCCCGGTTGATCGGAGCAACGGGAGTGCCATTGGACGTGGGGGGCCCGGAATGGCCCCCCACACCCCCCCAAGGGAGGCTCGGGCCGCCTCGGCGGAGCCGGGGCGCCCCTCGATTTACAAAAGCCGGCGGGCTTCCTCGCGGAATTTCTCGACGTTGCGCAGCTTGATGTCCTCGTAGCCGCGGACGAGGTCGGGGAGCTTCGCCACGCTGACCGCGCGCTCGTAGGTGGCGCGCGACAGGCCGGCCAGCGCCCGGTCGACCAAGCCCCGGTACTCGCCCGGCAGCGCCCGCTCGACGCGCCGCACCGCGGCGCGGCCGAACGGGTCCAGCGCGGTGCCGCGCAGGGTCTTCATTCGCATCAGCGCCCGGAACGCGGTGTCGAACCAGGGGCCGAACTTCAGCTTGCGGGTCAGGCCGAGGGCGCGCAGCAGCGGCGGGTGCAGGTTGTACTGCACCTTCACGCCGCCGGGGAACTCCTCGGCCAGGGCCCGGCCGAGGTCGGCCTTCAGGTGCAGCCGCGCCACCTCGTACTCGTCCTTGTAGGCCATCAGCTTGAAGAGGTAGCGGGCCACCGCCTCCGACAGCCGTGACTCGCCCGGCACCGCCGCCTGCTCGGCGGCGCGCACCCGCGCCACGTAGTTCACGTACTCTCGCGCGTAGGCCTCGCTCTGGTAGTCGATCAACTCGGGTACACGGACCTCGAGCAGCCGCCGCAGCTCGCCGTCGGCGCCGACGCGGTCCACGAGAGCGCGGGCGGCCGGCGTCAGCGCGACCGCGGTCGTCTCCACCTCGCCCAGCCGATGGCGCTTGAGCGTCTTCACCCAGGCCGGGTCGGCGACCAGCAGCCGGCCGGCGCGGAAGGCCTGCGTGTTCATGCCGACCGACACGCCGTTGAGCGTGATGGCCTGCTCGATGGCCGCCGCGCTGACCGGGATGGCGCCGGCCTGATAGGCGGCGCCCAGCACCAGCATGTTGGCGGCCATGTGATCGTCGAAGAGCGTCTCGGCCAATCCAAGAGCGTCGAGGTAGACGTTCTCGTCCTTGCGCGTCACGCGATCGATCGACGTACGAAGCCCCCCGGAATCCGGGAATTGCAGATCCGTGTGGGTCACCATGCTGCCGGTGGGCACCTGGCTCGTGGACACGACGGCGATCGTCTTGTCGGGCCGGGCGTGATCGAGGTTCACCGGCGCCGTGGCCACCAGCACGTCGAAGCCGATGTAGCAGTCGGCGTCCCCGGCCGCGACCTTGCTGGAGACCTCGATCGGCTGCTCGCTGATCTTCAGATGCGAGACGACCGGGCCGCCCTTCTGGCTGAGGCCGGTCTGGTCCAGGCCGCGCACGTGCTTGCCGTCCAGCAGGGCCGCGGTGCCGAGCACCTGGTTGACGGTGACGACGCCGGTGCCGCCGATGCCCATCATGAAGACGTTGCCGTCGCGTGGCACCTTGAGCGCGGGCTCGGGCAGCGCGCGGTCGACGGTGAAGCGCGTGCGCTCCTTCTTCTTCGGCGCCCCGATCGGCACCACCGTGAGGAACGACGGGCAGTCGCCGCGCAGGCACGAGTAGTCCTTGTTGCAGGACGACTGGTGGATCTGCGTCTTGCGGCCGAACTCCGTCTCGACCGGATGCACGCTGAGGCAGTTCGACTTCACGCCGCAATCCCCGCAGCCCTCGCACACGGCCTCGTTGATGACCACGCGCATCGCCGGGTCCGGCAGCTTGCCGCGCTTGCGCAGCCGGCGCTTCTCGGCCGCGCAACGCTGGTCGTAGAGGAGCACCGTCACGCCCGGGATATCGCGCAGCAGCTTCTGGGCGTCGTCGAGCCGATCGCGGTGCCAGACCTCGACGCCGGGGCCGAAGCGCGCGGCGCGCCCGTACTTGGCGGGCTCGTCCGTCATCACGATGATCCGCTTGACGCCCTCGGCCTCCAGCATCCGCGTCATCTCGGGCACGGGCATGGCGCCGGCCGCGTCCTGGCCGCCCGTCATCGCCACCGCTGAGTTGTAGAGGATCTTGTAGGTGACGTTGGTGCCGGCCGCGATCGCCTGACGGATCGCCAGCGAGCCCGAGTGGAAGAACGTCCCGTCGCCGAGGTTCTGGAACATGTGCGGCATGTTCGTGAACGGCGCCATGCCCACCCACTGGGCGCCCTCGCCGCCCATGTGCGTGATACCCATCGTGCGACGGTCCATCGAGAGCGCCATGCCGTGGCAGCCGATGCCGGCCGCGGCCATCGAGCCCTCGGGCACCACCGTCGAGCGGTTGTGCGGGCAGCCCGAGCAGAAGTAGGCCGGGCGGGCCAGCGTGAGCCCGGCCGGCCGCTCGCGCATCGCCTCCAGCAACGCCACGCGCGCCGTGATCGACTCGAGCTGGAGCTTGCGCTCCAGGCGCGTGGCCACGAGCTGGGCGATGCGGTCGGCGTCCAGCTCGCCGTTGGCCGGCACCAGCGGCCGCCCCTGCTCGTCGCGCTTGCCGACGACGCGCGGGTGCACGGCGTCGTTGTAGAGCACGTCGCGCACGAACAGCTCGACGAACGAGCGCTTCTCCTCGACGACGAAGATCTCCTCCAGCCCGCGCGCGAAGCGGCGCACGATGGCCGGCTCCAGCGGGAACAGCATGCCGAGCTTGAGGATGCGGATGCCGTGGTGGCGCAGCGCGGCCTCGTCGAGCCCCAGCTCGCGCAGGGCCTCGCGCAGGTCGTAGTACGTCTTGCCGGCGGCGACCAGGCCGAGCCAGGCGTCGGGGGTGTCGAGGGCGAGGCGATTGATCCCGTTGGCGGCCGCGAAGGCGTTGGCGGCCTCCAGGCGGCCGTAGTGGATCTCGCGCTCCATCTCCAGCCCGTAGGGCGGCAGCAGCATCGGGTTCTGGCTGTGCTGCCAGCGCTTGCCCTCGAACGTCCAGCCGGGATCGACGATCGCGATGCGGCCCGGCGCCACCTGGGCGGTGCCGATCTCGTCGGCGACGTTGGTGACGATCTTGAACCCGACCCAGAGCCCGCAATAGCGCGACAGCTCGAAGCCGAGCCGGCCGAGGTCGAGGATCTCCTGCACGCTGCCCGGGAAGAGGACGGGGAACTGCGCGTCCCACAGCGCGATCTCGGAGTGCGTCGGCAGCGTGGAGGACTTCGACAGCGGGTCGTCGCCGGCCAGCGCCAGCACACCGCCGTGGCGGCCGACGCCGGCGAAGTTCGCGTGCTTGAAGATGTCGCCGGTGCGATCGACGCCGGGGCCCTTGCCGTACCACATGCCGAGGACACCGTCGTACTTCGGCTGCGGGAAGTAGTTGGCGAGCTGGCTGCCGTAGACGGCGGTGGCGCCGAGGTCTTCGTTGACGCCGGAGACGAAGACGACGTTGTGCTCGGCCAGCAGCGTGGGATTGCGCTCGAGCGTGAGGTCGAGGCCGCCCAGCGGCGAGCCGCGATAGCCGGAGATCAGCGTCGCGGTGTTGAGCCCGCGACGGCGGTCGGCGCGGTGCTGATCGAGCGGCAGCCGCACCAGCGCCTGGATGCCCGAGAGGAAGACGGTGCCGTCCTCCTGGCGGTACTTCGCGTCGAGCGAGAAATCAGGCATGGCCCCTCCGGCCTCGGGGTTGAGCGTTCCGACGGCGGTCTGGACGTATGATACGGGCCGCGCCCATGGGGCGCAAATACGCGGACCCACACGGGGCGAGGCACGCATGGCGCTCGAGGTCGCGATCATGATCGAAGCGCAGGAAGGCCTCACGTGGGGCCGCTGGCGGCGGCTGGCGCAGACGGTGGAGGACGCCGGCTACGCCGGGCTGTTCCGCTCCGATCACCTCACCGGCCTGTTCGGCGACCCCGCCCGGTCGTCACTCGACTGCTGGGCGTCGCTGACGTGGCTGGCGACCAACACGCGGCGCCTGCGCTTCGGCCCGCTGGTGTGCCCGCTCACCTTCTATCACCCCGCGCTGCTCGCCAAGCGGGCGGCGGCGGTGGCCGAGCTCTCGGGCGGCCGCCTCGACCTGGGCATCGGCGCCGGCTGGCACGAGGGCGAGCACGCGACCTTCGGTATACCATTCCCGTCGCTCAAGGAGCGCCTGGACCGGCTGGAGTGCGGCGCCCGCGCGATCCGCGCGCTCTGGCGCGGCCGGCCGGTGACGCTCGAGCAGCCCTACTACCCGCTGCGCGAGGCCCAGTCGTTTCCCACACCGCCCAGCCCCGGGCTGCCGCTCGTGATCGGCGGGCGCGGCGAGCGCCGCACCCTGCGCATCGTGGCCGAGAGCGCGGACGAGTGGAACGTCACCCGGCTCACGGTGGACGAGTACTCGGCCAAGGCCCGCGTGCTGGCCGAGCACTGCCGGGCCCTCGGGCGCGCCCCGGAGACGATCCGCCGCTCGCTCATGATCCCGGTCATCACCGGGCGGACGGAGGCGGAGGTCACGGCGCGGCGCGAGCGGGCGCGGGCGATCTTCCCGCGGGTGCCCGAGGATGCGGCGGGCTGGCTGGCCGCCGGCTTCCTCCACGGGGTGGTGGACCAGGTGCGCCGCGATCTCGCCCGGTGGGAGGCTGCCGGGATGCAGCGCGTGATGCTACAACTGCTCGACATGGAAGACCTGGAAGTGATCGGTGTGATCGGCCGTGAGTGCCTGTAATCGATCGGGAAATAAACGTTGACACCTGAGCGGCCGAGCCCCTAATAGGGACCCCATGGTCACCCCCCGGCGCCCCCTCCCTGTCTTCCTGGCGGCCGGTCTCGTGGCGTGCCTGCTCCTGGCCTCCGTGCAACCGGCGCTGGCCACCAACGCCACGAACCTGCTGGGCTACAGCGCGGCCGCGCAGGGCATGGCCGGCGCCGCCTCGGTGAGCGTGCTCGACACCCAGCTCATCAACACCAACCCGGCCAGCCTCTTCCTGCTGCCCGACGGCACCGACCGGCCCGCCGACAGCGCGATCAAGGGCGGCATCGGCAACTTCACGCTCGGGGTGCTGCAGCCCTACCTGCACCACACCGACCGCTTCGGCAACGATCGCGAGGGCGAGAACAACCCGTTCATCGCGATCCAGGGCGGCCTGGCGCTGCGCTTCCGCGAGCTCCCGCGGTTGACGGTGGGCCTGGGCGTCTTCTCGCAGTCGGGCCTGGGCTCGGACTTCCGCGGCCTGCGCACGGTCTTCGGCACCCGCGACGACGTGTCGTCCTACGAGCGGTTCGTGAAGCTGCAGTCGGCCATCAGCTACGAGGTGACCGACGACTTCGCGCTGGGCATCGGGCCGTACCTCGGCT
>Ga0075426_10004019_pt1 | contig 10473 bp, 7 predicted proteins | sample SoiMethybrSBSTD5_FD_75304 | JGI IMG/M metagenome (GOLD analysis project Ga0075426, IMG submission 75304) | Bulk soil microbial communities from a Populus tree surrounding site in Tennessee, USA - Soil MetaG P. TD hybrid SBSTD5 | ecosystem: Environmental > Terrestrial > Soil > Tree plantation...
CACGCAGCTCGCCGCCATCGGGCTGATCCTCGTCATGCTCGGGGCGATCCAGAAGAAGATTTTCGTGTGGAAGATCGGGTTCTGGGGCGGGCGGGCGTACGGCTGGCATTACGACCTGATGCTGCTCGTCATGAACCTCGTCATTGTGACGACGGGGGGCGGGAAGCTCGTGCTCTTCTAGGAACCTCGACAAGGTGACCCGGCGCGTGTACTGCTCGCCGGCGCCTGCGTCGCACCTGGTGCCGCCCGTGGTTCAGTAGTAGAACACGCCCTTGCGCTTTTTGGTCGGGGCGTTGACGTCGTCGCCGCCTACGACGAGCACGTGGAACACACCGCCGGCGTCGAGGTATCCGGTCGCCCCGTGGTTAAAGAGGTCGCCGCCGCCAGCGGACGAGATCGTGTTCGCTCCCGTCGCTCCGTTGAAGCTCGTCGTGGTTCCGTCGGGATTGAGGCCCGCGTAGCTCTCCTCGGTCGACCCGCTCGTGGCGCCGTTGTACAGTCCGGCCGTGATGAGGGCGTTCCCGCCGGCCATGACCGCCGTGTGCTTGGAGACGGCCTTTTTCAGCTTGTTCCCGCCTGCGATCCAGCCCGCCGCCGTAAGGTTGCCGGTGCGAATATCGACTTGCGCGTACAGGACGTCGCTCAGCGAGGTCGTCTTGAGACTCGACGAATCGTTGGGCGTGACACTGGAGCTGTCGCCACCGAATGCGTAGAGGAAGGTGCCGTTCACCCCGAAGGCGAAGTAGCTGCGGGCGAAGGGAAGGGATGTCTGGGGACTCCAGGCACCGAGCGTCCCATCGGAGTTGATCGGGGCGCGATACACGGTCGCCACCGGCGCGTTCCCGGTGCCCGATCCACCCGCGACGTACACCGATCCGTTGAAGACGACCGCGCCCAGAGAGTGAGCCGGCGCGTTCAGTGCGGTCGTCGCGCTCCAGCCCGTCACCGCGCCCGTGCCGCTCAAGGTGCCGCGATATACCGTGGCGACGGGCTTCCCGCTCGCCGTGCTGTCGCCGCCCAGCACCAGCAGGTAGGAGGTCGTTACCGGGGCGTTCGCCGGCGTCACCACGATCGCCGCGGCGAAGGCGACGGGCGTCGGCAACACCGTCGTCTTGGTCCAGGCACCCAGGGCTCCGGTGCCCGACACCGTCGCGTACAGCACGCTGTCGCGCGGCGTGTTGGTGCTGTCGGCCCCTCCGACGACATAGACCGCGCTCGTCGGCGTCGTGCCGGGCAGCGTGGCAGCGGCCACGGCGTGACCGCTCAGGCCGACCGGCAGAGGGGTCGTGCTCGTCCACGAGACGGTGGACGGGCTGAACGCCACTTTGCCCACGACGCTGAACGTCACGGGAGCGCTCGTGCCCCCGGAGGTCTTCACGACCAGAGTTCCCGTGGCGGCACCCGCGGGCACGGTCGTGACGATGAGCGTGTTGCTCCAGTCCCCCGGGCTCGCGATTGTCGCTGTGTCGGGACCGCTCGAAGCGTTGGTGAACAGGACCTGCCCGGCGGCCGCCGCCTGGCTGGCACCGAAGTTCGAGCCCTGAATGACGACCGTGGCGCCGACCGGGGCCGACGGAGCCGTGGCGCCGTTGACGCTCGCCACGATGGGCGGGCCCGCAAGGCCGGTCGGTCCGTTGGAACCACCGCAGCCGCCGACGCCAAGAGCGGCGACCAGCCCGGTGACCGAGGCAGGGATCAGGCGGCGCATAGATCTTCCTCCGATGGGCGGGCAACCTACGGGGACCGCGTGTTAAGAATCAACGGGGTGTGGGCGCGGGAGACGCTAAGATTTCACTAAGAGATCAAGGGAGCTTGCGTGACTGCGGCTCGTTGGCATTGTATCCTGGAACGCCGCCATGACGACACCGACAGTTCAGGCACGGGCGCTGCTGATCATCGAAGACGACGCGCCCATTCGGCGCGCGCTCCGCAACGCGCTCGGCGACCTCGCCGAGCGCCTGCTGGAAGCGCCGACCGGACGGGAAGGAATCGATCTGACCGCGACGGAGCGTCCGGATCTGGTCGTCCTGGACCTCGGGCTCCCCGATTGCCCCGGGGTCGAGGTGTGTCGTGAGATCCGCACGTGGTCCAGGGTACCGATCGTCGTGTTGTCGGCGCGCCACTCGGACACCGAGAAGGTACAGCTCCTCAACGCGGGCGCCGACGACTACGTCACGAAGCCGTTCAGCACGACGGAATTCGCGGCGCGGGTGCGCGCTCTGCTGCGGCGCGCCCGGCTCCCGCCCGAGGACATCGCGACGGTGGTGGAGGCGTATGGCCTCGCCATCGACCTGTTGCACCGCCGCGTGTCCCGCGGAGCGATGCCGATCCGGCTCACGCCGACGGAATGGGACATCCTCCGCACACTGGTGGTCAATCCCGGACGCACGTTGACCCATCAACAGTTATTCGACGCGGTGTGGGGCGACGCGGCGGGGAATCCGCAGCAGTATCTCCGGGTGCACATCACCAACCTGCGCCGCAAGATCGAGGCGAACCCCGCTCGTCCCGAGCTCGTCGTCACGGAGCCGGGCGTCGGCTACCGGGCGGAGCTGCCCGGGTAGCGGCGATGGCGGGGTCACGGCTCTGGCCCTGGGTCGTCTGGGGCGTGGTGTTCGCGGTCGCCACCGCCGTCTTGCGGGCCGGGCGCGACACTGTGGACACGGTACACGCGCTGCTCGCGTATCTGCTCGTGATCCTGGGCGGGAGCGTGAGTGGCGGGCGCCCCCTGGGGCTCGCGCTCACGCTGGCCGGCTTTCTCTCGATCGACTACTTCTTCCAGCTGCCGTACGACACGTTGACGGTGAGCAAGCCGCTGGATTGGCTGGTGCTGCTCAGCTTTCTCACCACGGCGGTCGTCACCACGCAGCTCCTGACGCAGGAGCGAGCGCGGGCCGCGGAGGCGGAGCGCCGGGCCGGCGAGGTGGCGTCGCTCGGGCGGCTCGGCGCGGAGATCCTCAGCGCCGGTCGCGCAGAGGATGCCCTGGCCGGAATCGCGGAGCGGATCCGCACGTCGCTCGAGGTGGCGCACTGCCGGATTTACGCGTGGGACGGCGAGGTCGTGCGTCTGCTCACGGCCTCGCCGGCGGACGCCGGGGCGGACCCATGGGCACCCGACGTCGACGAGCTCCGACGCTACGCCCAACGCACGGACAGGGACGGATGGGCGGGGAATGCGGGCGAGCCCGCCGTCCTCGCGGCCTTGCGGGCGCACGGGCGCACCCTGGGTGTGCTGTGTCTCACGGACGCGCGGCCGATCGTGCTCGACGCCGCGCAGCGACGCTTCCTCGAGGCGCTCGCCTACTACGCGGCGCTCGCCATCGAGCGCACCCGACTCTTCGCGGAGGCCGAGCATGCCGAGGCGTTGCGGGAAGCCGATCGCTTGAAGGACAACGTGCTCGCCTCCGTATCGCACGATCTCCGGACTCCGTTGACGACGATCAAGGCGCTCGCGCAGGAAGGCGCGCGGCGCGGCGACGCGCACGCGCTGGCGATCGAGGAACAAGCCGACCGACTGGGGCGCCTCGTCGCCGACCTGCTGGATCTCTCTCGCCTGAAGGGCGGCGTCTTGCCGGTGAATCTGGAGGTCAACACGGCCGAGGATCTGGTCGGGGCGGCCATCAGGCAGATGGCGGGCCTGCTCCAGGATCGGACGGTCGATACACGGATCGATTTCACGGAGCCGGCCCTGGTGGGCCGCTTCGACTTCGTCCAGTCGCTCCGCATCTTGAGCAATCTGTTGGGCAACGCGCTGCGATACACACCGCCCGCGTCGCCAATCGAGCTGTCGGTGCAGCGTGAGGGCGCGGTCCTGCGCTTCGCGGTCGCGGACCGCGGTCCCGGGATCCCCGTCGCCGAGCGGGACCGCATCTTCGAGCCGTTCTACCGCCCGCCGGGCGCTCCCGCCGACGTGGGGGGCTCGGGGCTCGGCCTGGCGATCGCGCGGCGTCTGGCGGAGCTGCAGGGTGGCACGCTCGAGTACACCGCGCGACCGGGCGGCGGCAGCGTCTTCGCGCTGCGGCTCCCCGCAGACGGCGCCCCAGCCCCTTAGCGATATCTTAGCGGCGATCGGCGCTCTCTCTCGTTGATTCTTAGCGGGCGCTCCGGATACGTTGCTCGCGTCTCCGGCAAGGCTCGTGACGTCATGGCAGAACACGCAAGTGACCCCGCGACGGCGCGCGATCGCGCCGGCGAGCGGCTGCCGCCCTTGGTGCGGGCCCTCCTGGATGCGCAGGACGACGTGATCGCGATCTTCGACAGCCGCGGCGAGTGTGTGTACTTCAACACCGCCGCCGCAACGGTGCTGCCGACCTCCCGCCTGACACCCCTGGTTCAGAGTCGCTGGTTGGGAGTCGAGCTCGCCGCTCGCGGCGGCCGCGTCATGACGCTGCGATCCGGCGCGAAGGTCCTGGGTGAGATGATCGTCGTGTCCCGGCGCCACGAGGGGACGTGGGCCGAACAGGAGCGCGAGGCCATTCGTCTCGCGATCCACGAGACCGGCGGCCGGCGCCTGGAGGCGGCCCGCCGGCTGGGCATCAGCCGGACGACGCTGTGGCGACGCCTGCGGCCGGGAGCCAAGTGAATCCGCCCGCCGCACGCTGAGGCGGCGCGTCCTGCGCGGAACCATCGCTCGGTGCGTCAATCGCGGCGTCAGCGCGTGCGCCCTCACGCTCGGCACCTGCGCGACCTGGCCGCGGGGACCGCAGCTGTCCCCGGCCGCCAGCGGTCTCGTGGGTGAGTGGCTCGCACCGGGGAAGCCGGGGCCGGCGGACACGACGCTCCTGCGGTTCGCCCCCACCGGCAGCGCCCGGGAATCACGGCTCGGCCCCGGGCAGGCGGCGCGCGACGTCGCTCTGGGCCCGTTCCGGGTCTGGGCGGACACGGGTCGCGTGCGGATGGTGTGCTTCTCCACTCGCCGCGGTCGCGCTGAGCCAGGGTGCCGCTATTTCGCAGTCGACAGCCTCCTCGACGGGTCGGGGCGAGCCCGGCGACGGCTGCGGTTCTTCAACTGGGTCACCGAGCGCGGCGGCGCCGCGGCCGAGACGTGGATCGAGCGAACGCCATGAGGCACGTCGGCCAGCCCGCGGTGCTGCTGCTGCTGGTGGCGGCACCGGCGCGGGCGCAGCAGCCACCGGCGTGGACACTGGACCGCGTGCTCGCGACCGCGCTGCGGGACAACCCCGATCTCGTCGCAGCCCGGCTCGCCGTGGACTCGGCGCGCGCCGAGCAGGGCATCGCGCGGGCGCTTCCCAATCCGACCTACTCGGTCGTTCCCGGCACACCGTTCCAGCAAGCCGTGGCCGCGACGATCGACCTCGGACCACAGCGTGTCTTTCGCACCAGGGCGGCCGGGCGTGGCGCGACGGCGACTCGGCTGGTCCTCGCGGACATCACCCGGCAGGTCGTCTTCCGCGTCCGTCAGGGGTTCTATGACGTCGTGCTCGCGGACTCGCAGCGGGCCATCGCGTCGGAACGGCGCGATATCTTCCGCGGGCTTCTGGCGGCGGATTCTGTCCGCTGGCGAAGCGGCGACATCCCCGAGCGCAACGTCACGAAGAGCGAGCTCGACTTCGCGAGCGCGGAGGCCGATCTCGCTCGGGCCAGTGCTCAAGCGCACGGCGCACGCCTCACGCTGCAGACCCTGCTCGGCAGCCCGGCCCCGGACACAGACTTCGCGATCAGCGGGAGCCTGGCATACCAGCCCGTCGACCTCCCCCTCGACTCGCTCGCATCCCTCGCCCAACAGACCCGGCCCGACGTGGTCGCCGCCCGCGCCCGGATCGGGCAGGCGCAATCGCTGCGGTCGCTCGCGACCGCGGAGCTCTTCCCCACCCCCACGGTCAGCCTGGTCTACCAATCGGCCACCCCGTTTTCCAACGGCTCCAACTTTGCCGTCGGGGTCTCCCTGGTGGTGCCGCTCTTCTACTGGAACGGCGGGGAGCGGGCGCGGGCGGCCGCGGGCCAAGCCTCCGCCGAGGCCGCGCACCGCGCCGCCAGGACGCAAGCGGCGGCCGAGGTGGCGATCGCGGTCGATTCGTTTCGTGTCGCGCGCGACCTCGCGGTTCGCTACCAGGATGGTCTGGTCGCGAAGGCGGCCGCCGCGCTCGAGACCGCGCGCTTCGCCTACCAGTCGGGCGCCACGTCCCAGCTCGACTTGCTCGACGCGGTGCGCACCTATAGCGACACGCGTGCCAACTACTATGCCGCGCTGCGCGACTACTGGGTCAGCATCTATGCGCTCGACCGCGCGGTCGGGAAGGATGTCGTGCCATGAGGCTCGGGATGCGGATCGCCCTGGCGTGCGTGCTGGGGAGCCCGGCGCTGGTGGCGGCGTGCGAGGGCGCGGGGAGCGGGCAGTCGGCCGCGGCGGAGTCCGCGTCGCCGCTGCCCGAACGGGCCCGCGGCATCAGGACGACCTCGGCGCGAGGCACCGTACTGTCCGACTATCTCGACATCACGGCACGCATCCAGGCCGATCCTACGCGCGTGGTGCGCGTGTACGCCCCGGTGAGCGGTCGCCTGCTCTCGGTAGCGGTCCGGCCGGCGGACGACGTGCAGCAGGGGCAAGTCCTGGCGACCCTCGCGAGCGCCGACCTGGCGCAGGCATGGGCCACCTATCGGCAAGGTGAGGCCGACGCGCAGGTCAAGCGACAGGCCCTCGAGCGGTCGCGCGTGCTGTACGAGAACCACGTGATCGCGCTGCGCGACTACCAGCAAGCGCAAGCGGACGCGCAGAGCGCTGCCGCCGCGTTGGCGAGCGCACGCGCGCGCCTGGACCTGCTCGGCGCCGATCCGGATAGCTCCGCCGATCGGGTCTCGATCCGGGCGCCGCGCTCGGGCGTGGTCCTCGACGTGGGCGCGGCACCCGGCGAGTTCGCCAAGTCGCTCGACAACTCCAACCCGCTGTGCACCATTGCCGATCTGTCCGGTGTCTGGGTCGTGGGCGACGTGTACGAGAAGGACGTGGCCACCATCCACGTCGGCGATGCGGCGGAAGTGACGGTCGATGCGTATCCCGGCGAGATGCGGCGCGGCCGAATCACGGCCATCGGCGGCGGGCTCGACACCACGACTCGCACGCTCAAGGTGCGCGTGGTGCTGGCGAATCCCGGTCTGCGGCTCAAGCCCGACATGTTCGCGACGATCCGCGCGGCGCGCGCGGCACGATCCGCGGTGGTGGTACCGCAGGCGGCGGTCGTGCGTGAGGGCACGTCCGCCTATGTGTTTGTGCAGACGTCCCACGGGCGCTTTGAGCGGCGGCCGGTCACGCTGGGGCGCGACCTCGACCGGAATCAGGTGGACGTGACCTCGGGCCTCGCGCCGGGCGACACGGTGGTGGTGGAGGGAGCCGAACTGCTACGCGCGACCGTGACGCCGTCGTAGCGCCGCGTGACCGCCCTCGTTCGCTTGCTGCTCCGCTATCGCGCGCTGATGATGGTGGCGCTCGGGGCGTGGCTCGTGGCGGGAGGCTACGCCCTGGTGCGGCTCGACATCGAAGCGTACCCCGACCCGTCGCCCCCGCTGGTTGAGTTCATCACGCAAAACCCTTCGTGGTCCGCCGAAGAGATGGAACAGCTCGTCTCCGTACCGGTCGAGACGCAGCTGTTCGGCATCCCCGGCCTCGAGTACACCCGCTCGATCAGCCTGTTCGGCCTGAGCGACGTCAAGCTCTACTTCGATTATGGCACCGACTACTTCACGGATCGCCAGGAAGCCCTGAATCGGATGCAGCTCGTGAGCCTGCCCAACGGGCTCGTGCCCCAGCTCTCGCCGTGGTCCACGATCGGCGAGATCTATCGCTATCGTCTGGACGGGCCCGGCTACCCGCTCAACGAGCTCAAGTCCGTCGCCGATTGGTACGTGCGGCGCGAGATCAAGCAGGTGCCCGGCATCGTGGACGTCACGACCTTCGGGGGCACGACGCGACAGTATCAGGCCGAGATCGACCCGCAGAAGCTGCTCGCCCACAACGTCACGCTCCCCCAGGTGCTCGCCGCTGTGAGTGCGAGTAACGCGAACGTGGGCGGCAACTATCTCACGCTCGGAAGCCAGAGCGTCAACGTGAGAGGCGTGGGCCTGCTGCACACCCTCGACGACATGAGGCACGTCGTCATCGCCGAGCGCCGGGGCGTACCGGTGTTCCTCGACGACGTGGCGGACGTGCACGAGGGATATCAGCCGCGGCTGGGTCGCGTGGGCATGGATGACAACGACGATATCGTCAAGGGGACCGTGCTCCTGCAGCGCGGCGAGCAGTCGCTGCCCGCACTTCGGCTGCTGCACCAGCAGGTCGCGACGCTCAACACCGGGCTCCTGCCCCCGGGCATGCGGCTGCACACGATCTACGATCGCACAGACCTGATCCGCGTCACCACGCGGACGGTGCAGCACCTGGTGTTTCTGGGGCTCGCCTTCGTGCTGGCCCTGCTGTTGGGGTTCCTGGGTGACGTGCGCGTGGCCCTCATCACCGCGCTCACGATTCCCGTGTCGATCCTGTTCGCCTTTGGCCTCATGGTCGTTACCGGGAGTTCGGCCAACTTGATCTCCATCGGCGCGATCGACTTCGGGATCCTGGTGGAAGCGGCGATCGTGGTGGTGGAGAACATTCATCGTGGCCTGGTCGAGCGTCGGGCCGGGGAGCTCGTGTTCGACGTGATCGCCGAGGCCACGAACGAGGCGGCAACGCCCGTCCTGTTTTCCACGCTCGTCATCCTGGTGGCGTTCGTGCCGCTCTTCACCATGCGCGGGGTGCCCGGGAAGATCTTCGCGCCGATGTCCCTGACGTACGGTTTCGCATTGACCGGCGCGCTGCTGTTCGCGCTCGTGTTTGCGCCGGTGCTGACCTCCTGGACGGGCGCGGAGCGTGACAACCGGCCGGGGCAGACGCGCATCGCGGACTGGTTCCACGACGTCTACGCGCGTCTCTTGCCCAAGCTGCTCGCACACCGCCGGCTGGTGCTGGGCGTCTCGGGCGCGGCGTTGGCCGCCACCGCGCTCGTGACGCGGCTCATCGGCGGGCAATTCATGCCCAAGCTCGAAGAGGGGGACCTGTGGGTGCGCGCGACGCTTCCGGTCGATGCGTCGTTCGAATCTGCCTCGAGCCTGGCGAGCGAAATCCGGCGCGTGCTGGTGGGGCTCCCCGCGGTCACGCACGTCGTTTCACAAGTCGGCCGACCGGATGACGGAACCGACGTCGTCACCTTCAATAACATCGAGTTCCACGTGCAGCTGCTCCCGACCGGGGCCTGGCCACGTGGGCTCACCAAGCCGGAACTGGTCCGCCGCATCAGCGCGACGCTGAGTCAGTTCCCCGGCATCGCGTTCGGGATTTCGCAGAACATCGAGGACAACGTCGAGGAAGCGATGTCGGGAGTGAAGGGCGAGAATTCGCTCAAGCTCTTCGGCGAGGATCTCGACGTGCTGACCCAACAGGCGGACCGGATTCGGACCGAGATGGCGCAGGTGCCGGGCATTCAGGATCTCGCGATCATCCAGGAAACCGGCCAGCCCGCGCTCGTGATCACGGTGAACCGTGAGAAGAGCGCTCGCTATGGCGTGGCAGCCGCTGACGTCAACGCCGCCGTGCAAGCGGCCGTGGGCGGTGTGGCCCCGACGCAGATTCTGCTCGGCGACCGGCGCTTCGACTTTGTGGTCCGATACGCTCCCGCGTATCGCCTGACTCCGGATGCCATCCGAAACATCCTGCTCCCCACGCCGGAGGGCGGGCGGGTGCCTCTGGGGCAAGTGGCGCGGGTAGACCTAAAGCCGGGCGCGTTCATGATCTACCGCGAGAACGGCTCACGCTATATCCCCATCCGGTTCAGCGTCCGCGGTCGCGACTTGGCGTCGACCATGAACGACCTCCAAGCGCGCCTCCGGGCGACGGTACACCTCCCGCCGGGGTATCGCTACGAGTGGGCCGGAGAGTACGAAAGCCTGCAGAGAGAGCTGCGTCGCTTGGCGGTGGTCATTCCGGTGACCCTGCTCATCATTCTGGGGTTGCTCTACACGTTGTTCAACTCGTGGCGCGATGCCGCCATCGTCCTGGCGGTCCTGCCGTTCGCGGCGATCGGCGGCGTGCTATCGCTCTTGCTGACCGGCACGCCGTTCAGCATCTCGGCAGCCGTCGGCTTCACGTCGGCCCTCGGTGTCGGCACGCTGGGGGGCTGCGTCTTTCTGTCGGGGATCCGGCGGGTGGGGGCCGTGCAGCAAGGCGCGCTGCTCGAGCTCCGCCCCATTCTGATGGCGTGCCTCGCGGCCGGCCTCGGACTGCTCCCGGCGGCCGTCTCGACCGGCATCGGCGCTCAGGCGCAACAGCCGCTGGCCCGTGTGGTCGTCGGGGCCATGATCACCACGGCGCTCGCGATTCTCGTCCTCGTGCCGATCTTCGCGACTCTCGGGCCGGGCGAGCCGGCGCGTCCCTTAGAGCCCCGCGCTCAGTAGCTCAGGCGCAGTCGCAGCGAGACGACCGTG
>Ga0075426_10004020_pt1 | contig 10472 bp, 6 predicted proteins | sample SoiMethybrSBSTD5_FD_75304 | JGI IMG/M metagenome (GOLD analysis project Ga0075426, IMG submission 75304) | Bulk soil microbial communities from a Populus tree surrounding site in Tennessee, USA - Soil MetaG P. TD hybrid SBSTD5 | ecosystem: Environmental > Terrestrial > Soil > Tree plantation...
TCACTCGGCGATGTCGCCCTCGTGGGCGGCCGACGGGCGGCGGTTCGCCTACATGGAGTTCTGGGAGGGACACGGCCGGTTGTTCACACAGGACGTGGCGAGCGGGAAGCGCACGGCGGTCGCGACGAGCGGTCAAGCGCTGGACTTCACCCCGGCGTTCTCGCCGGATGGCAAGACGCTGGCGTTCAGCCGTGCCACGGAGGAAGGGACCGACTTGTACACGGTCAACATCAAGGATGGCTGTTGCTTGCAACGCTTGACCGTAGGCCGCTTTTACGACAACTTGTCACCGACCTACAGTCCCGACGGCCAGCGGATCGCGTTCGTGTCGACGCGAGCCGGGCTGCCGCAAATCTATGCGATGGCGGCGGACGGGACGGACCAACAGCTACTCGCGCCGTTCGATTATGGCGCCACCGGTTCGTCCAACGCGCCGGAGTGGTCGCCCGACGGACAATCCGTCGCCTTCCACCGCGACGTCGGCGGTACCTTGCAGGTGTTCGTGCTGGACGTCCGGACGCGCGCGGTGCGACAGCTCACCTCGGTCGGGCGGAACGAAGATCCAACCTGGGCACCCGACAGTCGTCATATGGCGTTTGTGTCGGATCGTTCGGGGTATCGGCAGCTCTGGATCATCGATTTGGAAACCGGCCGCATTCGCCCGCTGCTGCAAAAGAGCGGCGCGCGCTTGCCGGCCTGGTCTCCGCGCTTGCCGGAGACCGCTTCGTCGACCCCTTGATATCTGAGAGGACAAGGAACCGATGAAACGCCTATCCTTGCTGCTGCTGGGCGGTCTCGCAATCATGGCAGTCGCCGCGTGCGGCGGGAAGAAGCCGGAGACCACGCCTGCACCGGCCGGCCCCAACGCGGACTCGGCGGCCGCCGCCGCCAAGGCGCGGGCGGATTCCGAAGCGGCCGCACAAGCTGAAGCGGATCGGAGAGCCCAGGCAGAGGCGAAACGCCGCCAGGAGATCGCCGACTCGCTCGCCGCCATGGGTCGCTCGACGGAGGCAGTGAAGACCCTGCTCGCCACGATGATCCACTTCGACTTCGACAAGTCGATCATCCGCGGGGGTGACGCCGCCATCCTCGACCAGAAGGTCTCGATCCTGCAGGCGAACCCGGGGTTGCGGATCCGCATCAGTGGGCACTGTGACGAGCGCGGGTCCGACGAGTACAACCTCGCGCTCGGCAACCGCCGGGCGACCGCGGCTAAACAGTACCTGGTGAGCCACGGGATCGACGCCGGTCGCGTCGAGACCGCGTCGTACGGCGAGGAGCGGCCCCTCGACCCCGCTCACAATGAAGAGGCTTGGGCCAAGAACCGTCGCGACGAGACCGAGATTCTCGCCGGCGGGGACGCGTTGAAGCAGCCGTAACGGCGGCTCACGGTGAACCGACCGTTCCCGTTTCTTCTCGGCCTGGGGCTCGCCGCTGGATGCGCGCTGAAAGGCGACGTCCGGAAGGTGGAGCTCCAGGTCGAGGCGCTGCGCGTGGAGCGCGCCCGCGCCGACAGCCTCCACGCGGCGCAGATTGACACGGTCCGTGCGCTCCTCGCCGCGGTCCAGGACAAGGTCGTGGCCCAGCAGGCGTACCTGGTCCAGGTGCGCGGCGACATGAAGACCGATCTCCTCGCCGTGCAGCAGCAGCTCGTGTCGGTCCAGGAGCTCACCGGCCAAAGCCAGCAGCGGCTGACCGAGCTGCGGGGCCGGTTGGAGGAGCAGGCGCGCCAACCCGTGCCGGTACTCGACACCACGAAGGCCGGCCCGGGCGTCCCGGTCGGACCGTCGGGCAACCCAGCGGGCCCCGGGCCGGACCAGATGTACGATCTGGCGTATCAGCAGTATCGGGCCAGCCGCTACTCGACGGCCCGCCTGGGCTTCCGGGAGTTCCTCAGGATGTTCCCCACCAACGAGCGCGCTCCCGACGCGCTCTATTTCATCGGCGAATCCTTCGCCGGAGAAAACGCGGATTCGGCGGCCGCGGTGTATCAACAGGTCGTGAAGACCTATCCCACTTCGTCGCGGGCGCCGTCTGCCCTCTACAAGTTGGGCCTCCTCGCCGAGCAGCGGGGCGACAAGGCGGCCGCCCGGCAGTACTTCTCCCGGGTGATCGGCAGCTACCCGCGCTCCCAAGAGGCGAATCTCGCGCGCGACAAGCTCCAACGCCTGGGGCGCTAGCCGCTCCAGGTCCGGAGGCTGAGGGGGGGAGCCGGCGTGGCCGATTCCGGGGCGCGGGACAAACGGGCCGAGATGCCATTCCTCGATCACCTCGAGGAGCTCCGCTGGCGCATTCTCAAGAGCCTCGTGGCCGTCCTGCTCGCGAGCCTGGTGGGCTGGCTGATCGTGGACCGCGTGGACGTGATCGGCCTCCTGATGCGTCCCATCATCCCGCTGCTGCCGGATGGCAAGCTCCGGTTCACCAGTCCCACCGAGCCGTTCCTCATCACGCTCAAGTTCGCCTTCGTCCTGGGGCTCGTGATGGCGTCACCGGTGCTCATCTACCAGGCGTGGGCGTTCCTGGCGCCGGCGCTGTACCCTCGCGAGAAGCGGCTGATCATGCCGGCGCTCTCGGTCGGAGTGCTGCTGTTCTTGAGCGGCGCCGCGATCGCCTTCCAGTGGGTGTTGCCGCACCTCCTCCGCATGCTGTTCAGCTTCCAGCCGCAGGTGTTCTCGCCGATCATTACCGCGGACGGCTACTTCGGGTTCGCGTCGCAGTTCCTGATCGCCATCGGGCTCGCGATGGAGCTGCCGCTTGTCATCGTGATCCTCACCGCCCTCCGGCTCGTAACGCCGCAATTCCTCGGTCGCAACCGCCGCTATGCCCTGGGCATCGCCGCCGTCGCGGCCGCGCTGCTCGCGCCCCCGGACGCCTTGTCGATGCTCGTCGGCATCGTCCTGCTCCTGCTCCTGTACGAGGTGAGCATCTGGTGCTCATGGGTCGTGACCAGACGGCGCGCCCGGCGCGAGAAAGAGGGGGAGGGGGGGGAGGGGGAGGGGGGCGCCACCGCGGCGAGCGCCACCGGGCTCACTGTCGTCCTGCTCCTGATCGCGGGGTCGCTCAGCGCGCAAACGCCCCCGTTCTCACGGCCCCCATTCCGACCCGACACGACGAAGGCGCGCCCACCGGCGGACTCCGTCCAGGCCCAAGCACTCGATACCGCCAAGGCCCGCAAGCTAGGTCTGCCGACCGGGCCCACTCGAAGCTTCCCGCCGTCCGATCCCGTGATGGACTCGCTGATGAAGCTCCCGGGATTTCGCGTCACGCAGTATGTGGCGGACACGCTCGTGGTGCAGGGAGGCGACACGCAAACCATTCACCTGCGCGGCGAAGGGTTCGTGGACCGTGAAGGCACCAGGCTGCAGGCCGACACGATCCGCTATCGCCAACGCAGCTGCCGGCTCGACGCCATGGGGGATCCGCAGCTGTTCGATAAGGCCACGGTGATGGTCGGCGAGGGAATGAAGTACGACACCTGTGTGAAGCGCGGGACCGTCACGAAAGCGCTCACGTCGTTCCAGCAAGGCTCCGCCAATTGGCTCATCCGGGGCGATCTCGCCGTGGACTCGGGGTCCACCCGCCTGTACGGCGCGCACAGCGAAGTCACGTCCGACGACAATCCGGTCCCGGATTACCACTTCGGGACCGGTGAGATGAAGTGGCTCAACAAGAACGTGATGGTGGCCCGTCCGGCCGTCCTCTACATCCGTGATGTCCCGATCATGTGGCTGCCGTTCATCTTCCAGGACGTTCGCAAGGGGCGGCGGAGCGGGATCCTCGTGCCGCGATTCGGCCTGAACGACATCGTACGACCGGTTCGGAGCTACCAGCGGCATCTCTCGGGCTTCGGCTACTATTTCGTCGTCAACGACTACGTCGACTTCCTGGCGTCCGGTGACTGGTATGCCGGCCGCTACTTCGCGTACCGAGCCCAGACGCGCTACAAGTGGCTCGACCGGTTCATCGATGGGGGCCTCTCGTTCGAGCGATACTCGGAGCTCGACGCTTCCTCCAACTCGATCCGCCTCGGCTGGCAGCACCAGCAGAGCTTCTCCTCGCGGACCCGCTTCAACGCGAATATCGATTACTCGAGCAACACCAGCGTCATTCAGACGAACACCGTCAACCCGTACCTCGCCGCCGCGAGCCTGCACTCGGCGTTGACGTTCATCAAGCAGTTCGACTGGGGCACGCTGAACATCGGCGGCAATCGGAGCCAGGAGATCGGGAGCGGCCTCATCTCGCAAACGTTTCCCTCCGTGAGCCTGACGCCATCGCCGGTGAACATCGGCTCGGCGATCACCTGGTCCCCGGGGTTCTCGTTCACGAACAACCAGAGCTTCCACCAGGGCCCCACGCCGTTCGTGGTGCCGGGGGCGGGCGGCGTGCTCGACACGCTGGCGCTGTTCGCCGACAACCGGACGACCCTGCTCAGCGTTCAGACCCCACTGCGCATCGGGTCCTGGAACTGGAGCAACAGCTTCTCCGTGAACGACGCCATCAGCAACGCGCGGCAGGAGGTCGACATTCCCGACTCGACCGTTCCGGGCGGGTTCCGGCGCGTGTTGTTCAACCAGACGTTCAGCACGACGATCGACTGGAACACCGGGATCAACCTGCCGTCGTTCTTTCCCAGCACCTGGAAGCTGCAACCCGGTGTCGCGATCGTGAATCAGACGTCGGCGGGTCCCTACATGATTCGGAACCAATACACTAACGGGGACTTCGTTCAGCAGGGGAAGCGGCTGCAGTTCAGCGCGGGCATCACGCCGACGTTCTTCGGCTTCTTTCCAGGGTTCGGGCCAATCGCGCGGATACGTCATTCAATTTCTCCGATCATCAGCTACGCGTTCGCGCCGGGCGCGACGGTGTCCGCGGCCTACCGGAACGCCATCGACCCGACGCACCAGCTCCTCAATTCGGGCAGCGACCCGCAGCAGACGATCAGCCTCGGGCTCTCGCAGAACTTCGAAGCCAAGTTGAAGCCGCCCGCGGGCGACACCACCACCCAGGCGGCGGCCCGGAAGCTCCGCCTATTGTCGATCAACACCAGCTCGATTCAGTACAATTTCGAGCAGGCGAAACAGCCCGGTCATACCGGCTGGCAGACGCAGACCCTCAGCAACAGCTTCGGCTCGGACCTCCTCCCGGGGTTCAGCCTCACGGTCACCCACGACTTGTGGAAGGGGCAGGTCGGCCTCGATACGTCGAAGTTCGATCCGTTCCTCACGAGTGTCACCGCCAATTTCTCCATCACGCCGTCGACGATTCACGGGATCGGAAGCCTGTTCGGCCTCGGGAAGCCGGGCACTGCCCAGACCCCGCCGCCGGCGCAGCCCACCGGCCTACCGCCACCCCAGCCGGGCGTGCCGCCGGATCCGTTCGGCACGAAGTCATTCCTTCCGCCGGGGGCGCCGACGGGCGGCCAGGGCTTCAATCTGTCGGTCAACTACACTGAGTTTCGGAGCCGGCCCGTTGCTCCGCTGCCGGGCAGTGCCGTGCTCCCGGGCATCAGCGCGGCAACGCAGCGCCAGGCGGGCCTGAACCTCTCGTTCCAGCCCACCGCTAAGTGGTCGGCGAACTGGACGTCGCAATACGATTTCGTGGCGCGCCAGTTCGCCGCGCATGTGATCAGCCTGCAGCGAGACCTTCATCGCTGGCACGCGAGCTTCTCGTTCTCAAAGAGCCCGAACGGAAATTTCGCTTTCAGCTTCTATGTGTCTTTGTTGGACCAGCCGGACATCAAGTTCAACTACCAACAACAGTCTTTCGCGCAGTAGCGGCTTCCGTCCTTTGCAGGTGACACCCGACACCGCTCGGCAATCGCAAGTGACCGACTGTGAGCACGTTGCGCCCCGGCACGCCGCGTGCTTTGTCCCGGGACGACCCCCGAAGCATCGAGGATCCCATGCGGTTCTTGGCTCGCACATTCCTGGTCGCCAGCAGCGTCGTGGTTGCGGCGTGCCAGCAAAACACCATCAGCAATCCGACGCAGCCACTCGAAGCGCCGGCCACTCTCACGTCGGTTTCGCTCGACAGCGCCATCTATCTCGACTGGGCCGACAACGCATTCCAGCACGACCCCAACCTGTTCGCCGTCTATCGCGTGTACAGCACGAGCTACAACCTCGATCAGGGGCTGTGCGGGACCAACTGGGCCGTCGAGGGCACGTCGGTTTCGCATGTGTTTCTCGCGGCGCAGCTCACGAACGGCGTTCCTCGCTGCTTCGCCACGTCCGCTGTCAGTGTCGATGGCGTGGAGAGTGATTGGTCCCCCCTGCGGCAGGATACGCCGCGGCCGGACGCTCGGAACGTGCTCGTCTGGGCGTTCGGTGTGAACACGCCCCAGTCCGGGTTCCGGTTCTGGGACGACGTCAATGGGAACGGCTACGGTGACCCGGGCGAGCTGGGACTGATCCAGGACGGTAACCGTACCGACATCGACTTCTGGGTGTACGTGCAGCCGAGCGATTCCACTCTGTGGCTGGTGCCCGAATTCACCGGTGACTCGATCCGGCTCTACCAGAATGCGCCGGTGGCCGATCTCACGTCCATCGATTTCGCACCGGCGACGGGCTACACGCGAAACATGATCCAGGCGCTGCCCGGGTACGGCTACGTCTTCCAAATGCTGGACAACGGCCAGCTGCACTATGCGGCGCTCCGGGTCACGGCGGTCAGCCGGCAGTACGTGATCTTCGACTGGAGCGTGCAGACCGACCCGGGGAACCCCGAGCTCGTGCCGCCCAAAGGGCCGGCTCCAACGGGGCAGCAAGTAGCATCCAAATAGACGGCTAGACGCCCAGACGCCTAGCGGAACCAGGGGCGAGGAATCAGGAGATGCCTTCCTGACCACTCGCCCCTTTTTCGACGGCTAGGCGTCTGGGCGTCTCGGCGTCTATCTTTGTGCGGCATGCCGCCCACGATCACCCTCGACGGCCACTCGCTGTCCATCCCGGACGTCGTCGCCGTCGCTCGTCATGATGCCCCCGTCACCATTGCCCCCCAATCGCTCGCGGCCGTGCAGGCGTCCCGCCGCGCCGTCGAAGCGGCCGTGGCCCGTGGCGACACGATCTACGGCGTCAACACGGGCTTCGGGAAGCTGGCGCACGTCCGTATCAAGCCTGAGCAGGCGCGGGAGCTGCAACGCAACCTGATTCGCAGCCACGCGTCCGGCGTCGGCGACCCGTTGCCTCGCGACGCAGTGCGGGCCATGATGCTCCTGCGGGCCAACGTCCTGGTTCGGGGGACGAGTGGGGTACGTGCCGATCTTCCCGCCCTGATCGTGGCGATGTTGAACGCGCAGGCGCATCCCCGGGTGCCGTCGCAGGGCAGCGTCGGCGCGTCGGGGGATCTGGCGCCGCTCGCGCACCTGGCGCTCGCCATGATCGGCGAGGAGGAAGAAGGCGCCACGCTCCGGGCGAAGGGGTTGCAGCCCATCACGCTCGAGGCCAAAGAGGGCCTGGCGTTCGTGAACGGGACGCAGGCGCAGACGGGCATCGCGGCCCTCCTCGTGCATGACGCGTGGATCCTCTGGCGCACGGCGCACGCCGCGGCCGCGATGAGCCTGGAGGCGGTGCGGGGCACGCCCGCGCCATTCGACGCCCGCATCCACGACGCGCGTCCCTATCCCTTCCAGCAGCGCTCCGCCGCATTACTGCGCACGCTGCTCGAGGACTCCGCGATCCGCGAGTCGCACCGCGAGGGCGACCCGCGGGTGCAGGATGCCTATTCGCTCCGCTGCACGCCCCAGGTGCTCGGCGCCGTGGGCGAAGCGCTCGGGTTCGCCGAGCGGCTGGTGGCCACAGAGCTGAACGCCGCCACCGATAATCCGCTGGTGTTCGATAGCGAGGTGATCTCGGGAGGGAATTTCCACGGACAACCGATCGCGCTGGCGCTCGACGTGATGGCGATCGCCCTCGCGACGCTGGCCGGCCTCGCGGAGCGACGGCTCGAGCGGATCGTCAACCCGGACCTGTCCTCGGGCCTGCCGCCGTTTTTAGCCCGCCATCCCGGGGTCGAGTCAGGATTCATGACTCCCCAGATCGTGGCCGCTGCGCTCGCGGCGGAATGTCGGATCCTCGCCACGCCCGCGAGCGTCCAATCGGTGCCCACCGAGGGCAACCAGGAGGACATCGTGCCGATGGGGATGACGGCGGCGTGGAAGGCCGAGCGCTCGCTCGCCAATGCGGCGCGGATCGTGGCAGTGGAGCTTCTGGCCGGGGCGCAGGGGCTCGAGTTTCTCAAGCCGCTGACGCCGGGGCGCGGCGTGGCGAAGACCTTCGCGTCGATCCGCGCGACGGTGCCCGCCCTCGACGGCGACCGGCCCTTCACCGGGGACATCGAGCGCGTGGCGGCGGGCGTGCGTGAGGGTGCATTCGACCCGGGGATGCCATGAGCGACGCACGGGTTGTGCGCGCGCCGCGCGGGACGTCGAGATCCTGTAAGGGGTGGGTTCAGGAAGCGGCGCTGCGGATGCTCATGAACAACCTCGATCCCGAGGTCGCCGAGCGTCCGCAGGACCTGGTCGTGTACGGCGGCACGGGGAAGGCGGCCCGAAACTGGGCGTCGTTCGACGCGATCTGTCGGACGCTTCGCACGCTCGGCGATGACGAGACGCTGCTCGTGCAGTCCGGGAAGCCGGTGGGCGTGTTCGCGACCCACCCGGAGGCCCCGCGCGTCCTGATCGCGAACGCGAACCTGGTGCCACGCTGGGCGACGTGGGAGGTGTTTCGCGATCTCGAGCGTCAGGGCTTGATCATGTACGGCCAGATGACGGCGGGGTCGTGGATTTACATCGGGAGTCAGGGCATTCTGCAGGGCACCTACGAGACGTTCGGCGCCGTGGCGCGACGCCATTTCGGGGGGTCGCTGCGCGGGCGGATCGTGATCACAGGCGGGCTCGGCGGTATGGGCGGTGCACAGCCGCTCGCCGCGACGATGAACGATGCGGTGTGCCTCGCCGTCGAGGTGGACCCGGCCCGAGTGAAACGCCGGCTCGAGACCCGCTATCTCGATCGAGCCACGGCATCGCTCGACGAAGCGCTCGCCTGGTGCGAGGAAGCGAAGCGCGCCGGTACGCCGCTATCCGTCGGCCTGACCGGCAACTGTGCCGACGTCCTTCCCGCGCTCGCGCGGCGCGGATTCGTCCCCGACGTGCTCACCGATCAGACCTCGGCGCACGATCCGCTGAACGGGTACGTGCCCACGGGTCTCGACGTCGAGCAGGCCGCGGCCCTGCGGCGCGCGGCACCCGATGAATACGTGCGACGCGCGGTAGCCAGTATGGTCGCCCATGTCCAGGCGATGCTGGCGCTCAAGCGGAAGGGTGCGGTGACGTTCGATTACGGCAACAATATCCGGACCCAGGCACGGGATGGGGGCCTCGCGGACGCGTTCGAGATTCCGGGCTTTGTGCCCGAGTACATCCGACCGCTGTTCTGCGAAGGGAAGGGCCCATTCCGCTGGGTGACGCTTTCCGGAGAGCCGAAGGACCTGCATCGGACCGATCGGTTGGTCCTGGAACTCTTCCCCGACGACGAGCACCTCCGTCGCTGGATCGAGCTCGCGCAGGAGCGCGTGGCTTTCCAGGGCCTACCCGCGAGGATCTGCTGGCTGGGGCAGGGGGAGCGGGCGCGTTTCGGGTGTGCGTTGAACGATCTGGTGAAACGGGGTGAGGTCAGCGCGCCGGTAGTGATCGGACGGGATCATCTGGACACCGGCTCGGTCGCGTCGCCCTTTCGGGAGACGGAATCGATGAAAGACGGCTCCGACGCCATCGCCGATTGGGCGATTCTGAACGCGTTGCTCAACACGGCCTCCGGCGCGGCGTGGGTCTCCTTCCATCACGGGGGGGGCGTGGGGATCGGCAACTCCCTGCATGCGGGCCAGGTGAGCGTGGCCGACGGGTCGGCCTCGGCCGGGCGACGTCTTGAGCGCGTGCTGACGAACGATCCCGGCATCGGTGTGGCACGCCATGCCGATGCGGGCTATCCCGAGGCGCTCGCGACGGCACGCCGGCATGGGATTCGTCTCCCCATGCGGGAGACCGGCGACTGAGCACCCTTCTCGTCGGCGCACGGCAGATCGTCACATGTCGCGGTCCCGCGCGGGCGCGCCGTGGCCACGAGCTCGGGGCCGTCGAGGTGCTGCACGACGCCGCCGTGCTGGTGGAGGGCGGGCGAATTCGGGCGGTCGGGTCGTACGCGGACCTCCGAGACGACCACGCGGGCGCCGTGGTTGAGGAAGTCCGGGGGGTGCTGTTCCCCGGCTTCGTCGACTGTCATACGCACGCGGTGTTCGGCGGACCGCGGCTCGAGGACCACGAGCGTCGTGCCCTGGGCGAGGATTACAAGACGATCGCCGCTCGGGGCGGTGGCATCCTTCAATCAGTGCGAGACGTCCGGGCGCGAAGCGAGCGTGAGCTCGTGGAGCTCACCCGTGCGCGAGTGCGCGCCCTCCTCGCGCACGGC
>Ga0075426_10004021_pt1 | contig 10470 bp, 7 predicted proteins | sample SoiMethybrSBSTD5_FD_75304 | JGI IMG/M metagenome (GOLD analysis project Ga0075426, IMG submission 75304) | Bulk soil microbial communities from a Populus tree surrounding site in Tennessee, USA - Soil MetaG P. TD hybrid SBSTD5 | ecosystem: Environmental > Terrestrial > Soil > Tree plantation...
GCCATCGTCCGTCACCTGGTGGAGCTGCACGGCGGCACTGTCGGAGCGGAAAGCGGCGGACCGGGCCAGGGCTCGACATTTCGCGTCCGCCTGCCGGTGATGATCGCGCACGCCGACGTGGCGCCGGAACGGCAGCGGTCCGGCGCGCGCACGAGCGGCGGCGCGAGTGCCGATTATTCGACGCGGCTCGACGGCATTCACGTGCTCGCGGTCGACGACGACCACGACGCGCTGTCGCTCGTCCGTGAAGTCCTCGAGACGGTGGGCGCCCGGGTGACGACCGCGGAGTCGGTCCGCGAAGCCCTCGACGCGATCGAGGCGGCGCGCGCCGACGTGCTCGTGGCCGACCTCGGCATGCCGACCCTCAGCGGTTTCGATCTGATCTCGCGAATCCGGCGGCTGCCGGATCAGGCGCTTCGTCACATTCCTGCGGCGGCGCTCACCGCGTACGCGCGATCGGAAGATCGCGTGAAGGCGTTTCAGAGCGGCTTCCAGATGCACCTGGCCAAGCCCATCGATCCCGTCGAGCTCATCGCCGCGATCGCGACGCTCGCGGGACGCAATCAGCGGTAACCCCCGCCGCACGCTGCACCCTGCACCAGCACCCTACGTCACCTCACCAGAGCGCAGAGAAACTCGAACATCACGTTCGCCGCGAGCACCGCCGTGATCTGACCCGGACCATCGAAGAGCGGCGCCACTTCGACGATGTCGCCGCCGACGAGCGACAGGCCGCGCAGCCCGCGCACGAGGCGGATGGCTTCGTGGCTCGTCAGCCCGCCGACTTCGGGCGTGCCGGTTCCGGGCGCGAACGCCGGATCGACGCCGTCGATATCGAAGGTCATGTACGCGGGACCGGTGACGATGCGGCGGATCTCGTCGATGGTCCAGGCGATGCCGCGATCCTTCACCTGATCGATGTCGATGACCGTGATGCCGTGCTCGCGGTGGAAGTCGAAATCGTCTTCGCCGTACATCGGGCCGCGAATGCCGACCTGCACGAACCGGCGGCCGTCGACGAGGCCCTCCTCGATTGCGCGGCGGAACATCGTGCCGTGGAAGTACTTGCCGCCGAAGTACTCGTCCCACGTGTCGATGTGCGCGTCGAACTGCACGAGGGCGAGCCGGCCGTGGCGACGCGCGAGCGCGCGCAGGATCGGGAGCGTGATCGAGTGATCGCCGCCGACGACGATCGGCCGGGCGCCCGCACCGGCGATCTGGCCGATGCGCGCCTCGATCGCGTCGTAGGCCTTCTCGATGCTCACCGGCGGCGGGTCGACGTCGCCGGCGTCGGCGACGTTGAGCCGATCGAAGGGCGCGACCTTTTGGAAAGCGTTGTAGGTGCGGATGAGCGACGACTGATGGCGAACCTCGCGGGGCCCGAGCCGCGCGCCCGGCCGGTACGACGTGCCGCCGTCGTACGGCACGCCGACGATCGCGACGTCGATGCCGGCGAGATCGTCGGTGTGAGGGAGGCGCATGAACGTCGCCGGCTGCGCGAAGCGCGGAGACTTGAACGAAGGACGCGGTTGATTGTTCATCGCGGTCATTCTATGGCTTCTCACGGCTAGCGCAGACAATGCGACAGACGATGCGACACAGAGTGGATAGAGACACGGAGACAATCAGCCACAGAGACACAAAGACACAGAAATTCGGCGCCTGCTATAGTGCCGCGCGATGGCAACACGGGCGGCAACGAAGCCGGCGCTCCACGGCGGGCTGAGCACCGTCGAGTACTTCACCTTCGGCTTCGGCACGATGATCGGCGTCGGCTGGCTCGTGCTGATGGACGACTGGCTGGCGCGCGGCGGGCCGGGCGGCGGCATGCTCGGCTTCCTGGTCGGCGGCCTCCTCCTCTTTCCGATCGCGCACACCTACGGCCGCCTCGTGCAGCGCATCCGCGACGCGGGCGCCGAGATTGCGTACACCGAAGGCGTTTTCCCGCCGTTCATCAGCTTCGCCGCCGGCTGGACGATGGTGCTGTCGTACGCGATCGTCTGCCCGTGGGAAGCGGTCGCGACGGGCAACCTTCTCGCGCGCGTGTTTCCCTCGCTGAACACCTACCAGTTGTACGTGATCGGCGGATCGCCCATCTACGCGCCGCGCCTCGGCGTCGGCCTCGCGCTGACGGCGCTCGTCGCGGTCGTCAACTACCGCGGCATCAAGCCGAGCGGCGTGTTCCAGGACGTGATGACCTTCGGGCTCCTCGGGACGTTCGTGATCTTCACCGCGCTCGGCTTCGCTCGCGGGTCGGCGGCGAACATGCGTCCGTTCTTCTCGCAAGGAGGATCGGCCGGACCGTGGCTGTCGATCTTCCTCGTGCTGCAGATCGTGCCGTACTTCATGACCGGCTTCGAATCGGTCGCCAAGGGATCGGAGGAGGCCAAACCCGGTTTCGACCCCGCGAACTTCACCAAGGCGATCTACGCCGCGCTCGTCGCCGGCTTCGCCTTCTACGTCCTCGTCATCGGCGTCGTCACGTACGTCTATCCGTGGCAGGAAATCGTGTCCGGGCACGTCCGCACTGAAGTCGCGTTCGAGCGCACCTTCGGGTCGCACGCGATCGCGCAGCTCATTCTGTTCGGCGCTTTTCTCTCGCTGCTGAAAATCTTCAACGGCAACTTCGTGGCGGCCACGCGGATGCTGTACGCGATCGGCCGCCGCAACCTCGTGCACCCGTCGCTCGGCCGCGTGCACGCGACGTTGGGCACGCCGGTCGTCGCGATCTCGCTGATGGGCGTCCTGACCGCCGCCGCGGCGATGTTCGGCGACGCGCTCCTCGTGCCGGTGACCGAGGTCGGCTCGCTCGCCGTCGGCGTGGGCTGGCTGTCGGCGTGCGCCGCCTATCTGGCGCGCCGGCGGCGTCGCGAATGGAGCGCGAGCGTCGAGTCGGCGCTGTTGGCGTGGGCGGGCGCGGCGGTCGCCGTCGCAATCGTGCTGATGAAGGTTATTCCGAACGTGCCCGGCAGCTTCACCCGGGCGGAGTGGACCGCGTTCATCGCGTGGTCGGCGGTCGGCGTCGTGTTCTGGCTCCTGCGACCACGTGCAAGTCCTACTCTTCGTTCCCACTCTTTGTAAATTGCAAATTGTCCATTGTAAATTGCGCGAGCGCCTGATCGACGAACGCATCCTGCGGCAGCGCGCCGAGAATCTCCACCTGATCGTTCACGATCGTCTTCGGCACGCCGGTCACCATGTAGCGGCGTGCGAGGTCGGGGAACTCCGTTGCTTCGACGGCAATCGAGGTGATGTTCGGATTGGCGAACGCGATTTCGTGCGCGAGGCTGACCGCCCGCGGGCAATGCGGTCAGGTCGGCGTCGTGAACACCTGGAACGTCAGCGGCCGGTCGACGGCGGCAATCCTCGTCCGGTTGCTTTCGGTGAGGCTCGACTCGCGTCCGCCGACGAGCATCACGGCGTTGATGAGGGACATGAACTCGTAGCCCGCCGGCGCGCCCAGGAAACGGATTCGAGAATCGTTGAGTACTCCAGGAGCATTGCCATCACTGTATAAGAGCGCGAGCGCGGGAACACGTTCGACGCCGTATCGTTTCGCCTTCTCGGCGTCGAGCACGAGATTCACTTCGTCGATGGTGATCTTGTCCGACAGCGGCGGCAGCTCGTCGATGATCTGCCGCGTCTGCAGGCACGTCTCGCAGTCGAGCGTCTTGGTGAAGAAAAGAATCGTGACCGGATGCCGTATGTCCGCGAATGCCTCGCGGAGTCTTTCCTGATCGGCGGGGGAGAGAAGGGCCATTTGGTGATTATGACGGGGGCTGGGGGCTAAGGGCTAGGCTGGTTGCTGGTTATTTGAATAAATCGTCGAAGGCTTTGCGGGCGCTCGTCGAGGGGCCGCTGGGCGGCGCGGCTGGGGTGCTCGTCTGGCGCTCGACCGTTGTGCGCGGCGTGAAGAAGGCGCAGTCGTTCCGCTCGTCCTTCGGAGAGACGCGCCCCGGCAGCTTCGCGCTCTGCGTGCACTCCCAGCGCGCGCTCGTGTCGAACGAGACGCACTGAATGCAGCTGTGGAGGTCGACGCCGCAGCGCGAGCATTTCGCGTCGGCCGCCACCGGCACGGCGAGCAGGTTGCCGCAGCGCGCGCAGCGAAACACTTCGTGCGCCGACATGAGGTTCGGCGTCTTCGGGCCCGATGCATCCTGCAGCACGCGGCCGGGCGCCCGCTCCTTCGGCGGCTTCGGCGGACGCGGACCCTTCGGCCCCCGCTCGCGGGTGGCGTCCTGGTAGCCGCGCTGACGGTACTTCCGATCGTCGCTCATGACGATTCCCGGTCCGACGCGCTTTGAGAGCAGCGACGCCAAAGCGGACGGAACCCTCGTAACAGCATATATCCGCGCTGAGCCTGACCTCCAGCCGTCAACGGCAGCGCTGCCGTGCAGTGGCCCGAACGCAAGAAGTGCGCCGCTGAAGGTCAGCGCGAACCGCATTCTACCTAACAGAGGACCGCCACGGACTCAGCGCCTCGAAGATTCATCCTCGAGCGGACCCGTGGACATGCGTGATCGCTGAAGCAGGCGTGATGTTTGGTATTTCGATATCGTGAGCACCGGCAGACTCAAAAATATGCCGTGTCAGGGCAGAGGGTATGCCCTTTCACCCATCAATTTTGAAAACGCACTCTAACGGGTCACGAGGAGACTTCGAACGGAGGGCAGCAGCCGAACGGGTGCTGACGCGACTTGGTCGGGTGGACAGGTGGGCCTGACCTACTGCGACATCGCGGGCGTCAGGTCGCGCAGAAACTCAGCCAGGTACTTTCCCCACACGGCAGGCAGCGAGTGCGTGCCGTGTCCGCGCGTCTGATCGCTCGTCGGAATCAGGATGTACCGGCCTCGCTTCACGCGCGGCATCAGCTTCTCCATCAGCCCCAGCTCCGGCGGATTCACGACATCGTCGGCCGAGTTGATCGCGAGCACGGCGGCGGTGATCCTCTCGAGATTCGGCGACGGATCGTAATCGCGCGAGGCGTTGTACTGATAGACCATGTCGTTCGCGTCGGTCGATGCGAGGCGCGACTTGATCTGATTCTCGTACCATTCGTCGGCCGCATCGCGCGTCGGACCCGACTTGTGCCATTGCAGCGGGCTGCTCGTCATCATCATCAGCAGGTTGATGGCGCCGGTCAGTCCCCGGCGCGGCTGCTCGGCGTACTCGCCGTTCCGGTAATCGGGATCGCGCCTGATGCTGTCCATGATCATCGTGCGCATCACGCGATTGCGTCCGGCGATCTGCGTCGGCGCGCTCGCGAGCGGCACGAGCCCGTCGACGAAATCCGGGTACATCTCGCCCCAGACCCAGCAGTGCATCGCGCCCATCGACGTGCCGAGCACGAGCCGGAGATGATCCACGCGCAAGCCGTCGGTCAGGAGCGCGTGCTGCGCGCGGACCATGTCGTCATACGTGTATTTCGGAAACCGCGCATGCAGCCCGTCGCTCGGCTTGCTCGACTTGCCGTGGCCGATGCCGTCGGGCAGGACGATGAAGTAGCGCGTCGCGTCGAGAATCTGGCCGGCGCCGAAGAGGCCGCCGGCAAACGTCTGGTTCAGGAATCCGGCGCCGGTGCCGCCGGTGCCGTGCAGAATCAGCACCGCGTTTCGAACGACGCCGGCGGCGTCGCGGCGCGGGACGCCGATGGTGCGGTAGTGCAGCTTCAGCTCCGGCAGCGTCTCATCGCTGCCGAACCGGAAATTGCGCACGACGAAGTCGGCTTCGGCCGGCGCCGGGTACTCCGCGGCCAGCGTGCCGCGTCCCGCGGACGCGGCGCACAGAACGAGAACGACACGAAGCCAGATCTTCACCGCATTCACTCCTTAGAGAGCACGTTTCAAAAATACGCCGTGTCAGGGCAGAGGGCTATGCCCTTTCACCCATCAATTTTGATTACGCACTCTTAGAAACGGTAGACGAGCGTCAACTGCAGCGCGCGCGCCGGCTGCTGGTTGCGCATCTGCAGGAAGTTCGCGTCGTTGAACACCTCGTTGGCGCCGTTGTAGTTGTACTGCGTGAAATCGCCCGCGTTGAGCAGGTTGAAGATGTTTGCCGCCAGCTCGAAATTCCTGGCGCCGCCGAGCGAGAATTTCTTCCCGATCTTCAAACCGAGCGTCTTCACGGCCGGCGCCATCACCTGTCCGTCGCCGCGCGTCGGATAGACGAATCGCATCCCGGTCGAAAGCGGATTCGACGCGCGGAAGCCGGTCGACGACACGACGATGGCGGGTCCGAAGATCGTCCGGCGTGGATCGTTCGCGTCGCTGATGACGTCGACGATGGCGCCCGACCAGGGGCCCGCTTCGACGGTGTAGCTGGCCGCAAACACGACGCCGTACGGCGCGATCCATGAGCCGCCGAAATTCAATCGATATTTCTGCCACGTCGGTCCGTACGTATGCACGGTGGTTCCGGTCGTCAGCGGCAGGCTGTTCTCCTCGTTGTTGCCGCGCGGCATGTACAGCAATCTGTCGTTGGGAAACGCGGATGGCTGGATGAACCGTGCGGGATCGGTCGGATTCCAGTCGCCGCTGATGTGCTGCCACTGCCGGTTGATGCCCGCCATGAACTGGAATCCGTGCGTCAGATTCTTCGTGGCGGTGATCTCGAGCGCGGTGTAATTCAGCCGGCTCCAGGAGTTGTTCGTCTGCTGAAACACGATCCCGCGGGTCGGATCGATCTTGCCGAAGCCGCCGAACGGCTGGTTGGGTGCGCCCGGGTAGAAGCCGTTGATGTCCACTCGACCGTAGGTGTCCTTGTACACGCGGTGGATTCCGGCGACATCGATTCCGATCGCATACGGCAGCTGCTTCCGGTACCCGAGGATGAACTCGTCCAGGTAAGGCTGATGGAGGTCCGGCGCGAACTCGGACGCCGCGAGCGATCCGGTGCGCGCCGGATCGTCGAAGCTCGTCTCGAATACGCCATCGCCGTCGAGATCGTACTTGTCGACGAATCCGGCCCGGCCGCCCGCGCCGAACAGGGTGACGGCGTCGCGGCCCATCATCTGCTCGCCGACTCGCACATAACTCCCGCGCACGACGTTCTTCGCGTCGGCAGTCGCCAGGTACGAAAACCCGAGGCGCGGCTGGACGATGTGCGCGTTCTCGCGCGTCACGTCGAAAATCTTGTCGTAGCGCTCCACCCAGTCGAAGCGCACGCCGAGACTGGCGGTCAGTCGATCGGTCGGCCGCCAGCTGTCCTGCACGTAGAACGCGAAATTGCGATCGCGCGCGAGACGAGTGGTGAGATCGAGCGGGCTGGCATAGCGGCGATGGAACGGCACCGTGCCCTTCGACGGATCGCTGGCGTCCAGCTGTCGCCGTTCCTCGAGAATGAAGCCGTCGTTCAGGTAGATCGTCTCGGTGTCGTACGTGCTGCGCGGCGAGCCGAAGAATCCGGTCTGGAACTCGTGCGATCCGGCCAGGCCGTCCTTGTAGTACGTGAGGTCGCCGCGCAGCGTGATCTGCGACGACGGCAGGTACGAGATCGCGGCCTGCCCCGCGCTGCCGGTCCCGTCGTCGAGGTTTCCGCCCGACACGAGACGACCGGTTCCGACCAGCCGTCCACCCTGCAAGTTGACGCCTCGATGGATCGTGATGGTCGGACCCGAACCGAGCCGCCCCTCGTACGTGCTGGCATCGGATCCACCTTTGTTGTTGTAGGACGCCAGGAACGTCGTCGTGAGCTTCTGGCCCCACACCGACGTCAGCTTGCCGCCGTACAATCCGCCGCCCGTGGAGTAGACGACCGCGCGGCTGTAGTGATACTCACGATCGCCCGTCGCCGTCAGCCGATCCTGCTGCACGAAGCCGACGAGCTCGTGCGAAGGCGTCATCTTTGCCGTGACCTTCGCATACGGCTGCCAGCTCTTGGTGGTGTTGTTGAAGAGGGCGAGATTCGGGAAGAACGCGTTCAGCCTCGCGACCTCGTCGGCGGTCCGGCTGATCCCCGCTTCGAGATCGGCGCGGCGCAGCGATCCGAAGAACCAGATCTTGTCGCGCTTCACCGGTCCGCCGAGACCGCCATCGAACTGCCGGACAACTGCCGTCGTCGGCGTGCCGCCCGCCGTCGTCGACGGCCTGCAGCCGGCGCTCGGCGAGCAGTTGTTGACGTTGCTGCCGTTCCAGTCCTCCGGCTGATACGCGAAGGCTGCCGATCCCTTGAACAGGTTGCCGCCGCTCTTCGTGATGACGTTGATGTTGAGGCCGACGCCCATCGGCGCCGACGCATCGACGCCGCCCGTCTTGACCTGCACGTCGTCGATCATGTCGGCGCCCATCGCGACGTAGGTGACCTGCGCGTCCTGATAGTTCGACGCGATCGCCCCTTCGAGCTGGATGACGTGCGCGAAATGCTCGGTGCTGTGTCCGAAATACACCATGCGGCCGCTGCCGTCGTCGAACGGGCGCGAGTGCACGCCGGGCGTGATCTCGAGGAAGTCGCTCCAGTTTCGGCGGGCCTGAATCGGCATATCGCGCTGGAACTCGCCCGAGATGTTCAAGACGTTGCTCGGCTTGCTGACTTCGAGCATCGGCGATTCGCCCGCGACAGTCACCGTCTCCTGCAGCGAGCCGATCTTCATCGTCACGTCGACCTCGAAGTTCGCGCCCGCTCGCAGCAGCACATCCTCGCGTCGGTACGGCGCAAAGCCGGTCAGCTCCGCCTTGATCACGTACGTGCCCGGCGGAAGGTTGATGAGCCGGTAATATCCTTCGGTATCTGTAACAGCCGTCGTCGGCTGAATCAGCGCGGGGCTGGTCGCCGTCACCGTCACGCCGGGAAGCGCGCCGCCCTGTTCATCCTTGATGTACCCGCGTAAACTGCCCTGGCCCGTCTGGGCTTCCGTGGTCGCGGCAGCAATCAGCACGACGAGGCAGGCGAACGCGATTCGTGCACGGACCATCGTGACCTCCTCGAGAAAACAGGAGATGCCGAACGAATGAGGGCCGCGAAGGCAACGAGATGCGGCCTCTTATATCAGCCGCTTCGAGTGCTGGCAAGGTGCGCCGTCCCGCTCGGTCGCGCTTGGCACGGCGGACGCGTCGAGGTGGATCAGGAATCGCGAAAGCCCGGCGTCATCGCCGGCGAAGATCTCGACGGCCTGAAAGCGCGCATGCTGCTGGTCGCGGCTCTCGGCGGCGGCGCAACGAACGACAGGATCCAGGAATGGATCGACAAAAATGAGGACATGTATGTTGCGTCATGTGCTTCGCCTCGTCGTTGTCGTCGCATTTTTCGCGATCGGCTCCGTCGCGGTTCGCACCCAGTCGCCGCGGCCGCTGGGCATCGTCGATCTGCTGAACCTTCCGCGGCTCGGCGATCCCGAGATCTCGCCTGACGGGCGCACGGTGTTGTTCACGCGCGGCGATGCGGACTGGAAAGCCGATCGGCGCGTCACGCACATCTGGCGCGTGGCGATCGACGGCGGGCAGCCGGTGCAGCTCACCTTCGGTACCGAAGGCGAATCGTCGCCGCGGTGGGCGCCGGACGGCAAGACGATCGCGTTCGCGGCCAAGCGCGGCGACAACGAGTTCGCGCAAGCGTATCTGCTGCCGATCGACGGCGGCGAAGCGCGTCAGCTGACGACGCACGCGAGCGCCGTGTCGGAGGTGCAGTGGTCGGGCGACGGAACCGCGCTCTACTTCTCGGCGCCGGAGCCCAAGCCCGCCGACGAGCGCGCGCGCGAAAAAGCCAAAGACGATGCGTATTCGTACGACGAGAACTACAAACAGACCCACATCTGGAAAGTGACGATTGCGACGAAGGAGGAATCGCGGATTACGAGCGGTGATTACTCCGTCACCTCGTACGCGCTGTCGGACGACGGAAAGAAGATCGCGTATCACCGCGCGCCGACGCCGCTCGTCGGATCGTCAGCGGACGGTGAAGTGTGGATCGCGAACGCCGATGGGTCGGGCGCCGTGCGGCTGACGACCAACGGCGTCCCCGAAACGAACGCACGCGTGTCGCCCGACGACTCGCGCGTGCTCTTCATCTCGCAGGCCAACGCGCGGTTCGACACCTACTACAACGGCCGCCTGTTCGTCGTGCCCGCCGGCGGAGGTCCCGCCCGCGTCGTCGCCGGCGAAACCGAGCCGCTCGACGTCGACCGCGCCTTGTGGTCGAAGGACGGCAAGACGATCTACTTCCTCGCGAACCTCGGCGTTCACGAAGAGATCTTCAGCGTGCCTTCGGAAGGAGGGAAACCGACGCAGCTCACCGACGGCCGGCACAACATCGGCGCGTGGTCGCTGGCGGGCGATCGGCTGGCGATGACGATCAGCGATTCGACGAGCGACGAGATCTGGACGGTGCGCGCGGGCGACCGCACGCCGGTGCGCCTCACGCACGTGTTCGACTATGTGAGCCGCGACTTCAAGCTCGGAAAACAGGAAGCGATCCAGTGGAAGGGCGCCGACGGCACGACCGTCGAAGGCATCCTCACCTATCCGGTCGACTATC
>Ga0075426_10004023_pt1 | contig 10469 bp, 6 predicted proteins | sample SoiMethybrSBSTD5_FD_75304 | JGI IMG/M metagenome (GOLD analysis project Ga0075426, IMG submission 75304) | Bulk soil microbial communities from a Populus tree surrounding site in Tennessee, USA - Soil MetaG P. TD hybrid SBSTD5 | ecosystem: Environmental > Terrestrial > Soil > Tree plantation...
TTGGGACGCGAGCGAAAAAGTTTACGCTGAAGTTGCGGAGCAGAATCCGGACAACGCGGATGCCTACTATGGCTTAGGCCGCGTTCGGGCTGCCAAGCGCGATCTACTGGGTGCGAGCAAAGCTTATTGCAAGGCGACGGAGTTGTTTACGGATTTTGGGGCTGCGCATTACGCTCTGGCTCTCACGTATCGCAGACTCGGCAAAGCGGACCAGGCGGAAGAACAGCTTCGCCTCTATGAGAAGAACAAAACCGGCGTGCCTCCCACGGGAGATTCGCTGATGGCTGAGGTCCGGGCTCTCAATCACAGCGCAACCTACCAAGTGCAATACGGCGCTGAACTTGAGAGACAAGGAAAGCTGGAGGAATCCGCGGCAGCACATGAGAAAGCGCTGGAAATTGATCCCAATCTCGTTCAGGCGCACATCAACCTAATCGAACTGTACGGGCGGCTGGGGCAATTCGAAAAAGCCGAAGAACACTATCGCGCTTCCGTTCGCATCGAACCTGGTTCAGCCGAGAGCTACTATAATTACGGAGTGCTTCTCTTGAGCGCCGAAAAATATTCGCAGGCGGAAGAGACTTTCCGGAAAACCATCGAAATCAATCCATTTCATGCGGGCGCGCACAATAATCTCGGATACTTGCTGGAACGCCAAAGCAATTTCTCTGAGGCAGAAGCTGAATACCGGAAAGCCATTGAGGACAAACCCAGCGACCGCCAGGCGCACTTCAATCTGGGCCGCATCCTCGTGAATCAAAAAAGATTTCAGGAAGGAATCCAGGAGCTTAAGAAAACGATTGAGCCGGAAGACGAAAACACCCCGCGATACGTCTATGCGCTGGGCGCGGCGTTTGCACGCTCCGGCGACCGGGAAAACGCCTTGCGCTACATTCGCCAGGCCCGCGACGGCGCAGCGGCTCGTGGCCAGTCCACCCTTCTTGCCAGCATCGAGCGCGATCTTCACACCTTGGAAGCAGCGGGGACCCCGCAGTGAAGATGCGGAAACGGAGTTTACGGAGCACAATTCCAGGAACCAATCGGCCATGCAACTTTGAGCGGCGAGATTTCCTGAAACTTCTTCTCTCGGGCTTAGCTGGGGGAGTGAGCGAACTCTCGAGGGTGGGGTTCGGTAATCCTTTGCCAGTTCCGCTTTTTCGCGAGGTGGCCGAGGAAGTCGGTCTGAAATTCCACCATTTTACGGGCGCCATTGGCGAATTCTACATGCCTGAAATCATGGGTCCCGGCGTGGCCCTCTTCGACTACGACAATGACGGCGACCTGGATATTTATTTGATTCAGGGCACGACGTTCGATCCCGCTCAAGATCCTCAGCGCACGAAGTTTCCGCCCGCGCCGCGTTGGAAGCCGGGCAACCGCTTGTTCCGCAATCTCCTGAGCGAGACAGGAAAACTCCAGTTCGTGGATGTGACGGAAAAAGCCGGAGTCGGGCACATCGGCCATGGAATGGGGGTTGCGGTGGGCGACTACGACAACGACGGGTTCCAGGATCTTTACGTCACGAACTTCGGGCGCAATGTGCTTTACCACAACAATGGCGACGGCACATTCACCGACGTGACAGCCAAGGCGGGTGTGGATGATGCGCGCTGGAGCACAAGCGCGGCGTGGGTTGACTATGACCGCGACGGACACCTTGACCTTTTTGTGGCGAATTATTTGGATTTTACGGTCAGGGGCAACAAGCACTGCTTTGCGTCAACGGGGGAGCGCGATTACTGCACGCCCAAGATGTATCAGCCGGTGCCCGCAAGACTGTTTCATAACCGCGGCGATGGAACGTTTGAAGATGTCACGGAGGCCGCGGGAATCGACGCCGCTCTCGGCCCCGGCCTTGGCGTAGTTTGCGCGGACTTCAACGGAGATGGTTGGCCGGACATTTATGTGGCCAATGATGGCGCCGCCGCTCATCTTTGGATCAACCAAGGCAACGGAACTTTCAAGGAAATGAGTTTGCTATCGGGCACGGCCTACAGCGCCGATGGATTGCCGCAAGCAGGAATGGGCGTGGCAGCGGGTGATTTTGATGGAGACGGCGATGAAGACATTTTCAAGACGAATTTAGCCAACGAAGGCGCCAACTTGTACGTGAACGACGGCCGAGGAAATTTTTATGATGCCTCCGCGGAATTTGGTTTGCTGCTGCCGACATTTCCTTATACGGGTTTTGGCACTGAATGGTTTGACTATGACAATGATGGGCGTCTCGATCTGTTCGTTGCCAATGGGGCCGTGAATCGCATCGAGTCGCTGCGAGGGAAGCCGTATCCTTTTGGCCAGCCGAACCAGTTGTTTCACAACGAGGGGGAAGGGAAGAAGTTCCGCGAAATGACAAGTGTAGCGGGGCCGGCAATTGCCATGTCCGAAGTGAGCCGCGGAGCGGCATTCGGCGACATTGACAATGATGGCGCGGTGGACGTCGTGGTCGCGAATAACAACGGCCCGGTGAGGCTTTTGCTGAACCAGAGCCGGTCGCTGAACCACAATCACTGGCTTCTGGTTCGATTGGAAGGGAGTCGCGGGAATCGCTTTGGGATGGGCGCCACGGTGGAAGTCCGGCAGCGCAGGCGAAAACTTTTGCGCCGCGCGCATACGGATTCGAGCTATTTAAGCGCGAACGACATCCGGGTTCATTTTGGATTGGGAGAAGACACGAAGATTGACGAACTGATTGTGCGTTGGCCGGACGGAAAATGCGAGTCGTGGGACAAAATTCAAGCCGACCGACTTGTTACGATCCGTCAAGGAACCGGCAAAGTGGTTCCAAACAGGGAATAATTCTCAGAGATTCTTCGGCGAACTCTTCAAGCGGCCTCAAATCCTTCCGGTGAACCGGCGACTTGCGTTCTGCGGCGGGATGGTGTGGAAAGGGATTCGATCATAAACCGCGGGGGTTTGAGAGCGGGGATTTCGAAGTGTTTTTCGAGTGCTATGGATCCAGCTCCCAGAACGCTGGCCTCGCTGCTCAGTTTTCCAAAAACAATCTTCATGTCTTTGGTCGAGTAGCTCAGTGCCTGCCGTTTCACAACTTTGGTCACCTGGTCTAACAAACCTTGCCCTGCAAGCTGAAGGCGCTGATCCAGAACGAGAACCGAAGGATTGAAGAGATTCACCAGATTGGCTAGGGCTAACCCCAGATAATTTGATGCCTGTTCCACGATAGCGGCACAAGCCTTGTCCCCCGCCTTGGCGGCGCTAAGAATCATCCATCCGGAGACGTTGGCCGGATCGCCCCCGGCCAGCGACAAGACCTCAGAGCCACCGCCATCGGCAATGGCTTTGCGGATTCTCGTCTGGATCGCGGCGGCTCCGGCGATTGCTTCTAGGCAGCCAAAGCTTCCACATTTGCATGCCGGCCCTTCCTCAATCATGTGCGTGTGCCCTAGCTCACCGGCGGCATGGGTTGCGCCATGCATCAGCTTCCCGCCGCTGATAATTCCCGCGCCAATTCCCGTCCTCCCATATTCCACGTAAATCATGTCATCGGCCATTGCACCGGCGCCGAGCGTCCTTTCTGCGATCGCTTTGGCGCCCGCAAGATTCACAACCATGACAGGAGCTGGAAACTTTTTCTCGAAGACGCGTCGGAGCGGCACTTGTTTGAGGAACTCGATGGTGGAAGACATCACGACCGCGCCTTCCTGACTGTCTACCAATCCGGAGGCGGCTATGCCGATTCCCAGAAGCGCATCCTCCTGGATGCCCGCGTCTTTAATCGCTTTATTTGCGCAGGACAGGAGCTGGTGCAAAAGCTCGTCGGCGCCCGCGTCGAGCCGCGTTGCTTCCCGGGTCATGGAAACGATTTGCAAGTGAAGGTTCATCACGGCCGCGAGCACAGCTTCATCGTCAAAACCGATTCCGAGAACGAAACCGCGCTCTTCATTGAGTTGAAGCAGGACCTGCTTGCGGCCTCGGGAATTGTTGGAGCGGCCGGCTTCGACGACTCTTTCCTGATTTAGAAGGTCGCGAACAAGGCCGGAGATCGCGCTGCGCTGGAAATGTGTGAGCTCATGAATCTCCACTTGCGAAAGAGGGCCCAGCTTTCGAAGGAGCGCCTCGATGACCAGCAGGTCGCGTTCGCGCTGTGATTTGCAATGCTTCATGCGAAACAAGAGCCCCCAAGACTGGCTGGATTGGAAGAGTTGCGCTACAAATTTCTAAAACTAGAAGTATTGCACCTTATAAACCCAGATTGTGCACCAAATTCATTCGAAAAAGTAAAACAATTTGCTTGACAAGCGTTTTATGTGTTGCTAGCTTTTCCAGCAACTTGTCGAGGAGTTTGGGTGCCTACTTTCCAGGGTGAGCTTGGTTTTGCAAAAACCGCGGCTCAACCTGCAGGAGAAGGTGTAGACCTAGCACAAAATCACGGGTGTCTTTCAGGTAGGGATGCCATAGGCCCAGGTTTACCCGGAAACGCCGTCGAGGGGCAGGATGGGCAACCACAGGTGCCATCCGGTAGTTGGTTAGAGCAAAAGGAGGGCAGGGGTGATGTTGAGAAATAGATTGAGCATTCTTTTTGTATTGGTGTTTTTTCTGGGTTTTGCCTTGCTTGGATCCGTTCAGCGCACCGGCGCGCAGGTCTTGTTTGGGTCGGTGAGCGGAACGATCACGGACCAGAGCGGCGCGGGTGTGCCAAGAGCTCACGTAACGCTCGTCAATAAGGCGACAAGCGTTCAAAAGGAAGCGGACACCGATGAAAGCGGCCATTACACCATCACAGATGTTTCCCCCGGCAACTACGACCTGAAGATTGCGGCCAGCGGATTCAAGCCCCTCACGCAAACTAATTTGATGGTGGCAGCCAACACGGTCATGAACGGCGACGCCAAGTTGCAAGTGGGGGCGGTGTCGGAGCAGGTCACAGTGGAAGCGTCCACAGTTACGCTGCAAACGGAAAAGACCGACGTTCATACCGAGCTGACGTCAGAAGCCATCCTGAACATGCCGCTCAACCAATACCGTAATTTCCAGACGCTGATCAATCTCGTGCCCGGCGCGACTCCTGGAAGGTTTCAGAACGCTATTGCCGACACCCCGGAACGCGCCCTGAGTACGAACATCAATGGTACCAACCGCAACAACAATAACACCCGCGTGGACGGCGCCGCCGACGTGTTCGTCTGGCTGCCTCACCATGCCGTTTATATCCCGCCGGCAGAAACCATTCAGGAAGTCAACATTTCCACCAACAATTTTGATCCCGAGCAGGGGATGACGGGCGGAGCGGCCATCACCGTCATTACCAAGTCAGGCACTAATCAGTACCATGGGTCTGCTTTTGAGTACTTTCAGAACCAGGCTCTGAGGGCAAAGCAATTCTTTGAGACTGGCCCCAAGGGGGACAGTAAGCTCAATGATTTTGGCGGCACTTTCGGCGGCCCCATCAAGAAGGACAAGCTGTTCTTCTTCGGAAGCTATAACGGCCTCTACGAACGCGACAATCGCAACACCGGACTTGTCACGTTGCCGACTGCCGCCATTCGAGCCGGAGACTTTTCCGGTACCGGGACAAACATCTACGACCCGAGCACAGGGAACCCGGACGGTACCGGCAGGAGCCAATTCGTTGCTTCATCAAATTCCGGTAGCGCCAACTTTAATCCCGCCTGCACTAACACGGCCGGCTGCCCCAATATGATCCCTTCGGCTCGCATCGACGCGATCTCCCAGAAAATCGTTGCTTTAATTCCCGCCACGATATCCGGAGGTAACACCGACAACTATTCCAAGTCGGCTACCCAGAAACTGAATCGCAACAACTTTGACGCCAAGGTGGATTGGAACCGGACGTCCAGGCACAGCATCTTTGCCAAATACAGCGCCATGAAATCGGTGTTTCACGGTGAGCCGAGCCTGGGCCAGGCCATTGGAGACTGTGCCTGTGACGGAGGACTTGGTGACTTTCATGATTTTGTGCAGCTCGTCACCGTGGGTCATACCCTGACCCTCTCGCCCACTCTAGTGGTGGACGGTAACGTGGGCTTCACGCGCATGAGCGAGTACGGCCAAACTCCAGACTTTGGCACGAACATTGGCTCTGACGTGCTGGGGATTCCCGGTACCAACAACGGCTCGGACCTCCGCAGCAGTGGTATTCCCCTCTTCGCGATTACGGGCTACGCCAATCTCGGCAACTCCGAGGGATGGAACCCCGCTTATCGCAACGACTGGAGCTTCACCAGTTCTCACAATGTGAGGTGGTCTCACGGTAAGCACCAAGTCAGTGCCGGAACGGACATCATCCACCACCACTTGAACCATTGGCAGCCGGAACTGGGCTCCGGCCCGCGCGGGGAGTTTGACTTCAGCGGCAGCACAACGGCTCTCAATGGGGGAGCCACTCCCGACCTGTTTAACGCCTTCGCGCAGTTTGAGCTCGGACTCTTCAACGGGACAGGCAAGAGCGACCAGTTTATCAAAGCAACGGCGAAGGAATGGCAGTTTGGATGGTTTGTTGGGGATCGCTATCGCGTCACCAACAAGCTCACTGTCACACTCGGTCTTCGGTATGAATACTATCCGCTCATGACGCGCGATGGCGCCTTCAAGTTCGATCGCTATGACATCACGACGAACAATGTGTTGCTTGGCGGTATAGGCGGCAACTCCGCAAACCTGGGAGTCACCACCAGCAAGAAGCTCTTTGCCCCTCGAGTTGGATTTGCGTATCAGATTAACAACAGCACCGTGGTGCGATCAGGCTTTGGCATATCAGTCGATCCGCTGCCTCTGGCCAGACCGCTTCGCGGCTTCTACCCCCTCACCGTGGGCTCGAACTTTTCCGGGGTAAATGGCTTTGTTTCGGTGGGGTCATTCTCACCGAATCCGCCTGCAGGCGGTTCCGTTCTTCCTCCCTGCCCCCCGGGTACATTCAGCCCAGGTGTGTGTTTCCCCGTCGGCATTCCATCCGTTTGCTGCCCCGACATAAGCAGCGGGACAATTCCGCTCCCTGCGCAAGCTTTGGAGCGCACCGTGGGCCCTGGCGAACTAAAGCGAGGTTACATCGAATCCTGGAATCTCGTGGTGGAGCGCAAGCTTCCTGCTAACTTCCTGGTGTCTGTGGGATACGTTGGCACTCAGACGGTTCACCAGTACGGTGATCTCAATGTCAACGCCTCCCTGCCTGGCACGGGCCAAGCGGGGCAGCCCTTGAACGTAGCCTTTGGTCGTACTACGGACACACTTCTCTTCCAAGGTTTTTTGAGCGCCAACTACCACTCCCTCCAGACCGCCATCACGCGGCAGTTCTCGAAGGGACTCATGGTTAAGGGCGCCTACACGTACTCCAAAGCCATCAATTGGACGGATGATGACGGGTGGGCTGGCCTTGACTGGAACGACCCGAACATTCTGCGGCGCAATCGCGCCCAGGCTGGTTTCAATACCCCGCACATCTTCCAATTGGCATACGTCTACGAACTGCCGCTTGGCAAGGGCAAGGAATGGGCGAATAGTGGCGGGGCGGCTACGAAGATTCTGAGTGACTGGCAGACAAGCGGCACCTTCAGTGCAATCTCCGGCCAGCCCTTTGGTCTTTCGGCCTCCGGTGCTTCTTTGAACGCCGTAGCTCAAGCCCAGACACCCGACCTGGTCGGGCCCGTAAGGAGGCTTGGCGGAGTTGGCCCCGGCAATCCTTTCTACGATCCGGCAGCATTTGCGCCCGTGACTCGCGTTGGTTATGGCAACGTAGGGCGCAATATTCTGTTAGGACCAGGCACCGTGAATATGGACTTTAGCCTGTTCCGCACCGTCAAGATCACCGAACGCTACGATGTGCAATTCCGTGTCGACGCTTCGAATCTTTTTAATTCACCACATTTTAACAATCCCAATGGCGACCTTACCAGCGGGAGCTTTATGGAAATCAACAGCGCCAAGTTCGACGAGCGGCAGTTCCGGTTTGGCTTGCGCTTGGCGTTTTAATTCATAAAACTTCAGCCCGGGGCACGTTACGGCGTGCCCCGGCTTTCAAAACTCGCTTCATCAGCCCGCAGCATGATTAGGTTTTTCTTCCGTTCCGGTACGCATTAAAATCCACGGTCAAGCAGCAGCGGAGGAATTGTCGTGAAAAGATTTAGTGGGATACTCGCGGTAGCTTTCTTCCTCGGGCTGAGCGCCTTGGCGCAAGCTCCGCAGGGGAGCGGATGGGTTCCCTTGTTTAATGGAAAAGATTTGACCGGCTGGAAGAAGAATGGCGACGAAAAGTGGGTCGTCGAGCAAGGAACCATCCTCTGCGAGAGCACAGCCAACAAGTACGGATACCTGACCACAGAAAGGGCGTATAAGGATTTCACGTTGCGCCTCAAGTTCAAAGGCGAAGCGGCAGGTAATAGCGGCGTGTTTCTTCACTCGAAGATTTTGGGCATTGACCCGCAGCATGGCCCCGACATTGAAGGAATGCAAGTGGAAGTGGATCCCAACGTGGGCAAGCACACGGGGGGCCTCTACGAGAGCGGCGGCCGCGGCTGGGTGGCACAGCCGACGGCAGAAGGTGAACAGGCCCTGAAGCCTGGTGAGTGGAATGAGCTGGAAGTGTCCGTGCACGGAGCGCATATCGTGACGCAGCTCAATGGCGCAAAGATTGTGGACTTTACCGACCCCGCGCCGAAATTCACCGATGGCGTCATCGGATTGCAGATTCACACGGGCGGCGGAGTAAAAGTGCGTTGGAAGGACATTTATCTCAAGCCGGAATAAAATGCCGCCATGAATTTTTCGGGCAGCGGCATAGAGTCTAACGTGACGGGTGAGCATGAATAGACAGAATCGTCGCACCTTTTTGCAAACTACCGCAGCGGCGGCCTTGGCCGGTCCTTTTATCAAAGGAGCGGCGGCAAAGAACCAGCCCGTTTTAGATACTCCACTCCTGGAGCCCTTTCGTGTTGGTCAAAGCGCGCCTCATGTAGCCGCCAACGATGGAAAAAAGCCGTTGCGGCTTGGCTTGATCATCGGCATCGGGAAGGATCCGGATGCAGCGATGGCCAAGGTGCGCGACCTCGGCTTGCCGACGAGCCAGGTGTTTGTGGATGACTTTGAGATGGATCTTGTCGGGAAACTGCGTCAGGCTCTGGAGAAGCATCAGATTGAGGCGACCTCGATAGTCGTCGGAGGGCCCGGCAAGGAAGTTTGGGACTTTTATCAAGGGCCGCTCACGATTGGGCTGGTTCCGCGCGAGACGAGAGCCGCGAGAATTGCCCACATCAAGAAGGCCTCGGATTTCGCCAAGCAGTGCGGTATCCAGGCGGTGCAGACGCATTGCGGATTCATACCGGAGAATCCCAACGATCCCGTTTACAAGGAAACGATCGCGGCGATGAAGGAAGTGGTTGGCTATTGCAAGAACAACGGCCAGAATTTCCGTTACGAGACGGGCCAGGAGACGCCCATCACGCTGGTGCGCGCCATGCAAGACGTGGGTCTGGAAAATCAAGGAGTCAACTTTGACCTTGCAAACCTGATTCTTTATGGCAAAGCCAATCCGGTGGACGCGATTGAACTGCTTGGCCCCTACGTTCAGGGAATCCACGCCAAGGACGGATTGTTCCCCACGAATCCGAAGGAACTCGGCAAGGAAGTTCCCATTGGCAAGGGGAAAGTGGATTTTCCGCGCATCATTGAACGTTTGAAACAGCTCAACTATCAGGGCGCGGTCACTATCGAGCGCGAGATTTCCGGCCCGCAACAAGTTGCGGACGTTCGCGAGGCCAAGAATTACTTGGAGAAATTAATCGGATAATTGCCAGGACGGGAGGAAATATGGCAGGCGATTCGAAAAGAGAGAATTCCTCAAACGGGCTCGACCGCCGGAAGTTCATTGGCGTGGCGGCGGTTACGGCCGGGGCGATGCTGATCAAGCCGGAGCTGGTGCGCGGCACGGCTGTGAATTCTGCCGTGCGCGTGGGATTGCTCGGCTGTGGTGGTCGAGGCACCGAAGACGCGTCGAACCTTGTGGATACCGGCGGCGCTCGAGTGGTGGCGCTCGCCGACATGTTCCAGGATCAACTGGACAACGCCAAGAAACATTTCGACGAAATGCAGCAAGGCAAGGGCTACGCGGCGATTGATGCTTCGCAGATTTTCGTTGGCCCGAAAGCCTACCAGCAGATGGCGGCCTCCAAAGAAGTGGACGCCGTGGTGATCGCTTCGCCGCCTTTCTATCATCCCCAGCATTTGGAAGCCGTCGTCGCGGGCGGAAAGCATGTCTACCTCGAGAAGCCCGTAGCCGTGGACGTTCCCGGCGCGCTGAAGGTGATCGAGATTGGCAAACGCGCCGAGGGCAAACTTAGTTTGGATGTGGGTTTCCAGATTCGCGATTGCCCCCCGTTCGTGGAACTGGTCAAGCGCATCCATAGCGGAGCGCTTGGGAATATTGTCTGCGGCGAAGCGCATTATCTGACTGGCTACATCGATCGGCCAGCATGGCCAAATGCATCCCCCGTTGAGAA
>Ga0075426_10004026_pt1 | contig 10465 bp, 8 predicted proteins | sample SoiMethybrSBSTD5_FD_75304 | JGI IMG/M metagenome (GOLD analysis project Ga0075426, IMG submission 75304) | Bulk soil microbial communities from a Populus tree surrounding site in Tennessee, USA - Soil MetaG P. TD hybrid SBSTD5 | ecosystem: Environmental > Terrestrial > Soil > Tree plantation...
GAGAGTAGCGTTCCCGCGGAAATAAATCAAAGGTTTCGCGGATTCCTTTTCCTGCCGCTGCGCCGGTGGCCGGCGACGTGAGCCGAGATCAGCCGGCGAGCGACCCGGCGCACGAGCGAGCGCCTGGCGTCGAGCAGCCAAAGCCGCGTCAGACCGATCAGAAAACTGCAGGTTTCGAGCGCGGCCGTAGCCGGGCGCAGTCCGGCCCGCAGCTGGCCGGCCCGCCGCGCGCGCCCGTAGATCTGCGTGAGCTTGGAGATCAGCTCGGAGCAACGCGAGCGCTGCAGCCCCAGCTCGCGTTCGAGCTCGCCCACGTATTCGCATTTGAAGCCCATGATCTGGAACGTCTGGCGCGCCGCCGAGTCCCCCTCGAGCGCTTCCAGAATGCCGCCCAGGAAGCGCTCGATCCCGGTAAGAGGATCGGACCCGTCCGCGGAGAGCAGCGCGAGATCGATCTGGTCGATCATCGGCACCGCCACCTGCTCGCGCATCGCGAAGAACAGTTCGGTCTTGCCGGCGAAATGCCAGTAGATCGCCCCGCGCGTGACGCTTGCCGCGGCGGCAATCTCCTCGAGCGTCGTGCGGGTCACTCCCTGGCGCGCGAAGACCCTGCGCGCGGCGGCCAGGATCCCTTGCCGGGTGCGCTCGGAATCCTGTTTTGTTCTACGCAACTCGAAGACGCCGCATCGTTGGCATACATCCGCGATTGTATATTATACTCGGCCGCCCCAATCAAAATTCCGAGACGAGAAGGAAACGATCCCCGCATGGCCTCCGTTCACGCATCGCTGTCCGCTCTCGCGGGATTGCTGGCTGCGGCTCTGCTCGCGGGATGCGAACAGGGCGGGGCCAACACTCCCGCATCCAATCCGGCAGCAGCCGGCATTCCGGCCAGGGTGCTCCAGGTGGCGCCGCAGCGCGTGCCCATCGTTCTCGAGGCGGTGGGTCAGGTGCAAGGCTCCAAGGAAGTCGAGGTGCGCGCACGCGTTTCGGGAATCCTTCTCAAGCGCCTCTACAACGAGGGAGACTTCGTGCGCGAAGGCGCTCCCCTCTTCCAGATCGATCCCGTCCCTTACGAGATCGCCCTCTCCCAAGCCAATGCGCAGATGGCGCAGGAGCGCGCGCGCCAGGAGCAGACGCGGCGCGAAGCCGCGCGGCTCAAGACACTCGCCGACGAAAAGGCGATCAGTCAGAAGGAATTCGACGACGCGATGTCGGCGCAAAAGCTCTCGGACGCGACGCTCCAGGCCGCCGAAGCGAATCTGCGCCAGGCCGAGCTCAACCTGTCCTATACGCGAGTGACCGCGCCGGTGTCGGGCGTCGCCGGACGCATGGCCCGCTCCGAGGGCAGTCTGGTGACGGCGGGACAGGACTCAAGCCTGCTCACGACGATGAATCAGGTCGATCCGGTCTGGATCCGGTTCAGCCTTTCGGAGTCGGATCTCGCGAAGCTTCCCGACAGGAGGCTCGATCGCCTCAAGTCCGCGGAGGTGCGTCTCTCCCTCCCCGACGGCTCGCGCTATCCGTTGGACGGCCGGCTCAATTTCGCCGCCACCCAGATCGATCCCAGGCTCGCCACGCAGGAGCTGCGCGCGACTTTCGCCAATCCGCGCGTGCAGCTGCTTCCCGGCCAGTTCGTGCGCGTCCAGTTGGCGGCGGGCGAGCGCGACAAGGTGTTCCTCGTGCCCCAGACCGCGGTCATCCAGACCGAGAAAACGTTTCTGGTGTTCACCCTCGACAAGGAAAACAAGGCCGAGTCCCGTCCGGTCCAGGTGGGCGACTGGGTCGGCAGCGATTGGCTGATCACGGGCGGACTCAATCCCGGCGACCGGGTCATCCTCGACAACCTGCTCAAGGTCCGGCCGGGTGCCGTGGTGAGTCCGCAAGCTGCGGCGGAAGCCAAGGCCGCGGCCGCTCCGGCCGCAAAGTAAGGCCGCCGTGTCGCGGTTCTTCATCGAGCGGCCGATCTTCGCATCGGTCATCGCGATCATCATTACGCTCGCAGGCCTCGTCGCCTTCCAGGTGTTGCCCGTCGCGCAGTACCCGGAGATCGCGCCGCCCACGGTGACGATCACCGCCACGCTTCCCGGCGCGAGCGCCGAGACCCTTTCGCGCACCGTCGCGGCGCCGATCGAGGAGCAGCTCTCCGGGGTCGAGGGCCTGCTCTACTTCCAGTCCACCTCCTCCTCGAACGGCACGCTGACCATCACCTGCACTTTCGAGGTGGGAACCGACGTCAACAACGCCACGATCCAGGTGAACAACCGCGTGCAGATCGCGCTGCCGCGGCTGCCCGACGACGTCAAGCGCACCGGCGTGGTGGTACAGAAGCGCTCGGTCGACATCCTGCTCTTCGTCGCGGTGACATCGACCGATCCCCGCTTCGACACGCTGTACCTCTCGAACTTCATGACGATCAACGCGCTCGACGTCCTCAAGCGCGTTCCGGGCGTGGCCGATGCGACGATCTTCGGCGCGCGCGACTACTCGATGCGGATCTGGCTGCGGCCGGACAAGATGGCGCAGCTGGGCATCACCGCGACCGACGTCGCCAACGCCATCCGCGCGCAGAGCAACCAGTACGCGGCCGGCAAGATCGGCCAGGACCCCGCTCCCGACGACCAGGCCCTGATCTACACCGTGACCGCCCAGGGACGGTTGATCCAGCCCGAGGAGTTCGGCAACATCGTCCTGCGCTCGAGCGGTCCCGGCGGCGTGCTGCGCGTGAAGGACGTCGCGAGGATCGAGCTCGGTGCGATCAGCTACGACGCCTACACCACCGTAGACGGCAGGCCGACCATCGGCACCGCCGTCTTCCTGCAATCGGGCGCCAACGCGCTCAACGTCGCGAACTCGGTGCGCAAGACCATGGACGAGATCGCCAAGGGCTTTCCGGCGGGCGTGAGCTACCTGATCCCCTTCGACACCACCCGCTTCGTACAGGCCTCGATCAAGGAAGTGATCACCACTCTGTTCATCGCGGCGCTCCTGGTGCTCGCGGTGGTCTTCGTCTTCCTTCAGAGCTGGCGCGCCACGCTCATTCCCTTCATCGCCGTTCCGATCTCGCTCATCGGGTCGTTCGCCGGCCTGTACGTGTTCGGGTTCTCGATCAACACGCTGACGCTGTTCGCGATCGTGCTCGCCACCGGCATCGTGGTGGACGACGCCATCGTCGTGCTGGAGAACGTCGAGCGGCTCATGGCCGACAAGGGCCTCTCGCCCAAGGAGGCCGCGATCGAGTCCATGCGCGAAGTGACCGGCGCCATCATCGCGATCGAGCTGGTGCTGTGCTCGGTGTTCGTCCCGGTGGCCTTTCTCGGCGGCCTCGCCGGCCGGCTCTATCAGCAGTTCGCCGTCACCGTCACCACCGCGGTCGTCATCTCGGGCGTGGTGGCGCTGACGCTCACGCCCGCCTTGTGCGCGCTGCTGCTGAAACCCTCTCACGAGGAATCGCGGATTTTCAGGCCGTTCAACCAGGGTTTCGCGTGGCTCGTGTCCCTGTATACGAACGGCGTGCGCTGGATCGCGCACCACGCCGTGATCGCCGTCGCGATCTTCGCGCTCGTCGTCGCGTGCACCGCCGGTCTGCTCAGGCTCGTCCCGGGCAGCCTGGTGCCGCCGGAAGATCAGGGCTATCTGTTCGGAGCCGTCGTCCTGCCCGACGGAGCGACGCTCTCGCGCACCGGCAAGGTCGGCGCGGCGATGCAGAAGATTCTCACCGAGCACCCGGCGGTCGAGCACGTCTTCATGATCAACGGCTTCGACCTGATCGGCGGCGGCAACAAGACCAGCTCGGCGACGCTCTTCATCACTTTGAAACCCTGGGACGAGCGCAGGGCCAGCGCCGAGGACATCGTCAAGTTCGTCGGGGCCAAGGGTGCGGCGGTGAGCGAGGGTCTGGTCTTCGCCTTCAATCCGGTGCCGATCCGGGGTCTCGGCACCGCGGGAGGCATGGAGATGTTCGTGCAGAGCCGCGCCAATGCCGACGCGAAAAAACTCGCTGACACGGTGCAGCAGTTCCTCGGCGATCTCAGGAAACGGCCCGATCTTACGGCCACCAACAGTTTTTTCCGCGCCAGCGTCCCGCAGCTCTTCGTCGAAGTGGATCGCGAGAAGGCGCTCTCGCTCGGCGTGCCGATCTCGGACATCTTCGACGTGCTGCAGAGCACGATGGGCGCGCTCTACGTGAACGACTTCAACAAGTTCGGGCGCACCTACCGCGTCCAGATGCAGGCCGAGCCGCAATTCCGCGTGCGCCCGGAGGATCTCGGCAACGTGTACGTGCGTTCCGGCACCACCGGTGAGATGCTGCCGCTGAAGAGCATGCTGCAGATCCAGCCGATCGTCGGACCCGACCAGATCGACCGCTTCAACGGCTTCGTCGCCGCGAAAGTGCTGGCGGCCACCGTTCCCGGCGTCAGCTCCGGACAGGGCATCGCCGCAGTCGAGCAGGTCGCGCGCGACGCCCTGCCCGGCGGCTATTTCCTCGAGTGGGTGGGCCAGGCGTTCCAGGAAAAGCGCGCCGGCAAGGCCGCGATCATCGCGTTCTGTTTTGCCTTGATCATGGTGTTCCTGATCCTGTCGGCCAACTACGAGCGCTGGTCGCTCCCCGCGGCCGTGTTGCTCTCGGTGCCATTCGCCCTATTCGGGGCGCTCCTCGCGGTGCTCGCCCGCGGCATGAGCAACGATATCTATTTCCAGATCGGCCTGGTGACCTTGATCGGGCTCGCCGCGAAAAACGCGATTCTCATCGTCGAGTTCGCTGCGCAGAACGCCGCGAAGGGGATGTCCGCGTTCGACGCCGCGGTCGCCGCCGCGCGCCAGCGCTTCCGGCCGATCGTGATGACTTCGCTTGCCTTCGTGCTGGGCGTTCTGCCGCTGGCGATCGCCTCGGGCGCCGGCGCCGCCGCGCGCCGCTCGATGGGCACCGGGGTGGAGGGCGGCATGCTCGCCGCGACTTTCGTCGCGACGCTGTTCGTCCCCCTGTTTTTCATCCTCCTCACGGGCCGCAAGGCACGGCAGGCGAAGGGAGCGGCGCAAGCCGGAGAAAGCGGCGCATGAGCGCGCGCAAGCTTCCCCTCGTCTGCGCCCTCCTGCTCGCGGGCTGCGCGGTCGGGCCTGACTACGAGCGGCCCGCGATGGAGCTCCCAGCGGCCTACCCCGAACGGGGCGTCGGAGCGGCCGCGCTGCGCTCCGATTGGTGGAAGCTCTATAACGATCCGATACTCGACGAGCTCGTCGCTGCGGTGCTCGAGCGGAACGCCGATATCCGCCTTGCGGTCGCCCGCATCGAGGAGGCCGACGCCAATCTGCGCGTGGCCAACGCAGCCTTCCTCCCCGAGATCGATCTGGGAGGCAACGCGAACCGCACCCGCTCCAGCACCACGACGGTCCTGCCTTCTCCTCCGGGGATTCCGGCGGTGCGCAACGACGTGCGCCTCGCGCTCTCGACCTCGTTCGAGCTGGATTTCTGGGGACGCCTGCGCCGCGGCGTCGAATCGGTGCGCGCGCAGATGCTCGCCACGCGCTATGCGAAGGATGTGGTCGCCCTCACGCTCCAAGGGCTCGCCGCGCAGGCGTACTTCGCGCTGCGCTCACTCGATGCGCAGATCATCGTCACGCGCGAAACCATGGTCACCCGCGACGAGGCGCTCGCCTACGTGCGCGCACGTGCGAAAGGCGGCGTCGCTTCGGAGCTGGAAGTCGCGCAGGCCGAAGGCGCGCAGGCGGACATCGCAACCCAGTTGAAGGACCTCCAGAGGCAGCGCGCCCTCATCGAGCACCAGCTCGCCGCCCTCACCGGCCGGCTCGATCTCGTGGTCGCGACCGGCGACCTGCGAACGCTGCCGATGCCTCCTCTTCCTCCGTCGGGCCTGCCCTCCGGGCTGCTCGAGCGCCGCCCGGACATCCAGGAGGCCGAACAGCAGCTCGTGTCCGCCAATGCGCAGATCGGCGTCGCCAAGGCGGCGATGTTTCCGACGATCTCCCTGACCGGATTCGCCGGGGGAGAAAGCGCGAACCTCTCGACCCTAATCAACAACAGGGACTCGGGGATCTGGTCGGTCGGTTTCGGCCTGAACCTGCCCCTGTTCGATGCCGGACGCTATCGGGCGCTCACCGACGCAGCGATCGCACGGCGACAGCAGGCCGTGGCAAGCTACCAAAAGGCCGTCGAAACGGGATTCCGCGAAGTCGCCGATGCGCTCGTCACGGTGCGCTTGACCGCTTCGTCGCAAGAGGACTACCAGGCGAGCGTAGCCGCGGCACGCAGGGCACTGCGCCTGTCGCGGATGCGCTATGAAGCCGGCTATTCTCCGTTTCTGGAAGTGCTGGACGCGCAACGCACGGCCAACACGAGCGAGCTCGCCGCCCTGCGCAACCGGGAGTCCTTGCTCTCGGCGACCGTGGATTTGATGAAAGCGCTCGGGGGCGGATGGTCGGCGGAGCGGCTGAGTTTGAAGTAGCAGGCCCCTCAGCGGGACAATTCTCCCACCCCGCGATTCGCGAGCGCGTCGGCGCGCTCGTTCTCCGGGTGTCCGGAGTGTCCCTTCACCCAATGCCACGCGATTCGGTGCAGGCCGGCGAGGCGATCGAGCTCGCGCCACAGGTCGACGTTCTTCACCGGCTTTTTGTCGGCGGTCCGCCAACCGCGGCGCTTCCAGTCGTGCAGCCACTCGCTGATGCCTTTCTGCACGTATTGCGAATCGGTGTAGACCTCGATCTGGCAGGGGCGCTCCAGCAACTCCAGCGCGCGAATCACCGCAGTGAGCTCCATGCGATTGTTGGTCGTTTGCAGCTCACCGCCGAACAGCTCCTTTTCTTCGCCGTCCATTTGCACAACGGCGCCCCAGCCTCCCGGCCCGGGATTCCCCTTGCAGGCGCCATCGGTGTAGATGCGTACCGGCCCGACCTTAACGCCGCTCGCGCTTTTCGACATGCAGTCCGTTTTGCCGCTGCGTCACCGGAGCCAGGGCTTTCTTGGGAGCGCGTTTGTCGCGCCATTCCGGCAGAACCAGGCGCATGCCCACGTTGCGCTTGATCGCGCGAACGACGTAGACCCCGCCGCAGATCGGCCACCAGCGGTCGCCCGCCTTCTCCATGAACCCGAAGCGCTCGAGCCAGCGGCGCTGCGAGAACGGCGGGGCGTAGCAGCCGAAGCGACCGCCGGTCAGCTCGAATCCGAGCAGCGCGAGCCAATCCTTGAGCCGCAGCAGACCGATGAACCTGCCGCACCAGGGAACCTGTCGCCGCTCCCGTCGGAGCGCGCGCGCCGCGCCCCACAGCGACAGGGGATTGAATCCGGAAATGACGATGCTGCCCTCGGGCATCAGCACGCGCTCGGCCTCGCGCAGGATCGCGTGGGGCTGAGCGCTGAATTCCAGCACGTGCGGCAAAGCCAGCAGGTCGATGCTTTGCGCGGCGAGGGGCAACTGCACCGGCTCGGAGCGCAGACCGCAGCCAGGCTCGAGCCCGGCGCGGACTTTGAGCGGGATGCGCGACTCGCGCAGGAAATCCAAGCCCGGAAGGCCGACCTGCACGGCGTTGTAGCCGAACACGTCCTCGACCGCCGCGTCGAATTGCCCGCGTTCCCAGGCGAGCACGTAGTCACCCTTGGGAGTCTCGAACCAATCCGCTAACATGCCGGACAACGATGCCCGAAAACGAATTTAAAGTCATCCCCCTGCGGGCGTTCAAGGACAACTACGTCTGGACGCTGCGCAACGCGCGCTGTGCGGTGGTAGTCGACCCGGGGGAGTCCCGGCCGGTGTTGGACTATCTCGCGGCCGAAAAGCTGCAGCTGGTCGCGATCCTCGCCACCCATCATCACCAAGATCATGTCGGAGGCATCGCGGAGATTCTGGAAACTCACGCGGTTCCGGTGTACGGGCCGCGCGGCGAGCCGATCACCACGCTCACCCATCCCGTTGGCGGCGGCGACAAGGTCGCGCTTTCGGAACTGGGGCTTGCGTTCGAAGTTCTCGACATACCCGGGCACACGCGCGCGCACATCGCTTATTATGGTTCAAACATGCTGTTCTGTGGCGATACGCTGTTCGCCTGCGGGTGCGGGCGCGTATTCGAGGGAACCCCCGGGCAGCTGTACGCGTCGCTCGAGAAGCTCGCCGCGCTACCGGATGACACGCTCGTCTATTGCGGGCACGAGTACACCCTGGCGAACATCGGCTTCGCCAAGGCCGTCGAGCCGGGCAATTCCGCGCTGCTCGAGCGCGAGGCCAGCGATGCGCGCCTGCGGCGCGACAACCTCCCGACGCTTCCCTCGACGATAGCCCGCGAGAAAGCCACCAACCCTTTTCTGCGCGTGATGCGGCCCGCGGTCATCGAATCCGCAAACAAATATCTGGGCAAGCGCGTCAGCGATCCTGCAGGAGTGTTCGCCGCGCTGCGCCAGTGGAAGAATCAATTCTGAATCGAGCTGACACCAATCCCGCCGTCGTGCGTTAATCGCACTTCACGCCCTCGAGTTCCGGTAAAAAGTCCTTCTGAATCGCCCACTTGCTTGACCGGCATGGAAACCATGGGTACCATCGCGGCTTTTGCGGACGAAAGGCCGAGCCATTGAGTGAGAAGCTGAGCAGGCTGCTCGCAGCGACGGCGATGTGCATTCTGGCTGCCGCATGCTCGCAAATCCCGGTGGACCCCGATCCCGGCCCGGCGAGCGGCGAGAAAACGCCGCCGGCTGCTGAGCCCGCTGTTTCCTCCTCACCCGCAGCGCAGCCCGCGTCGACCGCGGGCGGCGCAAGCGCCGCCGTCCCAGCCCTTGCCGCGACCGCCGCGGCCGCTGCGAAATCGGTCGTCCCGGCGCCCGAGCTCGCCAAGCCGCAAGAAACGAAGGACCTCGAGACTCCTCACGCGATCGACCTGGCCCGCCCCGCGGACGATCTGTGGGACCGCATCCGCAGGGGTTTCGCGATGGCCGATCTGGAGAGCCCGCTCGTCGGCGTTCGCGAACGGTGGTATGCGAGCCAACCCGAATATCTGAAACGCATGATCGAGCGCAGCAAGCTCTATCTCTACTACATCGTCGAGGAAGTGGAAAAGCGCGGCATGCCCACCGAGATCGCGCTGTTGCCCATGGTCGAGAGCGCGTTCAATCCCATGGCGTATTCGCGCTCGCACGCCTCGGGCTTGTGGCAATTCATTCCCTCGACCGGCAAGACTTTCAAGCTGAGCCAGAACTGGTGGGCGGACTCGCGCCGCGACGTGATCGCCTCCACCAATGCTGCGCTCGACTATCTGCAGGCGCTGTACGAACTGCACGGTGACTGGTACTTGGCCCTCGCCTCCTACAACTATGGTGAAAACGGGGTGGCGCGGGCGATCGAACGAAACCGCGCGAGGGGTCTGCCGACCGATTATCTGAGCCTCAAGATGCCGCCCGAGACGCGCGGCTACGTGCCCAAGCTCCAGGCGCTGAAAAACATCATCTCGAATCCGGAGGCCTTCGGCGCGAGCTTCGAGCCGATCCCGAACGAGCCCTACTTCGTGACCGTTCCCACGCCCAGCGCCATCGATATTCGGCTCGCTGCGACGTTCGCGGAGATGTCGGTGGACGAGCTGATCGCGCTCAACCCCGCGCTCAATCGCCCCATGATCTCGGGCCCGCACACCCAGACGCTGGTGCTGCCCGCGGACCGTTTGGACGCATTCCAGAGAAACCTCGACGCCTACGACCAGCCGCTCACCTCCTGGCAGCCGTACACGATGAAGGGCGGCGACAGTCTCGAACGGCTCGCTGCCAGGCACTCCATCGCCCTCTCCAAGCTCAAGCTCGCGAACGGCATCACCTCACGCACGAGAGTCGGCCCGGGCTTTCAGCTGCTGCTGCCCCTCAAGGGATCGGGTGCCGGCGCGCAGCCCCTGCCTGCCGTGTTCCATCCTCCGGTCCACAGCGCGCCGCGCAGGGGCGCATTGGTGCACGTCGTGCGCAAAGGCGAAACCCTCTACGGAATTTCGCGGCGCTATCGTGTCAGCACCGACAGCCTGCTCCGTTGGAACCACGTCGGCGTCCTCACCACCGGCCAGAGGCTCATCATCTATCGCGCGCCCGCCAGGGCGCGCAAGCCCGTCAATCCGGTCAAGATTTCGGCCGCTCAGCCGAAGCAGGACGCCGTCGCGTCCCCGCTTCCCGCAGGGCAGCAATAGGCAGGTCCGCAAGGCGGGGCCGGGCACCACAGGTCGCCCGGGGCGGGCTCACCCCGCTGTTTTCATATGTAAAATCCCAGCTCTAGTCCGCGGGCAGCGCCGCAGCGCGGCCGAGCTTGCGATATAACAATGACTAGGTAGAGTAAGCTGCAACGTCTAGACGCGATCCTGACCCGGTGGTTCACCCGATGATTTCGCCAGCTTCCTCGCGCACCCATGGCTTCACCCTGCTGGAGCTGCTGGTGGTCGTCGTCATCATCGGGCTCCTGGTCGGATACGTCGCGCCGCGCTATTTCGGCCA
>Ga0075426_10004027_pt1 | contig 10464 bp, 10 predicted proteins | sample SoiMethybrSBSTD5_FD_75304 | JGI IMG/M metagenome (GOLD analysis project Ga0075426, IMG submission 75304) | Bulk soil microbial communities from a Populus tree surrounding site in Tennessee, USA - Soil MetaG P. TD hybrid SBSTD5 | ecosystem: Environmental > Terrestrial > Soil > Tree plantation...
CTCGGCGCCATGCCGCTCGCCCACGCGGCGCGCGCGGGCCATCGTCCGCTGGTCGAGCTCTTCCTCGCCGCCGGCGCCGCGATCGATGCGCGCAACCTCGTGGGCGCGACCGCGCTCTATGCGGCGGCGGAGAACGACCGGAAGCCGATCGTCGCGCTCCTGCTCGCCAAGGGCGCCGATCCGAACCTGCCCGGTCGCTCCGAGGTCCCGCCGCTCGCCGCCGCGGCCTACAAGGGCAATGACACGATCGTCGCCGAGTTGCTCACGCACGGCGCGGCGCCCGATGCGGAAGACGGGACCGGCAAGACGCCGATCGTCTACGCGGCGGCGCGCGGATTCACACCGGTCGTGCGCCGATTGCTCGCGGCCGGCGTCGATCCCAAGCGCGCCTATGGCAATGATCTGACTGCATTGATGTGGGCGGCGGGCTACGAGGACGGGTTTGGCGAGCGCGACGCGCTCGACGTGGTCGCCCTCCTCCTCGGCGCCGGCGCGCCGATCGACGCGGCCGACAACCGCGGCCGCACCGCCCTGATGATCGCGGCGGAGCGCGGGCATGCGGCGATCGTGGACGCGCTGCTCGCCCGCGGCGCCGACCGCGGGCTCAAGGACAAGGCGGGCCTGCGCGCAGCGGACCTCGCCGCGAACGGCGACCTGCGGGCGACGCTCGCGGCGAAGTGAGGCGTTCGACCTCAGGCGCTCTTCTGCATCGACGGGGCGTTCTTCTGCACGGGCGCGCCGATCGACGCCCGGGCCGGCATTTCCACCACCAGGCTGTCCAGCTCCGGCTCCATCGACTGCGTTATGATCGGCTCCTCGGGCAGCTTCTCGGATGGCTCATACCACGGCGGGCCTTCCTTGATGCCCTTCTCGAGAGCGTGCGCGATCAGGCGCCCGATTTCCTCGCCGTGCAGCGGCACGAGGTTACTGTCGTCATTGTGCTTGTAAAGCTGCGGGCAGAAATAGACCGCATGAATGCGCGGGTCATAACCTTCGACGACGAGGAAGTACGACGGCCGCAGGAACATGTCGTATTTGGTGACGACCTTTCGCTCCAGCGTCGACCTGGCGACGCGCACCTTGTCCGGCGACGGGCCGACGATCGTTCCCGCCTCGAGCAGGATGATCCAATCCTTGTTCGTCGCATTGTCGGGATGGATTGGAATAAGGTGACGCGGAAGCTTTCGCTCAAAAACGTTCATTGACGCTCCTCCAACAGGTGTAGTCCCCTCCTCCATTCCCCCGTGTGACGACGAGCGTATCGCGCCGGCGAGCGACGTCAAAAGATTCAGTGCCGTTCGGTAAACGCGTCAGGGACGGTGATACCTGTCAGGCGCAGATCGTTCATCGGAATACCATTCCGAGTCGGATTGCGAACGCCGGAGCGCTGTTCTGCCAGCACCGCAACGGCGCGCAAAACGACGTTAATGGGGTTCCATGGCGCGCAAACTCAGCGCTTAGTCAGAGATCAAAGCGCACTCCAACACGGTCCGCGTCACCTTCGGAGGCATCTACGAGAACGAGCCTCGGTATCGCGAATAGCTTGATCGCCTGATTACGCAGAAACAACCTTTATTGCGTGCGAGGTGCAAATGACGCGGCAAAGCGCGCAGCACCCGGCTGCTTTCTCGCGATGAATGTCCGCAGGGCCCGTTCGTATCTGCCGTCCAGAAATGCGAACAAGGCGCTAGCCCGCGAGCCACTTCGCGCGTGCGGTTCCGGCCTCGCCCTTCGCGTGCACCCGCGCGAAGGCGGGGAACGGCGTGCGTCGTCATGCCGTCGGAACGCTGTCGCGCGGGTCTTGGTTAGCCCATCGAGGGCGCGCTGAAGATGATTGCGCGACATCGCCCGGCAGGGACGCGAGGCCGGGGGAATCGTACGCGCCGGAATTGGAGAGTGACATGCAACGCGAGTCCACCATCAGAACAAGGCTCATTCGAGTGGGATCAGCCCTGGCGCTGGCGACATGCACGGCCATGGTCAGTGCGGCTCCCGCCGCTGCGCGCTCATGGCATCATCATGGATGGGGATGGGGCGGAGCCGTGGCTGCCGGAGTGATCGGCGGCGCGATTGCGGCGGCCACCTCGCCGTTCTGGGCGCCCGAATACGATTACTATTCCCCAGGCTATGTCTACGCGCCACGCTACGCTTACCCGGCCTACACGTATGGGCGAGCCTACGCGTATGAGCCTCGCGCGGAAAGCGGCGTCGCCTATTGCGAGGCGCATTTCCGTTCCTACAACCCGGCAACCGGAACTTACCTCGGCTACGACGGGCTCCATCATCACTGCCCGTAGCGGTACATTTGCGGACCTTTCGCCGATTTCGGAAGCGATGCCTCGGATCTGCCATGCGCGGGTCCGAGGGGGTCGGCGGATTTAGTGCCGGGACGCGATGCCGTGCTCACAGCCCCGCGAAGTAGGCGGCGCAGGCTTTGATGTCGTCCTCGGAGATCGACAGCATGAGGTCGGACATGCCGGGGTTGTTGGCGCGCTTGTGGGTGCGGAAGTCGAGCATCGTCTGCTGCGCGTAGTCCTCGCGCTGGCCGGCGAGACGCGGCTGGGTCCCCTCGCCCAAAAATCCCGACTGGTGGCAGCTCGAGCACACGACGGCGCTGATCGCCGACTGCGCCCGGGCGGCGACGTCGGCCGGCGCGCGCGGCTGCTGCAGGTCGGGCCATTGCTTCTGCGAGAAATAGAGCGCGAGCGCCAGCATGTCGTCGCGCTCGAGCGATTGCGCGATGGGTGACATGATGTCGTTCTGCCGCGCGCCGCTCTTGTAATCGCGCAGCTGCAGATAGAGATAGCCCTGCTGCTGGCCCCAGATGACCGGCATGCCTTCCTGCGGCACGCCGTTGTCGCCGTGGCAGCCGGCGCAGACCTGCGCCTTCTCGTCGACCGATTGCGCAGGGGCGGCATTCGGTAGCAGCGCGAGCGCGGCGAGCGCGGCCGGATAGAGGAAACGTGGAGCCATCATCGCATTGCCCGTTTATACCGGCTCGTCGATCGTGCACTCCGTTCCGCGCATCGCGGGACGACGGGCGCCGCACCGAAACGTGTTCAAAGCGACATTCAAAGTGACACTTAAAGTGACATGGCCGGGACAAGCCCGGCCATGTCCAAACCGTCGACGAGCGGGCCTAATCCAACGTGAACGCGATGATTGCGTTCCCCCGCTTGAAGTCGATCTGCACGTTGCCGCCGGCGCCGACCACGATGTATTGCTTGCCGTCCACGACATAGGACGACGGCGGTGCGTTGACGCCCGCCCCGGCATTGAAGGTCCAGAGCACGTTGCCCTTGCCGGCGTCGTAGGCGCGGAAGCGCCCGTTCGCCTCGCCCGCGAACACCAGACCGGTAGCGGTCGCCAGAATGCCGCCGATCATCGGCTGCGGCGTCTTCACCTGCCAGCGGATCTTGCCGGTGTTGTAGTCGACCGCAGTGATGTTGCCCCACTGCTCCTCGCCCGGGATCGCCTTGAAGGCGCCGCCGAGCCATAGCTTTCCGCCCGGATAGGGCGAACTCTGCACCTGGTAGGTCATCGGCTGGTGCAGGTTGATCGCGTAAGTGAGCCCGAGCTGCGGGTTGACCGTCATCGGCGACCACTCGACGCCGCCGTTAGCGCCCGGCAGCATGCGTGCGCCCTGCGGGGTCGGCAGCGTCCACATGTTTTCCTGCGGGATCATCGCCTCGGAGAAGCGGATCAGGCTGCAGTCGTTCCGATTGTGCACGTAGACGTGCCCGGTCTTGCCGGCATGGATGACGCCGGGAACGACGTTGCCGCTGTTGTCGCGCACGTCGACCAGGATCGGCGGGCTGACCGCGTCGAGATCCCACACATCGTGCGCGATGTACTGGAAGTGGCAGATGTACTTGCCGGTGTCGAGATCGAGCGCGACGAGCGAGTCGGTGTAGAGGTTGTCGCCCGGACGCAGCGAGCCGTCGAGGTCGGGCGAGGGATTGCCGACCACGAAATAGATGCGGTTGGTGGCGAGGTCGACCGCCGGATTCTGCCACACGCCGCCGCCGAGCTTTTGCCAGGGATCGCCGGTCTTGGCGAGCTGCGCCTTCTCGGCCGCGATGTCGCGATGCATGTCGCGGCCGGTGGCGTCCTTGGTTGCCCACACGCCCACCGTATTGTTCTCCGGGATCGTGTAGAAGGTCCACAACAGCTTGCCGTCCTTGGCGTCATACGCCTTGACGAAGCCGCGGATGCCGTATTCGCCGCCGTTGGTGCCGATCAGCACCTTGCCCTTGACCACGGTCGGCGCCATCGTCTCGCTGTAGCCGAGCTCGGGGTCCCCGACGTCCGCCTGCCACACCTTGTTGCCGGTCTTGGCGTCGAGCCCGACCAGCTTGCCGTCGAGCGTCCCGAGAAAGACCTTGTCCTCGTAGACCGCCACGCCGCGGTTGTTGGGCCCGCAGCAATAGGTGGTGATCGGGCCGAGCGGCTGCTTGTAGTGCCACAGCTCCTCGCCGGTCTTCGCGTCCAGCGCGTAGACATGGCTGAACGAGGTGGTGACGTACATCACCCCGTTCACGATGATCGGCGAGGTCTCCAGGGATTCCTTCACCTCGGTCTGGAAGATCCAGGCCGGATGGAGGCGGCTGACATTGGAGGGCGTGATCTGTCTGTTGGGCGAGAAGCGCTTCTGGGTGTAGTCGCCGTTGGTGTGCAGGAAATTGTTGGGATCGTTCGCCGCCTTGTCGAGCATGTCCTGCGTCACGTTGCTCGGCGTGATGCTGGGCCGCGCGGTCGCTGCGGTACCCTGCTGGACTTCCTGCTGAGCCGATGCCGTAGCCGCGAGCGCAAGCGCGCCCGCGATCGCAAACGCCGTACGGATGGCGATCATGTGCTTCCTCCCAGCGATTATTATGTGGATGGTGGTTGCGGCGATCCCAAAAAGGCAGATCAGCAATCCAGCGTGATCCTGCCCCCGGTGCCTGTCAAGGTTGTCCCGGGAGACCCGCAAGACGCGGCGGTAAATCCGCGCGGGCGCCGTTCGGCCGCGTCAGCGATGGTCCTGAGTGCGATAGAGCGCGCGGGTCGCGTCGTCGCACCTCCACGCCGCCGGAACCCGCTCGATTTGTCATTCCGGCCCGATCGCGCGATATCTAGTGCCGCGAACCCGAAGTTCGCACGATTTCTCCGCGGGTCTGTATGCGAACTTCGGGTTCAAAAGCGGCACTAGGATCATAGAGTTGCTAGTGTCCTGATCGATTCCGAAGTTCGCTCAGAGCTCGCTGCGGATGTCTGCGAACTTCGGAATCGGGACACTAGCCTGGTCGATTGCTGGAATCGTGCATGGTGAAGCCGCCCCGACCGCCCAGGCCGGATCCGACCGACTCGGAAGAGACGGTCGAGTTGCTGCGGGCGCTCGCGCGCCGCCGCGCCGTCGACGCCGCGGACGAGCAACCGGACGAACCAGCCGCGTATCGGCCGCAGGACGCGCGCGAGGACGACGCGAGGGTCGCCTCACTGCGCGCGCTCGCGACGCGTCTCGGCGCGCAGCTCCGCTGGCATACCGACCGTCACGACGAGAGCCCGGCATCCGATGCGCCACCCTTTGCGCAGAGGGGTGGGCTCGCGGGCGAGTGGCGCGCCTTCATCGCCGGACTGCCGCCGCGCGCCGCCCTGGTGCCGCGCCTGCGGCGGGAGCGGCTCGCCTTCGTAATCATTGCGGTCGCGGTGCTGGCGGTCGCGGCGGTGGGTCGCATGATCGGCATTCCGCACACCGGCCATGGCATCGCCATCCCGGGGCAGATCGTGCCGCCCACCGAGTCCGGTCCGCGCGAGCCCACGGCCCCCGACATTGCGGCGATCAGCCGAGCGATGGCGCAGTGCGAGGACGTTGCGGCGCGCAACCCCGACACGCTTGCCTTCCTGGTGCTGCCGGTGGTGCGCGTCGGCGCCCAGACCCAGGACTGGCGCGCGCTCGCGATCGAGAAGGTCGGCGACACCTATCTCCTGCTGAGCGCCAAGGATGGGCTCGATGGGCTGCGCGACGGCAGCCTCGCGGTGCGGCCGGGCCGCTACACCTTCTCGGTGCTCGATCCGTCGAGCGGCGCCACTTACTCATGGACTTCGGCGACTGGCATGTCACGGCTCGAGCGTCCCGACTCCGCCGCGATCAAGACCCTGCAGCTCGGGTTCGATTTCTCCGCCGCCCAGACCGGTCCGCACTGGAGCAAGCTGTTTCAGCGCAAAGCCGGCTCCTGCTATTGGGTCGTCGTGGTCGCGCTCGGGTGAGGCCCATCCGGGCTCCGCGATGACCGCCGAATCATCGCCCCAGGCGGATTTCACGCTGGCGCAAAAGACGATAAATTGCCGCGCCCCGCGATTCCCCCGACGACAGGATCCTGCAATGACGCGCCTCGTTGCCGTCGCCCTCGTGACGCTCGGGTTTGCCGTGCCCTCTGCGCGCGCCGCGGACGTCTCCGGCGTCTGGCTCACCGATACGGCCGACGCTCACATCCACATGGCCAAATGCGGCGCCAACATCTGCGGCACGATCATCTGGCTCAAGGACGCAAAGGACGCGAGCGGACGGCCGCTCACCGACGAGAAGAATCCCGACCCGGCCAAGCGCTCGCGGCCGCTCATCGGCACGGTCATCGCCATCGACTTCCATCCCACGGCGGACGATCCCGAGCGGCTCGTCGGCACGTTCTACAATGCGGAGGATGGGAACTCCTATAAGGGCACCATCGCCGCCCCGAAGCCGGACGAGCTCGCCGTCACCGGGTGCCTGCTGTTCTTCTGCCAGACCCAGACCTGGACCCGGGTGAAGCACTAGGGGCGTGCATGTCCCCGACGTCGCGATCACCGCACATTGTCTGCAAACTACCCGGCCGCGGCCTTCAAGCCTCCCTGTCAGTCAGAGCGGCCCGCACGCCGACGGCGGCCGTGACCGCTACCTGGAGGCTTTCCACCGACCCGGGAACCCGGTATGGTTGAACTAGAGCTCGATCGGGGAATTTCGGAGCTCGAGCGGGAAATCCCGTATTGCCATTGCGGACACAGGGGGCGTCCGTGGATATCGACATCGCCAAGATCGAGGCCATGACACGGCTCGCCCAGCAATTCGGGCCGTTTCTGTTCGCCATCCTTTTCATCCTGGTCGTGACGCGTACGGCGCACGGATATTACCGTGAGTGCATGACGCGCACTGCGCCGCCGCCGACCGACCAGGAGCAGAAGACCTACCGACTCTATTTTCTCTGTAGTGTCTGGGTGGGAATCGCGGCCATGGCCCTGTCCATTGGCTGGTGGCTCTACGCGCAGGCAAAGGGCAACAACGTCTACCAGATCGCCATCATCGACCTGAATGCCGACGAGAGGATTCTCTCGAGCTATTATTTCAAGGATAATCCCCGGCCGACCATCGATCAGGTCACGCCGATGCACGATACTTATTTCCTGATCGTGCAGGACCGTCCGTTTCAGAGCGGCGACCGTCTGGCCTTTCAATACTTCAAGATTCCCACCAGCCCGGCCAACAGCACCGGGGTGGGCGGCAGGCAGCTCGAGGTCAAATATTCGAGTGGATTTAATCTCACTTACCGCGTCGTGGCTGACCAGTCCGGGCCGCATCTCAATGAGGTCGCGCAGAACGATCGCGCGCCGGCGGATGTTTTCATCGCCGAAGAAAGACGGGCTGCCGACAAGCGCTATGCGAACGCCGCGCCACCGCTGTCCGGGAGTTTCTGGCCATGAAATATGCAGTTGCGGGTCTTGCGCTGCTCACGGCGATCGCCGCGCCCACGACAGGCATCGCCCAACTCATGTGCGCGACCAGCTTTGGCGCCTGCATGATGGCCACCGGCCTGCCCGGCGGCCCGTGTTTTTGCGCCACGCCAAATGGGCCGATTCAAGGTATCGCCCAGATTGCCGGCGGCGCCATGCTGCCGTCGGTGCCGCAGTTCTGCTGCACGCCGGCCGGACGGCTCGGACCCTACGCCAACAGCTCGATCGGCCCGGGCCAGGCTTGTCAGGTGATGACGCCGACCGGCGTCATGATCGGACAAGCGTGCTTCTAGGCCGTGGTCCCGACCCGCAGGTGCCAGTCTCCGCCTTGAGGCGCAACCCGGCGCCTTGATCCTTGGCCTCGACTCTCTCGCGCGCGATCCTCGCGTGCGTTGCGCGGGCAAACGTTCCGCTCCGCGAGTTCCCGCAAGAAATTCCCGCAGGATCATGTGGAGGAATCACCGGCTACCGCGCCGGCGGCGGCGAATCACTTTATCCCTCTGGTCATGCACGGCACATTGCCGATCTCCGACGAACAGGCGCTCGCCGCAATTCGCGAGCGCGCACCCGCGCGGGTGAATGTCGCGGCGCTGTCGCGCGACTGGGGCTGGACGCACGACAAGGTACGCAACCGGCTGCGCCGCTGGCGGCGCACCGGCGAGCTGCCGCCGGCTGCCAAAGGGGGCAAGGCGGGGAACCGGCCGGCTATCGAGGCCGCGGCGGCCGCCGCCGCAGCCCTCGTCGTGCCGGCACTGGCGGCGGTTCCGCCGCAGGATGCGATCGTGGTCGCGCCGCCGGACAAGGCCACGGCCGCGCCGCAGAACAAGGTCGTTGTTGCGCCGAAGCCGGCGCCCGCTCCGGCTGTCGTTGCTCCGGCTGTCGTTGCTCCGGTGGTCGTTGCTCCGGCTGTCGTTGCTCCGGCTGTCGAGGCTCAGACGGTGGATGCTCCGGCGGTTCTTGCTCCGGCGCAGCGTGCGCCGCGGCCGGCGCGTAGCTTCGGCCGCCTCACCGGCATGGCGACCCTTGCGCTGGTCGGCATGTCGCTCGCGGCCATCGGGATGGTCGAGACCACCGCCTATGCGATCAACGTCGGCGGCTCGGTCTTTGCTGCGCTCGCGATCTGCGCCGACCTCCTGGTGCTGACCATGCCGGCGGCCGTCGCCGCCCTGTGGCGGCGCCGCTCGCCCGCCACGATCGTCGCCGCGGCATTGTGGCTCGTCGGCGGGGCGGTCACGCTCGCCAATCTCTCCGGCTTCATCGGCGGCAGTGACGACCACTTCCGGTCCGGACGCGAGACGCAATCGATCGAACGCACGCTGGCGCTCGAGCAGCTTGCGCGGCTGCGCCACGAACGCGCAGCGATCGCCGAGACGCGGCCGGTGACGCTGCTGCGCGTCGCCGTCCGCAATGCGCCCCGCACGACTCGGCCGGCCCTGCGCGAGGCACTCGCGATGGCCGAACACCGCGATGCGGTCGAGGCGCAACTGGCGGCGATCGCCGCCAATCTCGCCGCGCTGCCGCCGCTGGCGGCGATCGATCCCTCGGCGAGCGTGCTCTCCGAGCTCACCGGCGCGACCGTGACCGATGCCCAGCTGCGGCGGCTGCGGCTGGCGCTGTTGCTCCTGCTGCCGCTCTGCGGCGGGTTCGTGCTCAGCCTCGGCTTGAGCCTCCTGCCGCTGCGGGCGGAGCGTCGCGCGGGTAGCGCGCGTAGCCTGGGTTGAGCGCAGCGAAACCCAGGAGCTGACTCGCCCCGGACAACATCGTTGATGTCGTGCAGGCTCTCCTCGGGGCTCCCCGAAGGCGCGATTCGGCGGCTCAATCCGAATTGCGATTTCTGTCCCGGGTCTCGCTGCCCTCAACCCGGGCTACGACGCATCGGCTCACCGGCGACTCCCACCGCGGCCTTTTTGCGTCGTCCCGTCGCGGGTGTCGGGCGCGCTGCCGCCATCCCCGGTTTCTCCCGCTCGATAGTCCTTGATGTCGGCCCAGGCGCGGATCAGCTCACGCTGCAGCCAGAGGAATTGCGTCGGGGTGCAACCGCCTCTCGACATGTCGGCGAGCTCGCGGCGCAGGGCCGAGAGTCTGTGTTCCAGCTCAGAAAGCTCAGGCATTCTCGCAGTCCGAATCAGCCCTCCCCCACGCGCCTCATGGAATCATAAAACTGCTAACACGCAATCTTCAGTCGTGCGTGTGAGGTGCGTCACGCCGTCTGTGTCACGCATCGGGCACAGCGCTGCGTACGGAATCCGACACAGCGCGCCGTCATGCGTCCCCTGCGCGTGCAAGAGCGAGTGACCTCCTGGGTTGCCAATCCGACCGATCGCCTGTTTCATGCCGGCCGATGATGCCGCACCGTCCCCTCACACGCCGCGCACTGCTCGCCGCGCTCTCCGCCGCGCCGGTGGCGCTCGCCGCCAACCATGCGTGGGGCGCAAGCGGATTCGAGAATTGGGTCGCCGCATTCCGGTCGCGTGCAATCGCCCGCGGCGTCTCGGAGGCAACCTACGACCGGGTGATGCGCGGATTGAACCCGGATACCGCCGTCTATGCGCTGATCAGCAACCAGGACGAATTCAAGGAACAGCTCTGGCAGTACCTCAACCGTCGCGTTTCCGATTGGCGGATCATCACCGGCAAGGAGAAGGCGAAGGAGCACGCCCCCCTGCTCGGCCGCATCGAGCGCGACTACGGCGTCGACCGCCACATCATGCTGGCGTT
>Ga0075426_10004028_pt1 | contig 10461 bp, 9 predicted proteins | sample SoiMethybrSBSTD5_FD_75304 | JGI IMG/M metagenome (GOLD analysis project Ga0075426, IMG submission 75304) | Bulk soil microbial communities from a Populus tree surrounding site in Tennessee, USA - Soil MetaG P. TD hybrid SBSTD5 | ecosystem: Environmental > Terrestrial > Soil > Tree plantation...
GGATTCCGCACGCCGAGATCGCTGGCGAAGGCGAGCAGGCACGCGCCGGCGACGCCGGCGACCGCCGCCAGCGCCGTGCGGCTCGGCCGAACGAGCGCGACGATCGTCGTGAGCAGCCCGAGCGTCAGCAGGCCTTCGACCAACGTTGCGACGACGCCGAGCGCCAGGGCCGTGAAGCGCCCCAGGGCCGGCGCCGGCTCGGGCACGACGCTGTCGAGCGCGAGGCGATGCTCGACCGCGTCGAGCTTACGCTGCAGCGCGGCCACCTCGCTCGGCGGAATGCGCGCCGCGCGCGAGGCGCCGCTGCGATCGCGTGCGACGAGCGAAGCGCCGCCCCACCAGAAGGCGCGCACGCGCAGCTCGACCAGCTCGTCGTACGGCACCGACCACCGCGAGCGCGCCGTCCGGCGCAGGATTTCGGGGTTCCGCTCGTCCGGATCGCGCGCCTCGACCCACGACACGCCATCGCGATCGAGAATGACCAGCGCCGTGGCGCGCGTGGTGGCGACCACGAGCGTGCCGTCGAACGGCATCACCGGAATGGCGGCCACGCGCCGGATCGCGTGCAGGCGCCGCGCCAGACTGGGATGCGACGAGCCGTGCTCGAGCTCGGCGCTCCACCGGCGCGGCATGCGTCCGGCGATCGTGAGCTTCGTCAGCCCGCTGATCAGAGCTTCGGGATCCTCGCACAGCGCGAGCGCACGAACGTCGCTCTCGGTCTCGTGCGTCTTCTGCCGTGAGGCCTTCCACGCGAGGCCGATCACCAGCGCCATCGACCAGATCGCGACGACCGGGACGGACGGCAAGCGATCGAAGACGAGCGCGGCGCCGAGCGTGCCCGCGAGCACGAGCCCTGTGGTGATGCTCGACATGATCCGACTGCGCCGGCGATCACAGTGCTCGAGGTGCGCGACCTCGTGCGCGAAGATAGCCGCCTGCTCTCGCGCGGTGAGCAGCTGCAGCGCGGGCACCGTGAACAGCACGCTCGGCGCATCGGGTGAGGGAAACGCGAAGGCGTTGACGAAGCGCCCGCCGGGCACGGGCATCTCGAAGAGCGAAGGACGCGCCGCCTGGGAGCGGTCGATGATCGGCTGCCACTCCGGGCGCCACAGTCGCGCGCGCGCCCGCACGAGCCAGAGGAACGTCTCCGTGTGGCGCAACGCCCACAGACCGAGCACGATGGCCAGCGCCGCGGCGACGTACCAGCGCCAGGCGTCGGCCGCGAGGATCACCGCCGGGGCCAAGAGCAGCGCGAACCAGAAGCCGAAGTGTGCGGCGTTGAAGCGGAGCTGCCAGCCGAGATAGGTCGCGGGTCCCCATTGCTCGTCCAGCAGCACGCGGCGCGACGGATAGTCGCCGACCCACAGGCCGACGACGAGCCCGAGCACGGCGAACCAATAATAAGGTCCGGCTGCGAGTGTCAGCGCGGCGCAGCTGACGATCATCACCCGCTGCGTGTGCTCGGCGCGAGCCAGCAACCGCTCGGCCAGCGCCGGATCGTCGCGCTGGAGCACCAGGCGACGTCCACTCCACCAGGCGAACACGCCGGGGACGAGCACGAACGCCAGGAAGGGCCACGAAAGCCGCACAAGCATCGACCAAACCACGTTAGGGCGTTTGCCGCCTCAGCGTCAATTCCGACGTGGCGGCTGGTGATGGCGTAGACTGGCCCGCACAATCAGGAGGGCTTGGCATGGCGACCATGTACCGCTATCAGCTGCCCGTGGAGCAGACCGGTTGGATGCTTTCGGGCGAGACCCAGACGTCGTTCACCTGGGAATACGAGGACGAGCGTGCCAAGCTCCTCGCGCTGTACGACAAGGGCAAGAAGCAGCAGTGGGACGCGGCGACGCGCATCGACTGGTCGCAGGACCTGGACCCCGAGAATCCGCAGGAGATCGACGACCGCCTGATCCCCATCTTCGGCTCGCCGCTCTGGGACAAGCTGACGAATCAGGAGAGGGTCAAGCTTCGCCACCACCAGCAGGCGCAGAGCCTCTCGCAGTTCATGCACGGCGAGCAGGGCGCGCTCATGGCGGCGGCGCGCATCGTGCAAACAGTGCCCGAGCTCGACGCGAAGTTCTACGCCGCCACGCAGGTGATGGACGAGGCGCGCCACGTCGAGGCTTACGCCCGCCTGCTGAACGAGAAGCTCGGCATCGCGTACCCGATCACCCCCGGGCTCAAGGCGCTGCTCGAGACGGTGCTCACCGACCGGCGCTGGGACATGACGTACCTCGGCATGCAGATCCTGATCGAGGGGCTCGCGCTGGCGGCCTTCCAGCGCATCCGCGACTACGCGAAGAATCGCCTGGCGGCCTCGGTCAACGCGTACGTGATGCAGGACGAGGCGCGTCACGTGGCGTTCGGCCGGCTCGCGCTGCGCGACTTCTATCCGCAGCTGACCGACGCCGAGCGCGGCGAGCGCGAAGAGTTCGTGGTCGAGGCCTGCTATCACATGCGCGACCGGTTCAATCAGAGGGAGCTCTGGGAGAACCTCGGCCTGCCCGCCAAGGAGGCCGTCGAGGCCGCCATGACCTCCGAGAGCATGCGCATGTTCCGCAAGCGTCTGTTCAGCCGCATCGTGCCCACCGTGAAGGACATCGGCCTCTGGGGCGAGAAAGTGCAGAAGGCGTTCGCCGACATGGGCGCCATCGAGTTCGCCGACGTCGACAGTGACGCGCTGCTGGAACAAGACGCCCGCGTCGCGGCCGACTTCGACGCGGGCGTGTTCGTGCGCAAAGCGCTGGCCTAGCCGAAGCTAGCGGATCGCCGTCGGCGCCACGGTGGAGCCGGTGAAGCCACGGAGCTTCAGCGGCTGCATCACGAACGCGAACTCGTAGACCTTCTTCGCCGCGAGCTCATCGAGCTTCAGATTCTCCAGCAGGTGGATACCGTTCACCACGAGCATGATCTGGTGGACCGGCAGCGACACATCGGAATCGGGATTGGGATTCACCTCGACCGGCGGTGTGTCGGCGCCAACCAGCATCGGATCCTGCTTCGCCAGCCATTCCGCCGCCGCCACGCCGATGCCGGGATTGCCCTTGCCGAAGCGCGCATTGTCCTTGCCCCACAGCCGGCCCCAGCCCGTGTTGATGATCACGGCGTCGCCGCGCTGCAGGGTCACGCCCTGCCGCTGCAGAGCCTGCTGCAGGTCCGGCACGGTGATCTCATAGGTGTCGCCGAGCATGTCGACGCCCTTCAGCGCGGCCACGTCGATGAGCACGCCGCGCGTCATCAGCGTGCCGACCTTCTCGATGCCGAGCTTGGTGAAGCCCGTTCGCGAGGCGATGTCGTCGGTCTTGAAGCAGTTGTAGTGGCTGTTCTCGATCGACTGATGCGCGAAGCCGTCGAACTGCGTGCCGACCTGGCCGACCTCGCTCGTCAGCAGCTCCTCGTTGCTGCCGCGACGGTTGGATTGCTTGTTCATGAACGTGCGCTTCGTGTGCACGCTGAACTGGCGCGTCGGGCTCATCGGCATGTCGGCCGCCAGCACGTGGCCCAGCTCGATCGTCTCGCCGGTCTTGATGAGCTTCGCCGCACGGAGCACCGTCTCCGGCTTCATGTGGTTGCCGGAGCCGCGTTCGTCGCCGGCGCCCCACTTCGACGGGCAGCGGTCGATGTCCACGGGCGGCTTCCAGGATTGGCCGTGAGCGAGCGTGACGAGGCCGAGCGTCAGCGTCGTGGCGAGGCCGAGCGTGAGCACACGCATGCGGTGTCCTCCTCAGTGGTTGGGCAGCGGTCCGAAGCGGTAGCCGAGGATCATCTTCACGATCAGACGATCGGTGGCCGGCGTGAGCCCGACGCCGACTCCGAAGTTGAACTCCCACCGTGGCCCGAGGTCGATGTCGACGACTGGAAAGATCATGTGCTGCTGGTCGCGCGGGCGATCGATGTGGTCGATCGGACCGATGTCGCCGTAGTACTCCAGGCCTGCCGCCACGCGCGGAAGCACGTCGTACGAGACCTTGGCCGCCGGCGCGAAGAAAAACCCTGCGTTGGCGTTCGCGCCCTTGAGCGAGCGCTCGAGCGCCGGATTGAATGACCAGTACCACGGCCCGACCATCTGATCGACGATGGGCCGAATCTCGAGCGTCCACGTATCTTCGGAAAATTCGCGCCGCTGATATCCGGCCTCCAGCGATAGGCTCACGCCGACCGGCCACCCCCAGGACGCGGGCGCGCGCACGCGCGGCCGGATGTGGTCACCGACCCACTCCCAGCCGCCGTCGGGTTGGATGCTCGTGAACAGATAGAATCCGGTTTCGAACCATGGCGTGAAGCCGTGTGTGATCTCGAGCGTTTCGTGCACGGCGCCCTGGGTGCGGACGATGCCGTTTTCGGTTCGCGTCGTGCCGAGCACGGCCGTGTTGCTGTGCAGCTCCACCATCGTCTGACCCGGCGCGGTGAGCTCGCTGCCGTACACCTGGATCTCGAAATTGCCCTGCGCGCGCGCTTGAGGCGCCGCCACCACGAACGCCGCGAGCGCGACGACAGGAGCCAACGCTCTGGCACGCACGGCACGGACTCTATCACGGGCCATGCTAGACTCCGCGCCGTCATGAGCACGCCGTTCGGGCGCAAGCCGACCCCGCCCGCTGGCGCCGTCGAGCCGCGCTGGGTGACGACGGCGAACGGCTTCGAGGGCCATCGCATCGCCGAGTACCGTGGCGTCGTGCGCGGCATCGTCGTGCGGTCGCGCAGCGTGCTCGGCAACATCGGCGCCAGCGTGCAGACATTCTTCGGCGGCAACATCACCCTCTACACGAACCTGTGCGAGCACGCTCGCGAGGACGCGTACGGGCTCATGCTGCGCCACGCCGCCGAGGCGGGCGCGAACGCCGTCGTCGCCATGCGCTACGACGCCAACGAGGTCGCGCCCGGAGTCACCGAGGTGCTGGCGTACGGCACGGCCGTGGTGCTCGAGCCGGCGCCTCGCGGGTAGCCGCGCGGCGCGCGCCGGTTAGCCGAGCGGCGCGCCGCCCCAGCGCTCGCGCATCGCGAACTCGCTCACCGGCTTGCGCGCGAGCTTCGTGAGCTGCTTCACGGGCCGGCCCAGCGGCATGACGGCCGCGACGGCGACGTGAGGCGGCAGGCCGAACAGCTCCTTGACCTTTGGTTCCTGCGCTACCGCCAGCGTCGTGATCGTGCCGGCGTAGCCGCGGCCGCGCGCTGCGAGCAGCAGATTCCACGCGAACGGGTAGATCGACGCGCCACTGATGATCCCGACGCGCCCGAGATCCTGATCGGTCGAGGCCACGACCTTGAGGTCGACACAGATGACCAGCACGACGGGCGCCTTCAGCACGGGCTCGACGAGTCGCGGCATCGGCTCGGTGCGCTCGATCGTCGCCGCGTCGACGCGCGGCGGATCGATGGTGTTCCACGGGTTCTCGCCGTTCTTCTGCTGCGCGACGTAGCGCTTGGCGCCGAACTCGGTCAGCTTCGCCAGCTTGGCGCGCGTGCCGGCATCGCGCACGACGATCACCTTCCAGCCCTGGCGATTGCCGCCACTGGGCGCGAAGCGCGCGCGATCCAGAATCTCCGTCAGCACCGCATCGGGCAGCGGCTCGGCGGTGAAGTCACGGCAGGAAAAGGTCGTGCGCAGCGCCTCGTCGAGGTCCATCGCGTCTCCTCTCACAGAAACGTCGGATCGGGATCCAGACCCAGCAGAAACCGGCCGACGTTCTCGAAGTGATCGTCGCGGCCCTGGATCTGCTGCGACACGGAGTGCAGGTCGCGCATGCGCCGTTCCCACGGGCGCCCGGCGAAGATCGCGTTCGCACCGGCCGCGTGGTATGCGAGCGTGCCGACCTCGCGGCCCTCGTGACTCGCGTGCGACGCCGCCTGTCGGATGCGTACGCGCTGCGCCAGCGTCAGCGTGCCGTCACGGCCCACGTCGGCGCGCACCTCCTCGAGCGTCGAGAGCACATACGCCCGCGCCGCGTTCAGCCGTGCGTCGGCTTGCGCGACGAGCGACTGCGCCACGGCGTTTTCTCGCAGCGGACGCTTCGCGCCGCGTGGCGTCTTGTCGGTGGCGAGCGTGATCACCGCGTCGAGCAGCGCGCGTGCGATGCCGAGGGAGACGCAGGCAAAGCCCGAGGCGTAGAGGCTGCCGCTCGGGAAGCAGTAGAGCGGGCCGGCCTCGCGGCGCTCGGCAGCCTCGTCGCGCGCGGCGGTGTGATCGCGCGGCACGAAGAGGTCGGAGACCGCGTAGGTGTCGCTGCCGGTCGCGCGCAAGCCCATGACGTGCCAGACGTCGGAGAGCGTCGTCGCCTCGATGGGGAACAGCAGCGTGCGCACGTCGGGCGCCCCGTCGGGACGGCGCTGCGGCGTGCCGTCAGCGCTGACGATCGGCGCATGGGCGCCGACCCACGTCGCCTGATGGATGCCGCTCGCGAACGTCCACGAGCCGGTCAAGCGATAACCGCCATCGACCGCGACCGCGCGTCCCTGTGGCCCGGCGCCCCACGCCAGCACCGCGCGCGGCGGCCCGAAAATTCGCGCGGCGGCCTCGCGGCTCAGATACGCCGCGATCATCGAGCAGCCGGCGGTCTGGCCCAGCACCCACGCGGTGCTGGCGTCCGCCTTCGCGATCTCTTCCATCACTCGCACGAACGCCGACGGATCGAGCTCCGCGCCGCCGAGCGAGCGCGGCAGGAGCATCCGGAACAGGCCGGCCTCGTGCAGCGCGTCCGAAAGCGCATGGGGCAGCCGGCGCTGAGCCTCGGCCTGATCCGCGAATCGCGCGATCGTCGGCGCCAGCGCTCGTGCGCGCGCGACGTAATCAGTGGCGGCCGTCATGTGGGAGACGATGGTACCATCGGCGCCGCTTCGGGCATCGCCGCCCTTCCGCTCAGCGTCGAGCCGACGTTCACCTACACCGTTCATCTACACCGGGGGAGGAAACGCGGCATGGATGAGATACGACGCGATTTTCTGAAGGGCGCGCTCGTCGCCGGCGGCGCGGCGGCATCGATGGGACTGGGGACGGTGACGGCGCAAGCGCAGCCCGGACGCGTGCCGGGCACGGCGAACCACTACTACGTCCCCGCCACCGACAAGACGGTACACTGGGGCTACTTCAGCAAGCTGCTCAAGCCGCAGATCGAAGTCAGCTCGGGCGACTTCGTCACGATCGAGACGCTCACGCACCACGCGAACGACGACGCCGAGCGCATGATCAAGGGCGACCCTGGCGCCGAGAGCGTGTACTACTGGGACCGCCAGCGCAAAGGCGTCGACCGGCGCGGCGCGGGACCGATGCAGCCGACGCTGTTCGGACGCGGCGCGGGCGAGGGGCTCGGCGTGCACATCTGCACCGGCCCAGTGGCGGTGAAGGGCGCGATGCCCGGCGACATCCTGGAAGTCCGCATCATCGACGTGAAGCCGCGGCCGTGCGCGAACGCGCAGTACAAGGGCAAGTCGTTCGGCAGCAACGCGGCGGCGTGGTGGGGCTTTCATTACAAGGATCTGCTCACCGATCCCAAGCCGCGCGAGGTCATCACGATTTACGAAGTCGACACGAGCGGCGAGCGCAACTGGGCCAAGGCCGTCTACAACTTCCAGTGGACGCCGCAGACCGATCCTTACGGTGTCGTGCACAAGATCATCGATTATCCGGGCGTGCCCGTCGATCACGCGACGGTCAAGGAGAACCACGGGATTCTCAAGAACGTGCGCATCCCGATTCGTCCGCACTTCGGCGTCATCGGTCTGGCGCCGTCCGAAGCGGACGTGGTCGACTCGATCCCGCCGCACTGGGTCGGCGGCAACATCGACGACTGGCGCATCGGCAAGGGCGCGACGATGTACTACCCCGTGGCGGTGTCCGGCGCGCTGCTGTCCGCGGGGGATCCGCACGCGGCGCAGGGCGACTCCGAGCTCTGCGGCACCGCCATCGAGTGCTCGCTCACCGGCACGTTCCAGCTGATTCTCCGAAAGAAGGACTCGCTCGCTGGCACTGCGCTCGCCGGTCTCGAGTACCCGCTGCTCGAGACGCAGGACGAGTGGGTGCTGCACGGCTTCAGCTATCCGAAATATCTCGCCGAGCTCGGGGCCAACGCGCAGAGCGATATCTATTCGAAATCGTCGGTCGATCTGGCGCTGCGCGATGCGTTTCGCAAGATGCGCCACTTTTTGATGACGACGCGCGGTCTCAGCGAAGACGAGGCGATCTCGCTCATGTCGATCGCCGTCGATTTCGGCGTCACGCAGGTCGTCGACGGCAACTGGGGCGTGCACGCGATCGTCAAGAAGGCGCTGTTCGCGGGGGCGTAGGTTTTGGCTTGGCGCCGGGGGGTGGTGGGCCGGGCCCCCCGGTGTTTTCGGCGGACAGCGCGCGTGTACGTGATTCGTGTCGAGACAGTTCTCGTCGTGCGCGCTCATGGCTCGATGCGAATGCATGGCTTCGCGGGTGTATCCGATTTTTGGCATTGACAAGATTTTCGTTGCACTGTCGAGCGTGGCTGGTCGGTCGATCGCGAACAGTGCGTTGAGTCCCGCGTGGAGCTGTTACAGCGCGCGCTCGCGAACGTCCGTTGAAAAATCTGGGATCGGCGTGTGATCGCGCAGCGTGGTGGCTGCCAGAGCCCTCGAAAATCGAGGGTTAAAGTCGGCGCAAGGAGATCCGCCGATGAACATCGATGGTCCGAGCTTCGTTCCGACTCACCGGAATATCATCGAGATCGAGCGGCTTGGAGACGAGATCGCCGAGCTGGCCGCGCATCTCGATGCCGCCACCGCGCGGCTGCTCGACCTCATTCGTGAATTCGAGGCGCGCGGTGGCTGGGGCAATGGCTTCGCGTCGTGCGCCCACTGGCTTGCCTGGCGTGTCGGGCTCGCGCTCGGCGCCGCGCGCGAGCACGTCCGAGTGGCACGCGCGCTCGGAGCACTGCCACGGCTTCGAGAGGCGCTGGCCCGTGGTGAGCTGTCGTATTCGAAGGTGCGAGCGCTGACTCGCGTTGCGACGGCGGAGACCGAAGAGCGGCTGATTGCGGTGGGCCGGGCCGGCACCGCCGAGCACGTCGAGCTCATTGTCCGTGGCTGGCGCCGAATGGACCGCAAGGCGGAAGCAGAAGAGACCACGCGGCGCCACCGGCATCGGTCGCTTCACGTCTATCCCGACGGAGACGGCATGGTGGTAATTCGCGGACGGCTGGAGCCTGAGGTCGGCGCCGTCATGCTGCAGGCGCTGACGGCAGCGAGGGAGGCACTGTATCGACGCCGGCACAGTGACGTTCCTGCGGGAACGTCAGTCGTCGACGGCTCGCCGGAGGCGCCGACCATGGAACAGCAGCAGGCCGATGCGCTGGCGCTGGTTGCAGAGACCGCTCTGCACCGCGGGATGGAGCCTGGCGCCCCGGGCGAACACTATCAGGTCGTCGTTCACGTCGATGCTGGGGTGCTCGCGGACGCTGATGCGCCGGGCCAGTCGGTGCTCGAAGGGGGCGCGCGCGTTCCCGCTGGAACATCCCAGCGCCTGGCATGCGATGCGAGCCGCGTGGTGATGCGGCACGACGCCGACGGGCGGATCACCGAAGTCGGCGCGCGGACGCGGACGATCCCGCCGGCACTACGGCGCGCGCTTCAGCATCGCGACAAAGGCTGCCGCTTCCCGGGCTGTGGGCTGCCGTTCGGATAGGGCCACCACATCAAGCACTGGGCACACGGCGGCCCGACGAAGCTCTCGAATCTCGCGATGCTATGCCGACGACACCACCGCGCGGTGCACGAAGAGGGCTTTCAGGTCGAACGACAGGCGAATGGAGAGCTCTCCTTCCGGCGCCCGGACGGGCGGGTCCTGCCAGAGGTGCCGGCGGCGGCCGCAGTGCCGGCGAACCTGATCGACGCGCTACAACTACAAAACGACGCGGCGGGGCTGCACATCAACGCGCGCACTGCAGTCCCCGGCTGGCAGGGCGAGCGCCTCGACGTCGGCTATGCGATCAGCGTGTTGCACCCGCGCGCAATCTCGAGCCCGTAAGCGCGACGCGACGACGCCGAAGCTCGGCGCCTCAGCCGGTGCGCGGCACCGCGCGCGAGCCGCGCCGCCGCGCCCGCGCAGCGCCCCCTACAGCCGCTCCTTCTCCTCCACCAGCTTCCAGTACGTGTCCTTGTTCAGGATCTTGTCGCCGCGGAACTCGTAGATGTCACAGCCACGATAGTTGAGGCGCTCACCATCGGTGCCGGTGCCGGTCACCATCCACACGCTCACGGCGCGATCGCCGCAGATGAATGCGTCGATGTGGTCCCAGCGCATGTCGGTGATGACCTTGAATCGGTCGGCGAGCACCTTCCGGATGGCGGCCTTGCCGCGGACGAGGCGGCCGTCGGGCTCGGGGCCGCGCGCCATCAGAAACGTTGCGTCCTCTGCGAAGAACGTCATGATGCGATCGACGTCGCGGCTGTTGAACGCGGCGTTGATTTCCTTCATGAGCGCTGGCGTCGGTCCGCCGG
>Ga0075426_10004029_pt1 | contig 10460 bp, 7 predicted proteins | sample SoiMethybrSBSTD5_FD_75304 | JGI IMG/M metagenome (GOLD analysis project Ga0075426, IMG submission 75304) | Bulk soil microbial communities from a Populus tree surrounding site in Tennessee, USA - Soil MetaG P. TD hybrid SBSTD5 | ecosystem: Environmental > Terrestrial > Soil > Tree plantation...
CATCTGCTGCCGCCGGTGAATCCGTCGAAGATCGTCTGTGTCGGACGCAACTATCGCGAGCACGCCAAGGAGCTTGGCAACGAAGTTCCTGCGGACATTCTTATCTTTCTTAAACCACCTTCATCGCTGCTCGCTCCGGAAGGCAAGATCGTTATGCCTAAGTTCTCGCAGCGTGTGGATTATGAGGGCGAGCTGGCGGTCGTGATTGGGAAAAAGTGCAGGCACGCGACGGAGAATGAGGCCTTGTCGTTCGTGCGCGGCTACACCTGCGCGAACGACGTGACTGCGCGTGATCTGCAAAAGAGCGATGGTCAATGGACGCGCGGGAAAGGCTTCGATACTTTCTGTCCCGTTGGTCCCTTCGTGAGCGATGAGGTTCGCCCCGAGGCTCTCGATCTGCAAACCCGCGTGAACGGCGAAGTGCGCCAAAAAGGGAACACGCGCGACTTCATCTTCTCGCTGCCTTCGGTGATTCGCTACATCAGCAGCGTGATGACGCTGCTCCCCGGCGATCTGATTCTCACCGGCACTCCTGCCGGAGTAGGGCCATTGAAGGCTGACGATCGGGTGGAAGTGAGCATCTCCGGCCTGGGGACGCTCACGAATTTCACTGTCACCGAAGGGCAGTGGACATCATCTGAAGTAAGAGAGATGGTTACGCAGCCGCACGCATTTAGAGGACAATAGAGGTGAGGACAAAAGAGCTATGAAATTCTTCCTTGATACCGCAAATGTAAAAGAAATCCGCGAAGCTCAGGCGATGGGAGTGCTCGACGGAGTCACGACCAATCCGTCGCTGGTGGCGAAAGAAGGTAAGCCTTTCAAGGAGACGGTGATTGAAATCTGCAACATCGTGAACGGACCGGTTAGCGCCGAAGTTACCGCGACCGATCTTGAGGGCATGCTCGAGCAGGGCCGCAACTATGCCAAATGGAATCGCAACGTTGTCGTGAAACTGCCCACAACGATCGAAGGCGTGAAAGGCTGCAAGACTCTGAGCAGCGAAGGCATAAAAATAAACATGACGCTCTGCTTCTCGCCTACGCAGGCGCTGCTGGTGGCGAAAGCCGGAGCTAGCTATGTGAGTCCGTTCGTCGGGCGTCTCGACGATATCAGCACCAACGGTATGACCGTTGTGCGCGAGATCGTGCAGATCTACAAGAATTACGGATATACAACGCAGGTGCTGGCCGCATCGCTGCGGCATCCCATGCATGTGGTCGACGCCGCGCTCGCCGGAGCTCACGTCGGAACCATGCCGTTCAAAGTGCTGGAGATGATGTTCCATCATCCGCTGACGGATGTCGGCCTCGAGAAGTTCGCGAAAGATTGGGAGAAGGCGAACCTGAAGGATCTGCAGAAGGCCATGGGGTAGCGATTTGCGAGCCCGCAGGGGCGCAAATATTTTAGCCCACTTGCGTAAGCCGTAGCCCATGTACGTAAACGTCTGGTTGCACTTCTTCGGTCCTTCGGGCCTGTTAATCTCGCGGACAAACGGCACAAGCTTGAGTTTCGGTCCGTTCGGAACATTCGCTTCCCGTTTTGAGACCATCTTGAGCGATCGACCTAGGCCCGATGGGCCGAAAGAAGTGCAGCCCAGCGGTGTGAGCCCTGGGTTAGCAGTTATGCGTACCGCCCTAGCCCCGAAGGGGCGGCATCCATCCATTGTGGCTAATCGAAAATGTATCACGGATCGTAATCAACTCCGGCTTTCTTCAACATGATCAGAAATTCCTCCTTGAAATCGCGTTTCTTGCGATGCTCGGCCTGATTACCGATGTATTTCTTCACAATGCCGATCTGTGATGGGCTCACGCTGAAGGCACCCTATCCAGCTTGCCACCCAAAATCGCGATGGCGCTCGCGCATCCATCGTGACGAATTCGATTTGAATGTCATTACAACATCAGCGACATCTGTCTTCGCGGGTAACTCGAACAAGAGATGAAGATGATCGCGCATACCGCCCGCAATGATGAGCGCAACCTTGGTATTCCGGGCAATTCCGCCCATATAGGCCCACAGGTTGTGCATCTCAATTTGCGGAATGAGGCTCTTGCGCTCTTTGGTACTGAACACAGCATGAACTGCAATTCTTACCAGCGATTTGCCATCTGACAATCTCTCCGGAATTGGGAATCGAAAATGGCACATTATACGGATCGCGGTGTTTGGTGCCGCCCTTTCAGGGCTCGGTCATGGCCACACCCGATCACCCAGGGCTTACGCCGCTGGGCTGCACTTCTTTCGGCCCTTCGGGCCTGGGTTTTCAGTACGCTGTGGTTCTGTAGTTCTGAAACAGGAACATTCCGCGGTTCGGGCATGGCCGTGGAGGAAGTAACAATGCCTGGCTTTAGGCGATCCTCTCTTAGCATCTCGCAAACATCAGCCAACTTCAACCAACCCATACCTGCGCTGCCAATGCGTTTTCAGGTGGCTCATCACCCTGTTGAGTTCCATTTTGGAAACCTTCGCAACCTCGCCAGTGACGATGCGGTGAGCTTCGGCGCGGGCGAGTTCCAATAGCTTTCGATCGCGAATGAGATTGGCTACGCGAAAGCTCGGAGCTCCCGCTTGCTTGGTGCCGAAGAACTCTCCCGGGCCGCGCAGTTCGAGATCGAGTTCGGCGATTTCGAATCCATCTTGCGTCTTGACCATGGCTTCGAGACGGCGTTCGCCTTCGGGAGAAATCTTGCCACCGGTCATGAGCACGCAATAGGACTTGTGCTCGCCGCGTCCAATGCGGCCGCGCAGTTGATGAAGCTGGGAAAGCCCGAAGCGCTCGGCGTGCTCGATGACCATGACCGTCGCGTTGGGTACATCGACTCCGACTTCGATCACCGTGGTCGCGACCAACACGTCGATTTCTGCGCGTTGGAAGCGAGCCATGACGATCTCTTTTTCGTCGGACGACAGTCGTCCGTGGAGCAGACCTACGCGCAGGTCGGGGAAGATCTTCTTCCGCAGCTCCTCGTGCATCGCGGTCGCCGATTTCAGGTTCAGCGTTCGCTCGGAGCGGGATTTCTTCGGCGGAGGTGCGATGCCGGCTAGAGAAGCCTGTCGTGGGCTTTGCTTGCTGGGACTGCCACCCAAACCCCGACCGGGGACAGCCGGCTCTCCTTTTCTGGGCTGCTTGAGATTTCCCATTTCGGCTTCCCGTACGTCGAGGGGAACATCATCTTCGTCTGCGGCGCTTTCAATGACTGGATACACAACGTACGTCTGCCGTCCTTGCGCGGCTTGCTTGCGAACGAAGTCCCAAACGTCGGGAGCGCGTTCGTCGATTACGCGACGGGTCACGATTGGCGAGCGCCCCGGAGGAAGCTCGTCGAGCATTGACGAGTCGAGGTCGCCGTAGAGCGTGAGCGCGAGAGTGCGCGGGATGGGCGTGGCGGTCATTACGAGAACGTCGGGCTCGGTAGGATCGGGTGATCGGGTGATCGGGTCATCGGGTGATCTAACCCCTGTGTTTCCATCCTTCTTCGTTTTTCCATTTGATCCTGATGATTTAAGAGTGTTGCGAGTTCCATCTAAAACCCGGCCGAAGGCGGCCGGCTCCACGTCGCTCGGCTTGCGCATTAGACGCCAGCGCTGCAGGACTCCGAAGCGGTGCTGTTCGTCGACGACGATGAGTCCCAATTTGGAAAACTCAACTTTTTCCTCAATGAGCGCGTGCGTGCCGATCACGAGTTGCGCGTTGCCTTGGGCGATGTGGCGTCGAGTCGAGCGCTTGCGATCTTCTTCGAGTGATCCTGTGAGGAGAACGGCCCGATATCCATGCGGTTCCAGCAGCTTGCGGGCGGAGAGATAGTGCTGCGTAGCGAGAATCTCAGTCGGGGCCATGAGCGCGGCCTGGTATCCGTTCTCGATCGCGATCATGGCGGCTTCGAGGGCGACGAGCGTTTTTCCCGATCCGACATCTCCTTGCAGCAGGCGGCGCATGGGAATTGGTGCCTGCATGTCGGCGGCGATCTCTCCCAGAACCTTCTTTTGTGCGGTCGTCGGACGGAAGGGAAGGAAGCGTTTGATCGCCTCGCGCACGCGATCATTGAGTTCGAAGCTGATTCCGGTGCGCCGGCGAAAGTTGCGGCGTTTGAGTTCCAGGCCAACTTCGAGAAAGAACAATTCCTCAAAGATGAGACGGCGATGCGCAGGCGTGCTGCGACTCTCGAGGGCGGCGAAGCTCTCGCCGACAGGAGGGAAGTGGGCTTGCTCGAACGCCTGTCTGCGGCTGATTAAGTCCATTTCGTCGCGAACTGCAGCAGGAATGCCGTCGGGAATCTCCGGCGAGAGCTCTTTGAGCACGCGATGCAGGGTGTTGCGAAACCAGCGCGAATTCAGCTTGCCAATGGCTTCGTAGACCGGAACAATGCGCCCAATTTCGACCGAGTTCTCCAGGCGCTCGGTCAGCAGGTCTTCAGGATCATCGTCGCTAACTCCAAGTACTTCCACCTGTGGCTGCATCAACTGCAGGCGTGCTTTCGCGTATTTACCCCAGCCTTCTTCTACTCTGCCATAGAGCGCAAGAGTCTGGCCTGCGTTGAATCGTTCCTTAAGATACGCGCCGTGGAACCAGGTGCAGACGATGGTCTTCATACCCTGTCCGACGATGAGTTCAAAAATGGGAATGCCGTTCTTCGTCCGATACAGGTGGAAGGAGCGCACTTCGGCGATGATGCTGGCCATCTCTCCGGGCTTGAGTTCGGTGAGGGACTTAGGATTGGCGCGATCTTCGTAGCGGAAAGGCAGGTAGTACAGGAGATCCTCGACGGTGTGGATGCCTTTCTCGTTCAGGACCGCGGACACACGCGTGCCGATTCCCTTCACGTACTGGATCGGCGTGTGCAGTTCGAGCATGCGGGAAGAATCATTTAAACATGACGGACAGAACCGGCGGCAGTAGCCGGTGGGGCAGCCGCTTGTGTTGCGGCTGCGGATTGCGAGATTGCGGAGGGTACCTCAGCTCAATGCAGCATAGAGTCCGACGCTGGGCTTGGTCGCCCAGCGTCGCCCACCGCGTAGCACCCCAACAACCGCGACGGCGGCGGTCGTTAGGGACCCCGCCTACCGGCGCCGGTTCCGTTGCGCTTGCATGAGGACGAGATAGGCTATGAACGCAACCGCGAAGCCTACAAACCACGAGTAGTCGTACAGGAACCGGATTGAGGGGATCACTAGCCCGATTAGGGCGACGCCGGTTCCGATGATTAGTGCTGCAATCGCTCTCCAGTTGAAGCCTGCCGAGTACTCGTACTCCGACCCGCGCAGGTAGAGATCATTCACGGCCAGCACCTTGTTGCGAATCAGGAAGTAGTCACAGATCATGATTCCCGCTACGGGACCGAGTACGGCGGCGTATCCGCCGAGCCATCCGAAAATGAAGGTGCGATGATTTGCCAGCAGCTTCCACGGCATCATGGCGATCCCCATGAAGCAGGTGATCAGGCCGCCGATCTTGAATGAGATCTTCTTCGGCCATAGATTGGAAAAGTCATTCGCGGGCGAAACTACGTTGGCGCCGATGTTCACGTTGAGTGTGGCGAGCAAGATCGCTAGCAGCGAGATCACTACTGCAACTGGAGAATGGAATCGGCTGAGCAGTTGGACCGGGTCCCAGATTGCTGAGCCATAGATGACGACGGTGGCCGAAGTGACTGCGACTCCGATGAACGAATACAGCGTCATCGTGGTGGGCAACGCGACAGCCTGGCCAATGATCTGTCCGCGCTGATCGCGGGCGAAACGGGTGAAGTCGGGAATATTAAGCGAGACCGTCGCCCAGAATCCGACTGTGCCATTCAGGGCAGGAATCAGAAACTTGAGGAACTCAGAGGTGTTGTGGAACTTCGACTGCGCCGAGAGCATCGGGCCGAATCCGCCGGCCGACGTGTATGCCCAACCGAGCAGGAGCAATCCAACGCCGAGAAGGATCGGCGCGCTCACGCCTTGCAGAAAGCGGATGTACTCAATTCCTTTCAGCACCACGATCAGATTGATCGCCCAGAAGATCATGAAGCAGATGGCCACGCCATGCGTGTTCTTCGACCATGCCGGCCAGAGCGTCGCGAGGAGCGTGTTGATCGCCTCGCCGCCGATCCAGCTTTGAATCCCGAACCATCCGCACGCAACTAGAGCGCGGAGGACTGCCGCTACGTTCGCTCCCAGCAGTCCAAACGATGCTCTCGCGAGTACCGGAAAGGGAATTCCGTACTTGGCACCGGGATGAGAGTTGAGCAGCATCGGCGCAAGCACGATCGTGTTGCCGATAAAGACGGTGAGCACGGCCTGCTTCCAATCCATGCCACCCTGGATCAGACTCGCGGCAAGCATGTACGTCAGGATGTTCACCGACATCGAGACCCACAGCGCGGCGTAGTTGTAGGTGGACCAGCTTCTGCGTCCCGCTTCGACGGGAGCCAGGTCGTGGTTGTAGAGTGGGCTGGTTTCGATGTTTGCTGTGCGGCTTTGCTGTGGGGTTGTGGCCATGGTTACGGCAGATTTAACCACGGAGACACGGAGTCACGGAGAAAAGATTCTAGAAGGATATGAAGAGAGTTTTGAGCCTGTGCTCCGTGTCTCCGTGCCTCCGTGGTGAATAGGAGCTATCGCGCTGCTGTGGCCGCTGGCTCTCTCACTGCGCTCAGCGCTTCATCCATGATTCGGATCGCCTCATCCACATCGCTCTTGGCAATGTTGAGTGGCGGCGACATGCGGATCACGTTCGCGTATAGCCCGCCTTTGCCGACGAGCAGGCCGCGCTTGCGGCACTCTTCCATGAACTGTGTCGTCTCCTGCGGCGCGACTTCTTTCGTTTTTCGGTCTCTCACGAATTCGAGTGCCTGCATCAGGCCCATGCCGCGGACGTCGCCAATCAGGTCGTGCTTTTCTTTGAGGGCTTCGAGACCTTGGCGGAAGTAGCTGCCTACGACTTCGGCGTTGTCCATGAGGCGATCTTCTTCGATCAGATCGATCGTTGCTTTTGCGGCAACGCTCACCACTGGATTGCCGCCGAAGGTCGAGATTTGCAGGCCTTTGAAGCTGGCTGCGATGTCTGGTTTTGTGGCTGTGAGCCCAACGGGCATACCGTTCGCCATGCCCTTCGCGGACGTGATGATGTCGGGATACACCTCCCACTGCTCGATGCCAAACCACTTTTTACCCGTGCGTCCCCAGGCGGTCTGCACTTCATCGGAGATGAAGAGGCCTCCGTATTGCTTCACGATGTTGAAGACGATCTTGAAATATTCCTTGGGCGGAGTGATGAACCCGCCGACGCCTTGGATCGGCTCGGCAATAAATGCAGCGATTTGTCCTGAAGTGGTGGTTTGAATCACGGCTTCGACATCTTTCGCGCACTCAACGCCGCATTCAGTTGGCTTCATGCCAAATGGACACCGATAGCAATACGGATTCAACGCATGCACGATGCCGTGCGCGCCGCTGGGCAGAGACTTGCGCCAGGTGCCGTGTCCGGTGAGCGATTGCGCGAGCTGCGAGCGTCCACTGTAGCCGTGGCGCAGCGCTACCACTTCGTAATTGCCGGTGTGGATGCGCGCAAGCTGCACAGCGGTTTCGTTGGCTTCCGTTCCGCTGTTGGTGAAGAAGCTCTGCGAGATTTCGCCGGGAGTAATCTGCGCGATCTTTTCCGCCAGAGCGACGATGGCCTCATTCGGAAATAGCGTCGAGGCGTGCGTGATCTTATCGATCTGCGATTTGATCTTCGAGGTAACGCGCGGATTCGTGTGGCCGACGGAGATGGTGACGATGCCGCCGAAGAAGTCGAGATACTTCTTGCCCTCGACGTCCCACAGGTACTGCATGCTGGCATGATCTGTGACCAGCGGATCGGCGAAGTAGTTACTGATCGATGGAAATAGATACTGCTTATGTTTGCGGATGATTTCGTCTTTGGTCATGGAAAACCTCGCAATAAGCGGTAAGCAATAGGCAATAGGCTAAACCGTGCCACTGGGTTGGCTCTTAGCCTATTGCCTACTGCCTATTGCCGCTTCACTGCTTTCCGCTTGCTGTCGCGCTCTTTCCCGCTTGCGACACCAGCGGCTCGTACGAATCTGGACGACGGTCGCGGAAGAACTGCCATGTCTTTCGTACCTCGGCGATCATGTCGAGGTCGAGATCGGCTACTACGACTTCGTCTTTGTCTCGGCTCGCCTGCGCGATGATCTTGCCGCGGGGATTGCAGAAGTAGCTCTTGCCGTAGAACTCGCCGATTGCCCACGGCTTCTCCACGCCTACGCGATTGATCGCGCCCACAAAGTAGCCGTTCGCGACTGCATGGGCAGGCTGTTCCAGCTCCCATAGGTACTCGGAGAGGCCTGCGACTGTCGCTGACGGATTGAATACGATTTCTGCGCCATTCAGGCCAAGAATACGCGCGCCTTCCGGAAAGTGTCGGTCATAGCAGATGTACACGCCTACTTTCGCGTAGTGCGTTTGAAAGACTGGATAGCCTGTGTCGCCCGGCGTGAAATAAAACTTCTCCCAGAATCCCGGCGCAACTTGGGGGATGTGGTGCTTGCGATACTTGCCCAGGAAGCGTCCGTCGGCATCGATGACTGAGGCGGTGTTGAAGTACAGGCCCGTCATCTCTTCTTCGTACACGGGTACGACCATCACCATCTTGTGCTTGGCCGCGACCTTCTGCATCAGCTTCGTCGTCGGGCCGTCGGGGACGGGCTCGGTCATCTCATACCACTTCTGGTTTTGCTCGGCGCAGAAGTACGGGCCATAGAAGAGCTCTTGCAGGCACAGGATCTGCACCTTCTGCTTGGCGGCCTGTTCGATGAGCTTCAGGTGCTTGTCGATCATCGCCTTCTTGATTTGCGCCAGGCTATGCTCAGGGCCAAGAGGGTTGTGGGCCTGAATCAGGCCGCAGCGGACAGTTCGAGACATTAACTACCTCGGGTTCGGAATGCTTGGGAAGGTGAATATAACGCAAGTTTACTTATTTCTCACCACGGAGACACGGAGGCACGGAGAAAGCTCGGGGAAAGACATTTGAGCTTCGAGAGAATAGGCCGCAAAGAAGGCGATGTTGAGGGGTCCTGAGCACTGATTTTTGTAAGTTGGAACCCAAAGCTCTCTCTGTGACTCCGTGTCTCCGTGGTGAAAAGCTCTTACGCTGCTTCTGGATTGATACGGAGGAACAAAGGCGTCGCGATCGGACTGAGCGTCGCCGTGATCTCCGAGAGGATGTTCATAAGCTCCGATGCCAGTTCGCGCGCGAAGTCGCGGGTGAACTCCTTCGATGTGGCGATGACGTACGACTTCTGTGCGGCCAGCAGTTTGCCGCGAATCTGTGATGGCAGGAACGTATCGTTTTCCAGCAGAGGGACCATGTGATGTTCGTGGGCAATCTTCAGCGCACGCTGAGGCGGCACCAGATCGCTGGTAAGTAGTTGGGCAGCTTCGAACAGGTGCTCTGCCGCAAATGCAAGCGTAATCGCCGAATCCCACTTCACGTGGCGCGCTCAACTTCAGTAGATTTTCTGACTAGTACTGAATATTAGATGCAGAGCTTTGCCTGAAGCTGATGCTCAGATGGTGCCGTGGAGTAACAAAAATCCCGGAAATCAGGGAACTCAGCTTCTTCGCCTCTTTACCGGCCACTCACCCAGCAGCTCACGTGAGAGTCCCTCGAGGTCGGGGAAGATGGTGGTTTCTGAAACGCCACACGTGCGCAGGTCGTTGAGGATCGTGTTCACGCACTCTTTAGCGATGATCACGCGAAACAGAACACCTGGATTGCGGGCGGCAACGGTGATCAGACCATTTTGGTCCTTGCCATGGATCGTAAAGCGGCTTCGCTGGACGGCGAGCCTGCGCGAGACGTGGATGGGATCGACAGCAATCGGCAGCTCAGGTTTGAGTTCATCGCGCGGCGACTCGGGCAGATATCCGGCGGCCTGCGGCTCGTTGCTCAGTACCACCGAGTCGGTCTTGCAGACGATTTGGTTCAGCAGCACTGGATTCAACACCCACACTGCAGGAGGCGCTTTTTCCGGCAGCGGGAACCTAAGTGCGAAGTAGAGCGCGATCAGCGCACTGTCCGTCCAGTCGAGTAGACGCGTCGGCGCGTTGTTGTGCCGCATGAGGAAGTACCACTCCCACTCATCCTGCGGCTCGCGTTCGGAAAGCATGAGGATGCCGCGCCGGCGAAACTCGCGGCGAATTTCCCACTCGTCGGAATTCTCGTATCGGAAGACGCTGGGAATGGGATCGTGCTCGCGGTCGGCGCCGCGAAACCAGAGCTCCGGACGCCGTGCTTCGCGGGCCGGCAGATGTTCGCGGATGTGGAAGACGGCCGCCAGATAGTCGAGCAGAGAATCAGCCTGATGCTCCTCAATTTCGGCGCGGATCGGCTGTTCGCATGTCGTCTCCGCCAGATCGAATTCGGGCTTCGGCGTCATACGGTTGTGAGATGCAGCATAGCGCGCCTA
>Ga0075426_10004030_pt1 | contig 10459 bp, 8 predicted proteins | sample SoiMethybrSBSTD5_FD_75304 | JGI IMG/M metagenome (GOLD analysis project Ga0075426, IMG submission 75304) | Bulk soil microbial communities from a Populus tree surrounding site in Tennessee, USA - Soil MetaG P. TD hybrid SBSTD5 | ecosystem: Environmental > Terrestrial > Soil > Tree plantation...
CCGAGGAGGCGTGGACGATCCGCGGCGCGGAGGGGCACAGTCGGGTGGACTACACGCTCTTCGAGGGGCATCGGGTCACCGGGCGAGTGAAGAAGGTGTTCTTGCGCGGGCAGCTGATCGTCGACGGGGCCGAGTGGCTCGGCAAGGAAGGGATGGGCGAATTCGTGCGCCGCGGCGAATGCGGCAAGGCGTGAAGCGGGCGAGCCACGGGCGCAGGCCCGAGGTGGCGAAATGGAGAACCCCATGGAGAGCTGGCGGAACCGCAAGACCTTGATCTTGAGCCGCACCGACATGATGGGATTAGTGACACCTGCCGAATATGTGTCCTGCGTGGAGCAGGCCTACCGCATGCACGGCGAAGGGCGGTACTTCATGGAGCCGAAGGGCCACATCGTACTCGACAAGTACCCCGGCGAGTGGGAGGCGATGCCGTCGTACATCCAGGAGCCCGAGGCGGCGGCGTGCAAATGGGTCTCGATCCGTGAGCAGAACCGCGAGCGCTTCGATCTTCCGACCGTCTTCTCGATCCTCATCTACACGCACCCCGAGACCGGCTTTCCGCTCGCGATCTGCGACGGAAGCTTCCATACCGTCATGCGGACGGGAGCGGCGGCCGCGGTGTCGGTGCGGTGGATGGCGCGCCCCGACGCGCAGAGGCTCGCGATCGTCGGCGCGGGTCACATGGCGCAGGGTACCCTGGCGACCTGCAACGAGGTCGTCAAATGGCGGGACGTTCGCGTGTGGAGTCGGACCCAGGCGAGTCTCGATCGCTTCATTCAGTCCGAACAGCCGAAATACGACCGGTTCAAAATTCGGGGCTCGACGGATCTCAAGCAGGTCGTCCAGGGGGCCGACGTGATCGTGACGGTGACTCCCGCCCGGGCTCCTCTCGTCATGGACGAGTGGATCGCCGATGGCGCTCACATAGCGGCGCTCGGCGCGGACAAGCGGGGCGACCAGGAGCTCGACCCGCGGATTCTCAAGCGCGCCCGCATTTTCGTCGATGACCTCCGCCAGTGCCGCACGGACGGCGAAATCAACGTTCCTCTCGCCACCGGCGTCTTGACTGAGCGCGACATCGCGGGGGAAATCGGGGAGATCATCGTGGGCCGAAAGAGCGGACGGACGTCGGCTTCTGAGATTACCGTCTTCGACTCGACGGGCATCGCTCTGCAGGATTCCGCGACGGTGCCGCTCGAGTACGAACGCGCACTCGCGGCCGGGGTCGGCATCGAGAAGAAGATGATTTCGACGTGATTTACGAGTCCCTCGCGCTGGCGTGGATGGCCATGGTGGGGGCGCGACGCCCGCAGCGGACGGCCGATCCTACTACGTCGGAAGTGGTTCATCTCCGACGGCGGCCGCCCTAAGCTACGGACAATTGTGATGCCGGGAAGCCTGAGGGCGGTCGGTCGACCGAGTGTTCGGCTTGAGTCGCGGCGGCGACATCGCGCACTCACCGCGCTTGACGCGTCGACCGAGCCCTGCGGATTGCGCGGCGGACGGCCTACTACGTGGCGCGAGCCCGGCCGACTGGGCGCTATCACCGGACGGCCGATCCAAAGGTCTTGCAGCAGATCCGCGCGGTGACGAACAGCCGCGCGACCTACGGCTATCGCCGCGTGTGGGCGATGGTGAACCGGACCTTCCGGACGGGCTACAACCGCAAACGCATTCGACGCGTGATGCAGCTTCACGGGCTGATGCTGGCGCCGCGGATCCACCGCCGGCACGGTCGGCCGCACGTCGGACAGATCCAGCAGCCGGCGTCGAACCAGCGCTGGTGCTCCGACGTCTTTCTGCTGCCCTGCTGGAGCGGCGAGGTGATCTCGGTGGCGTTCGCCATCGACTGCCACGATCGCGAGGTCTTCGCCTACGTCGCGTCGCCGCGGCCGCTGGCAGGGGCGGACATTCGCACCCTGATGGATCGCGCGCTGTGGGCGCGCTTCGGGAAGGCCGCGCTCAAGGCGCCGCACGCCGTGCAATGGCTCTCCGACAACGGCCCACAGTACACGGCGACGGCCACGGTGCTCTACGGCCACGAGCTGGGCCTCGTGCCGATCACCACGCCGGCGTACAGCCCGCAGAGCAACGGCCTCGCCGAGGCCTTCGTGAAGACATTCAAACGGGACTACGTGGACGGCGCCGAGCTGCGGGACGCGGAGACGGTGCTGGCGCAGCTGAGCGCCTGGTTTGAGGATTACAACACTCGGGCGCCGCACTCCGCGCTCGGGATGCGCAGCCCGGCCGAATATCGGGCGGAAGTTACTCTAAGCTCCTCGCGGTGAGCAGAACTTTGGGAAGCACTCCATCGTTAAGGCAGAGCTTGTAAGCGGCGAGTTGCTTTTGCCGCTCGATCTCAGCGATTACGACCTGCAGGTGCGTCTTGAGGGCTGCGCGTGCCTCAAGCTCTCTCAGTTCTGCCGCGACCTCCGGCTCAAGCACGAGGCTTTGGCCTTGGAGTTCCTTTGCCCGGGCTCGCAGCGCCTCAGCGACCGAACGTACGCTGCTATCGAGGCCGAGGGCAAGACCCCGCGTGGGGAACTGCCCTGTCCTTCGCCAAAACCTCGTGCGGCCGCCAAGTGGTTGATCAGTCGGCCCTGATGCAGCCATCCTGTCAGCTCGATGATCTCTCTCCTACTCCGCCTGCTTCGGCTTCTCCCCTTCCTCGTTGGCGGCCACCGCCAGTTGGCTCTCGAGAATCTGGCCTTGCGTCAGCAGCTCTCCGTGTACAAACGAACGGTGACGCGGCCGCCCCTCCGCAGAATTGACCGCCTCTTCTGGGTCGAGCTGGCCAGAGTCTGGGCCGGGTGGAAGCAGTCCCTCGTAATCGTGACTCCGGACACTGTCTTGCGGTGGCAGCGGCGTCGGTTTCGTGAGTACTGGACTCAACTCTCTCGCCGTCCGACCGGAGGTCGCCCGCCCATCGACCCCGCGATCAGGGCTTTGGTCCGGCGCATGGCCGCGGCGAATCCACTCTGGGGCGCCCCGCGAATCCATGCAGAACTCCTCAAGCTCGGCATCGACGTCTGTGAGCGCACCGTGTCCCGCCTGATGCCGAAGCGGGGCATACCGCCATCCCAGACTTGGCGGACGTTCCTCGCCAACCATGTCCGCGATCTCGTTGCCCTCGACTTCTTCACGGTGCCGACCGTCGGCTTCCGTTTACTCTTCGTCCTCGTCGTCCTCGCCCACCATCGCCGGCGCGTCGTCCATTTCAATGTTACTGAGCATCCCACCGCCGAGTGGGCCGCCCAGCAAATCGTCGACGCCTTCCCCGACGACTCTGCACCGGCCTACCTCCTCCGCGACCGCGACGCAGTGTATGGCGACACCTTCCGACTACGTGTGAAGGGCATGGGCATCGGTGAAGTTCTCACGGCCCCGCAGAGCCCGTGGCAGAATCCTTTCGCGGAACGACTTATCGGCTCAATCCGGCGCGAGTGCCTGGACCATGTCGTCGTTCTCGGCGAGCGTCACCTTCGACGAATCCTCACGGCGTACTTCGCGTACTATCACTGGACCCGCACTCACCTTTCCCTCGAGAAGGACGCTCCGAATGGACGGCGCATCGAGCCGCCATCGCTCGGCCCGGTCCTCGCGATTCCTGAAGTTGGTGGCCTGCATCACCGCTACATCCGGCGCGCAGCGTAAATATCAGGACCAGTCCTCTCGCCACCGGCTCACGCCGGCTGCTTGCATCGTTCTTCGGGATCGTTCTGGGTGGCCCCGAGAATCTTCTCTCCACCGGGCCGGCCCCGGGCGACGCGGACTCCGGGCCCCGTAGCAGTCTCCAGCGTCTCGAGCCCCCAGACACTACGGAGGTCTATCAAGCGACCGGACAGGGATTTGGCGAAGGACACGATCGGGCGGGCGCGAGACCAGCTCATCCCGGACCTTCGCGATGCGCCCGCGGAAGCACGCGGCGTGATCGCGCTGTCCGTCACCGCGGCGACCAACTGCTTCTCTACCGTGGCGAGGCGGCCGGTCGCGCGGCGGTCCGCACCGCTCTTGACGACTGGCGCGTGGCGCTCGCCGAGAGCTACGCCGGTCTGTCCGATCAGATCATGAGCATGCTGTGGCACGCGATCACGCCCGGGCTTGACGAGGCGATCGGATTGCGGATCCTGGCTCAGAGCATGATCGTCAACGGCTTCCTCAGGAGGTCTGCTGACGATGCCAGCGAGCTGCAGACAATGTTCGATCGTATCTACGGACCGCGCTGAGCCCGTTGGCGCCGACGGGCGCGAGCGTGTGCGCGGACGTCGGAACGGGGTCCGGCGCCGGCTGACGGCAGGCTCCAATTGCCCACTACACGCTGTAACGCTCAGCAACGGGTCTGTGCCAGGCGCGGCGGGCGCCCCGCTTGCCGACGTCGCGTTGGGCTCCTATCATCCCTGGGCACAACCATGGGATCCGGCCCCGGTCGCCCTCGCGCGCGTGTCCTGTTCGTCGCCCTGGCCACCCGCGCGCTCGCTCTTCTGACGCGAGGGAGGCAGCAGCTGCTCGGCTACGTCACCCGCGTTGTCGATAGGAACACGATCTATGTCGCGATCGGCAACCAGATCGAGTCACACCGGTACATCGGTATCAACGCGCTGGAGCTGCATCACCCTACCCGCGGCGAGGAGCCCGGCGGCGCCACGGCCCGCGAGGTCAATCGTGCGCTGGTCGAGGGGCGCTGGGTCACCCTCGTCTTTGACGTCGCCCAGCGCGATCGCTATGGCCGTCTGCTGGCGTACGTCTGGGTCGACAACCGATTCGTGAATGCCGAGCTCGTCTGGCAGGGCTACGCGCAGGCTGCGACCTATCCGCCCAACGTGCGCTACGCGGAGTACTTCCGCGCGATCGAGCGCCAGGCGCGAACCAGGTCCCGTGCTGTAGTCCACCGTCGGGATCGCGCCGCATGACCAGGCGCAGGCCTCGCTGCTGCGGGCGAGGTCAGCAGACTCGACGGCCGGGGCACCGATGTCTGATGGGCGTTGATGAGCTGACTGCGCGATGATGCCGGTGGTTCTCGAGATCGGGGCGATCCATATCTATGGCTACGGCCTGATGCTGGGCCTGGCCTTCCTCATGGGCACCTGGATGCTGGCGCTCGGTCTCCGCCGCCGAGACGTCGACCCCTCGCTCGCCTACACGATCACCGCGCTCGCGATCGTCTTCGGTGTGTACGGCTCCAAGGTCCTCTGGCTCCTTGAGCACTGGGGTGCCCTCCTCGCGGATCCGCTCGAGGTGGCCTTGAACCCCGGTATGACGTTTTACGGCGGTCTGGTCATGGGGACGGCGGCGATCTTTCTCTATGTGCGCTCGCGGCGCGTCGGCTTCGCCAGCGTCCTGGACGCCGCCGCGCCGGCGCTGATGATCGCATACGGTATCGGACGGCTCGGCTGCCATCTGGCTGGCGATGGCGACTACGGCATGCCCACCACACTGCCATGGGGCACCGACTACTCGCACGGCTTCGTTCCGCCGTCACGCGCCCTGGCGATCTTTCCAGACATCGCGGCTCGCTACCCGGGCGGCGTGGTGCCCGACAACACGTTGCTGCATCCCACGCCGGTCTACGAATTCCTCCTTGGTGTCTTGGGGTGTGCGATTCTCCGGCGGCTCGACCGCCGTCAGCCACCGGGCCGGCTCTTCGTTGTGTACCTGATGCTCTCGTCAACATTCAGGTTCGCCGTGGAATTCCTGCGGTTGAACCCCCGCGTCGCGCTCGGCCTGACCGACGCTCAGCTAGTCAGCGGCGCGCTGTTCGTCGTCGCCCTGGCCGGGAGCGTCTACCTGGGCCGAAGGCGGCGGCGGACCCGCCGCGAGCCGCGGCGACCGAGCCTCGTGTTCGGTGGGGACGTCGTGCGCGGGGGGGTGCCGGTGCGCCATCCGCTCGTCCTGGCCGCCCTCGGTGGGCTGCTTCTCTGTGTCGAAATCGGCTGCGTGTCGAAGCAGTCGGTCACCGACCTCACGCAAGCGACGCAGTTGAGGACGTCGAGCGCTCACCTCACGGGCGTGCGGTTTCTCCCGAGCTTCGTGCGCGACAGCACAATGAGACTGCCCCCCAGCAGCACCAACCTCTATTGGTTGCTGCCCGGCGAGACCGTGACCGTCGGATGGGAAGACCTCGACGTGACGGTCGACCTCGGCCGAGGACCGAGCGAGTGCCATCTCTGCCAGGCCCAGGTGGCCGCCGACCACCACATGGTCATCTGCAACGACCCCCTGGTCGACCGCTACGTCGGCCTGCTGGCCGTCGAGGAGATCGGCGTGGTGGTCAATCAGGTGGGCGGCCCCAGGGTGGATCACCAGGCGCTCGGCCCCTTCCCGTATCAGACGGCGTGCATCGACCCCTCGAATCCGGACGTCGCTCCCCGGGCGAGTCGGGTCGTCGCGCCACTGACTCCGCCGACGTTCACGGTGATGCGCAGCGGTCAGTGGGCCGCGTCGACTGTCACGAACCTCCAAGGATTGGCGACGGCCGCGGTCGCATACGCGCTTCCCTCGGACTTCGTGGCCGTGCTTCCCACACCCGGCGTTCCCACGTCGATGCTGTGGGTCGTGCCCCAGGGGGGGCGACTCACCATGGACCCGCGGAAGATGCAGCGATTTGATGCCACCCATTGGCAGTGGAGCGTGCCGGTCACGACCGACGCCAACGGCCGAATCTGGTGGGACGAAAACTTCGCGCCGGGGCTGGCGGTGGGCTACATCCGCATCTACAAGGGAAAGATCGTCACCGACGATCCATTTTTCCCCGACCCGTATCTATCGATCACGCAAGTCGTGCCCCGGCGCATCCGCGTGTACGACCCATTCGACCCCAACGTCCGCAATCCGCTGGCCTCCGACGCCTTCTTCTGCTTCGCCGATCCCAATGCCTCCACCCGAGACGGGGACTTCAACCTCACTCGGTGCCGTAGCGGATCGACGGGCCCGAGCCGTCGGCTCGTCACTCCGGGTTACGACCCCGCGCGTACGACGTTGAACCAGAATGAGCGGCAGAACATGACGCGAGCGCCGATGACCTGGATGGCGGAGTTCGATCCCGCGACCTTCCCAGCGCCGACCCTGGACGTGGCCGCAGGCGAGGAGCTCTACATCGAGTTCACCCTGGGCGATGTCGCGGGCATCCCCTGAACGACCAACGAGGCCAGCGATGAAGATCAGGCCGCTCGCCGCCGCGCTCATGCTGACGACGACAGGCTGCGCGTCGAGCTTCTACCTTTCGGAGTCCGACGTCGCTGCGTATCTCGCCAACCTCAGGAGCGACGCCAGCGCCAACGACCTGCTCCGCTCCTTCAACGGTCAGCTCGTGCAGATCCAGTTCGTCCCCGGCACTCCCACGCCGCAGATCGCCAGCACCAACATCCTCGACGTGGTCCGAGCGAACCCGCCGCTGTTCGTACTAGAGCAATTCTTCCGACAGATCCGTTTGAACCGTCTGAGCACGCAAGTGGAAGAACAGACCAACGCCTGGATCGCCGAGCGGGTCTCTGAGCTCGTCCAGCAGGGCGGCGGGCGCGTGCGGCTGGAGCAGCTCGACCGCGTGCTCGTGCGGATCCTATCCCCGCCCGCGCTGGCCTACGACGCCAACCGCCAGTCGGCCGCGTTCGATCTCACCGTGCGGGTCGATCTGTACGGGACGCTCGACGTGAGCGGGTTCCTGTCCGACGGTCGTTATGTCTTGCAGGTGACCATCGACAACTATCGTCTGAGCGGTTCCCTGCAACTCTTCCCGCTGGCGGCGGCCGCGGCCCGCGTACGCGTCGTGCTGAATCCTCAGCCGGGCCGGGTGTCCGTCACCGGCGACGCGCCCGACGAGCTCAAGTCGCAACTCAGCCAGTTCATGGGGCAGCAGCTGTCGTCGCCGGTCGACGAGACGCGCCTGCTCAGCTACGACAACTTCTCGGTTCCTCGCCTGCTGCTGACGAGCACGCCAACCGGCCCCCGTCTGGACGGGGCGTACCGCTCACGGCCTGAAGTGGCCGATCCCATCCTCGATGCCGTCGGCCGCGGCAGCGAGGGCACGCTCTATCATGTGCGCCGGCAGGGCAACGCTTGGAGCGCGCCCGTGGTGGTTCCGCTGCGCACACCGGTCGGGGGGGATCCGGCGCTCGTCGCCTCGGGCCCTGACCAGCTAGAGCTCGTCGCGGTGACGACGACGGGCGACCTCATCTACTCCGGCTGGCGCAACGGCGCCTGGAGCGTTCCGTTCCGTACGATGGGGCCATTCGCCGCCGTTAAGCCCGCCCTGCTCGCGACGGCGCCTGGACAGCTGGAGATCGTCGCGGTCGGAGCCGACGGAAGCTTCCACCATATACGACGTCTAAACGGACAATGGCGGGCGCCGATCCCGTTGACCGCTGCCGCACAGCCGGCCACGCGGCCCCTGCGCCATCCGCTGCTGCTGCAGGTCGGCAACAAGATCGTTCTGTTCTACGGGGACAGTCAGAGCCGGGTGCTCGCAGCGGTCTTCGATCTGGAGACCACGATCTGGGCGCAGGCCGTCGAGATTCCGAGTCAACGCACTCCGTTCTCACCGACGGCCGCGTCGTGCGAGGACGGCCGGATCGACCTGGTGTACGTCCGCGCTGACGCCACCATCGGTCTCATCCCGCTCGATCTCGAGGTGGGCAACATCCTGCCCAACGTGGCGACCACTGGCATCACCTGGCGATCGGAGACGACGGTGGACGGCCGACTGGCCGGCGCGCCGGCGCTGACGTGCTCGGGCTACCGTCGGATGGAGCTGGTGGGTCAAGGGCTGGACAATCGCCTGTGGCACAACCACTTCTCGTCGTTCGGCGGGTTCGCCTTCGATCGCCAGCTGCAGGAGGGATGGCAAGGCTGGCAGGAGGCGAGCGAGCGGTTCTTCGGGACCGTGATTCCCGGCTACATCGGTGGCGCCATCGCGCTCGCGGCCACGCGATCGGGACAGGTGCACCTGGCCGTGAGACAAGGCACGGCACCGAAGGCGGACGCCGGCCGCGTTGAACTCGCCGGGCAATCGCGGGCGGTGCTCTACGACAGCTACGACAGCACCCGCTTCGGCTCCAGCCCGTGGACGGCGGTGCACTGGCGGGGGCTACAGGAGAGCGGCACGAGCTTTGTGGGCGACCCGGCGCTGGCCATCTCGGATCGGCAGCTCGAAATGGCCGTCGTCGGCAACGACGGAAACGTGTGGTCTTCGAGCCTGGCCGACGACGGCCTCGCGGCCTTTCAGGGCTCGGCAGATACCGCCGTGCGGTTTCCCTTCGGGCCGGTCGTGGTCTCGTCGGGCTCGGGCATCGTGGACGTCATCTACCCCGGCGCCGACGGCCGGCCGTGGCACTCGCGGCGGCTCAACGGCGTCGCGACGAACAACGACGCGCTTGACGTGCCGGCCGGCCGCACGTTCGCATCGCCGCCGGCGGTCGTCGGATTCGGCGGCGGCCAGCTCGAGGTCGTCGCGCTCGCGCAGGATCGAATGTTGTACCACTGGCGCCGTATCGACGGCCGCTGGCAAGCGCCGCGGTCGATCGGCGGGACGGTCATCTCGGCGCCCGTACTGGTCAACGTCGGCGCCGGTCAGCTCGAGCTCCTGGCCGTGCAGATCGATCAGCGTTTGTATCACTGGCGCTTCGTCAACGCCGAATGGACCAAGGCCAGCCTGCTGCCGACAAACTTCGCGGTGAGCGCCGTCTTCTTCGGCCCCACGGCGGCGGGGACGTCCGGCGACGGCGCCGTGGAAGTCATGGTCGCGCAGGAGCGAACGGCCCGGCTGTTCCACCGGCACGTCTTCCCGGGTGAAGCGCTATCGTCCGGGCCGTTCACGCTTCCCGGTGGCACGCCGACCTTCGCCGAAATCGGGGGCACGATCACCGACGTGCCCGTCCTCACGGCGTTCAGCCCCGATCGTCTCCTCGTCGTCGTGCCGGGAACGGACGGGCGCCTCTACACCAATTGGGGCGAAGTGCCGGCTCCGCAAGGCCGCAGCGGGCTGGTCCTTCACCGAGTGGGCGACCCATGGCTCCGGTGGCGGGGCTTCCAGGCGCTGGGAGGGGAGCGCCTCATCGTCGGTGGCGTCGCGCGGCTCGGCGATGAAGACCTCGCGGCCCTGGCCATCAGCCCCGATGGACGGCTGTACTTCGCCCGCTACAACGGGCGCTGGAGTCCGTTCTGGCCTCTCGTGCGCCAGACGGCGGATGTGCAGCGGGCGCCGCCGGTGCCGCCGTCGATCGCGGCCCATTGAGGTCAACGCTGCGTCTCACGTGAGGACGCGGCGCCTTTGGCTCGATGTCGTTGCCGAGGTCACCTATAGTGAACTGATGCAAGGGCGGCTACAGCTGTCCAGAAAGGACGTAGACCGTAGCGCGCGTAATACGGGGGCAAAACGGTAGTTCGCTGGTGGTGAATTTCGTGGCACGTCGCCACGAAAATGATCACTATTCAAACGAATTTCGTGGCGGCTGCCACGAAAATCTGC
>Ga0075426_10004031_pt1 | contig 10456 bp, 5 predicted proteins | sample SoiMethybrSBSTD5_FD_75304 | JGI IMG/M metagenome (GOLD analysis project Ga0075426, IMG submission 75304) | Bulk soil microbial communities from a Populus tree surrounding site in Tennessee, USA - Soil MetaG P. TD hybrid SBSTD5 | ecosystem: Environmental > Terrestrial > Soil > Tree plantation...
GAATACACTCCGGTTTTCCCTGTAATCGCCCCCGGCTGCGGCTCGCTGGCGGATGACCCCGCCGCCGGCTCGCTCTTCGCCGCCGCTTCCGCCTTCGGTTTCTGCGCACCCGCCGGCCACCAATTCGCCGTTTGATACAAACTCGACAGCCGAGCGTTACGCGCCTCTTCGCCGGGAAACAGTGAGGCAATCTTTTGCAACCGCTCCAGCGCCTTGCTCTGCAGTGAATACTGCAAAAAGATTTCCGTCTGCACAATCAAGTCTTCCAATGCCTGCATCTGCCGCGCCTCTTCCGTGTTTGCCGGCGCAATCGAGGACGCGGGCGCACCTGTCCGCGGAGCGTGTCCGCCCGTGGCTTGCCCTGCTTTCAACATCCGGCTCGACAGCCGGCTCACATAAGCGTCATCCACGCGCCCGCGCAGCCTCTCCATACGCTCCTGATTTCGAAAATCGTAGGGATCAATTTCCACGAGCCGCTCGAGGGACTCCGCGGCCTTCTTGACGTTGCCCGAACTCAGGTACACGTCGAACAGCTTGATCAACACTTCGAAGTACTGCGATTCGCGGTTCAGTTCGTTGTGAATGCCGGCCCAAAACTCCAGAATGCTTTGCGAGTGCGGGAATTTCGCGCCCAACCCGTCCATCATGGTCGCGAAATCCGTTTGCCGCTTGTCCGCGAACATCCGCCGCTTCAACATTTCAAGAAGGGATATTGCCCGCTGGTCCTGCCCCCCGGCGACGTGCTTCTCGGCTAAATCAAAAAATTGCGTCACCCCTTCATTTTTCTCGCGCAAAAGTTTCTGCAGCACTTCGCTGGCCTTTTCGAGTTGGCCCGCGCCCATCAGCGCTTCGGAATAGGTCATGAGGAATGGCGCGTCATTCTCCGTGGCCGCGAACGGCTCCAAAATCGAGACCGCGCGCACGGCATTGCCGCTTTGCAGGTTTGCCTGCGCATACAGCAACGCCACGCTGCGCTCCTGCGGCGCGAGCTTTTGCGCTCGTCCAAGAAGATTCAGCGCATCTGACGAAGAGCCCTTGGTAGTGGCCAGTTGTCCTGCGCGAAGAAACGCGCGCGCCGCCAGCGAAGTCTTACCCAGCCGCTCCGCGCCTTCCGCCAGTTTGATTTGCCGCGCGAGGTTGTCCGGCTCGAGCTGCGCGATGCGCTCCCAGCAAAATAGTGCATCCTCGTCGCGCCCCGCTGCGACAAACAGTTCTCCCGCTTTGTTGTATTGTTCGATCGCTTCGTCCGCGCGGTTTTGCCGTTGCTGCAGGAAAGCGTAGCGCGCCACTCGCTCGGGAGCTTGCTGCGCCGGAATGGAACGAAGAAACCGGTTGTAGATCGCCAGCGCCTTGCTTTCATCCTTGGGATCAACCAGCAAGTCAAACAACATCCCGTAATACACGGCCGCGCGGTCGGCTTGATCAATGCGCGCATACAGATCGCCTAGCGCTTGCGTGGCTTCCTGATGCTGCGGCGCTTCATCCAGCACCGCCAGGTACGCTTGAATGGCGTCCTCGACACGATTCTTCTCGAGGAAGCGCTTGGCGCGTTCCAAATGTTTGTTGACGTCTGCGGCCATCCGTTTGAACTACCCTTGCAGGCTTGCTGTTGCTGAATTTGCCCCGGCCGCGCTCAATGCGAGGTGCGCGCGGTCATTTTCCACTATACCCCGCAGCACGGGGGCGGGCAAAACCTGCGTTCAAACACCTTGTGGTAAACGGCAAGTGGCGTGAGCGGCCATGTTCGTGGTTATTGCACGCCGTTTTTTGGGTCCCAGGAGCCCTGCTCTTTGCGAACATAAATGATTTGGCCGATGTGATAGGCGTTGTGAGTGCTGATGTGCGTAAAAACTTGCGCGGATTCCTTCAATTTCGCTTCGTCAGCGGTCTCCACCCATTTTTCGAGTTCGTTCATGACGTTGTCGAGCTGCTGCACGGTTTCATTCCACGTCTTGGTATCGAACTTGTCGAAGGTCTCATCGTTGTTGCCGCTGAATTTCTCGAGCGGCTCCCCTTTAAGCCTTTGCAGATTGCGCCGGTTCCAATAAACCAAGTGGTACGCCAACTGGCCGACCGAGTGATTGCCTTTGCGGTCCGTCCAACTGGCCTGCTCCGCGGTCAAACCCTTCACCGCAATGTTTGCAGGCACAAACCATTCTTCCGCGCCATGCGTGGATTTCAATTCCGCCAGCAACACTTCGCGCAGAGTCGTCGGCTTTTTGTCTTGCGCATAAACAGGAATCGCCAGCACTAAAAGCGCAAAAATCGCCACTCGGTTCATCATTCGAGGATCCTCCCAGCCCTTAGACGGACGAACTCATTGTACGGCTTTGGCACATCTTAACCGCGGTCGAGCGCAAGAATGGTCTGCAGGAGGACGTTCGCCCCATTCGCACAATCCCGCCAGGTGGTCAGCTCCTTCGGCGAATGACTGATGCCCCCAACGCTGGGGACGAAAATCATTCCCATGGGCGCCAGCCGTGCCATCCATTGCGCGTCGTGCCCCGCGCCGCTCGGCAGCCGCGTGGTTTTCAACCCTAAATCTGCCGCGGCCTCTTCAATCCCTTTCTGAATTTCCGGATCGGCAATTGCCGGAGGATCGTGGTCCACTTTCCTAATCAGGATCTCCGTCCTCGTCTGTAGCGCAATTTCCTGCGCTCGCTGTTGAATCTCTTCTCCTAAACGCGCAATCTTCTCCGCAGAAAGGTCGCGCAACTCAATCGTATGCTTTACCAGGCCCGGCACCACGTTCGGCGCATTGGGGAAAACCTGCAACTGGCCCACGGTCCCGACTTGCCGCCCCGGCGCCCGCGTCACTACGTCTTGCACGGCTTCGATCAGCTTGGCAGCCGCCAGCAAAGCGTTGTGCCGTTCCAGCATGGGCGTCGTGCCGGCATGATTCGCAAATCCGCGGATCTCCACCTCATATTCATCAATGCTGACGATTCCTTCCACGACGCCTATCGGAATCTTGGCATTGTCGAGCGTACCGCCTTGCTCGATGTGCAATTCCAGGTAGCAACAAAACGAATGAGCAGGGATGCGCGCCTCAGCCAATCTTGTGGGATCTCCTCCAATCCTGCGGAGGCCTTCTTCAGTGCGGATACCGTTAAACACGCGATTTAGCACGCTCTCGTCCAGCCCGCCAGCGGCTAAGGGGCTGCCCACCAGATTTTCTTCATTCGACCAAATGATCATCTCCAACGGATGCTTTGTAACAACGTGATGTTCTTCCAGCGTTTGCATCACTTCAATCGCGGACATCGAGCCCACGTCGCCGTCAAAGTTGCCGCCGCTTGGCACGGAATCAATGTGCGAACCAAACAGAATGCGCGGTAAAGATGTGTCCGTTCCTGCGCGCGCTCCAAAAATGTTTCCCGCCGGATCGACGCGTGGCTTTAGCCCCGCCGCCGTCATCGCTTGCATCGCATATTTCCGTCCGCCCACGTCGGCATCCGAGTAGGCAATGCGGCTCACGCCATCGGCAAACGTTCCGCCTTCAGGCCGTCCGTACACGCTGAGCTCTTCGAGCCGCTTCTGCAGCCGCGCCGCATCAATCCGCATCATTACTTTTTTTTCCTGAGGGATGAGCAGCGCACGCATGGCAAATCCAGCGCACGCCGTAGCCATGCCATATAGCAACTCACGCCGGTTCACGCGCATTCTCTGCATTTCCTCTTTTAAATTCGAGCCGGCAGTTGGACTGTAGTTCATGGATTCGCTTTCGCTTCCCCAGCCACGCGGACGCTAGCAACCTTCGGAAGAAGCAGCACGAGCGCTGCGGCCACCAGCATGGAACTTCCCGCAAAGGCAAGCCCGCCGTACAAAGTTCCCGTTCTTTGAGTGATGAACCCGACCATGGACGGCCCAAAAAACCCACCCAGGTTTCCCACCGAATTGATAAACGCGATGCCGCTGGCGGCCGATAATCCGGTCAAAAATTCGCTGGGCATGGCCCAAAAGGGGCTAAGAGAACTGCAATAACCGATCGCCAAAAGGGACAGCAGCGCTACGGTTACAAAAGGAGAATGCACCCAACCCAGCGACAAAAACCCAATTCCTCCCACCAACAAACACGCGGCAGCATGATACCGGCGCTCCATCCGGCGGTCGGAACTTCGACCAACAAGAATCATCCCGACCAGCGCCACCAGGTACGGAATCATCACAAGATTGCCGACCAGGCTGCTGGAATACTCGCCGGAGAGCGATTTCACCAGTTGCGGCGCATAGAAACTCAGGGTGTAGCTCCCGATCATCATTCCGAAATAGATGAGCGCGAGATGCCACACACGGAGGTTAGCGATTCCTTCCATCGCAGAGTGCCGCCCCGGAGGCTTCTGCGCCTTTTCCCGCTCTAACTCTGCTTGAAGCCAATCCTTTTCCTCTTCTGTCAGAAATTTCGCATCGCTCGGACGGTTCGGCAACACCAGATTAGTGAGGAATCCGAGCGCGATGGCAGGCAGGCCCTCAAGAACGAACAGCCAGCGCCAGCTGGCCACGCCCAGCCAATGTACGTGCTGCAAAATAAAGCCAGAGATCGGCGCTCCCAGGACGTTATTCACCGCAAAACCAGTCAGCAGCAAAGAGAGTACTCGCGCCTGTTCCCGCTGCCGGAACCAATACGTCAGATATAAAACAATTCCCGGGTAATAGCCTGCTTCCGCAAACCCAAGCACGATGCGTGCGGCGTATAATTGATGGACGCTCTGCACCAGTCCGGTCAGCGACGCTACCGCTCCCCAGCTCAGTAGAATTCGCGCAATCCACACGCGGGCTCCGACCTTGTGCAAGATCAAATTGCTGGGCACTTCGAAAAGAAAATATCCGATGAAAAAAATCCCGGCGGCGATTCCGTATTGCTGGCTGCTCAGGCCCAGATCCTTGTTCATCGTTAACTGGGCAAAGCCAATGTTGATGCGGTCGATCATAGCGACCACATAAAGCAGGAAGAGCAGCGGAATCAGCCGAATCTGCAATTTCCGAATCGTTCTGGTCTCAATGGATTTGGCGCCGCTCGCCAGGCGGATTGCGGTCGCTTCCGTGTGCTCTCTGCTCGCCAAAAGGGCTTCGTCCTTAGGTGTCGCTGACGGCAGGCGTTCAGCGCACAGGTCTGGCTGGTTTGCAAAAACTCTATGCTCCGAACTTGTGCCCGTCAAGAAAGTTGCAACTTACTTCCCTGGTCTTTGCTCTTTTCCGGCAAGCCCCTCTCTCCTAACCCTGCTTAGCCTCAGTCAGTCGTTTTCTTGAGAAACATTTCTATCTTTTTTTCGTTCTAATCAGTGTCACGGCCTTTACTCAGCGCACGGTAACAGGAGTGTCTCCATGACCGCACGAGACTTGCTTTCGGACTTCCGCTTTTCCCTGCGCATCCTGCGCCGCAATCCGGGGTTCTCGGTCGCGGCCATGGTCGTGCTTGCCCTGGGAATTGGCGCCAATACCGCGATTTTCTCCGTGGTTAACGCGGTTCTCCTCCGCCCGCTGCCCTTTGACGACTCTCCCCGCATCGTGCAGGTCTGGCATGTCCCTCCGGCCAAAAGCTTCCCCGGCATGACCATGTTTTCGGTATCCCCCGCCAACTATTTGGACTGGCGCAGCCAAAGCTCCTCGTTTGAACAGATGGCCGCTTACGGCTTTCGGGCCTTCACCATCGGCGGCACGGAACGTCCCGAAGCCGTCCAGGCCGCAGCCGTCGCCTCTGACTTCTTTCCCCTGCTTCGCGTCCAACCGCTGCTCGGCCGCACCTTTACGCCCGACGAAGATCAACCCGGCCAAGGCCACGTGGTTGTGCTGGGCTACAACTTCTGGCGCGATCATTTCGCTTCCGATCGCAACATTGTCGGCTGCAGCGTTGTCATTGACGGCGAAACGTATTCCGTCGTCGGGGTCATGCCCGAAACCTTTCGATTCCCGAGCTGGGCGAAAGTCTGGGTTCCGCTTGCCTGGACCAACGAGAACCGCAACGTTCGAGGCAATCACAACTACATGGTCATCGCCCGCCTGAAAAAAGATGTGGACATCCACCGGGCACAAGCGGAGCTCAGCGCTATTTCCACGCGCCTCGAGCAGCTCTATCCCGAAGATGACAAGGGTTGGGGCGCCATCATTGTGCCTCTGCGCGAACAGCTTGTCGGCGATGTGCGCCCCGCGCTGCTCGTTCTTCTAGGGGCCGTTGCGTTCGTCCTCCTCATTGCCTGCGCCAACGTTGCCAATCTTGTCCTAGCCAAGACTCTCGCGCGTCGCAAAGAGATTGCTATTCGCACCGCGCTCGGCGCCAGCCGGCTCGTCGTCCTGCAACAGATTCTTGCTGAAACCGTACTTCTTTCCGTGACGGGAGGGGCGCTCGGACTGATTCTCGCGCGTTTTGGTATCACCCTTATCGTGAAAGTTTTGGGTGACCGCATTCCCGCATTCATGCAAATCACGCTGGATATTCCCGTGCTTGCCTTCACTCTCCTTCTTTCTGTTGTCGCCGGAGTTCTGGCGGGCCTCATTCCTTCGGTGCGTTTCACGAGAGCCGACGTCAACGAAGCCCTCAAACAGGGCCAGAGCCGCGGCAGCTCCGACGCGCGCGGCACCGGAACGCGCCGCCTCCTCGTCGTGTCCGAAGTCGCGCTCTCTCTCGTGCTGCTGATTGGCGCCGGGCTTATGATTCGCAGCCTTTGGGAGCTGCGCAAAGTCCAGCCGGGTTTTGATCCTCAGAACGTGCTGAAAATGACGGTCCCGCTCCCCGCAAACCGGTACTCGTCTCCTGCCGGGGAGGTTAGTTTTTTCCAGGAAACTCTGACGCGCATCCGGGCTCTTCCCGGAGTTGATTCTGCGGGCGTCATCGACAGTCTGCCACTGGACGGCGGCGGCTCGCACCAGCCTTTCTCCATCGAAGGCCGGCCTATCGTACCGATGTCGGAGCAACCAGAAGTCGATGTTCGTTTGATCAGTCCCGGCTACTTGCGAGCCATGCACATTGCCATCGTCCGAGGCCGCGACCTCAACGACTCCGATGTTGCGGGCAGACCTGCCGCGGTTCTCATCAGCGATTCCCTGGCTCGCCGCTTCTGGCCCAATGAAGATCCCATCGGCAGTCATATCACGCTGACGTTTTTCCCGGGCGTCGTTCGCGAGGTTGTCGGCATCGTCGCGGATACCAAACTGGATTCCCTCGACGAGACTCGCCCGGTCGCCACCATTTATCACCCGCTGGCACAGCTCACCGTTCCTCCCAGTGAACCCTGGCGCTCCTTCGGAATGACCTTCACTGTACGCACCAATTCCGATCCGATGAATTCCGTTTCCGCAGTGACTAAGGCGATCCACGAAGTAGGCCCGGATCTTCCCGTCGTTGCGGTGATGAGCATGAACGACGTAATTGCGCAGTCCGTCTCGCCGCAGCGTTTCAATATGCTGCTGCTCGCCTGCTTCGCGGGGCTCGCCTTGATTCTTGCCGCTGTCGGCATTTATAGCGTGCTTTCCTACACGGTTCGCCGGCGCATTCGCGAAATCGGTATCCGCATGGCGCTTGGCGCTTCCAATCAGGACGTTGTTCAAATGGTCCTCACCGACGGACTGAAGCCGATTCTTGTCGGCGTCATCCTTGGCCTTGGCGCCGCGCTGGCGCTCAGCCGCGTCGTCTCTTCTCTCATTTACGGTGTGCGCGCCACGGATCCGCTCACGTTTGCCGCCGTCGCCCTCCTTCTATTGTTGGTCGGCATCCTCGCTACCATCATTCCGGCGTTTCGCGCTACGCGCATCGAGCCCGTCCGCATCCTCCGCGAAGAGTGAGCGTGCAGGACAGCCGCGACCCCAACGTCGCCGCGAGAATTGGAACTCTCTGCCCGGCCAAGTCGAGAACAGAGGGCCGAAGAACCGGCAACATCTTTCTCTTCCTTCGCTCTCAACTGTGAACTGTCGAGTGCAAACTTTCCCCCGCGGCTGCGCGTTGGCGCGATTTGTGGCACACTGAACGTTACTCGGCACGGTACCATCCTCAAGAGAAGCAGCTCCTGCCGGTAACTGAAAAACGAAAAGCAATCGCAAAGCTGGGCGATAATCGAGCTACATGGATCCAAAGTTCATACGGAATTTCTGCATCATCGCGCACATCGACCACGGCAAATCCACGCTTGCCGACCGTCTGCTCGAGATGACCGGCGCGCTCTCCGAACGCGAGATGCACGAGCAGTTTCTCGACTCCATGGACCTGGAGCGCGAGCGCGGCATCACCATCAAAGCGAAAAGCATCCGGCTGCACTACAAAGCAAAAGACGGAAACACTTACCGCTTGAATCTGATCGACACGCCGGGGCACGTGGATTTTTCCTATGAAGTCTCGCGCGCGCTTTCCGCATGCGAAGGAGCTCTGCTGGTTGTTGACGCTTCGCAAGGCGTCGAAGCGCAGACCGTCGCAAACACCTTTCTCGCTGCGGGACATAACCTCACGATTATTCCGGTAATCAATAAAATCGATTTGCCCGCCGCGCAACCCGAGTTCGCAAAAGAACAAATCGAAACCGTGCTGGCAATTCCTGCCGAAGACGCTCTGTTGATCAGCGCGAAGAGCGGGCTGGGCGTCGAAGACGTGCTTGAAGCCATCGTTGCGCGTGTTCCGTCGCCGAAAGGCAGCGCGGAAAATCCCTTGCAGGCGCTGATTTTTGACTCCTGGTTCGACATTTACCGCGGCGCCGTGGTTCTGGTTCGAGTCAAAGCGGGCCGCGTGACGAATCACTTGAAAGTGAAACTCGTTGCCGGCGACCAAACCTACGAAGTCGAGCAGCTTGGCACGCTCACTCCCAAACCCGTCGCGCTCGAAGAACTCGAAGCAGGCGACGTCGGCTTCATCGTCGCGAACATCAAGCGCGTGGCCGATGCGCGCATGGGCGACACTGTGATTGAAGTCGATCGCCCTGCTCCCGCGCTGCCGGGATTTGAGGCCATCAAGCCGATGGTCTTCGCGGGACTTTTTCCCGTGCTTGCCGACGATTACGAGCCGCTGCGCGACGCGCTGGGAAAATTGCAGTTGAACGACGCCGCGTTTTTCTACGAGCCGGAAAATTCCGTCGCGCTGGGCTTCGGTTTCCGCTGCGGCTTCCTTGGGCTGCTGCATATGGAAATCGTGCAGGAGCGGCTCGAGCGCGAGTTCGGGCTCAACCTGATTACCACGGCGCCGAGCGTGCGCTACCGCATCACGCGGGTGACTGGCGAAGTGACGGAAGTCGACAGCCCGGCAAAATTTCCGAATCCGAGCGACATCCAAAAAATCGAAGAGCCGATCATCAAGGCGATGATCATCACCAACGATGACTCCATCGGCGGAATCCTGCAGCTGTGCCAGGAAAAACGCGGCACGCAAAAAAAGTTCGAGTACCTGTCGCCGACGCGTGTGATGCTGACCTACGAACTGCCGCTCAACGAAATCGTGCTGGACTTCTACGACCGGCTGAAATCCACTTCACGCGGCTACGCTTCGCTCGACTATCATCTCGCGGGCTATAGCGAATCGGATCTGGTCAAGCTCGACGTGCTGGTCGGCGGCGAGCCGGTGGACGCGTTGGCGCTGATTGTGCACCGCGATTTTGCCTACGACCGCGGGCGCGACCTGGTGACGCGCCTGCGGAAACTGATTCCGCGGCAACTGTTTGAAGTGCCAATTCAAGCGGCGATCGGCACGCGCGTGATCGCGCGCGAAACGGTTGCGGCGATCCGCAAAAACGTGCTGGCCAAGTGCTACGGCGGTGACATCACTCGCAAGCGCAAGCTGCTCGAAAAACAGAAAGAAGGCAAGCGCCGCATGAAGCGCGTCGGCCAGGTCGATATTCCGCAAGAGGCCTTCCTGGCGGTGCTGAAAGTTTCTTCCTCCGACGAAGAATAGTTTTGAGTCATAAGTTTATTGTCTCCAGAATTGCCTGAGTTTGAGCCAGCAAAGGCTTTCATGCCGTTTCCTTGGCGCTGGAGGCGAAAGAAGTCCATTTTTCGTTCGGGAGATAACCTGACCATTTGCTGCTCTCGTTTTCATCGAGAGGCTCCCAGTCTTCGATCGAAGGACCGTCGAGCAGTTCAAATGGGTTGCGCACGAACAACAGATTCAGGTGGTCGTTCTCACATCGCAACGCACAGACTTCCAAGGCGTTCCTCGATGGGTCAAAACTCTGGAATCGCGAAAGCGACTCCCAATCATGGTTTTTCGCCTTGCGAATGAAATCTGACATTGCCTCGTTTTTCTCAACCGAAGCGGGAGTGACTGCAAACATCTGAAAAGCGTGGTTGTGGAGATCGCTATGGCATCTCGGACATTTTCCGCTCATCGCTTGGGACAATGCGCGAGCTGTGGCTTCCTTTGGTGAAACCCTCTTCGTCTCAAGTTTTCGGAGCCAATTCAAAGGCATGAGCGCTATGGCTCCTTCCGCTTGACTTCGGTGGTGAGGCGGCCGCGGTGGAGCTGGAGCGAGACGGAGTCGCCGAT
>Ga0075426_10004032_pt1 | contig 10454 bp, 11 predicted proteins | sample SoiMethybrSBSTD5_FD_75304 | JGI IMG/M metagenome (GOLD analysis project Ga0075426, IMG submission 75304) | Bulk soil microbial communities from a Populus tree surrounding site in Tennessee, USA - Soil MetaG P. TD hybrid SBSTD5 | ecosystem: Environmental > Terrestrial > Soil > Tree plantation...
CCTCGAGCATCTCCAGGGCGAGCGGCAGCTCTCGCCCGAGACGCTCCGCGCCTACGAATACGATCTCGTCACCTTCCACGAGTTCCTGGCGCGCGACTTCCTGGGCAAAAAACCGGAGGAGGTTCGGCCCCAGGAGGTCGACGCGCTCGCCGTGCGCTCGTTCCTGGCGGCGCTGACGCGCAAGGGTCTGGGCAAGCGCAGCCAGGGACGGGCCCTCGCGGCGGTGCGCAGCCTTTTCCGCTTCGCCTGCCTGGAAGGCGTGCTGCAGGCCAATCCGGCTCAAGGGGTGCGGACGCCGAAGTTCCCGAAGATGCTGCCGCGCCACCTGCGGCCGGGCGAGGTCGAGAGCTTGATCGAGGCGCCGGCCGGCGACGAGCCCTTGGTGCGGCGCGACCGGGCGATTCTGGAGCTGCTCTACGCGGCGGGCCTGAGAGTTTCGGAATTGGTGGGTCTCGACTGGCCGGACGTGGACCTCTCGGCGCGCGTGCTGCGGGTGATGGGCAAGGGGAGCAAGGAGCGCATGGTGCCGTTCGGCCGGCCGGCGGCGGAGGCGCTGCGGCGCTGGCTGGAGGTCTGGGAGACCGTGCGCGATGCGATGGACGACGGCGAGCCGGTCTTCCTCAACCGCGCGGGAACGCGGCTCACCGATCGCTCGGTGCGCCGGGTGATCGACCGCTGGGTGGACGCCGCCGCCGTGGCGCGAGGCGTCCACCCGCACACGCTGCGGCACACCTTCGCCACTCACCTGCTGGAGAACGGTGCTGACCTGCGGGCGATCCAGGAGCTGCTGGGACACAGCTCGCTCTCGACGACCCAGAAGTACACCCATCTGGAGGTGGAGCGGCTGCTCGCGGTCTACCGCGGCGCGCATCCGCGGGCGCGGCGAGGGGCGGGCGGAGCGGAATGACGGAGCGGCGGTTCTCCTGTACTGCCGGCGGCGCGATCCTGCGCGGGCGAGCACGCCTGCGGCGGCTGCTGCTCGGGCTCGCCCTGGTTCTGGTGGCCGCCGCCGTCCTCTTCTGGCTCAGCCTGCTGATCCGCGGCGGCGGTCCCTGGTGGCCCGGCCTCTTCGCGCTCCTTGCCTCCTCGGTGCCGTGGATGGCCTGGCGGATGAGCGGCGACCTCGACCTTCTCTGGCTGGCGGTCGGCGCCGGCCGGCTGACGATCGAGATGCGCCGGCGCCGGGAGCGCTTCGATCTCGCCGGCGCCGCGGCCCGGCGGCTGACGGCGGAGGAGATCGGCCATCTCGAGCGGCTGGCCACCAACGGCGGCATCACCGCCGGCACCGGCGGCTTCGAGTCCCATCTTCTGGGGGAATTCGATCTCTACGCCAGCGATCTCGCCAACGCCGTTCTGGTGGACCTCGGCGAGACGCGCCTGATCGTCACGCCGGACGACCCGGAAGGCTTCCTCGAAGCCCTTTCCGCCCCCTGATATAGAATCCCCTGCCCATGGATACCTTCGCTTCGACCACCGTCCTGCTCGTGCGCCGCGACGGCAGGGTCTGTATGGCGAGCGACGGCCAGGTGACGATGAACCAGAACACCATCGTCAAAAGCGGCGCCAAGAAGATCCGTCGCGCCGGCAAGGGGAAGGTGCTGGTGGGTTTCGCCGGCGGCGGGGCGGACACCCTGGCGCTTTTCGCGCGGCTGGAGGAGAAGCTCGAGGAGTTCGGCGGCAACCTGGAGCGCGCGGTCGTCGAGCTGGCCAAGGACTGGCGGACGGAGCGCGCGCTGCGCCAGCTCCAGGCGGTGCTCATCGTCACCGACAAGGAAAAGAGCTTCTTCGTCTCCGGCGGCGGCGAGCTGCTGCAGCCCGACGAGGAAGACACCGTGCTCGCCATCGGCTCGGGAGCCAACTACGCGCTGTCGGCGGCGCGCGCCCTGATGCGCCACACTTCGCTTTCCGCGCCCGAGATCGTGCGCGAGGCGATGAAGATCGCCTCGGAGATCTGCGTCTTCACCAACGACCGCCTGACGCTCGAGGAACTGTAGAGAAACGCTATGACCATTCAGCTTTCCACCGAGGCGCAAGCCGGCCTCGCGATCGAGAATATGACGCCGCGGCAGATCGTCGCCGAGCTCGACAAGTTCGTCGTCGGGCAGAAACTGGCGAAGCGCGCCGTGGCCATCGCGCTGCGCAACCGCTGGCGCCGCCAGCAGCTCCCGGCGGAGCTCGCCGAGGAGATCGCCCCCAAGAACATCCTCATGATCGGGCCCACCGGCGTCGGCAAGACGGAGATCGCCCGGCGCCTCGCGCGCCTGGCCAAGGCCCCATTCCTCAAGGTCGAAGCCAGCAAGTTCACCGAGGTCGGCTACGTCGGCCGCGACGTCGAGTCGATGGTGCGCGACCTGGTGGAGATCGCCGTCACCATGGTGAAGGAGGAGAAGCGGGAGGCGGTGCGCGAGGCCGCTGCGGCGCGCGCCGAGGATCGCCTGCTGCAGCTCCTGGTGCCGCCGCGCCCGATCAATGCCTATCTCCGGCACGAAGAGGAGAACGAGGACGAGCTCGCCGCGACGCGCGAGAAGTTCCGCGACAAGCTGCGCTCCGGCGCGCTCGATAACCGGCGGGTCGAGATCGAGGTCGACGAGGCCAGCTATCCCAGCCTGGAGATGTTCACGCCGCAAGGGGTCGAGGAGGTCGGCATCAACATCAAGGAGATGCTCCCCGGCCTCTTCGGCCGCAAGAAGAAGCAGCAGGTCACGGTGGCGGAAGCGCGCGAGATCCTCCAGCAGCAGGAAGCCGAGAAGCTGATCGACCGCACCCAGGTGTCGCGCGAGGCGCGGCAGCGCGTCGAGCAGGGCGGCCTGATCTTCCTCGACGAGATCGACAAGATCGCCGGCCGCGAAGGCGGTCGCGGCCCGGACATCTCGCGCGAAGGCGTGCAGCGCGACCTGCTGCCGATCGTCGAGGGCACGAACGTCTCGAGCAAGTACGGGATGGTGAAGACCGATCACATCCTGTTCATCGCCGCCGGCGCCTTCCACGTCAGCAAGCCCTCGGATCTGATTCCGGAGCTGCAGGGCCGCTTCCCCATCCGCGTGGAGCTGGACGCGCTGACCGAGCATGATTTCGTGCGCATCCTGACCGAGCCGGAGACCGCGCTGACCAAGCAGTACTCGGCGCTGCTCGACACTGAGGGGGTGAAGCTGGAGTTCAACACCGAAGCCGTCGCCGAGATCGCCCGTCTCGCCGTCGAGGTGAACTCCTCGACGGAGAACATCGGCGCCCGCCGGCTGTCCACTCTCATGGAGCGCCTGCTCGACGAGGTCTCCTTCGAAGCGCCCGACATGGCGGGAGTGAACGTGAAGGTGGACGGCGAGTACGTGCGGCGCGTGCTCGCGGATATCGTCAAGGACCAGGATCTCTCGCGCTATGTGCTCTAAGCGATCGCGCAAAGCAGGGCGCCCACCTTGGGGCGCCCCTACAGTTTTGGCCTTGGCGATCCTTATGACGGCCATCGCCTGCGGCAAACAGGGTCCGCCCCTGCCGCCGCTACGCAACGTGCCCGCTCCAACCAAGGATCTCGCCGTCGTGCAGCAGGGATCGCGGCTGCTGCTGAGCTTCAGCTATCCCCAGGTGACGCCGGCCGGCACGGCACTCGAAGGCATCTCGGCGGTCGAGATCTGGCAGATCGCGCGGCCTGCATCGCCGGACGGCAAGGCGGGCCCGCTCGATGCGCGGGAGCTCAATGCCGCCGCGAAGCTCCAGCAGAAGATCGAGGGGGCGGATCTCACCGCGGCGACCGAAGGCAGCCGCGTCAGTGTTCTGCTGCCGCTGCCCGAGACGCCGGCCGGCGCGGCGCCGCAGGCTATGTACTTCGGCGTCCGCACCGTCGGCAAGAACGGCGACCGGTCGGACCTCTCGAACGTGGCGTCGCTCGTGCCCAAGGCGCCGCCGCCGGCGCCCGAGCGGGTCACCGTCACCCCTCGCGGCGACGGCATCCTGGTGGAGTGGACCGCCGTCGCCGGCGCCACGGGGTACAACGTCTATCGCCGGGACGCCAAGGAGCGCGCCTTCGGCCGGCCGATTCACGTCGCCGGAGCGCAGGAGAGGAGCTGGCTCGACAATACCGCCAAGTTCGGCCAGAGCTACATCTACACGGTGACGGCGCTCGCCCAACAGGAGCCGGTCGTCGAGAGCGCCGTCACCAGTGAGCACGAAGTGCGCTATCAGGACCGCTTCCCGCCGCCGGCTCCCGCCGATCTGGTGGTGCTGGCGGAGGCCGGCCGCGTGCGCCTGGTCTGGCGGTCCAGCGAAGCGGACGACCTGGCGGGCTACATCGTCTATCGGCGTGTCGGCGAGACCGGCGCCTTCGAGCGTGTTACGGCCCAGCCGGTGGATACCGCAGAATATGTGGACACGGCTGTCCAGTCTGGCCAGGGCTACAGCTACCGCGTGACGGCGGTCGATCAGGCCGGCAACGAGAGCGGTCCGAGCAACGAGGTCCGGGCCAAGGCGCCATGACCCACTTCTTCAAGGTCTCCGGCAGCGGCAACGACTTTCTGGCCCTGGCCGAGCCCTTCGCGATCCCCGATGCCGAGACGATCCGCGCCTGGTGCCGGCGCGGCGTCTCGCTGGGCGCCGACGGTCTGCTCGTGCTGAGGCGGGCCGGCGGCGGCGCGGCCATGGACTACTTCAATGCCGACGGTCTCCCTGCCGACCTGTGCCTGAACGGCACCCGCTGCGCCGCCCAGCTCGCCTTTCACCTCGGGTGGGCGCAGGGGACCGTACGGGTGCGGACGGCGGCGGGAGACTTCCCGGCCCGGTGGCTGGACGCGTCGCGCATCGCCGTCGAGCTGCCCGCTCCTGCCGAGCCGCCGCGGAGTCTCTCTGTGGAGATTGACGGCTCGCGCTGGGCCGGCCATTTCATCCTCATCGGCGTGCCGCACTTCGCGCTGCTCTGGCCCGAGGGGCTGGAACGCGCTCCGGTGCGCGAGCTGGGCCGGGAGATCCGCCACCATCCATCGTTCGCGGCGGGAACGAACGTCAACTTCGTGCACTTCCCCGCATCGGACCGTATGGAAATCCGCACCTACGAGCGCGGCGTGGAGGAGGAGACGCTCTCCTGCGGCACTGGCGTGCTGGCCGGCGCCGCCGTAGGTCTCGCGACCGGCCGGGCGCGGCTGCCTCTGCGGGTCGCCACCCAGGGCGGCTTCGAGCTGGAGGTCGCAGGCGACCTCGGCGCGGGACGCTGGTCGCTCGTCGGCGACGCCCGGATCGTGGCCGAGGGCGAGATGCTGCCGGGTGCCTCGGTAGGACCCCCGCAGCCTGCGAGGAGCGAGGAGAAGCTCCCCGTAAACGAGAGGATTGGGTATCCTTAGCCCGGCACAGATCGCGCCGGGCCACAATTTTGCACGCCGGTCGGAGCGGAGGGGCTGAAATGAGGAAATCCTCGGCAGGAGATCTTCGCGTCGCGGCCATCGTGCCGGCCTACAACGAGGAAGCGACCCTGACCGAGGTGCTCTCGGTCCTCAAGGCCACGCCCACCATCGGCGAGATCCTGGTGGTCTCGGACGGCTCGACGGACGGCACGGTCGCGATCGCGCGCGCCATGGGGCTGCGCATCATCCATCTGCTGCAAAACCAGGGCAAGGGGAGGGCGATGGCGATCGGCGTCGCGCACACCGACGCCGAGATTCTGCTTTTCGTCGACGGCGACATCCTGAACCTGACCGTGGATCTGCTCGAGCGGCTCGTGGAACCGGTCCTCGCGGACCGCTCCGACATGAACGTCGGCATCCGCCATCGCGGCGCCGTGATCGACGCCTTCCACCGGCGCATGGGCCCGCTGCTTTCCGGAATCCGTTGCCTGCGGCGAGGGATCTTCGAGGCCGTGCCGGAGAGCCATCTGGAGGGTTTTGCCATCGAGACCGGGCTCAACTGGGCCTGCGGTCAGCTCGGCTGCCGCACCACCACCACGGTGATGTACAACCTGAAGCACCTCGTGAAAGAGAAGAAGCGCGGCCTGACGGCAGGGTTCCGCGCCCGCTTCGAGATGTTCGCGGCGGTCTTCCGCGCCTGGCGGGTGCTGCAGGTCGAGCCGCCGGCCCTGCGCCGCGGCCTGCCGGCGCGGCCCGCCCTGAAACCCGAGCTCGAGTACATCAACTTCTGATGCCCCGAAGCGACTTTCCCCCCGTCGAGGAGCAGATGGAGCTGCTCCGGCGCGGCGCCGTGGACCTGGTGGACGAGGCGCAGCTCCGCGCCAAGCTGGAGCGGTCACGGCGGACCGGCGAGCCGCTGACGGTGAAGACCGGCTTCGATCCCTCCTCTCCGGACCTCCATCTCGGTCACACGGTGCTGCTGCGCAAGATGGGGCACTTCCAGCAGCTCGGCCATCGCGTGATCTTTCTCATCGGCGGCTTCACCGCCCTCATCGGCGATCCCACCGGCAAGAAGGCGACCCGGCCCCAGCTCACGGAAGAGGAGGTGGAGGCGAACGCGCAGACCTATCTGCGCCAGGTCTACAAGGTGCTCGACGAAAAAGCGACCGTGGTCGACAACAACTACCGCTGGCTCGCCAAGCTCGGCTCCGTCGGCATCGTCCAGCTCGCCGGCCGCTATACGCTCGCCCGCATGCTGGAGCGGGAAGATTTCCGCACGCGCTTTCAGGAGAACCGGCCGATCCACCTCCACGAGCTCCTTTACCCGCTCGCGCAGGGCTACGACTCGATCGCCTTGAAGGCCGACGTGGAGCTCGGCGGCCACGATCAGATCTTCAACCTGCTGGTGGGGCGCGACCTGATGAAGGAGGAGGGTCTCGAGCCGCAGGTCGTGCTCACCGTGCCGCTGCTCGTGGGACTCGACGGCCACGAGAAGATGTCGAAGAGCCTCGGCAACGCCATTGCCGTCGAGGATCCGCCGCGGGAGATCTACGGCAAGACGATGTCCATTCCCGACTCCCTGATGTGGGACTGGTTCCTGCTGCTGACGGATCTCCCGCAGGGCGACATCGCCGTCCGGCGGGCGCAACTGGAGGCGGGATCGCTCCATCCCAAGGCGGTCAAGCAGGAGCTGGCGCGGCGGCTCGTCGCCCAGTTCCATGGCGAGGCGGCGGCGCGCGAAGCGGCAGCGGAGTTCGAGCACGTCTTCGCCGCCGGCGGCGTGCCCGAGGAGGTGCCGGAGAAGGAGCTCGCGGGCTCCTGGACTCTCGCCAAGCTGCTCACCGCCGCCGGCCTCGCGCCGAGCAACGGCGAGGCTCGCCGCCTCATCCAGCAGGGCGCGGTCGTCATCGACGGCGAGCGCGCCGAGGACCCCTTCCTGGAGCTCTCTCCCCGGCCGGAGCCCTACCTCTTCAAGGTCGGCAAGCGGCGGTTCGCCTCCGTCCGGCTCACCGAGTCATAGGGAAAAAAGGTGGTGCGCCCGAGTCGAAGGGAGACCGGGCGCACCCGAGGGGATGGGAAGAGTTCGTTTGATGTCGTAATCAGTATCGGCCTTCCGCGACATCGATGTCAATAGTGGTGCCACTGTTGCGCCGCTTCCGGCCCCGTATTAGGATGGGTATAGGCTTATGAGGAAAATTCAATCTGTCGCCGCCCGGGAGGGAGACATCTATACCGAGCTCTCCTCTCACGACCGCATCCTGCAGGCCGGCCGCGTTCTCTTCGCGGAAGACGGTTACGAGAACACCACGACCTCGGCGATCGCGCGCAAGGCCGGGACCAGCGAATCGCAGCTCATCAAGCACTTCGGCAGCAAGGAGGGCTTGCTCGAGGCCATCTACGACCGGGCCTGGCAGCGATTGGGGCCGGCCCTGCAGCAAGTCCAGGAAACGAACGGCTCGCCGTTCGACAAGCTGCGGGCGTTGACGGATCTGATGATCGGCGCCCTGGAGAGAGACAAGGAGATCAGCACGCTCATGCTCCTCGAGGGCCGGCGCATCCGCAAGCACGGCCATCTGGTGCTGCTGACGAGCGGTTTCCAGGGGCTGCTGGGCGTCGTGGACGGCCTGCTCAAGGAGCTGAGCGAGGCGGGTCTGCTCCGCCAGGATCTCAATCCCGAGGCGGTGCGGTCGGCCTTGATCGGCGCCTTCGAGGGCCTGCTGCGGGATCAGCTCATCGCCGAGCGCGCGGAATTCCCGGCCCACTACACCGGCGTCGAGCTGCGGGCCGTCTACCAGGCGGTGCTGGAGTGCTTTCTGGCGGATTGAAGCTGCCATTCCTGCTCGCGCTCCTCATCGGGGCTGCGCCTGCCGCCCCGGTTCGCCAGGAATTCCAGGCGTTCGGCAAAGCCGCGGAGATCGACGTCCGGGATCTCCCGCCGGAAACGGCGCGGCAGGTCATCGAGAAAGCGCTGGCCGAGATCGCTGAGGTCGAGCGGCTCACCGCCGCGGACCGGCCCGACGGCGGCCTCGCGGCCCTCAACGCCGCCGCCGGCAGCGGGCCCCAGCCGGTGGATTCCAGACTCCTGGCGGCGCTCTCCCGCGCCAGCGACTTCTGCTTCTGGTCCGAGGGCGCGCACGGTCCTCTCGGGAGGGACCTGTACTCGATCTGGGGCCTGCGGACGCCGGTGGAGAAGCCGCCCACCCCGGAGCGCGTAGGCAAGGCGGTGGACGTCGCTGCCTGCGACCGGCTGGCGCTCGCTGCGCAGAAGGGTACCGCCACGCTCGCGGCCGGCGGCGGCCTGGACCTGTGGGGATTTGCCGAGGGACTCGCCGTGGACCGCGCGGTCGAAGTCTTGCGGCAGGCGGGCGCCGGCAACGGCTTCGTGCGCATCGGTGCGATCCAGCGCGGCTTCGGTCCCGGCCCCGATGGTAAAGGCTGGCCCGTCCTGCTGCCCCCCATACCCGGACTGGAGGCATCCGCCGGCCAGATCTATCTCCGCGATCGCGCGCTGGCCGTCGCCGCGCAAGCGGACCATCCCCTGCAGAGCTCGGAAACGACGGGATTCCCCTACATCAACCAGCGGACGGGCCAGCCTGCCCGCAACGTACTGGCGACCGCCGCGATCACGGATGCGGCGTTGGACGCCGAGGGGCTCGCGGCCACGCTGCTGATCACCGGTCCCCGCGAGGGCCAATTGCGGATGGGATCGCTGGACCCGCGTCCTTCCGTGCTCTGGCTCGTGGGCAGCGGCACGGGCGTGCCGCTGCAGGTGGGCTACCGCTGGTCGAAGGTCAACCGGAGATAGAGCGCACCCAGCCCGCCGCCTGATGCGCCAGATAGCCGGCCAGCCAGAGACCGGAGGCGGTGAGGTGGACGACGACCCAGATCTTCCGCCAGCCGTCGTCCACCGCGGTCTGAATCAGATACCCGGAGACGATCATCGGCACCAGGAACAGGGCCAGCGAGAGGCCGCTCCGCCGCCGCTCGCCGGGTCCCCGCCGCCATTGCCACCAGACGTGCCGCCGCCAGATGAGTCCGGCGGTAAAGACCAGCAGCGGCGCGACGAGGATATGGAGATGCTGTGCTTGCGGCTGCAGCGGGTGATGCACCACCGAGTACGGGTCTTCCGGCTTCACCAGGTAGACCATCCAGGCGTAGACCAGACCCGTGCCTCCCACGAGGAGATTCGAGGCGTGCAGCATCCAGGCTTCGAACCGGGTCACGGCTTGGCGGCTCCCGCCAGAACCTGGTGGAGGGCGAGCACGCGGCGCACCGCGTCGGTGGTGGCGCGAGCCGTCAGGGTGGCTCCCGTCACCGGCCGGATGCCGCGCTTGAGCTGGAGGTCCGGATCCAACGTCTTGCCGAGGAACTGTTCGTACCAGGCGCCGCGCGGCAGGTACTCCTCCGGCTCGCGGAAGGAGATCACCTCGATGCGGCTCACCCTGTTCTGCGGATCGACGACGATCATCAACGTCTCCGGCAGGGTGCGCACGCGGTGCGTGTCGAAGTAAGCGGTGCCCGCCGGCCGGCCGCCGCGGGTAGCCGCGTAATAGGTGAGGAGCGCGCTCGGCACCTCAGAGCCAGCCAGCTCGCGGGCGCGCCGCACCTGCTCCGGCGTCAGGAAAGCGGTGCGCCGCGCCACCTCGCAGCCGGGGAAGGCGAGCTTCAGGGCTTCGTCCACGGTGACGAACACCTTGGCCGCCGCCGGAACGGCGGCCAAGAGGAGCCCGAGGAAAACCCATGTAGGGGCGGCCCTGTGTGGCCGCCCTGTCTTCGGCATGCGTCCTCCCGCCCGCAAAACAGGGCGGCCACACAGGGCCGCCCCTACAGAATCTCGCAGGTTAAAACACATACCCCAACAGCACGTTGAACCGGTCGGCGCCGGTGCCGGCTTTGTTGTCGACATTCTGATAGTCCATCTTGAGGACGAGCTGCTCGATGGGCTTGTAGGCGATGCCGAGGGTCAGGCTTTGAATGTCGGTGTCCGGGTTGGCGCTGAATCCCGCGGGCACGGCGTTCTGGGTGTTGAGGCTCTCCCAGCGGGCGTAAGGAATGAGCGCCCGGCCCGCCGCGCGGCCCGCCAAGAGGTCGTAGCCGAGCTGGAGGTAGTAGCCCTCGAGCTTCTCGCCC
>Ga0075426_10004034_pt1 | contig 10451 bp, 9 predicted proteins | sample SoiMethybrSBSTD5_FD_75304 | JGI IMG/M metagenome (GOLD analysis project Ga0075426, IMG submission 75304) | Bulk soil microbial communities from a Populus tree surrounding site in Tennessee, USA - Soil MetaG P. TD hybrid SBSTD5 | ecosystem: Environmental > Terrestrial > Soil > Tree plantation...
TGCTCGGCGGCCGGATTGCCCAGCCTGCGGCCGGTCGCGCGCATGTCCCAGAAATTGCCGCCGACCAGATCGCCCTGGCCGGGATTGTAATGCAGCACGGGCGAGAGCGGTGCGTAGGCGTGCGACTGGGGCTTGCGATCGCTGAAGCGGGTGCGCACCGAGCCCGGATAGGAGCCGGTCGTCCGGTTGAGCTCCGATACCGGCCCCGTGAAGCCCGTCTCGGGCATGTGGCAGAACGCACAGGCTTCGTTGCGATTCACCGAGAGCTGCTTGTCGTACAGCATCAGCTTGCCGAGCAGCTCGATCTGCTGGATCTGGTTGTCGGGTGGCGAGGAGAGGCGCTCGAGCGTCTGCGCCTCGATGCGGTCGATCTCCGCCTCGACCTGCGCGATCTCGTTCGATGCCGCGGGCGAATGTGTCGTCTCCTGGGCGTGCAGCGGCCCGACGGTCGGCACGGCCGAAAGGAGGAGAGACGCAAGGAGCCGTGTCGCGCTCGCACTGCGGCGACGCGCGCCTTTAGGTCGACGCTTATGCGCGCGTCCGATCAGCCGTGAAGGGGCATCCGCCCGCCCGATCCATGTTTCTCCCGCCATTTTGGCCCCGGTTCAGCCATGCAAAAGCAGTTCAGGCCGCTAAATGATCCGGTCAGCCTGCGCCCTGCCGGCCCCGGCCGCGAGGAGGCGGAGCAGATCGCATCGGCATAGGTTCGCTACTTCATCGGCGTGGCGAGGGCAGATCTATTCGCACACTCGCGCTAAGTTGGGGTCAGGAGGCCGAGCCCGTTTTTACGATCTTGCCGCGTTTTGCTCGTTTTGACCCAAAAGACTCGGCTCGGTTCTCCCTGCTTCCAGGGGCCCGCCGAACCCGGTGCAACGGGCTATCGCACGGGGTGGGGTCGGCGGCCGTTCGCCGTTCTTTTAAAATGCGGGAAGCGCAGGGCGCTGGCCGCAGACCGACGCGGGCGAACACGGGCGACCACGTCGTCCGACCGCGATCGCGGGACCTCCCCAGACGACCAGGCTTGTGCAATTCTTGCGTGGCACTTGTGCCATTGTTGCGCGGGAGATGACGATGCCCAGGCTCCTGCTCATCGAGGATGACCGCGACATGGCGGACGAGATCGCCGCCGAGTTCACCGAGCGCGGCTTCGACGTCACGTGGGCGGGGACCGGGATCGAGGGCCTCGATCAGGCCCGCTCCGGCGGCGCGGATGTATTGATCGTCGATCGGTTGCTGCCCGGAATGGACGGTCTCACCATCGTTGAGGCCTTGCGCAAGGGCGAGGTGCGCACCCCGGTGCTGATATTGAGCGCGCTCAGCGCCGTCGACGATCGCGTGCGCGGCCTGCGTGCGGGTGGCGACGACTATCTCACCAAGCCTTTCGAGCTGGCCGAGCTGATCGCACGGGTCGAGGCGCTGCTCCGCCGTCCGTCGGGCAATCGAGAGACGAAGCTGCGCGTTGGACCTCTCGAGCTCGACCTGATCGAACGCACCGCGAGGCGCGGCACGCGCCCTATCGATCTGCTGCCGCGCGAGTTCCGGCTGCTCGAATACATGATGCAGCGCAGGGATCAGGTCCTCACCCGCGCCATGCTGCTCGAGGAAGTGTGGAAGTACAAGTTCGTGCCGCAGACCAATCTGGTGGACGTCCATATGGGGCGGCTGCGGCACAAGATCGACGAGCCGAACGAGTCGCCGATGATTCACAATGTGCGTGGCGTAGGATTCGTCCTCCGTGCGCCTGCCTGATTTCACTCGGACGACCACCTTCCGCGGGGCGGTCGCCGTCGCCGGCATGTTCGCCGTCTATATGCTGCTGCTGTTCGCGGTCATCTACTGGCAGACGGGACGCTATCTCACGGCACGATCCGATGCGGTGGTCGAACAACAGGCGCAGGTCTTTGCGGCCGGAAGCTTGGAGGAGCGGCTGATCGCCATAGATCAGTTGCTGCGCCAGGATCCGCGCGGCGTGCAGTATGCCGGCATGTTCGCGCCCGACGGACATCGCATCGCGGGAAATCTGATGCGCGTGCCACCCGAACTCACGATCGACGGGCCGGCGCACGGGGCCGTCATACCGGTCGGGGCCAGCGGCGCCGAGAGCAGGGTCGTGCGCGCTGCCGCGCATAACGTGCCGGGCGGCGGGGTGCTGGTGATCGGCCGAGACGTCGATGAGACCGTGCAGATCACCGAGATCGTCGGCGGAACCCTCGCGCTTGGGCTCATCCCGGCGTTTTGCCTGAGCATCGCCGCCGGAATGCTGTTGAGCGTGCGGGCCCAGCGGCGGGTCGCGAGCGTGAACCGGAGCGTTCAGCGAATCGTCGCCGGTGATCTGCGCGAGCGGCTGCCGCTGCGCGGCGTTGACGACCCGTTCGACAGGCTCGCGGCGATCGTCAACGCCATGCTGGACCGGATTGAGGCGCTGGTTCAAGAGGTCGCGGGCGTCGGCGACGACATCGCGCACGATCTGCGCACGCCCCTCACGCGGGCCCGGGTCGTGCTCGATCGCGGCCGGGCGAACGCACGCACCCTCGAAGAGTCCAACGCCGTCATCGATCGCGCCATCGCCGGCCTCGATCAATGCCTTTCCATCGTTACCGCCCTGTTGCGTATCGCCGAGATCGAGCACACCCGGCGCTTTTCAGGATTCGGCGAGGTCGCGTTTGCCAACATGCTCCGCGAAGTGTGCGACCTCTACGAGCCGATCGCGGATGAGAAGGGTGTTGCGCTTGAGGTCCGCATCGACGCCGAAGCGACGGTGCACGGCGACCGCGATCTTCTTGTCGAGGCGATTGCCAATCTCGTCGACAACGCGATCAAGTTCACGCCCAAGGGTGGGAAAGTGCAGCTTGCCCTGCTCGATCGCGACGGCGACAGCATCGTCCGCGTCAGCGACACCGGCCCGGGTATCAGCAAGGAGGAGCGCGACCTGGTCCTGCGCCGCTTCTACCGCTCCGACCCGAGCCGGCGGGCGAAGGGCGTGGGGCTCGGCCTCAGCCTGGTTGCCGCGATCCTCAAGTTGCACGGCTTCCGGCTCGCCATCACCCCAGGTCCGGGCTTCGTCGCCGAGATCATCTGCCCGCGAGTGCGCTGAGCCTGCGCGGGCGTGCGAGCGAGCGTCGTGCCGCCGCACGGCGGGAGATTTTGGATGAACTTGCTGCGCACCCGATGAAATTGCGGTGTCGTCGCCACCGGGGCCTGCGTCCGCCCCCCCGACTTGCACTGCTAAATTCGATTTTAGATTCCTTAGCTGCAATTTAATGGCGTCGCGCGCGGCGGATTCTATGTTGGGATCATCGATCGAGCCGAGGCAGGGACTCGACAAGATGGACCTTCAAAACCGGATGACGCCGCCATGACCCGCAGCGCAAGACCTTCGATGTTGATGCCCGACGCCGGCCTCAAGCGATACCTCGCCGAAATCAACCGAATTCCGCTCCTCGAGCAGGAAGAAGAGTTTTCTCTCGCCCGCCGTTGCCGCGATCACGGCGACCGCGATGCCGCCGACCGTCTGGTGACGAGCCATCTGCGTTTGGTCGTCAAGGTGGCTCTGGGCTACCGCGGCTACGGATTGCCGCTGTCCGAGCTGATCTCGGAGGGCAATCTTGGTCTGATGCAGGCGATCGAACGTTTCGATCCGGACAAGGGTTTCCGATTGACCACCTACGCGGTCTGGTGGATCAGGGCCGCGATCCAGCAATACATCATCCGCTCGAAATCGCTGGTCAAAATCGGAACAACCACCAACCAACGAAAGCTGTTCTTCAATCTGCGCAAGGCCAAGGGCCGCCTCTCGCTGGTTGATGACGGAGACCTCCATCCCGACCACGTCGCCGTGATCGCCAGGCGGCTGGATGTGGCCGAGCAGGATGTCATCGACATGAACCGACGGCTGAGCGGCGACGTGTCCCTCAACGTCCCCGTGACGGAGGACAGCGATGCGAGCACCTGGCAGGACCAGCTTGCCGACCAGGAACCGAACCAGGAGGAAAGCCTGGCCGCGCACGATGAACTCGCCGACGGACGCGCGGCGCTGACCGAAGCCTTGAGCTCTCTGAGCGAGCGTGAGCGCCGCATCTTCGTCTCACGCAGGTTGCTTGATCGACCGCGTCGGCTCGAGGAGATCGCCACCGAGTTCGGCGTGTCGCGCGAGCGCGTGCGGCAGATCGAGATGGCGGCCTTTGAGAAGGTTCGCCGTTCAGTCACGCGCACGGCCCATCAGACGGCAACGCCGATGGCGGCCTGAGCCGCCACTCGCGGCCTGATGGTCGCGAACGACTGAAAAAGGGTCGGAGGCAATACGGTCCAAGTGAACCGTGACATAGCTGCATCAGAATTCGAGAGACTTTCGATGAAATCGCTCGCGAGCCATGCTGGTTACGGTATGCCCTCAGCCGCGGGATTGCGCTGCCCCTCGGGGGATCGGTCCTTCGCGGCGGCAGTTTGCTCGAACGTCGCCACGGTGCGCCGGGTCAGGTTCGACATCGGGAGGTGTCCGAACGAGTCGAGCCCGCGGCGATCACATCGTCCGTAGCGGTTACCCCACCCGAATGCGTGAGCCGGCGGCGCCTGACCTGGCGCGGCATGGCGGCGGAGACGATCGACGTCACGCCGAACGGACGGCTTGAGCTGCGCTTCCGCGCGCCTGTGCACGTGCTTCTTCTTCTCGAGTCCGGTGTCCGCACGCATGGGCATAGGTGCGTCGACGATCCGCCACGGTCAACTCCGGGGACTGGCAGACGCGAGCTGGTCCTTGTACCGGCAGGCCATGACTATGTGGATTTGCGGGCAGCGCGCGGTCTCGCGCGGATCGTGTGCTTCTATTTTGATCCACCGGCGCTGCCTCTCGACGCCGCCGCAGCCGCCTCGCCGCGGCTTTTCGTCGAGGATGCGGAACTGCTGAGGACGGCGCTCAAGCTGACGGAAGTCGTCGACATGCAGGGCCGTGATCGGCACTATTGCGAGGCGCTCGGTATCGTTCTCGCACACGATCTCGTCCGCTTCGCGCCGCATGCACGGCGTTCAACCAAAAAGTTTCGCGGCGGCCTCGCGGGATGGCAGCAGCAGGCTGTTGCGACGCATATCGCCCAGCATCTCCCGGAACGCATCGCGCTGACGTCGCTCGCCGCGCTCGTGCGCCTGAGCCCATACCACTTTTCCCGGGCGTTCAAGCAGTCGTTCGGAATGCCGCCGCATCGATACCACACCCATCGGCGCATCGAGAGCGCCAAGGCCCTGTTGGCAAACCCCGAGAGGTCGGCGACTGAGATCGGTGCGATCGTCGGATTCAGCTCGGCGAGCTCGTTCACGATGACGTTTCGCAAGGTGACCGGCGCCGACCGACTATCGGCGAACCCTGATCTGAATTTGCACTATTGCGCGGTGCCGGCGGGCGGCCGCATCGCAGCGCGCGCGGACGTTTTGCAGATGCGCCGCGATGCGGATTTCTGTTGCTCCAAATGAAGGAGGAATCCGCGGGGTCTGCCGCGTCATTGCAATACGGCGGGCAGGGCAAGTGGGCGCTTTGCTGATATTGACGTAATGGGTCGCCGTCGGCCGCGACGTTTGGCGCTGTGCCGATATCCTGTGCGTCGGCTATCGATAGCGAAAAAATTGCCGTGAACCCGGCGGCATTGCGCAAAAAGCAGTGACGCGCCGCGCTCTCTCTTCCGTCGGCCTCCGGTGCGATTACCTGATGCGGGCGAGGCAAACGGAAGGGTCGAAGATGCGAGTTTTCGTGGCGATACTTTTGGCGGCATCGGCGGTAACGCTCGGCGCGCGACCGAGCACGGCGCAATATGCGGCCCAGCTCTATCCATATTGCTCGCTGAGCTCGAGCAGCGGTGCTACCAACTGTTACGTCCGCTCGCGCGAGGAATGCGGCAGGAACGCCTGCATCCAAAATCCTTGGTACATCGGTCGCGCGCGCGCGTTGCCTTATCTCGAAGGCCGCAAGCCGCTTGTGCCGCACTACATGCAGCCGTGAGCCTCGGCCTCGACCCGGTCGCGGGGCCTCGCCTCGTGAGGCGGCGCCCCATTCTCACGGGATTGTCGACTTGCGGCGATTTCCGCAACGCACCCGGGTCCCCGTGAGATGCTGAAGCGGAAGCCGTGGAGCTTGGCGATCGCATTGACGAGGCTCAGACCAAGGCCGAGGCCAGGCGAGCCGCGGCTCTTGTCCAAGCGATAGAAACGTCGGCCGACGAGATCGTGCTCCTTCGCGTCGATGCCGGGTCCGCTGTCGCGCACACGCACGACGGCGTCGTCGCCCCGTCCGAACAAGGTGACATCGACGCGTCCGCCTGCGGGCGTGAATTTCACGGCATTGTCGACAAGGTTGGCGACAGATTCGAACAGCAGATCCCGATCTCCGCGGACGGCCGGCATATCCTTCGCCTCGATCGCGAAGACGAGGCCCTTGTCCTCGGCGATCGGCTCGTAGAGTTCGCCGACCTCGCGCACCAGATCCGCGAGGTCCACCGCAGCGAAACCGGCCTGCCGGCGGCTCTGCTCGATTGCGCCGATCCGCAGCAGCGCCGTGATGATGGCGAGCGACTGGTCAAGGCGGGCGATCGCCTGATCGACGCTTGTCCGCAATTCATCGAGGCTGCCCGCCCTCTGCCGGGCACGCTCCAACGATACGCGCAGCCGCGTCAGGGGTGTGCGCAGATCGTGCGCGATATCGTCGCCGACTCCGGCGAGGTTTTCCACGAGGGTTTGAATTTCATCAAGCATGCCGTTGACGAGGACCGCCTGACGATCGAACGGATCATTCACCCCGCGCGTGGGGAGCCGCTCGCGCAGGTTGCCGGCCATGATCCGCCGGATCTTGCCGGTCACTTCATCCAGACGCCTTTGCGCACGGACGCTGAGCAGAGTTCCAACGGCGAGGCCGAGGCACAGCGCCGGTATCAGCCCGATCGCCAGCGCATTGCGGACGGATGCTTCGATCCGCCGGAGGTCGTCGAACTTGCGGGCGATGACCAGCGTTCGTCCATCCGGCAGTCGGCGCGCGATCGCCCGGGCGAACTGGTCTTCGCGGCCGGCCGAGTCGATCCGCATAAGCGAGACCGTTTGCGCTGCCCCATCGGCCGCGAGCGCGGGCGGGAGGCTTTCGATATTTCCTGCGATGCGCTCGCCGCCGGGGGAGAACAGCCCGCCGAGCTTGACGCGCAACGGATCGACGCGCAGGTGCCGATCGAGCTCATCCACCGCCCGCGCCGGCGTCGCGTCCTTGATCGTGTTGACTTCATCCGTGTCCAGCCGATCGACCATCGCGGTCGCATAGCCGCTGGTCTGCCAATAGACGAGGCCGAACATCGGGACGATGCACACGGCGAATGCGGCCGACACGGCAAGCGTCCAGCGGAAGGTCGTCGTGCGGAGGAAATCAGGCAGGCGCATGCAGGATGAATCCCTCGCCGCGAATGCTTCGGATCATCGGCGGCTCGTTCGCCTGGTCCACCTTGCGGCGCAGCCGTCCGATGTGCACGTCGACAAGGTTGCTCTGGGGCACGAACTTGTAGTTCCACACTTCCTCGAACAGCATGGCGCGGGTCAGCAGTTGGTCCTTGCGGCGCATCATGTATTCGAGCAGGCGGAATTCGCGCGGCAGCAGTGCGATGGTGCGGTTGCCCCGGGTGGCGTTGCGCGTCAACAAATCGAGCTCGAGCGGCCCAACGCGCAGCACGGTGCCCAGAGTCTCCGCCGGCCGACGCAGCAGCGCCTCGATCCGCGCGACCAGCTCGGCGATGGCGAAAGGCTTGGTCAGATAGTCGTCGCCGCCCGCACGCAACCCGCGCACCCGCTCATCGACCGCGCCGAGGGCGCTCAGGACCAGCACCGGCGTACGGACCTGTTCCTGTCGTGCCGCCTCAATGATTGTGAGGCCGTCGACCTCCGGCAGGAGCCGGTCCACGACCATCACGTCGGCGGTGCCAGCGCGAGCCTTGTCGAGGCCATCAATGCCGGACGCGGCCCAGTCGACCTCGTATCCGCGGTCAGCGAGCTCGGCCATGATCTCGCCGGCGGTCTCGCGGTCGTCTTCGATCAGCAACAGCCTGGGCATGATCAATGTCCTTGCGGGATGCGGCAACGCGCGCTGTCCGCTGGGACCTGCGGTCTGGCCGTAAGCATGGGTCATCGCCTGGCCGTTCGTTCCGCACGATAATGCATGCGCCTACGGTCCGCCGTTGCGGCCGCACGCTCAAGCTAGGAGGAGCGTGGGTGGGGAGCAATTAAATTGGCATTTAAGATCTGCGGGTTGGCGCGGCTGGCGCATAACGCCGAATTTAGTCTTCTCAAATCGTATTTAATGGCGCGGCAGCGCATCGCTCCGCATCTCCGTAGCGTCGGCGTTGATCGGGCTCGGTCTGGAAAAAGCACCAGTCGCGATCACCGGCAACAACGTTCCGGAGAGCGCTTCTGCCATGACGGCTGAGGACGCGTCTCGATCGCAGACAGCAACGGAGACTTGCCATGAAGACCCTCACTGCCTTTCTCGCCGCGACTGTGCTGGCCGTCGGCGTCACGGGCGCCTTCGCTCGTGACCAGCAGGCGACCGGCGCCGAGCTCGACAACCAGCTCAACTGGAGGGCGGCGCACGACGCCGGCGCCTATGCGTCGGCCCGCGCTCCGGCCGTCGTCCAGCGCAACACGATCCCCCAGAGCAGCATCGACTTCCAAGAGCAGGGCAGCTACTGACCGCCCGAGCCGATGGATCGCGTTCGAAGCGAAATGGCCGGCCGCGAGGCCGGTCATTTTTTTGCGCGCTTGCCGATCCTCTGCGCGGATCGCACCGCTGCGATCGAGGAGCCAAACGAGTCGACCGGCGGCTATTTCCGGCAAGCCGAGCGAGCGCGCAGCGCACATTTTGAATTCGAATTTATCCATCTGAACGCCAATTTAGTGGTGCCCCGCCGCTCCGTTCTTATCCTTCTGATGAAGCGGCCACTGAGGAGATCCGGGATGCGAGAATTGTCGATGATTGCGGCTGCGCTCGTGCTGACCTGCGGAGCTGCGTTTGCGCAAACCACGACTGGCATGCCCGGAGTCGCAACCACCACCCCGCCCGCGCTGGGGATGACCTCGCCCCTCGGTACCTTTGGCGGCAGCACGCCCACAGGCAACACCCCGACGGGTCTGCCGCTTGGTGCGACCGAGATCAATCCTGGCGGCTTGAGCACGACGCCAGGGCTGAGTTGCGGTTTGGCTGGAACCGGGTCTTCGGGGTTGGCTGGAATCACCGGCATGTCGTCCGCCACCGGCATGGGCTCCACCTTCGACGGCGGCGGACTCGCGACGGACGGATCGACGGGCTCGAGCGGAGCGACGGGCTCGACCGGAGCGATGGGAACGACCGGCGCGACGTTCGGCTGCACGACATCCACGGGACCTTCTTCCAATGGCACGGCTTCTCCATTGTCGAATCCCGGAAGCGTTTCATCCCCCCTCAACGGCGGGACGATCCCGCTCGGCGCTACTGAGCTCAACGGCGGCGGCGTTAGCCCATTCGTCACCGTTCCGGCGCCCACCACCACCACTACCACCACGCCCGGCACCATCACCACGCCCGGAATGACGGCGCCCGGAACGACAGCGGGTCCCTGAGACACGCGCGACGGAGGAGACCGATGCGAAAGAAGATCATGATACTCGGTACTGTGGCGTTGATCGCCGGAGCGGGCGCCATCGCAAGCTATCTCGTCGATCGGACGCCGCGGCCCGCCGAAGCGGCCGCCCCTCCGCCCCCAGTTCCGGTCGTTGCCCAAAAGGTCAAGAGCGGGGACGTGCCGATCTATCTCCGCGGGGTCGGCACCGTCATCGCCTATAATAATGTCGTCGTTCGCAGCCAGATCACGGGCCAGCTCGTCAACATCGCCTTCACGCAGGGCCAGGCCGTGAAAAAGGGCGATCTCCTCGCCGAGATCGATCCCCGCCCTTATCACGCGCAGCTCGATCAAGCAGTCGCGAACCGCAACCGCGACCAGGCGCAGGTGCAGAACGCGCAGGCAAACCTGGACCGTTACACGCCGCTCCAGAAGCAGGGGTTTGCGACAGCGCAGCTCGTCGAGACTCAGCAGGCGCAGCTCGCCCAGCTCAAGGCAATGGTCCAATCCGACGAGGCAGTGATCGACGCGGCGCGCGTCAACCTGAGCTACACGCAGCTGACCGCACCGATCGACGGCGTGACGGGGATTCGGCAGATCGACATTGGTAACATCATTCATCCGACCGATCCCAACGGCCTCGTCGATGTCACGCAGGTCCAACCGATCTCGATCATCTTCACGCTGCCTGAGGCAACCTTCACGGATGTCCAGAGCGAGCTCGACAAGGGGCCCGTCGCCGTCATGGCCTACAGCCAGGACGACAAGACCGAGCTTGATGAGGGCAAGCTGATCCTCATCAACAATCAGATCATTCAGACGACAGGCACGATCCAGCTGCGA
>Ga0075426_10004035_pt1 | contig 10447 bp, 5 predicted proteins | sample SoiMethybrSBSTD5_FD_75304 | JGI IMG/M metagenome (GOLD analysis project Ga0075426, IMG submission 75304) | Bulk soil microbial communities from a Populus tree surrounding site in Tennessee, USA - Soil MetaG P. TD hybrid SBSTD5 | ecosystem: Environmental > Terrestrial > Soil > Tree plantation...
CAGGAAACCTCGCCCAGGCCGACGATTCCCTCGTCGGTGTGGATCTTGACTAACAGGAACGGGGAAACGGTATGAGCGCCGAGCGACCCGCGGATGGCCCGTTCCGGATTGATGGGGATCTGGACTGGGATGGTCTCGACTCGAACAATTTTCATGGGCAATCAAAGCTCGTTCAGCAACTTGACGCTTTCTTCTACCACGATACCGGAGGCCTCCGCAGCAAACGGCGTCATCCAGACTTCATGTCCGCCTTCATCGTACGCTTCGGATGTGGGCATGTAGGCCGTCATGCCATTGGTGTAGCCGGAAAAGAATGTTGTGGCGAACGGCGAGCGCATGCGAGATGCCACTGGCTCCAGACTCAACCCTCGGCTGGCTCCGTGTCCGCATATTCTTGCGATTACTTTTCCAAGAACCATACCACCGCCTCGACCAGCCGGACGAAGTTTCGTCCACAGCGATGGACGAAAAAAGGAAACCGCTTTGACAGGTTCGGCGACTCGGCTAACATTGCTCTACTGCGGGGCGTGTGGACTTGTATTTACGCAGTACGTCGTCCTGAAAGTTCTTTGAAGAATCTATGCGCATGTGGCGCCCGCTTCAGCGTGCCGCCTCCAGCTTCAGCCGGCAGTCTCACGCGGGTGTGTTCTGGGGCTGTGACGGCGAGTTCACCGCTGCACGCTGAAGCGTGGCACCACAAGGCAGTCCAAAAGCCAAAAACATGTTAGTCGGATATGTTAGCGACGAGCGCTATGTTGCTCTGGCCGATGTACTGGTCGAACTTGCCAGCGAAGGCCAGCAGCCGACGGTGGCGCGATCTATGCCCTCCGGCGCGGTGTATGCGGACATCCAGCCTGGGCAGTACCGCGTCACGCTGGTAAAACCGGGCTACGGCTCGAAGCGTGTCTCCATCGTGGCAGATCCGGAAAAGCCGTACCAGTTCCGGCTGCTGACGGATGGGCTGCTGGGTTACGCGTGGCCCAAGTGGGTAACGTCCGGTGACAAGGCGGAGTTCCGGGTCCATTCGGTAGAGCCGTACCGGCTGAGTCTCTGGCGTTATGGACTGCGGCGGGAATTTGTCCGGCTGCTCGGCTGGCACGACGAGCACGGTCCGTTGGCGATGATGCAGATCACGCCGGATGGCGACTACACGCAGACCGGCGCGAGCTGGAACAAGCCGGGCTACACAAACCCTCACATCAGCCAGATGGCTGTAGCGCCGGAGCAGTCGGGCCTTTACTACTTCCACGCGCAGACCCCGTCCGGCAGGTTTACTTCATTCCCGTGGGTCGTCGCGCCGCGTTCGCCGGGAGCGCGTGTCGCCGTCCTGGCTTCTACAAACACATGGAACGCGTACAACAACTGGGGCGGGCGCAGCAACTATGTGAATGCCGGCGGCCTGCCGCCCGAGCCGGTGGTCAACGGGCGGCTCGATCTACGGCGCTACACCGTAGGCCCCTTCAGTGAGTGGGCGCATCACCTGGATGGAGAGTTCCAACCGCTGTCGTTCGATCGGCCCGAGCCCGGTAATGTCGCGGCCGAGGATGAGGAAGCCGGCGATCCCATCAAGGGCCGATTACAATCGAGCCACGCGCCCGGGGAATGGCGATTGCTCGCGTGGCTGGAACGCGAAGGATTCTCGTACGACTTTTACTCCGAGCACCAATTGCACACGGGGCGACTGGACCTGGACGCGTACCGGGTCCTGATCTTCGGCGTGCATCCGGAGTACTGGTCGGCAACGATGTATCACCGGGTGAAGGACTGGGTCTACCAACGAGGCGGGCGGCTGCTCTATCTCGGCGGCAACGGTGTCAATTGCGAGGTCGAATACCTGGATGATTCCACCATGCGCCTGAAGAGTCATTTGAAGAGCACCGGCAGTTTTGGCATGGTTGATCCAAATGAACCGGCGAACGTGTATGAAAGCCGGTTCCACCGCACGGTTGAATCCGAAGCGAACCTCCTCGGAGTGGTCTCGACAGATAGCGGCATCATGACCGGTGCACCGTACCGGGTGTTGCGCGCGGACCACTGGGTGTTTGAGGGCACGGGTCTCAAAAACGGCGACGTCTTCGGCGAGCACAGCCTGCACGAACGATGTCCGGGTGGAGCTTCAGGTTATGAAACAGACAAGATGAGCCGCCATTCCCCTGCCGGCACGGTTCTTTTGGCGAAGGGCTTGAATCCGGATGACGGAGGCGCCGAAATGGTGTGCTACGAACTGCCGCAAGGCGGGGCGGTCTTCTCGGCAGGATCCATCACCTGGCCGGCATCGTTGTTAGTGGACCAGGCGGTCTCGAAGGTCACAGCCAATGTACTTCACACGTTTCTCAGTGGTTAGCTGTTCGTGGGCAGGTGCCGGCTCCAACTTGGCTCGTGAGGTCTCACGAGAATGCCGAGACCGCTCCCTCGCGGTTGCGGCTCAGTCATCCATCTTGTGAGGTGCGCATGGCCCGCCGCCGTCGAGCTTCGTGATCTGGCACGGCATCGGAACCCAGGAAAAATGCCATTTTCTTCAGTGCCCGTAACTAATTCGCAGATTCATGAACCGTGAGGATTTGGTCTCCTTTCACGTCACTGAGAGTCTGGCGGATTCCACTGGGCCACCAGATTTCGAGCTTGTCGAGCCGCTCCGCGGCACCCAGGCCAAAATGCACGCGGGGATCATTGGAAGCGCTGAGGCCAGTGCTTGTCGTGGCGTGGTTGTATAGAGGCGGGCCAATCGCGCGCGTCGCTTTCAGGCGCGCCCCGAGTCCGTCGCGGTTGCTACGGTTGCCGATTAGTTTGACCAACAGCCAGTGGTTCCCTCCCTGCGCACGGTTCAGGAAAATCTGGGGCCGGCTATTTTGGTTTGTAACCACTATATCGATTCGGCCGTCGTTATTGAAGTCCCCAAATGCAGCGCCGCGATGCGCCTGCGGCACGGCAAAGCTCGGACCCGCCGATGCACTGACATCCACGAAGCGAGCGCGGCTGGTGTTCCGAAGCACCTTATTGGGAAGCTTCGCCGGAAGGTGATCGACCGCCTCGGAGTTATCGAGGATCGATGCGCAGGCGGCGAACAGGTCTTTCCATCCGTCATTGTCGAAGTCGGCAATACCGGCTCCCCACCCCGTCATTCTGGCGGTTGGCCCGGCGACCCCCCAAGCGCTCGTGACATCAAAGAAGTCCTTTTCCAGGTTGCGAAACAGTGGGAACGTGTCGCCGATCATGCCAACCACAAAAATGTCCGGACGTCCGTCGTTATCCACATCGCGGAAGTCCGCCCCCATACCGGCGATGGATTTGCCATTCTCGTTGTAGGCCACTCCCTTCGCAATCCCAACCTCGCTGAATGTGCCATCGCCGTTGTTGTGAAAGAGGAAGTTTCGGTAGGTATCGTTGGAGACAAACACGTCCGTAAAGCCGTCCGCATCGTAATCGGCAAACACGACTCCCATACCTTTTCCAATGTGCCTGCCGATGCCGGATTTCTCCGAAACATCCGTAAAGGTGCCGTCGCCGTTGTTGTGAAACAGCATGTTCGGCTGGCCGGTATAGTGGTTCGGCGAGCAGTAGGTGACGACGTCGCCAATCCTGCAAAGAGGCTCGGTTTCGAGCGACCAGTTCACGTAGTTGGTCACGAACAGGTCCAGGCGGCCATCGTTGTCGTAGTCGAACCAGCCCGCGCTAATGGACCAGGTTTTGCCGAGTTTCGGGTGTATTCCCGCTACCCCGGTCTTCTCGGTAACGTCCGTGAATGTGCCGTCGCCGTTATTGTGGAAGAGCTGATTTCGATTGACGCCGGTGACGTACAGATCAACCCAGCCGTCGTTGTCGTAGTCGGCAGCGGCCACACCCATCCCGAAGCCTGCACCGCGAACGCCGGCCTTCTCGGTGACGTCCGAGAATGTGCCGTCGCCATTGTTGCGATAGAGCCGGTTCCAGTAGCGCGGGTCGGACTTGTCCATTTCAGGCAGGCGCGCGCCATTGACGAAATAGAGGTCCATCAGGCCGTCGTTGTTGTAGTCAAAGACAGCCACGCCCGCAACCATGGTTTCGATCTGGTGCTTGCGCGCGCTTACGTTATTGTCCATTACGAAGCGCACGCCGGAAGTCTCGATAACGTTCTCGAACACAATAGGGCCGATAGCGGCGCTGGTGGCTCTGGCTTGCTGGCGCACACACCAGCCGGCGTAGATGAGAACGCATAGAGCGGCGCTCGGCAAACTGAAAAAGAATCGGGGCAACCGGGCTCTTGTGTTGGTGGCGCAGGAATGGCCGATTAAACTCTTCACAATACCCAGACGCAGCCGGGGATTACGCGCTTGTCGTTCGAGGACATACAAATGCCCGGCTAGCGATAGATTCACTGTACCGCGTGCGCCAGGCCATGGGAGCGGTAACCTTCGCACCGACCACATCGCGGTTGCGGCGCGCAAACTGCAAAACCAATTTACACCGCCGAGCCGCCGAGGATTCCCAAAAGAAAAACCGGGTCTATTGCGGCCATCAGTGCGCAGAAAAGGCGCCAGTGACGGGGCGAACGCGGCTGAACGGAATGAGATAATAGGGAGCTTACTTGCGAACCCGTTCGGATATAGCCGAGACTCCGGTGGGCGCGCGTTAGAGTTTGCTACATATGCTGTATGAGCTAGCGTTTTGGCTGCTCGTCGCTGGGGGCGGTCCTCAGGCCGTGCGTTCGGAAGCGGGCTACCGGGACGCACCACCGGCGCAGTCCGCTGCTGACGCGCAGGCGCTCGCTGAGGCGGGGGCCAAGCTGGCGTCCGAACGGAAGCTGCGAGATGCCAGCATCCTCTTTGAAAAAGCTCTGAAGCTCAATCCCAATGACTTCGTCACGAGGCGTAATCTAGCGGCGACGCAGTGGGAACTGGGCGAGCTTAACGCCGCCCTGCAGAACCTGGAAACGGTCCTTAAGGCCAAACCGGGAGACCAGCAAAGCCTTCTGCTGCTGCGCAATGTTGCCGCGACCCAGTGGGAACTGGGCGACCTGAACGCCGCGCGCCGGAACCTGGAATCCGTCCTTAAAGCGAAACCGGGGGACCGGCCAAGCATTCTTCTGCTGGGTATGGTTTCGGAGGATTTGAAGGATTATTCTCGCGGCGCCGCACTCCTGAGTGCCGTGCCCGATCTGGTTCGGGAACACTCTGAAAGCGTCGCCGCGCTCGCCCGCTGCTATTACCGGACCGGGAAGCCCGAACAGGCCCGTTCCGCGCTGCAGATGATGGAAGGCCCCGAGGCGGTCTTTTTGGCGGGCGAGGTCGCATTGGACAACGGCGACTATGAAACAGCGGAGCGTTTTTGGCGGTCGATCGAGTCCAGTTACCCGGACCGTGCCGCGCTCGGCTATCGTCTTGGGAAAGCCCGCTTTCTTTTGAGCCGTATCGAGGAGAGTCAGCACACGGTCCTCGGGTTGATCGAGTCCGGAATCCGGAGCGCGGACCTCTACAATTTGCTGGCTTGGTGCTACGAGCGGCAGGACCGCCTACAGGACGCCGTCGCGGCGATGGAAAAAGCCATCGCTTTGGAGCCTGCACGGGAAAGTAACTATCTGGATCTGGGATCGATGCTCCAAGCGCACCAAGTCTGGAAAGTGGCGCTGGAGGCCGCCCGCCGCGCCGTGGCTGTTGCCCCGCGATCGATTGAGGGTTACCGCCTCAAAGCGTTTCTTGAAACTAAACTGTACGCCAACTTTGATGCAGCCAGACGTACATTTGACGAGGCCATTGCACACATGCCGGACTCACCGGAACCGCTTCGCGCTTTGGCTGTTGCTCAGTGGGATTACGGCACACCAAGAGACGCGGCGGCCACGTTCGAGGCTGGCTTGAGGCGCTTCCCGCGCAATGCGCTGCTCTACCAGGATTACGCCCGGATGTTGCTGAGTCCCGACGGCGGTGGCGGGGCCGACGCGGCTAAGGCTCTCGGCGTCCAGTTGCTTGAGACGGCACTGCGGCTCGACGAATCACTGCCCGAATCACACTGCGAATTGGGAAAGATTGCTCTGGACGAAAGCCGGCCCACCGAGGCTTTGCGCCATCTGGGAAGAGCAGCGGAGCTCGATCCCAACAGCAGCAGAATCCATTACTTGCTAGGCCGGGTCTACCGGCTGATGGGACGCCCCGAGGAAGTTGCCCGAGAGATGAAGTTGTCCGGAAAGCTCAAGCAGGAAGAAGACAATGCCGCTCCCGGATTTCGGCGCCAGCTATAGTACTGTGTTTTACAGCCTAGTGGGCTCCGGGCCTGTCCAAAGGCATGAACAAGCCCGAGAGCCAAGGCCACTCGTAAGCCTCAGAAGACTACTTTCAAGGCAATCTGCATTACGCGAGCGTCTCCGGCCGAGAAGATCTGGCCGGTTGTTGCCTGTCCGATGGTCGTATTCAGCGTCGGGTTCGAGGCGGGATTCAAGTTCACGTGGTTGAACGCGTTGAACGCCTCCCAGCGGAACTGGACATATCTCTTTTCGCCGAAAGCAAACTTCTTCATCAGGGCGAGATTCGCTACCTCTGAACTGGGTCCACGCACGACCCCGATCGCCGAATCGCCAAACTGATACGCCGGAGGTGCAGCGAAGGCATTCGGATTGAACCACAAATTGGCGCTTGGATTGGAGACGTTTGGGTCTCCTACCACATTGGGACGGGTACCCCAGCCGTTACCCAATGTGGCGCCCGGAACGGAGAGGGTGAGAGGAGTGCCCGAAGAGTACAGGTAAATGCCGGTAAACTCCCAGCCGCCGATCAGTGTGTTCGTGACGGCATTCCAGTTTGCGCCCAGGGCGTGACCCTTTCCGATCGGGACATCCCAAACCACATTGGCCGACAGGATATTGGCGTGATCGAAACCCGATAGTCCACGGTTATAGCCGGCGGGCGCAAATGGCGTAGGTATGGACCAGATACCGTCGGCGCCGTTTTCCGACATATTCTTCGAGAACGCATACGACAGCATGAAGGAGAGGCCGCCGGAGAAACGCCGCTCCACTTTCAGTTGAGCCGAGTGGTACCAGTTGTGCCCGGTGTTCTGGTACACCTGGACACCGCCAAATTTCGGGTAGGGTTTGGCGGCCTGGAGGTTTGTATACAACCCAGCCGGGACTTCATTCAGAGAGTTTTGGACGACCAGGTCGTCTCCGGAACTGCCCACGTACGCGACCGTGACAGCGGTTTTGAACGGCAGCGTCTTCTGGACGGAGAGGTTCCATTCGTGGTCTACGATCGGTTTGATGTTATAGGCGGCGGCGCTGACCCCGGGGGTGACAAACGCGTTCGGGTTCACCGGCCACGCGGTCTCCCATCGCTGGAGTTGCGACGCGCTCCAAGCCTGGCTTTCGAAGGTCCAATAAGGTGGCGCTACGACCGAAGAAGCGGTGATGTTGCCGCGGTAACTGCTGGTGAAGATTCCATACCCAGCCCGAACCACGAGATCCCCGCTCTTCATGGGCCGCCAGGCGACTCCGAGCCGGGGCGAAAAATAGCCGTTGGGCTCGAACAGGCCGGCGGGAACGTGTGCTTGCGACGCCGGGATCCATAGCCCGGCGGTGGCAGCGGCCAGGAAGGGCGCCACGGGCTGGGACGTCAAGTCCACCTGGCCGGCGCTGTTTTCCGCGGCAAGTACTTTCCCGAGGGCTGGATCAAAGGTACCACCGGCGCCGCGGATGAATGATTTCGCGAACCAATGGTCCCAGCGGAGTCCGAGTTCAAGCGTGAATTGGGAACTGATTTTCCATGAATCGTCGATGAAGGCCGCGCCGTACGGATTGGATTTCATCCCAAACGTGTGAATAGGATAATTCCGATTGCTGCTATCCACGTAGCCCAACAGGTAGTCGGCGAACCCGTTGCCGGTGTACTGGCCATTGAAATCGAACGCTCCTTTGGACCAGCCGGAGCCGTGAGCTGCCAGCAGGTACAGGTGGTCGTATTGATAACCAGCCACGATCGTATGCTTGCCCCAAACTTTGCTCACGCTGGCGTTGGCGTTGATGCTTTGGGACTTATAGATGGCCGGATCGCCCCATCCATTCCTCGAAGAGATCCCAGCATAGCCGGCAAAAGAAATGGAGTCCGGTAGTCCGATCCACTGTTCGCGGCCCGCGGTCTGGAAGCCCTGGATGCCAGCGTCCGCGGTGAGATTCTCCTTGCCGATCTCGGTGCACGGGCCGCTCCCCTTGCAAGTCGGAGTGGTGGTATTCACGGTGTTCACCGTACCGATGCTCAAATTGAGCAACGTAGTAGGAGTGATGGTCCAATCGTAGTTCAGGCCGGTGCTATACGAATGCGTGTCTGCAGTGGCGGTGCTGCTCGGCAGATAACCCACCAGTTCTTGGGGAGTGTCGAGATGGAGAATCCGCCAGTAGATCCTCTGGTTTTGAGTGATCTGGTGGTCCACCCTCCCGGTGAACTCGTCGATGTTGACCGGCCTCGATGCATTGGCGCGGTAGAGATTGCCGGGAGAGTTTGGTTGCGGAATCCACGGAAAGAAGAATTTTGATGCACCCGAGAACTGGGCCTGCGGAATCTGGTTTCCCGTAAAAGGCAGACCCGTAGTGGGATCCTTAATGGTAGGCAAGCCGGAGAAGTCGCCGTTAAGCATCGCGGGTGAGACCGTGTACTCGTTATATATCTTCGATTGAACAATGCGTGTGCCCTCATAGCTGCCGAAAAGGAAGGTCTTGTTCTTGCCGTTGTAGACGCGCGGGATCAGCACGGGGCCGCCGCCGGCAAGGCCAAACTGGTTCTGATTCAGCTTGGGGGTCCCTGTGGCAAACGTGTTGCGAGCGTCGAGGTCGTTGTTGCGCAGGAACTCCCATAGAGTGACGTGGTATTGGTTGGTGCCGGACTTGGTGACCATGTTCACTTGCACGGGATTGCGACCGTTTTCCGCGCTGAAGTTCGAGGTGGATACATTGAACTGCGCGATGGTGTCCGGATTTGGAATGGACGTCGATCCTTCATCGCAGACGGCGTTCGATGCCACGCCGTCGACCCGGAATTCGGTCTGATCGTCGCGGTGGCCTAATCCCTGAACGCTCGAACTGTTGCCGTCGGCGCAGGAAGTCGTGAGGGACCGGCCCTCATAGAGGACGCCGGGCAACAGCCCCGTGAGTTCGATGACGTCGCGGCCACTCAAGGGAAGTTCCTGGATAGTCCTCTGCTCGACGACCCCACCGGTCTCCGCTTTTTCGGTTTGCAGAAGATCAGCAGTCGACTCGACAGTGACCCGCTCGTTGACGTCGCCCACCTGCAACACCGGGGAAACTCTCTTGTGCTCATTGATGGTCAGGTCAGCCATGGCGAGGGTCCAGGTTTTGAATCCGGTGAACGTCACGGTAACCGAATAGGCGCCCTGCGGCAACCCGCTAATCTCGAAGCTGCCGTCGGAGCGGCTGGTCTCAACACGCTGGATGCCGGTGTCCAGTTTGGTCACGGTAACGGTAGCCCCACCGACGACTCCGCCGTTCGGATCGGTGACGACACCCAGAATGGCTCCGTCAACGCCCGTTTGTGCCATTGCACCCGCGACGGCCAGAAGACAAAATGCACCCATCAAATAAAGAGCTTGTTTCATGGTTTTTCCCCCTCCCGATAGCGTTACTCGGGCAGTACACCCCCCAGTCAAAGTAGCAATGTTTCCAGCGGCACCGGAAACGCCCTGTATCGCCCTGTATATAGCGTCTGGAAAGCCAAGTTAGTGCAAACCCATTAGGATGTCAAGCGAAAAAGGCACATCGTCTAGCATCGTGGACGAGGATCAGCCAGTGGGCTCGACCCTCGTGCGCAAGCAACCGGCCCGGACTGAAAGTCTCAAGCTCGATCCCATGAGAAAAGGCCAGCCACGAGCACCCAACGGCCCGGGGCGCCATCCAATCGCACATCCTGACCAAACGTTGAGAAGACTAGCGGAAATGATGGCTCTTCGTCGACGCGATCCATTGGCACTTGAAATGGCAATGGCGGTCGGAAGTCGGTCGCGTGTTGCTGGATAGGCACTGGCGTTCTCTGCCAGAAGAGTGGCGACGCCTGAAATCGGCAACTCCTTCGGCCCCGATCTTGCGCTCTTCGGCGCGCTGTGCTGCAATCTGGATCGGGCACGTTCTGGTACCCTGCGGGATCTGTGAACTGGCTAGGCCTTTCAGGCAGACACTGTTTGCGGGATTCCTTTTTGGACGAATCGTGGAATTGGCACCCGTTACTCCCGTTACATTGGAGAGTGAATTCGCCGACCTTCTGAAGCTCGTAGCGAACGAGCGAGACCGTGCTTTGGTCGCTCGCTACTTTGGCTGGGATGGCCAAGGCATTAGAACCTTACAGTTAGTCGGTGATGATTTCAGAATGACGCGGGAGCGGGTACGTCAGATCTGCTCGGGTACGCTTAGCGAGTTAAAGGGTGCGAACCCGTGCACGCCGGTTCTTGGTAAGGTGCTGGCCTTTATAGAGCAACA
>Ga0075426_10004039_pt1 | contig 10445 bp, 12 predicted proteins | sample SoiMethybrSBSTD5_FD_75304 | JGI IMG/M metagenome (GOLD analysis project Ga0075426, IMG submission 75304) | Bulk soil microbial communities from a Populus tree surrounding site in Tennessee, USA - Soil MetaG P. TD hybrid SBSTD5 | ecosystem: Environmental > Terrestrial > Soil > Tree plantation...
ATGGGCGGCGGAGAGATCATTGCCTCATTTCTCGACGCCGCTGAGATCGACGAGTTCGACATTCACGTGATCCCGACATTCATCGGTCAAGGCATACCGCTGATTGCGCCACGTCATCGAGACATCCCGCTTCAGCTACTCTCAGTGGAGAAGTATCCGGACAGCGCTGTTCGATTGCGCTATGCGGTAGGAAAGTAGCTTCTCTTGCCCGAATACGTTCCGATTTCGGCCGACGGCTTCCAATTCTTTGCCCTGAGCGGGGCGAAGTTAGCTGTTTTGCGCTTGATCTATGTTCTCGCCGGACTCTCGTCGCTCTACTTCGTAATAGCGCCGGCTGTCAGTGGAGTGCCGGATTTCAAGCCGGTGTTTGTTACCACCCTGTTTTGGTGTTGCGCCATCCTCTTTGTTGTAGCGACATTCCTGGCAAAGCGGCTTTTGGGATACGGTCTAGCTGTCGCGGCTGGGTTGTGCATAGCGTCGCTATATTTTTGCGAGGTTCTGGTTCGTGTTGGCTACTTCAGGCTTGACCATCGGTTGGTCGCTCTGCCTCATGACATACCAAGGTGGAGATTTACGCTCGACAAGCCGGTATTTCATTTGCTCCTGATTTCCACCCTGATCTCCCTCGTCTTGTCAGTTCTCCTTCTCATTGTTCATGCGCGAGTGAAATCGCACTCTGAAATTCGAAATTAATCAGCAGCTCTCTGATAATCACGTGGCTCCCTCGCGCGCTGGACGAAAGCGCTGCGCACACCGCAAAATAGAAAGTTCGTCTCGACTCACGAGAGAGCACAAGGAGAGTTATGGTCATTACTGGCGAAGCCATCCGAATGATGAACTATGTTGACGATATTTCCACTACTCTGCGCCGCATCGCCGCCAACATCCCGTTCATGACGGACGAAGAGCGCAAGCGGTTAGCCGATTACATGCGCAAGTCAGAGCCAAGCTATCCCAAAATGATCGAAACGCTGGAGAAGGGAAGCTAGCAGTGGCTTCGGTCAAAACGGTTGCGGTGCTCGGCGCCGGCATCATGGGCCGGGGCATCGCCCATGTCGCCGCGCTCGGCGGATACCGCACCATTCTTGAAGACATCCTGCCCGCCAGCCTGCGCAAAGCCGAAAGCGAAATTCGCGCCAATCTGGATAAGGGCGTGGAGCTTGGTAAGCTGGACCGCCCCGCAGCCGACGAGGCTTTCTCCCGAATTCAGTTCGCCGGCAGTGTAGATGAGGCGGCGAGAGAAGCTGATCTGGTGATCGAGGCCGTTCCGGAGGAGATGGAGTCGAAGATCGAGATCTTCACTCTGCTCGACAAAATCTGCCGTCCCGGCACCATTTTGGCGTCGAATACTTCTTCCCTCAGTATCACTGAAATTGCGTCGGTCACTTATCGGCCACGCAAATGCGTGGGTATGCACTTCTTTAATCCGGTGCACAAGATGAGGCTGCTGGAAGTTGTGCGGGCGCTCGAGACCGACGATGAAACCATCTCAGCCGCCGCCGAAGTTGGACGCCGGATGGGCAAAGAAGTGGTAGTGATTAAGGAGTCCCCCGGATTCATTACGAGCCGGATCAATGCCATGATCGGCAACGAGGCGTTCTACATGCTTCAAGAGGGGATCGCCTCCGCCGCGGACATCGACAAAGCTCTCAAATTGGGACTAAACCATCCGATGGGTCCATTTGAGCTCGTCGATTTGGTTGGACTCGATACGCGGCTGCATATCCTCGAATATCTGCACAAGTCCCTGGGCGAGAAATTCCGCCCTGCTCCGCTTCTGGTGCAGCATGTGAAGGCAGGACGGCTGGGACGGAAGAGTGGGCGGGGTGTCTTCGACTATCCCGAAGTGAAACAAAAATCCGCCGAAGCCAAGACCAGCCACTAACATTTGTGTGTGCCACTCCGTCTATAGCCTGAGGCCATGGTGTGCCACGCAGGAACCTGTTTGAGGTGAATGGGTTCAAAGGAGTACAGAACCTTCGGCGGTTCTCTTCTTCGACCGGAACTTAGACCGTTCCTGACGCGTACTCCATGCTGAACATGCAGCTACTGCTTGACATCTTTGCCCAGACGCTGCGCACTTTGTGGGCGCACAAGCTGCGCTCATTTCTCACAATGTTCGGTATCGCGTGGGGCGTTGGGTCTTTGCTGTTGCTGGTCGGGCTTGGAGAAGGCTTCCGCAGCGGCCAGCGTAAGCAACTCGCGACGCTTGGCCAGGATGTGATCATGCTCTGGTCGGGACGCGTGCCCGCACAGGAAGGCAGCGGCACGGGAATGCGCCAGTACTACCTCACCTTCCGCGATGCCCAGGACATCTCCCGTGAATGCAAGCACGTGCGCAATGCGGCCGGAATCATCAACCGCAGCGACATTCGCGCGGTCAGTGATATCACCAACGCCAACGGCCAGGTCTTCGGCAGCACCCCCAATTTGAACCAGATTCGCTATATCCCAATTGGAGAAGGCCGCTGGCTGAATGACGGAGACGAGGCCGAGAAGCGCACAGTGGCCATTATCGGCGATGAAATGTCGCGCAATCTTTATCCGGGTATACCTGCGCTTGGAGCGCCGCTGCTACTGAATGGCGTGCGGTTCACGATTGTGGGCATCGTCAGTTCGATCGGAGTGCACGAGAACAATTCGACGAATAATCGCGTGTACATTCCGTACTCGACGATGCATCAGTACTTCCCGCTGACAAACGTTGGCGAAACGCCGGATGCGGTTTCGACCATCAACTATCAGCCGGATACGCGCGACGATCACGACATCGCGAAAGAAGAAGTGCATCGCATCATTGGACGTAATCACCAGTTCGATCCCAAGGACGAGCGGGCGATCGAAGAATGGGACACGATCAAGAGCGAAGAGATGGTTGGCAAGATCTTCGATGCGATGAACGCGTTTCTCGGCAGCGTTGGCATCGTGACGCTCGCGCTGGGCGCGATTGGCATCATCAACATCATGCTGGTGTCGGTGACGGAGCGCACGCGCGAGATCGGCTTGCGCAAAGCCCTGGGCGCGACCAATCGCAGCATCCTTACGCAGTTCTTTCTAGAAGGCATTCTGCTGACGGTCCTCAGCGGCGCGATTGGAATGGGAGCAGCCGCAGGCCTGATGGCCGCATTGGGAACGCTGCCGGCGCCTCCGGGATTCGACACTCCCAAATTGGTACCATCGTCGGCAGCTCTGGCGATTGGATGTCTGGCGATCGCCGGACTAGTAGCCGGTTTGTATCCGGCGCGCAAAGCAGCAATGTTGCAGCCTGTGGAAGCCCTGCGGAGGGAATAGCATGGTTCGCGATCTTCTCGGCCAGGCCTATGGCGCGATGTCGCACGATCGACGCCGCACAACCCTTACCATGCTCGGAATGGCGTGGGGAATTGCTACGGTTGTGCTCCTGCTTGCGTACGGCGCCGGATTTGGGCGGGCGATTAATGCGATCTTCTCTAATTGGGGCGCGAAGGTGATCGGCGTGTGGCCAAACCGGACGTCGCTTCAGGCCGGCGGTACGAAAGCGGGATCCCAGATTCGGTTTCAGCTCTCAGATGTCGAATATATTGCCAGTACCGTCCCGCTGGTGAAGCACATCAGCCCAGCAATGAACAAGGACGTTCCGATTCAGTACGAGAATCGCACTTTTACCATGCCGGTAAACGGCTACTACGCCAACATTCAGAAAATTCTGAGCTATCGGGTAGACATGGGACGCTTCTTCGACGATCACGATAACGAATCGCGTGCCCGCGTCGTGGTGATCGGGTCGGAAGCCAAAACAAAACTTTTTTCTGGACGATATCCTCTCGGCGAAAAGATTCGCATCGACGGCATCAGCTTTGAAGTGATCGGCGTGCTCTCCGAGAAGATGCAAGAAGGGAACCAGGACGATAGCAATCGCGTGATCCTGATTCCCTTCAACACCATGGGAGACATTAAGGACATCAAGTACATCGACGGCATTTGGATGGACTACGATACCTTCGCGTTTGAAGGTGTAGAAGAGTCCGTCCGCGCCGCCCTGGCGCAGCTTCATGGCTACAACGTCAAAGACCGCCGCGCGGTTTTCCTCTTCAATGCCATGAAGCAGGTGACGCAGTTCCAGATCATTACGTTGGGATTGAAAATTCTGCTGGCATTCATCGGAGCCCTCACGCTAGGTATCGGTGGGATTGGGCTGATGAACATCATGCTGGTGTCCGTTACGCAACGCACGAGAGAGATTGGCGTTGAGAAAGCGCTGGGTGCGCGCAAGAGGGACATCCTCGTTCAATTCCTTGCCGAAGCGCTTGCGATTACTGCCATTGGGGGGATCTTAGGTATTGCGCTGGCGTACGGGATCTCCTACGGAGTCGGCCGGATCACGTTCTATAGCGCAATCGCGCAACACGCCGATGCGGCCGACATTCGGCTGATCATCGACCCGACCACGCTGATCGTTGCCACAGTAATTTTGGCCGTTGTAGGAATAGTGAGCGGCATGCTACCGGCGGTGAAGGCAGCAAATTTGGATCCCATCGAGGCGCTGCGGTACGAATAGACGGAACCGCCGGCGGTAGCCGGTGGGGCAGCCGCGTGTTTGCGGCTTGCGTTCGCCTTTTGAAGATTCTCGCCGAACCGGAGCTGGCCATTCGGCCATCTCCGACCCACCGCCTACCGGCGCCGGTTCTTTTATTTCCCTCCGTCTTTCTCTTCCTCCGCTCCGGGCATAGCGCTCTTCAATGGCGCAGTACGCTGCTCTTCCAATTCCGGATGTGGGAATGCTTTGCGAGGAAGCATCTGATCGCGCATGGCTGTGTTGTACACGAAGATCGCCTCGACGGCTGCAGCTTGCGCGAGGTCTTCAGGCTGGAGTCGCTCATAGGTATCCATATTCGAATGATGCGTGCGTGAGCTGTAGTCGAGGCGGTCCTGGATGAATTGGAAGCCAGGAATGCCGATCGCGTCGAAAGCTTCGTGGTCTGTGCCGCCGGTGTTCCGCATGGAGATCGTGGTCACGCCGAGGTCTTTGAGAGGTTCGATCCACTGCTCGAAGATAGGCTCGACTGCGGCGTTCTCCTGGAGATAAATGCCGCGAATGCGTCCACTGCCATTATCGAGATTGAAATAGCCGGAGATTTTCTGGTACTCAGGCTTGAGCTCGATTGGGCCCGCAGCCTTGCGATCGAATTCGGTGAGCTTGAGTTCATCGGGAGCCGTGGAACGGGGAACGAATCCGAAGTGTTGCTTCACGTAGTTGTACGAACCGAACTCGCCTTCCTCCTCGCCGGTCCAAAGTCCAATACGAATCGTGCGCCGCGGCTTTACTTGCAGCGCATTGAGAATGCGCATGACTTCCATTGCTACGACCGTTCCGGCGCCATTGTCGGTTGCACCCGTGGCTGAAGCCCACGAATCAAGATGCCCGCCCACCATCACAATTTCGTCTTTCAGTTTCGGATCCGTTCCGGGAATTTCCGCGACCGTATCGAAGCCGTGCTCGTGGTCGCCAGTAAACTTAGTGTCCACGTTCATCTCGATCGATACCGGCACGTGCGCTTTGAGCAGACGATAGACCCGTCCGTAGCTCTCGATTGCCATAACCGCACTCGGAATCGGGCTGGCATGTTCGCGGCGGTAAACGAACCAGCCGAAAGTGGAGCCGGTATCGTCGAACACCGTGCCGCCGGAGCCCCCGTTGTTGCGTCCATCGCGGCTGGGCACGAGCACAGCTAAGGCTTTTTCATCCGCCAGAAATTTGCCGACTTTTTCCCGAAACTCGAGACGCTTGAGAAATTGCTTGAAGCCATCTCCACCTTCGCGCTTCAGCGGATACGTGGTGAGCCGCTTTACATCTTCGTCGTCCATGCGCGCGAATAGCGGTTTATCTACCGGACTGACATCACGCATCTCGCCAAGGAGAACGATCTTCCCGGCGAGCTTGCCCTTGTATTTATCGAAGTCTTGCTCAGTCTTGATGTCTACCCACGTGACTGGGCCATTTACTGCGCCGTTCGTCGATGGGGACCACGGTGATGCCTGCGCGATGAATATTGCAGTATCGGGTGAGGTCATCCGCGCCCAGGTGTTCAGTTGCTGCCATCCCATGCCAAACTCGCCCCAATCTTCGAGATGAGCGTTGCTGCATCCCATGGCGGCGAGCTGATCGCGTGTCCATTCATCCGCGCGTTTCAGATTGGACGAGCCCGTCAGCCGTGGGCCGATGCCATCCATCAGCCCTGATGCATACTCCATCACATGTGAATGCCCGATGGCCTCATCGCGAATGCTCTGGTACATGTCGTAATCGATGTTCTCGCGTTGGGGCTGTGTTTGCCCATACGACGGATTTGGGTTAGCGCTGGCGGGCTTCTTCTCTGCAGCCGCACCCGCAACTGCAAACAAGAGAGTCACACCAATAAAAGCCTTTCTACAAGCAATGGATAAAGTTCTCATAATGTCCTCATCGGGAGGGAAGGTGCATCGCAGAGTAGCAGAAGGTATGTGGAGCTAACAATCAGCGGGAAAGAGGAGTGCGCGTCGGTTCAATTCAGCCCGTCAGTATTAAGGCAAATCTGGCATCGAAGCCAGATAAACCTGCTGTTATTCTGGCTCAATAGCTTCACGAAAGTAGGCTCGATTGTCCCTTACGCTCTTGTGTATCGATGACGAACCCAACGTCCTCGCCGTTCGCAAGATGTTGCTCGAAACCGTTGGCTATCGCGTGTTGCTGGCAGAGAGCGGGCCGCAAGGGCTTGAAGTCCTGTCTCGCGAGCGTGTTCACACGGTGATTGTCGACTATAAAATGCCGGAGATGACCGGCTCGGAGGTCGCGGCGCGCATTCGTGAGACACATCCGGGCATGCCGATCATCATGCTGTCGGCTTTTGTGGATCTGACCCCAGAACAGCTCAAAGATGTAGACGCCTATGTGACCAAGGGCGAGTCGCCCGATGTGCTCCTCCGGACAATCGAGAAAGTTCAGCCGAGAAAGGCCGGCCATGGCTGCTAGGCCTCCCCAACCTTCAGGCGCGGCCAAAGTCCGCACCGCGCATCGGGTGCTGCTGTGCATCGACGATGACGAAACCCAGGTGCTGATGCAGCGTGCGCTGCTGCACTCCAAGGGATACGACGTCGTAGTTGCGACTGGGGGGCGCGACGGACTTGCGGCGTTTTCAAATTTCCATGTCGATTTGGTCGTTGTGGACTACCGTATGCCGGACCTCGACGGTGGCACCGTTGCTCGAAGATTGAAAGAGAAGGCGCCGCACGTTCCTATTGTGATGTTCACCGGCGTCGATGACATTGATCCTGAAGCGCTGAGCGCAATTACCTCCTTGGTCAAGAAGGGCGAATCTCCTACAGCGCTGAGCGACGAAATTCAGCGACTGCTGGCGAGCTGAAATTGGAGTCGGCACCGTCCGCGGTAGCGGATGGGTCGACTGACCTAGTCGCTACCGCGACCGGTACCGACTAGCTTCCAGTTTGACCACTGCCGCTCTAAGCCGCTAAAATCAAGTTCTTACGAACTAAATCCCACCGATTTAGGCACGTTCAACACCCGAAAAGGACAAGAGTTCAAGGAATGGCAAACCATTTTTCTGCGCTTAAGCGCGCCCGTCAAACCGAAAAGCGTACGCAAGTGAATCGCGCCAACAAATCCAGACTGCGTACCGCGCTGCGTTCGCTGCGTGAAGCCATCGCCAAAGGCGACCAGAAGTCGATTCAGAGTGGTGTCGGTGAGACCGTCTCGATCATCGATAAGGCAGTGCAGAAGGGCACGATCCACAAGAACACCGCTGCCCGCTATAAATCCCGCCTACGTGCGCGCATCAAAGCCGCAGCAACCAAATAGAGGGTCCCAGCGTTTCTTCAAAGCAGCGGTCTAGCTGGTTTTTATTTTGGCCCTCAATGTTCCTGCGACTGTGCGTGGCGGCGACTGGCGGGATTGTTTAATTCCGACTGGATCGCCCCAGTGGCAAAAGGGACTGCAAGGGACATCGTTCGCATTGGGCCACTCGACCACAGTGGTCTTTTCCTGCTTGCACGATCAGTGCGTGGAATTCGTTGTAGTGATCGGAAAGTTCCGCGGCAGGAAACACCGAGGCAAAGGCCGTCTGTACTTCGTTCCGCACTTCTTCGTATCTGGCACCCGTCTGAGTAATGCCATGACGTTCCAGGATGCGTTTCGTATAAGCATCGACGACAAAGACCGGCAGCTTGCCCGCGTAAAGCAGGATGGCATCGGCGGTCTCAGGGCCAATCCCGTTTTGGGATAGAAGCTCGGTGCGGAGCGCACCGACTGGCTGCGCAAACATGCGGTTGAGAGAACCTTTGTGACGATCGTCAAGGTAAGCAACGAACATCTTCAGCCGCGCGGCTTTTTGCCGGAAGTACCCTGATGGCCGGACGAGCTGTTCGAGCTCAGCGCGTGCGATCTCTCTCATACCGGAGATGCTGAGCACTTCCGCACGCCGAAGATTCTTGAGAGCAAGTTCGACGTTATTCCAGCTTGTGTTCTGAGTGAGAAACGCGCCAACAATCACCTCAAAGCGTGTTTGCGCCGGCCACCAGTGAAGCGGACCGTAATGCCGTGCAAGCGTGCGATAAATCTGGGTGATCAGGTTGGAGGATCTCACTGATGAATAGAGTAGCGAAGAATCGGATGATCGGGTGATTTGAAAGCAACAGCAAAACCCGACGCGGATCGCGCGGATGGGACGCGGATAAACGCGGAAAACTGAAAAAAGCAGAAACATTGAGCGCAAATGATGAATGTGCGGGGTAAGCATGCGCGACATCCGCGTCGGGTTTTCGGTTTTCAGATCACCCGATGACCCGATCACGCGATGGCCTGATTCCTACAGTCTGCCACCAGCTTCGGCGACGATCTTCTCGGCTTGCGGAACCGGTGCGGAGGAAACAAGTACCAGCGAGAGATTGTCTTTCTGAACGGAACCGACTGCGAAGGCATCCACGCGCTCTGTGGATGGACCTCCTAGCTGGAAGAAATCGAAAAGATGGGAGACAAGCGATTTGGTTGCGTCCTGATGCCGGACGAAGAGAGAGATTTCGTTGCTGCCGTCGGAGTAATCGAGATGCATATAGCGCTTGCCGTGCAATAGGCAAACGCGTGCGCCGACGAGGTGGTAGCCAGCCGGCACGATTCGGGCAGGAACGGAAGCATCGCCTACAATCCGCTGGGCCAGGGCTTGTACCTCAGCGTCTTCAGTCCGCCATTTTCGCGGTGATTTGGCGACGACTTCTTCCTGATGATCGTCCGCCGCATCGATGCACAGAGCAGTGCGCTCGATCCGTCCTTTTGCGTATCCGACGGTTGCGATGACTACAAAAAACAGAGCAACGGCAGCGGCGATTCCGTATCGCCAAGATGCCAAAATGGGACGGCGAATGGGTGTGACTGACTCGCGCATTGCGGCGCGGACATGGGCCTCAACCTGGCGGGTCTGCAAACGTTCAGAGGTGACGGCGTGACGGATGAGGTGGTCGAAATCGGATTCGTTCTTGAGCTTGGCAGCGCATTCCGGGCAAATATCGAGATGCTTGCGCCACGCAGGCTGGTCGATATCGCCCGAAAGATACGCCTCAGTGACGCGCTCACTTTGTGAACAGATCATAATCTTGCCTTCGCTTTCATATAGCGGGCCTCACGTTTAGCCAAATCGTCTCTCACTTGAGTGCGCGCCCGCGACAGCCGCGACATCACGGTGCCAATCGGGACGCCTAAAATTTCTGCGATCTCCTTGCACGAGAAGCCTTCGACTGCGAAGAGGATGAGCACGGTGCGGTAGTCCTCGTTGAGCAGATCGATCGAATTCTGAATCTCCTCGGCGCTGAATCGCGTTGCTGGAGCTTGCTCGCCGCCGATGCTGTCGGCGTACTGCTCAGGAAAGAACTGAATTGCCTCCTGACGAATCTGCTGATGACGCGTGCTCCAGCAATTGAGCATGATGCGAAAGAGCCACGCCTTGCAGTTCGTGCCCGGCTGGAAACGATCAAAGTGTCGCCAGGCGCGCAGCATCGCTTCCTGCACAAGGTCTTCTGCAACAGACACATCTCGCGACAGACGCACTGCGGCTCTCAGTAGCGCGCGCAGATGCACCAGTGCGAGCTGCTCAAACTGCAGTTGCCGCGAATCGCCTCCGTCCAGGATGGAGCCTCGCTGAGGGACCAATTGCCGTAGAAGCAAATCGGTCAAGTCCTTCGCAAGTCTAAATCGGGAGAATGGGTCGTTTCATCCATTTTGGTGCGAATTTGCGGGATGATTTGCCGCTACGGGCAAGGGTCCTGCCGGGATGAAAGAGCGGAGCTTGCTTCATTCTCTGCTAAACACAAAGAGCAGGCGACTGAATCGCCTGCTCTTGGCTCGATCACGAATTAGATCTACCAACCCCAACCGCGACCGCGATTGCTGCCGGCGCCATAGCCCTGCTGATATCCCTGCTGGT
>Ga0075426_10004040_pt1 | contig 10445 bp, 7 predicted proteins | sample SoiMethybrSBSTD5_FD_75304 | JGI IMG/M metagenome (GOLD analysis project Ga0075426, IMG submission 75304) | Bulk soil microbial communities from a Populus tree surrounding site in Tennessee, USA - Soil MetaG P. TD hybrid SBSTD5 | ecosystem: Environmental > Terrestrial > Soil > Tree plantation...
AGGAACGAGCCTCTGAATCAGCTCCGAGATAGTGAAGATCGTCTCGACACGATTGTGCACGAAGAAGACCTGGCCGCTGCGTTGAAGCTCGAGCTCGATCGCGGAACGCACGACCGGCTCAGAGAATTGAACGACGTGAGTCTGAATCGCCAGCCGGTCTCGCGGGGGAGTTTCGATCACCGACATATCTCGCAGTCCCGCGAGAGACATATTCAGCGTTCGAGGAATCGGCGTCGCGGACATTGCGATCACGTCGACCTTTTTGCGCATCTGCTTGATGCGTTCCTTGTGCGCGACGCCGAAGCGCTGTTCTTCATCAACTACCAGCAAGCCAAGGTCCTTGAAGCGAATGTCTTTTGACAACAGCCGGTGCGTGCCGACGACGACGTCAACTGCCCCCGATTCGAGTTGCTTGACCACTTCCTTCTGGTCTTTGGCGGATCGAAAGCGCGAGAGCATTTCGATGCGAGCGGGGAACGGGCTGAACCGCTGTTGAAAACTCTTGTAGTGCTGAAGCACCAGCACAGTGGTAGGCGCAAGAACGGCTACCTGTTTGCCTTCCATCACCGCCTTGAAAGCGGCTCTCATAGCCACTTCTGTCTTTCCGTAGCCGACATCACCGACGATCAAGCGGTCCATCGGCTGCGCGCTTTCCATGCCCTCTTTCACGTCTTCGATTGCGGCTTCCTGATCGGGCGTGAGCTGATAGTCGAACGCATCTTCGAACTCCTGCTGCCACGGTATGTCTGCGCCGTAAGCATGACCCCGAACGAGCTTGCGTTCGGCGTAGAGCTTCAAAAGCTCTTCGGCCATATCGCGCATCGCTCGCTTGGCCCGCGCTTTTGCTTTTTGCCAGCCTATTCCACCGAGCTTATCAAGCTGAGGATGATGACCTTCGCCGCCGGAATATCTTTGGACAAGATCGAGCCGCTCAACCGGAACATAAAGACGAGCGCCTTCCAGATAAGTCAGCAGCATGAACTCACGTGTGTCTCCACGCGCGCGTTCGAGACCGGCGGCCTGGTTTCCGGTCGCGGCGCCGGCAGTTTGGATCTGCACCAATTCCTGAAACTGCCCGATGCCGTGATCGACGTGAACGACGCAGTCGCCAACCTTCAAGTCTCCAAGGTCTGAAAGAAAAGCAGCGGCGGTTCGCTTCTTGCGAGCCTTCTTCGGGACGGTCCGTTGAAGTGCGGCGCGTTCAACGTCGCCGAACACATCGCTTTCGGTAAGGACCGACAGATCGGCTGCTGGAAGCGCGAATCCGTTTGCGAGCTTTCCGACAGTGACGATTCGCTTGCTTGGTAAAGCGGGACCCTTGCGCTCTTTTGAGCTGAGAGACGGCAGCAGCTCGGCGGTAATCGAATACTCCGCAAGCATCTCGGTCACGCGTTCGGCCAGGCCGAGACTCGGCATTACGAAAAGCATCGTTCGCGTTTCCGATTCGAGATCGTGAGCTAACTCCTGAATGCGCCCGCGATACCGGCGAGGGGACTGCGAGATCGCTGAGATGTCCGGTGTGTTGTCGGGAAGATTCAGCAGGAACAAATCGCGCCCTCTGCGCGGTGCGTTCTCGCGCGCGAAGACTTCATTCGAGTCGAGAATCGAGTCGTCGATCGTGAGGGAGTCAATTCTGAAGCGGTCATCCGTCGCCGCTGCTTCGCGACCGAGCAATCGCAGCTCGATTCGAGTGGACGCGTCGAAGCGCTCGCGAAGCTCATTGGGCGTGAGGAACAATTTGTCAGGCGGCAATGCAAGCTCTCCGGCATCATCGGCAAGCGAAAAACGATCTGCGAGATACTGATATAGATCGGCCGCGCGCTTTTCGATCTCGACCGGTTCGTCGATTACCAGAACTGCATCCTTCAAATAGTCGAACGGCGACGAGTTCACCTGTCTTGTTAGAGGTAACAAATACTCCCAACCTGGAAACGGCTCTCCGCGCTCTGCGTGAGCGAGCCGGATGCGAAGATCGCGACGAAACCGGCCGTCGTTCCAATGTCGTTCGGCTTCTTCGGCCCAGGACATGAATTCTTCGCGGCGCACCGAAAGCTCGCGCATCGGAACGATGACCGACTCCGATGCGCGGCCGACGGATCTTTGACTATCGGGATCAAACTCGCGAATCGATTCGACCGAATCGCCGAAGAATTCGATTCGGTGCGGCGCATCGTGGGCGGGTGAGAACACGTCGAGTATGCCTCCGCGAAGGCTGAACTCGCCGACGGCGCCCACGGGCTCCTGACGTACATAGCCGGCCGCGATCAGCAGATCGACTATCAGCTCGACGGGCATTTCTTCGCCCGGCCGAAGCGTGATGCTCGATGCTTTGAGGATCTCGGGTGAGATCGTTCGCTCAGCGAGCGCGCCAACTGATGTCAGGAGTATTCGTCCTTCGCCTTTTGTGGCGCGATACAGCGCAAGAGCACGCTGTTCGAGAACTTCTGCGTGAGGCGATGTGCCGTCGTAGGGATCAGTTTCGGTTGCCGGTATTGTAAGTACACTTTGTTCGCTGGACCCCGTGCCGTTCAGCGCGCAGAAGAAGAATTCGACATCGGATTGGATCTCCTCGACTTCACGATTGGAGCGAGCTACGAAGACAATGCGGCGGCCGATTCTCTTTTCAATCGCCGCGAGTAGAAGTGCGCGAGCGCTTCCGGCAAGTCCCGACAGAATTACAACGCGGCGCCCGAATCTGATTTCTGATTCAAGCTGAGCGAGTTCGGCGCTTTGAAACAAGCGGCCGAAAATGTCGGACTGATGGGTCTGTGTTGTCTCAGTCGTCAAGCGCGCTCCAATTCAGCGGACAAAAAAATCTTAGCACGAACTTTGCGAGCTTTGCGGTCCTTTGCGTCTTTGCGCTGAGTATCTTCTGAATTCCCGAATTGCCGTTCACTGTGACACTTCACAAACTGTCATAAGCCCTTCGTCTCAAGACTCGCTGGAACCGTTAGTCTCATGGGCAGGCAACCGTGGACTAACTTACGCCGTCTGAGGAGGCGCCGTGATTAATGCGATGAATGAGGCGAACGTTTATAGAAGAAACGTGCGAGACGTTTGTTGCATGCATTCTCAAGACGACCGGCTTGAGTCTTTCTTCGTGCTTCACGCCGGCTGCGATCGGGGAAACTAATTCTAATTCAATGGGCCGATCGTTATTTGGAGGCAGCCATGTCACCATCAGCCGCGCTTGCCAATGATGTCTTTCGCTTCTTCGCCGTTCTTACGACAGGACTGCTCGTCATCGGCGGGGGCGCCATCGCGGTAATTCGGTTCCAGTTCAAGCAGAATGTTCAGCACGCCTGGGATTCGTATCGCGGTTGGCTGGTGATGGTGCCGGTGATCACAGTAGGTCTCTTTGCGGGGCGCGTGGGTGCGATTTGTTTTTTTGCGGCTGTCGGGATCGTCGCGTTCACGGAATACGCGCGAGCGACGGGTCTTCATCGAGATTTGGCGATGGCCTTCACCGCTCTCGCGGGAATCGTTGCGATCGCAGCAGCAGCCATCGTCCATGACCCCGCAACGGGCGAGCCTGGTTGGTACAGTCTCTTCATGACGCTGCCGGTGTTCGTGATCGTTGCACTCGTGCTTGTGTCGATCGTTCGTAACAAGCCCGAAGGTCAGCTAAGGGTCATCGCGCTTTCGGTGTTCGGTTTCATCTTGATCGGATGGATGCTGGGTCACGCGGCGTTCTTGGCGAATTCGCGTAACGCTTATGGCTATCTGCTCTATTTGCTATTTGCCGTCGAACTCAATGACGTAGCGGCTTACATCTGCGGCAAGCTCTTTGGCAGGAAGCCGCTATGCACGAACGTGAGTCCCTGGAAGACTCGCGAAGGCGCGCTCGGCGCTGTAGTGATCTCAGCTCTGTTTCCATTAGCAGTGCGTTTCGCGTTGCCGGAGTTCACCGCGATCGAATGTGTGATCGCCGGCTTGATAGTCGGCATCGGCGGGCATCTTGGAGACTTATCGATCAGCGTTATCAAACGGGACATCGGAGTGAAGGACATGGGCACGCTGATACGAGGGCACGGCGGCGTGCTCGACCGTATCGACAGCCTTCTTTTCACCGCGCCGTTGTTCTTTCACTTCACGCGGTTCGTTCACGGATTGTGAGTGCGGTCATGTAGGGGTGGCCCTCCGTGGCCACCCCAGATTAGAGCAACAAGCTGGGGTGGCCACGGAGGGCCACCCCTACATTCGCGCCAAAATGTCGAAAGGCAACAAAGATGGACGACACAAACTGGGAATACGACACCGCCAAAGACAGTGGACTCTCGTTCATGGCTCGGCTGAAGGCTTGCCCGCGTGAGCCGGACCCGCTCGTGTACACGGCTCGAATGACATCGGCTGTGGCGATTCGCGCCGCCTTGCGAGCTTACTTTCGTTTTGATATCGAAGGGCGCGAGCGACTCCCGCGCCGGTGTTCCTTTGTAATGGTTGCCAATCACGCAAGCCATCTCGATGCGGTCGCGCTGTTATCTGCGTTGCCGTTGGGTTCTCTCAACCGCACATACCCGGTTGCGGCGCGCGATTACTTTTGCGCGAACGATCCGCGGCTTGCGCTGACGGCAATCATTGCGAACGTGATGTTGTTCGATCGCTACCAAAGATCAGTAGAGAGTTTGGAACTCTGCCGTAGTCTGCTCGATGAGCCGGGCAATGTGCTGATCATGTTTCCGGAAGGCACGCGATCAACTAATGGGCGCATTGGACTCTTCAAGCGAGGCATTGGATTGCTGCTTGCGGGTACGGACACACCGGTTGTGCCTTGCTACCTGGACGGCACATTCAAGGCGTGGCCGAAAGGCGCGCTGCTTCCGCGTCCGAGGCGCGTGCGACTCGCGATCGGTGAGCCACGAACTTACGAGCATGTCTCACAAGATGACGCCGGCGTTGTGCACATCTGCGTGGAGCTTCACCGTGAAGTCCTCGCGCTTGCGCCGAGACTCCAACCGCACATCGCGCGGCCTGTATCGGAGGAAGCGTATTTATGATGAACGTACTGACGCATTCTGAACCTGCAACCCGTGTCGCGGCTACCGAACACACACTGACGCTCGAAGACGGCTCTGAGTTGTTCTATCGCGCCTGGATTCCACGCGAGCCTACTCGCAAGTCGCTCGTGCTGTTTCACCGGGGACATGAACATTCAGGCCGGCTTGAAGATGTTGTTCGCGAGCTTCACTTGAACGACGTCGCCATCTTCGCCTGGGACGCACGCGGTCACGGACGGTCGGACGGACCGCGCGGCTGGGCGCCAGGCTTCAGTTGCACCGCGAGAGACGCCGATGAATTCATGCGTCACATTGCTTACACGCACGGTTACCGGCCGGAAGACGCGGTCGTCCTCGGCCACAGCGTCGGCGCGGTGACCGTAGCTGAATGGGTGCATGATTATGCTCCTCGCATCAGGGCAATGATTCTGGTGACTCCCGCCTTGCGCATTAGGCTCTACGTGCCATTCGCTACGCAGGCGTTGCGATTGATGAATGCACTCTTTCGAAAGCGACGGATGTTCGTTTCGAGTTATGTGAAGGGACACTTACTCACGCACGATGAGGAGCAGGCGCGGCGCTACGACGAGGATTCGCTAATCTCGAAGAGAATTGCGATGAACGTTCTGCTCGAGCTTGGCGATACCGCTAAACGATTGCTCGCCGATGCGGGTGCGATCCGCATGCCGGCGCTTGTGCTGGCTGGTGCTTCCGATTGGGTCGTCGACCTCGGGGTCGAGCGTGAATTCTTTGAGCGTCTGGGCTCACCGGTAAAGCGAATGCGCGTCTTTGAAGGTATGTATCACGACATACTTCACGAGAAGGGTCGCCGCGTGGTGCTTAACGACATCAAGGTTTTTGTGCGTGGAGCATTCGCGCGCGAGGAAATACCGCTCGATGCCGGCGACGAAGAATCGACCCGAGACGAATACGACCGGCTTCGACGACCGCTGCCGTTCATTTCGCCTAAGCGTTTATGGTTCGCATCACAACGAGCATTCATGAAGACAACCGGACGTCTCAGCGACGGAATACGCCTCGGATGGCGCTCGGGGTTTGATTCCGGAAGCATGCTCGACTACGTCTATGAAAATCGCGCACGGGGAAAGCTGTTCGTTGGAAAGCTGATGGACCGCGTGTATCTGAATAGCGCGGGCTGGGCTGGAATTCGACAGCGAAAGCTAAACGTCGAAAGACTTCTGCATGAAGCTGTCGAGCGAGTTAGTGAAACCGGAACGCCGGCTCACATTCTGGACGTCGCAACTGGCCAGGGCCGTTATGTGATCGACGCGCTCACGGCTTCGGTCACGATTGGGCACAGGCTTCAGCGTGTGGAACAGAAGCAAGGGCTGAAGTCTGTGCCACCAGAAGCGACCGCGCTGCTGCGAGACTACGACTCAGCCAATGTCGAAGCAGCTCGAGCACTCGCGGCCGAGCGTAGCTTAGATGGCGTGACGTGTGAGCAAGCAGATGCTTTCGACGAAGCGTCTTATGCATCGCTCGACCCGCGTCCGAACATCGCCATTGTGTCCGGCCTCTTCGAATTGTTCAGTGACAACGCGCTTGTGCGTCGATGTCTCGATGGAATCGTTAACGCGATTGACGAGGAAGGCTATCTGATTTACACCGGCCAGCCGTGGCATCCGCAGATTGAGATGATCGCTCGCGTGCTGACTAATCGGAATGGTGAGCCCTGGATCATGCGGCGTCGAACGCAGGTCGAGCTGGATGCGCTTGTTCACGAAGCCGGCTTTGAAAAGATCCGGACGCGAGTCGATAAGCGCGGGATCTTCACGGTGTCGCTTGCAAAGAAATTGAAGAGGCGATGAGATGGTTGTCCGTAACACCGCCTTCTTCAGGCGGAACGTAGTACTTCTACCATGGGTGTCGCGAGATGCGGACTACAAACCTCCGTCTGAAGGCGCTGCTGCAAAGGCGATACCCGCGTCGCTGCCGGAAGCGTTTTTTCTATCGGCAAGTCTATCGCTGCTCTTCGTGGTCGTTTACGGAGTGTGCAACGCGCTCGCGGCTGCGCGTGCCGACGTTGGCACCGCGTTCTTCGCCTGCGAGCTTCGAATCCCATTCGTGCCGGCGCTAATCCTTCCGTACATGAGCATCGACTTGTTCTTCGTCGCCTCGTTCGTGCTGTGCTCGGATCGAATCGAGTTGCGGACGCATGCTCGCCGAATCGCAGCGGCGATCTTAATAGCGGGTTGTGGGTTCTTATTATTCCCGCTGACGACCGGCTACTCAAAGCCCGAGGTAAGCGGATGGTCTGGCCGGCTCTTCGAGTTCCTCTGGTCCTTCGACAAACCGCACAACCTCGTTCCGTCTCTTCACGTAGCGCTCGCGTCGCTTCTTTGGCCGGTCTATGCGCGGCATACGCGAAGGCTCGCGCGATGGTTAGTTAATTGTTGGTTCGCGCTGATGATCGTTTCGCCGTTGTTCACGTGGCAGCATCACGCGCTCGATGTCGCGACCGGCGCGATGCTCGGACAGATCTGCGTGTTTGCTTTTCCCGAAACGCGTGAACGCGCACTCGTACGATCAGCCGCGCCAAACTTCCGAGTCGCAAGATACTACGCCGCGGGTGCAATAGCATTCGCGATAGTTGCAGTCGTTTTCGGTTCGTGGTTTCTGCTGCTGCTTTGGCCGGCGACGTCATTGGCGCTGACCGCTTCTGCTTATGTGCACGGAGATTCGACCATATTTCAAAAGAAGAATGGCCGGCTTTCGATCAGCACGCGACTCGTGCTGGGACCTTACCTGGTTGGCGCAATCGTCTCGAGATTGATCTACCGGCGCGGGCGCGAGCCTTGGATCGAGGCTGCGCCTGGAGTCTATCGTGGCAGGTTGCTTACGAGACGTGAAGCGCTTGCCATAAAAGCAACAGGTATCACAGGTGTGCTCGACATGACTGCCGAGCATTCTGAGACTCAAGCATTTGTCCAGGTCGAATACTTGAACATCCCGGTGCTCGATCTGACAAAGCCTTCAGGTAAGCAGTTCGATGAAGCAGTAGCCTTCATCACTAAGCATGCTGGTCTGGGCGGGGTGTATGTTCATTGCGCGCTCGGCGTCTCGCGCAGCAGCGCTGTGGTTGAGGCGTATCTTGAGACGCTTCGGATCGAACATGCGATACCAACAGGCTGAACCAAATACCTTCAAGTTAGGCTCGAAATCTAAAGACTTAATGCTGTGGGTTGTCGGCAGGTGCCTGCTCGAGGCTGGGCATTTGAAAGCGAGCGAACGCCGTTAGGAGTTCAATGTTTGTAGAGAGATCGTCTGTTCGTTCGACCTGAGCTACAGCCCTTTAGTCATCGAAAGATAAGTTTATTGCCATTCGAAACAGGCGTTTGTTACTATTTCCTAGCTGCGAAACCCACAGCTAAATCTCCCGATCCGTGCCGGAGGACAATCAAAATGAAATCCATGCCGCGCAGGCTGATGTTGATTGCGCTAGCGCTCTCATTCATCGCCGTCGTTGCTTTTGCGCGTGAGCTCGGCGCGCGTGAAGCTCGCGAGAAAATTGCGCAGGCGCTTGGACTCGACAAACCAAACTACGTGCACATCAAGAACATCAGCGCGATGGGAGGCGATGCTATCGTTGAAGCTCAATTCGACGCGGCGTTCAGGCTCGCGCTCGACAAAGAAGGCAAATGGCAAGCGGTCGAAGTCCGGACCGGCGACCGAAAGTGGGAATCGATCGAGCTCATTCAGACGGCTGTTGGAAAAGAGAAAGCGCTGCGAACGAGCGCCGATCTTCGCACGATCGCGACCGCGCTCGAAGCCTTTCGACGCGATAACGGTGCTTACGTGCAGGCCGACACCTGTTCGGCGTTGATGGACAATCTTGCGCCTCGTTACGTGGGTTCGATCATTCGTCTCGACGCGTGGTCGCGAGAGTTTGATTACAAAGGCACGACGGGCAGCTACCATCTCGCGAGTCTCGGACCCGATGGCAAGCTCGGCACCGGCGACGACATTGTTTTCGAAAACGGGCGCCAGGTTAAGGGAGCCTCCGAGTGACACGCAACGCCGAAGCGGTCCAGACAACGGCGTCTTTGCATGCTCGAGTCGCTGCCGCTCACCGGACCGCGCTCATTCTGGTCTCCGCGTTGGCGATGAGCATTATAATCATGGCTGGAGTTGGGTACCTGGTGCTGAATGTTCGCCGGAATTCGCGAGTCGAGCCGCCGTACGCTTTCTACGCGGCCGCGGCTGTGCTGGCGATCGGCTCAATTGTGATCCGCCGAGCGCAGTTGCACAGAGTAAAGCTTGAAGTAGTCGCGGCAACCCGAGGCGTCGGTGGCTTGATCAAACACTTGGTGACCTCAACGATACTAACGGCCGCGATCGCGGAGACGATCGGGATGATCGCGCTGATAGTTGCATTTTTCGGCGGCGATCAGAATGATGTTGTCAGGCTCGCCGTAGTGGCGCTTGCAATTTCGGCTTACAACTATCCCCGGCGATCGGCTTGGCAGCGGGCCGCGGATTACTTTTTCGCGACGCTGCCGGGAAGTGGCGAGAGTCAATTGGGGCTTTGAGATCAAATCGATCGCAGTTTACTCTCTCAGTAGGCAGAGATCGAAGTTTGTGCATGAAAGGTAGCAATTTTGAGAAACAAGTTAATCAACGTTAGCGCAGTTCTTGTGGCAACATTGGCAGTGCTTTGGATGTCGACAACCCTGGAGACGGCTCTGGGAGCCACTTTCAAGGCTCAGGACACCAAACCTCAACAATCCGGCGACAAGCGTGCCGAGGCCCTGAAGAAGTACCTCGAAGCACAGCGACTGGATCAGGCGGGCAACTATCCCGGCGCGGTTGCCGCCTACAAAGAAGCGCTCGCGCTCGACCCGCAATCGGTCGAGCTGCGAACGGCTCTCGGTTCTCTCTATTTGAAGAATCGGAATGTCATCGATGCGGAAGCGCAAGCCCAGGAAGCGGTGAAGCTCGCGCCCGACAGCGTCGAAGTCCGAAAGCTGCTCGCGCGGATCTATCTGGCTCAGACCTTCGTTGGCACTAACACGGTTAAAGAAAAAGCTCGAGCGGCGGTCGCTCAGCTGGAGGCCATCGTCCGCATCGACCCAAACGCAAAGATCGAAGTCGCAGATCAAGAGCAACCCGTGCTGACGATAATCGGTGAGCTGTATTGGACGCTTGATGAGCAGGACAAAGCGCTCGACGCCTTGAAGCGAGTGTCAGAAGGCAGCGCGAGCGCCGACCGGGCGCACTATCAACTTGCCGCGCTTTATTATCAAAAGAACAAGTTCCGCGAAGCTGCTGCATCCGCGCGCAAGGCTTACGATCTCGATCCGAAATCGTCGCAATACGCCGGGCTGCTGGCCAAGTCGCTTCTTCGAATCGGCCGATCGCAGGAAGCGCTGGACATCTACAAAAAAGCGATCGGCGTGAAGGCACAGCCGAAAGAAGACAAAAGCAAAA
>Ga0075426_10004044_pt1 | contig 10442 bp, 12 predicted proteins | sample SoiMethybrSBSTD5_FD_75304 | JGI IMG/M metagenome (GOLD analysis project Ga0075426, IMG submission 75304) | Bulk soil microbial communities from a Populus tree surrounding site in Tennessee, USA - Soil MetaG P. TD hybrid SBSTD5 | ecosystem: Environmental > Terrestrial > Soil > Tree plantation...
AATGCGCTTGAGCAAGCGATATGCCACGGCGCCGGATACGGGATCTCCGCGCTATAAGCGGCTGAATTTTATGGGAATTCGAATCAACGAAGCCGAGACGGCTGTCGAGCGAGCAAGGAGAGAGCTATCTTTTTAGATAGCGCGACTGCACAAAGTTATAGCCGGATGCCGAGCGTTTTGATGAGGCGCGAGAGGTAGTTTTTTTCCAGGCCGAGGGCTTTCGCCGCGGCGGTGCGATTGCCTTTGGTCTGGTTGAGCGCCCGCAAGATGAGCTGCCTCCGGTAGGCTGTGACGTCGTCGCGATACGAAATCGCGGCCGAGCGGGCAGGCGCTTCGGCGGCGACGATCCGCGGCGGCAGATCGGCCGCGCCGAGCTTCGGCCCCGGTCCCAGAACGACCGCGCGCTCGATGACATTCGCGAGTTCGCGGACATTGCCGGGCCAATTGTAAGTAGCTAGCTTCTCTTCGGCCTCGCGCGCGATCTCGGTGAAATTTTTCTTCGCATCGGCGGCGCAGCGCTTCATGAAAAAGAGCGCCAGATCCGCAATATCCTCTTTGCGCTCGCGCAGCGGCGGCAGCACGATAGGAATGACGTTGAGTCGATAATAGAGATCCTCGCGGAAGCGCCCGTCGCGCACCGCGGCTTCCAGGTCGCGGTTGGTCGCGGCGACGATGCGCACGTCGACGCGGATCGACTTGGTGCCGCCGACGCGCTCGAATTCCCGCTCCTGCAGAAAACGCAGGAATTTCGTCTGAAGCTCCGGCGAGATGTCGCCGATCTCGTCGAGAAAGACCGTGCCGCCGTGCGCCAGCTCCATCTTGCCTTTTTTGAGCTCGTGGGCGCCCGTGAACGCGCCTTTTTCGTGGCCGAACAGCTCGCTTTCGAGCAGCTCCTTCGCGAGGCCGACGCAGTTGATCGCGACGAACGGCGCATCCTTCTCCGCGCTCCAGTTGTGCACCGCGCGCGCGAAGATTTCTTTGCCGGTGCCGCTTTCGCCCAGAAGGAGCACCGTCGTGCGGCTGGCCGCGGCCTTTTTCGCCGTGTCGATCGCCTGAAGCATCTTGCCGCTTTTCGCGGAGACGAGACGGTAGCGGTCGCTCACCTGTTCCGAGAGAACGGTGACCTCCCGCTTGAGCCGCTCGCGCTCGAGCGCTTTCTTGACCGTGAGCGCGATGTGCTCCGGCTCGAAGGGTTTGGGAATGAAATCGTAGGCGCCGTCGCGCATCGCGCGGACCGCGCGCTCGATCGTGGCGTAGGCGGTGATCATCACCACCGTCGCGTCGAGCTCGCGCCGGTGGATCTCTTCCAGCACTTTGAGGCCGTCCATGCCGGGCATCTCGATGTCGAGAAAAACCAGCCGCGGGCTTTGCTTCTCGATGATTTCCAGACCCTCGGCGCCGTTGCCGGCTTCGAGGACGCGATAATGCATCGATTCTAGCCGGTCCTTCAGGATCTCCCGGATGTCGGGGTCGTCGTCGACGACGAGGATGGTTTCATCGAAGGACTGCATCGACCCTAGACGGCGATTTTGAAGACCTTCTCGATCTTCGCCTTTAGATCGGCCCATTCGAAGGGCTTGAGGACGTACTCGTTGGCGCCTTTGCCGAGCGTCGCCATCGCCGCCTCGCGCGTCGACGAGGACGTGATGATGATGACGGGAATATGCGGATCGCGTTTGCGGATTTCCTCCAGCGCTTCGATCCCGCCCATCTCCGGCATCTTCACGTCCATGAAGACGCCGTCGAATCTCTCCGCGCGGAGCTTGGCGAGCGCCTCGACGCCGGTCCCGGCGGTCACTACGTCGAAGCCGTAAGCTTCGAGGCGGTCTTTGATGACCTCGAGTATGTCTTCCTCGTCGTCGACGAGGAGAATTTTAAGACCCATTCCCACTGCCTATAATGCCGGCCGACGAAGGAGGCGCGATCGGGAGGGTAAACGAAAACGTGCTGCCGCGTCCGGGACAGCTTTCCATCCAGATCTTTCCCCCGTGCATCTCCACAAGCGATTTCGAGATCGACAGCCCCAAGCCTGTGCCGCGCGCTTTCTGCCGCCCCGCGGCGGCCACTTGGTAAAACTTGTCGAAGATCTTTTGCGCTTCCTCCGCGGCTATGCCGGGGCCCGTGTCGGCTATGGAAACCTTGGCCCAGCCGTCGCCGTCCCGCTCGACCGCCACGGTGACCCTGCCTTCGGCGGGCGTGAACTTGAGCGCGTTGCCGATCAGATTCATGAAGACCTGAACGACCTTATCGCGGTCGGCCCATGCCGTCACCGCCGCATCCGCGGGCGCGACATCCAGGTGTATGGCTTTGTCCGCGGCGACCGGCCGGAGCGTCTCCGCCACGTCGCGCGCAAGCGGTCCAAGCGCGACGCGCGAGAGCTTTAGCTCGATCTTCCCGGCCTCGATTGCCGAGAGATCGAGTAAATCGTTGATGAGGCGCGACAGGCGATCGGTGTTCGACTTGATGCGGGTGAGATAGCGGACCTGCTTCTCGTTCAAGGCGCCGGTCAGGCCGTCGAGCATGTTGTCGACCGATCCTTTGATGGCGGTAAGAGGCGTTCGCAGCTCGTGCGATACGCTGGAGACGAATTCGGACTTCATCGCGTCGAGCTGCTTCAGTCTTTCTTCATAGCGCTTTTTGTCGGTGATGTCCTTCGCTAGATGAAGAAATCCGGTCACGTGCCCGGAGCCGTCGTGGATCGGCGAGACCGCCACGGCCACCTCGATCCGCGCGCCGTCCTTGCGCCGCCGCTGCAATTCGAGATTCCGCATGACGCCGGACTCCTCGATGCGCCTGCGGATGTCGTCCAGCTCTCCGGCGGCGCCCGGCGGCAGCAAAAAAGCGAGGCTCCGGCCGACCGCCTCATCCTTGCTGTAGCCGAAGACGGCCTCGGCGCCGGCGTTCCAGGTGAGAATGCGGTGCTCGAAGTCGGTCGAGACGATCGCGTCGCCGGCGCTCTCGACCAGATTTTCGATATAGTCTTTTCCTTCCTTGACCTCGTCGTAGAGATTCAAGTTGTCGAGCGCCGCGCCGAGCTGCGCGCCGAATGCCGTCAAGAGGTCGATCTGGTCTTCGGAAAACCGGTGCAGCCGCGGGCTGCCCACCATCATCATGCCGAGGAATCGGCTCCTGCCCATCGAGCGATTCTTTGAGGTGATCGGAACCCAGGCGGCCGAGACCAGGCCTTCCTTCGCCATAAAACCGTGCCGAAACGTCGGATCTTTCCGCACATCGGGGGAGATGTAGGGCGCGAGAGTGTCGTGGACGATCTTTCCGATGCTCTGGTGCGAGGAGTCCAGCGGCACGACGTTGGCGAGAAATTCCGGCGAGGTCAGGCCGCGCGCGGCGCGCACGACGAGGTCGTGTCCGTTCGGATCCAGGATGCGGATGTAGCCGGCTTGGAAGCCGAGGATCTCGAGCGACTTCTCGAGGGTGTCGTTGAGCACCTGGTCGGTGTCGAGCGATTGGGTGGCGGTTTTGGCTACGGCGAGAAGGGCGCTGAGCGCGCGGGCCGAGCGGAGCGAGTCCCGGTTTTTAGGCCGGGCCGGGGGAGAAATTTTCTTAAACCCCTTGTCGGCTTTCATTCATAGCGATCGCCGGCGCGCTTTGAGAAAGGGACCGCCGACATCGAAGTGTTCTTCCGCGAAGCGCACCAGATCGGATTTTGGAAAGCCCGGCCACGAGGCCCATTCCTTCATCTTGGCGTCGACGGCCCCGGACTTCTTCGGCCTGGATTCGAAGGCCAGCGATAAAAGGCCCACGCAGCGGCGCTGGTCGCCGTCGCCCCCGATCAGAGCGATGAACTTCTGGTACATTAAGCCCGCTTTCTGCACCATCATCCTGGACTCGACGCGTTTCTCTTTGAAGATCTCGGCGGACTTCCAGTTGCGCTCGACAATTTTTCTGCCGGCGCCGGAGAGCGCCTCCTCATAGACGCGCGACGGGACGGTATCGCCGAGGCGGGACCGTCCCCAGTCGTCGCTCAGGCTGCTTTTTCTTCCGAGCCGGTCGGAGACCTGCTTGAGGGCGATCCAATCGATGAAGACGGGGCGCTTCTCTTCCGTGTTGGATTCGTTGAGGCGGAGGTTGAGTTGTTTCGCGCCGAGCCTGCTAAAGTCCGCGAGAACTTTTTCCGTAAGCTCGCGGACGCTTTGCCACCTTTCGCCCAGGTCGTCGGCTCTCATCCTTGGCCCGATCGTCTGTCTTTCCATCGGTCCGTCCCCCTTTGCTCGTTCGGTGAGGTGCCGGAACGCGCAACAATCCCCGCGCAACATGCTACAGCAGGGCGGAACCGGGCGCAACAGGGGCCTATGGCGCCTATCAGACCCCTATTTCTTGGACAACTCCGCCAGCGCACGGTTGATAAAGACCGTATCTATGTACTCGCGCGGCTCCTTCGTCTGCGCGATTTTCGCAGACCCGGACACGAGCCCGGCCATGTTCCGCACGCCTGCTTCGGTCAGGACCGGCGTCAGCGACTTGCGCACGAGCCGATACGTTTCGCGCGCGTCATCCGGGGGCATTCTCATAGAAGTCTGCATGACTTCGATCGCCGTCGCGGGCTCGTCGCGGGCGGCGAGCGTCCCGCGCACGATCGCGCGGACCATCTTCTCGACGGTCCGCGGATTCTCCTTGATATAAGTCGCTGACGCGATGAGGCCGGTCGCGGATATCTCGGGCAGAACGTCGCCGAAAAAGACCAGGCGCTTGAACCCCGCGTGAATCGCCTTCAAATCGCCCGGCGCCGACATCGGCGCCGCCGCGACCAGCCCTTTCTCCAGGGCCGCGATGCGCGCGGCCGCGCCCGGGATATTGACGTATTCGAATCCCTTGTCGGGATCGAGGCCGTTGACCCTGAGCAGTTCGCGTACCAGCGCCTGCGTCGTCGTGCCGACGCTCAGGCCGATACGTTTGCCGCGCAGCTCTTCGAGGCGCTGGATTTCCGGGCGGACCATGAGAGAAAACGGCAGCATGTCGAGCATCTGCGCCACGATCTTGAAATCGGCGCCGCCCCAGATCGCCGGCAGCGTCGCGCCGATCTGCATGACGAAATGAACGCCGCCGCTGGCGAGCGCCTGCACCCCGGATCTGCCGCCGAGCATGACGATCAGCTCGACGTCGAGCCCTTCGTCCCTGAACATGCCTTTGGCTTTCGCCACGTAGGCCGGCAGGTACTGCACGTCGACGGACGGATGCGCGGCGCGGACGTTAACCGGCTGCGCGGCGGCGGGCGGGCACGAGAACAGCCCTGCCGCGAGCATCCACGCCGCCCAAAAGAAAGATGCGAATAATTGTCTCAGCATCGGAGTCGAATGAATCCGATTTTACCGCATGCGGGAGGTGCCGATGCGATTGTCGACCACTTGTTCGAACGCGGCATTGGGCTCGATGAGACCCCAGCTCAACATCCAGCGGCACGCCTGCTCGAATTCTTCGAGCGGATACGGCGCCGGATCGACATAGCGCAGGCGCGGGAGGTGGAAATCCTCCGGCGCGAGCGCGCCGACATCGGGTGGAATGTCGGCGATGAGATAATGCAGATATTTTTTCTTGTCGGCGTTGATGAGCCGGACGGCTTTCTTGATCGCGCGCTCGACGGCTTGATAAACGCCCGCGTCGATTTCGGGCGCGGCCACTTCGGAGCCGAGGCAGTACGCTTCGGAGATAAGCTTGCATTGCTGTTTTTCGGCGAACGAGATCCATGGCTCGGCGACCGTGATCGCTTCCACCTGTCCTTCGAGGAGCGCCTTGACGCGGTGGCTCGTCACGGGAATATGCGCGACTTGGATGCTGTCGCGCGGCAGAAAACCTTCCAGCATCTGCAATGTGAGATAGTGCGAGCCGGCGTGGAAATGAACCGCGACCTCGACGCCGCTTAGGTCGCGCGGGTGAACGTAAGGCGAATCGGGGCGGACCAAGATCGCCTGGCACACGACGGCGGCGCGCTTGCTGACGATCAGGCCGCCGCAACGGCTGTCGTACGCGCGGCGAATCTGGCCCCATTCGCAACCGCGTTGGAACTGGGCCTCGCCGGTCTCGAACAAAACGTGGACGCCGATCGAGTCGACTTGCTTGGGGTCGTTGATGCGGTGCTCGCGCCGCTCGAGCTTGGCTTCGCGCTTCGGCGAGCGCACGAATTCCACCTCGATGTCCTCGGCGGCGAAGAAGCCTTCGTCGCGCGCGACCAGCCACGGAAGCGAAAAGACGGCGCCTCCGGCTATATCGTTGGTGATTTTTCTCGGCAGAGGGGACCTCGTCCGTCGGTCGAGTGAGTGAGAGCCCGGGCGCGTTGAAAATAGCTTAGGAGAAAGCATGAGTCAATCGAATGGGAAGCGAGCGCAATTATTTGACTTACCGCCCGTTTTCTAATACTTACCTTAGAAAAGGCGGTTTTATATGCCCGAGCCGAGCGGTTTACATAACTTTTTGGAGATCGTCACCAAGCCCGACAATATTCCCATCGTCGGCATGCTGCTTCTCGTGCTGTTCTTCACCTGGATCGGCCTCAAGCAGGCTTTTCGCAACGACAAGCTGATCGAGCAGGGAAGACAGGACGAAATTCCCGAAGAGATGTGGAAATAGGCATGCGGCTTTCCTGGGCGGCGGCGCTCTGGGGGATCCTATGCCTCGGTGTGCCCGCGGCTTTTTCTGCAGGCGCCGCACTCGACCGCGATCCCGACTGGCAGGTCAGCAGAAAAGCCTTATCCGAAGGTAAGAACGCCGAGGCGCAGGAGTTGCTCGCGCGCCTGGCGCAGAGGTATCCCGCCGAGCCCGACGTCCATCTATTTCTCGCCCTCGCCGCGCTCCGCGCGCGCGACCCGCAGGGAGCGTCGGCCGAGATCGAAAAAACCCTGGCGCTCGATCCGAATCACGTCGAGGCGCGGACCCTGCGCGGCTGGATCGAGATGGAGGTCAAGCGCGACTACCCGGCGGCCGTAGCGGATTATTCCCGCGTCGTGGAGCTTAGGCCCGAGCTCGCCGAGGCGCACAACAACCTCGGCGTCGCGCGGAAAAAAAGCGGCGATCTCGAAAAGGCCGCGGCGAGCTTCCGGCGGGCGATCGAGCTGCGGCCGGATTACAGCGAGGCGCGCAGCAACCTCGGCTGGATTTACGCCGAGCAGAGGAAGTGGCGCGAGGCGCGCGCGGAGTTCGAGCAGGCGCTGAAAACGAATCCGTCCGACGAGGGGGCGCTTTACGGCCTCTCGCAGGCGCAGCGCGAGATGCGCGACTATTCCGCCGCCGAAGGAACGCTCAAGCGCCTCATCAGCCGCGCGCCCAACTTCGTTTACTGGCTGGAGTGGGGGCAGATAAAGCTGGTACACTACTGGTGGGTGTTGCTGCTGGCGGCGGGGCTTGTCTATTTTAATTCCCGGTATCAGCGATCAAGGAGAAGCGTGTATGGCGGAGCCGACGACAAAAAAGCGTAAGGGCACGGCGCTCCTCGCCGTGATGGACGAGAACTGCTCGAGCTGCGCGGGCTCGCCGCTCTGCGAAGTGCATTGCCCGGTCGACGGCTGCATCAATCTATTATACGAAGAGCTGCCGCAGGGCGGCCTGAAGCCCTACCGCGTCTGGGTCGACAACGACAAGTGCATCGGCTGCCAGATGTGCTACAGCGACGATCTGACGAAAATTCATCAGCACAAAGAGACCGGGGAGATCTTCTACGAGTACGGCAGCCGCTTTTTCGACAGCTCGAAGAAGCCGATCGACGCCGACAAAGTGCCGAAGAAGTTCCAGCTGCAATTGATCGGCACCGAGTCGGAGGACCGCCTGGACAAGAAAATCTGCCCGTGGGACGCGATCCGCATGTACGAGTTCGACGAGGGGCTGGAATTATCCGAGTTCTTTTACGACAAAGAGCGGATCAAGACCGTGAACGGCGTCTACGTCGTGGACCCGGAAGAGAAAGAGCGCCTCGAAGAGAAGCAGAAAGAGCTGTACTGAGCGCCGTCTTCCAGCCGCTGCTTGTCCTCAACGATCTCTCCTGTTTAGCTTAAAATAAATGGCGAAGGAACGTGTGCTGATCCTCTGCACGGGGAATGCCGCGCGCTCGCAAATGGCCGAAGGCCTTTTGCGGCACGATGCCGGCGACCGCTTCGAGGTGGAAAGCGCCGGGATCATGCCGAGCCGGGTCCGGCCCGAAGCGATCACGGTCATGAAAGAGATCGGCATCGATATCGCTTCCCACCGCTCGAAACACGTGGATGAGTTCGCGGGCCGGGATTTCGATTACGTGCTCACCGTCTGCGACAACGCGAAGGAAAGCTGCCCGATCTATCCCGGGCACGGCAACCGGCTGCATCGAAATTTCGAGGATCCTTCGAACGCCGAAGGCACGGAAGAGGAGCGGCTGACAGCGTTCCGGCGCGTGCGCGACGAGCTGCGCGGCTATCTTCGCCGCTTCCCGCAATCGAACGACGGCTGACCGCAGGCGCTTCAGATCACTTTATTCAGCGGATACTCGATAATCCCCACCGCGCCGTTTTTAATCAGCTTCGGAATCAGCTCCCGCACAACGTCCTCGGCGATCACGCTCTCGATCGAGAACCACTTGACCCCGTGCAGCGCGGCGGTCGCGTAAAGCGGCGACACCGTCGGCGCGGTGATGCTGGGGATCAGCTTCACGATCTTGTCGAGGTCGGCCTCGGCGACGTTCATCTTGATGCCGACCTTGTTCTCCGCCGAGAGCGCGCCCTGAAGCAGCATCTTCATCTGCTCGATCTTCTCGCGCTTCCATGGATCGCGCCACGCCGCTTTGTTGGCGATGAGCTGCGGGATCGATTCCAGAAGCTCGGCGATGACCTTGAGGCCGTGCGCGCGGATCGTCGTGCCGGTCTCGGTCACCTCGACGATTGCGTCGACCAGCCCTTCGGCGGCTTTCGCTTCCGTCACGCCCCAGGAGAATTCGACCTCGACCGGAATCTTTCGCTCGGCGAAATAGCGCCGGGTGAAATTGACCATCTCCGTCGCGACGCGCTTGCCCTTCAGATCTTCGATCTTCTTGATCGGGGAATCCTGCGGGACGGCGAGCACCCAGTAAGTAGGCTTGAAGCTCGTCTTCGAGTAGACCATCTCCGCGACGACCTCGACGTCGGAGTCGTTTTCGATCGTCCAGTCTTTACCCGTGATGCCGGCGTCCAGCGTGCCGCTCTCGACGTAGCGCGACATCTCCTGCGGCCGGACGAGGCTGCAGCGGAGCGTCTTGTCGTCGACCGACGGGAAATAGCTCCGGCTCGTCGTCGAGATTTTCCATCCCGACTTCTTAAAAAGCTCGATCGTCATCGATTCGAGGCTTCCCTTCGGCAGCCCGAGCTTGAGTTCTTTTTGCGCCGCTTCCTTCATCTTAATGCTTCGCGTTCTTGTAGACTTTTCCCGGGTCGAAGATTCTTTTCGCGCTGATCTTCCAGCCACCGCCCGCTCTTTTGCGGAAGAAACAGCTCCGGTATCCCATGTGGCACGCGCCGCCGCGCTGCGTCACGCGCAGCAAAAGCGTGTCGTTGTCACAGTCGACGAGAACGTCCTTCACTTCCTGATAATGGCCGGACTCTTCGCCTTTGAACCACAATCCGCCGCGCGAGCGGCTGTAGAAATGCGCCTTGCCGGTCCTTCTCGTCTTGTTCCAGGCGGCTTCGTTCATGTAGGCCATCATCAAGACCTCGCCGCTGCGATAGTCCTGGACGATGACGGGCACAAGCCCGTTTCCCTTGGCGAAATCGATCTTTTGCATAAGAATGTGAAGGAAATTTCCCCCTAGTAAACCACACCTCTGGCGGCCTTTCAAATTGTCGCCTTACGGCTGCGTCTCTTTCAGCACCGGGATCGCGGCGATCTTTTCCTCGGGCAGCAGCTTCCAATAGATGCCGCGCGGCTTTTGGTACCGTCGCTTCAAAACCAGCGCTTTTTCGCGCGTGACGATCGCATCGAGCGGGATGTCGTGCTCGGTCATGGGAATCTTTTCCGCCACGATCTGCAGGGGATGGACGGTCGTGACGATCGGGGTGTCCGCGCCGACTTTCTTTCGCTCGCGCAGCAGGGCGTACTCGAGGTCCGAATAGCCGCCTCCCTTGCCGACGCGCGCGCCGTCCTCGGCGACGGCGACCGAGCCGCAGACGATGAGGTCGATTTTCTTCATCTCCTCCAGCGAAACGGGACGGCCGTGCTGGAACGCGCCCTTGATCGACGAGGCGGCGTAAGGCGAAACTTTGAGCCGCTCGGGGTCGAGCTCGATGAAGGGCTTGGCCTCGGCGAGTCGCGGCGCCGGCATGTAAAGGATTTTTCCCTCCGCGAGCGCCCGCTGCCGCACGGCCCGCTGCGGAGAGTCGGGGTTGATCTTGACGACCCGCGCTTTTTGCCAGGCGGGCAGCTCGGCCAGAATTTTGGCGCATGCCTCCGCGCCGATGAAATTGGGAATTCTGCCTTCCGCGCCGGGAAACCGCGCC
>Ga0075426_10004046_pt1 | contig 10438 bp, 8 predicted proteins | sample SoiMethybrSBSTD5_FD_75304 | JGI IMG/M metagenome (GOLD analysis project Ga0075426, IMG submission 75304) | Bulk soil microbial communities from a Populus tree surrounding site in Tennessee, USA - Soil MetaG P. TD hybrid SBSTD5 | ecosystem: Environmental > Terrestrial > Soil > Tree plantation...
CCGTTTCGTCAACAGTACGAGACCGAAGATCTGCGTCCATTCTGAAACTATGTTGCCGATCACCTGGCCCCACTTGGTTTCGGAGTCCATCGAAGCATACACCGCCACCCAACCGACTCCGGTGATTAGCAGGAAGATGCTGAGAGAATGATTGCGTAGTCGCTCCAAGAAGGGCCTCAGAGGAATCTTCGGCGGTCGGCGACTTTCAGCCGATCCCTTTTCGTACAAGTATTTGGTCGCAAACACCATAACCACAACGCCAGACCAGTCGGCGATTGCATTGCCAAAGAAGGAGCCGATGTGGGTTCTAGGACTGGAGATGCTGTACAGAGCGATCCACAAAACGAGGATACTGGCAGATGCGATGCTCAGCGAATGTTCGTGAACAAAGCTTTGCTTGTGGCCACGCGCTTCAAGCATTTAGTGCCTTCCATCTTCTTGGTCTATGAACGACCGCGTCCATGCCAGGACCTGATCTGTTTGTAAGACGAGCTTACCCGACACGGATCGTGGAAAACCCCGTAGTGCTTGTGGCGTTGTGAACTGGCGTTGGCTTTACCCAGGGCAGCCTATTAAGGACGATGGTTTAAGCAGCGTGTTCTTCCCGTTCCGACTTCATCGGCAAGGAGGATAAAGCCTTTGGGTTCTGAATTCCGGAAATCAGACTGATCCAGCGATTCTTGAGTCCGTGCCGCCATCTAAAGAGCCTCTGGGCTTGTCGGCCTCTATGGGTGAGCGCGTTGTCGAGAAAGTTTGCTCGGGTCACTTTGAGCAACTATCGCTGACCATCTTCAAGTGCGTCACAGTCATGTGACCGTGTTCGGTGGAGTCCTTGTCCGCGCCATGTTCTTTCGCCTCGGCCTTCGCGTCCTCTTTCATTCCATGCAACGCGGCGTTTGCAACTACCCCGGTTATAGTCACGGTATGCGCGACATGACCTCCGAGTTTGACGGTGTCGCTCTTGACCTCCCAGGTGGCGCCTTTCGCTGTCGTGAGTTTGTACTCATTGGCTTCGTCGCCCTTTTGAAGGCAGCCCGTAAGCGTCCGTGTTTTTTTATGAGTAGTTTTTGTCGTGTCCTGCGCTACAGCCAGTCCGGCAGTCCCGGCAAACATGAACAGCACAAGAGATGCCATCGTAGTTTTCGCTTTCATCCTGTACCTCCGAAAATTCAGAATTGACAGGCAGAAGAGCAGACCTGAGATTCGCCCTTTCGAATCTAGCTATCTACTGATTTCTAGGCTCGCCTCTGGCCAGCCGTCTAGCTTTCCGCCGGGGTTATGCTATCAATGCGAGATTTTGGCTTTCTGTCCCAAAAGGAACACTTATCGGAGTAGGCCCAAACGATGCGAGATGCGAGGCGCCGATCGTTTACGAAGATCATCTAATGATTCTGCTAACGGTCACCAAGATGACTGTTCGAAGATCAGAATGTGTTACACCTCAACTGCAACTCTCTTGAATGTCTTCCAGACTGAGGACAAAGTCCGGCTTAGTCCCATTGAAAGCGAATTATTCACTCACTCGCAAAATCAATTGTCCCCGCTCCTTCCTAGTCGCGTGGATGGTGTATCGTTGGTCGCTTGCCGGCTCGCATCTGTAAGTTGACTGCAGAACTAGCTTCACGGGACAGTCTTTGCTTCCCCACCAGCAAATCTCGGAACACGGAGCGAATTCAGAACCGCCGCCTCCGCCTGGTTCGGCGGAAGATCTCCCCTCAGATAGGCATTAATGTTGTCCTCCATTTCTGCGGGAAATCGCGGTGCGGGGCCGAAGAGCTCGCCTTGGTATACCTTTAGAACGATTTCCCTGAAGACAGGAAGCGCGGCTTTACCCCCTGTTTCCATTGTACCCAGTGAGCGGTTGTCGTCGAATCCGATGCGCACCGCCACAGTAATTCCATCATGGCCGTAAGTTGACCCTACAAAAAGCGCGTCCCGGTAGTTGTTCGTCGTGCCGGTCTTACCCATTACCGGGATCGGGAAAGTAAGCGCGTCGAGCGCGTGCGCGGTTCCGGAAGGAATGCGCACAACGCCACGCAATCCTTCTTGGATCATGGATAGCTCCAATCCGTTTTCCTCGATTGAGCAGCAGACAGGGTGCTGGCCGTAAATGACGTTTCCGCCACTCTGTTCGATCCTTGCGATCGCGTAAGGCTCCGCGTGAATGCCACTAGCCATCAGTCGGTACGCGTTCGCAAGTTCCAGTAAAGTGACTTCGGATGCGCCGAGGGCCGTGGTGTCATAGTGATGCAATGGGGTTCGGATGCCAACGTCTTGCGCTGTTTTCAAGACAGAATCGATTCCGATCTGTTGAGTAATCCAGATGGCGACTGCATTTCTCGACTCCGCCAGCGCCTGACGGACCGGGATCATACCTTTAAATTGACTATCGAAATTGGCGATCCATTTTACAGGGCGGCCTTCCGACGTCATCACAGAGATAGGTTCATCGGGCACGGCGGTATCGAGGTCGAGCATCCCTTGGCGAAATGCTGCCAAATAAACAATTGGCTTCATGGCCGAGCCTGGCTGCCGCGCGGACTGGCTTATCCGGTTAAAATCACTGTAAGCGGTGGTGTGGCCCTTGTAACTGCGTCGCCCACCTACCTCCGCGAGAATGGCGGAGTCGCCGTTCCGCAGAACAACAACGGAACCTTGAATCAACCCTGTGTTCTGAGGGTGACGCTTTTCATAAAGGTTCAAGCCCTTTTCGAGGGCTGCATTCGCGAAGCGCTGGACACGGTCGTCGATCGTTGAATAAATTTGGATGTGGCCTTCAAGCAATCGGTTAATCCCGATATCGGAAGGGGAGGTGACTGCGAGTCGTTTAAGCTCTTCAAGAATGTTTCCGACTGCTGCCGGCGCTTCTATCAAATCGTTGACATGAGCCGCCAGACGAATTGGATTCTGCTGACAACGCTGAGCCATCTGGGCGGAAAGAAAACCGTTCTTAACCATGAGGACTAGGACCTGATTTCGTCGGCGAAGTGGCTTTTGATTGTCTCCCGCATTGGGAGCATACTCAGTCGGTGACTTCGTGATGCCCGCCAACAGCGCCGCCTTGTCGGCGTCGTTGGGAGTGAGCGATGCCAGCGGGATGCCGAAATAATATTGCGAGGCCGCTGCGAAGCCATAGCGGCCATTTCCCAAGTAGATGAGACTGGCGTAACGCGCGAGTAGTTCTTCTTTTGCCCTCCTCTTGGATCCGTAGCGCTTCCGCATCTCTCCTTCGATCCACAAAGAGAGACGCATTTCTTCTACTTTCAGCAGGAATCTGTTGGTGCCCGGTACCCCGAAAGCGAACGCGAGAGCGCGCGGGAGGAGGCCCTCATGCTGCAGTGTATTGCTAGCTTTCGCGCTTGTAAGCTTTTGCAGGAAGAAACCACGGACGAGCTGTTGTGTGATCGTCGAGCCGCCTTGTGGAAATACCGCTGCGTGCTTTGGCGCGTTGCCTTCCTCTGTACGAGCTCCCAAGGCATGAAGGTTTGTCTTGCTGATCAAACGGGGAAAGACAGAATAGTCCACACCTGAGTGTGAGAAAAAGTTTTCATCTTCAGCCGAAAGAATCGCTTGTCGCAGGACGTCAGGAATGTCCTTGTATTCGATGATTTCCCGCCGTTCCCTTCCTAGTTCGATGAGGATGTGGCCATTCGCATCGTAGATGTGGCCCATGGTGGGAGGCTCAAAGCGGAGAAACGGCTCTAAATCGGGCAAATTTGTTCGATTGTAGCTAACGTAAAAAATCCCCCACAGCACAACCACAATCGGGATGACTGCTAGCAGCGTCGCAATGCGAAGTAAGCGGCTCTTCTTGTAAACCCTCCACGGACCAGACGAGATTCTGTTCAAGGACCAAGAGAGGTATAGAAAAAGTGAATTAATTTTGAGCACGTGAACTGCTTGCGGCCGGAGCGCGTATTGTGTCGATCCTCAGTTCTGTACTTCGCACAGCTTCCCCGTGTCTTTCGCCTGGAGCACCAAGGTTCTCATGGCTAAGCTTTCGATACTGTGCAATATGGGTCGCATTCACGTCACCGGCAATGCACTCAGGATCAGGATTTGTCAGATTTCGCGGCGCGAAAGACGTGCTTGGTTCGGAGAATTCTTGTTTTCAAATGCGTGCTGTATGGAACAGACATTGCGACAGTAGCGTCGCATAGTCATGCCTACCGTGATTCTAAGTCTGAGTACCTCGGCGTGAAGGAATATATCGTGCGTCTTTTGAATCGTTTTGTCAGTTCGCTGTCGTTGGTTGCCGCCTTGGCTGCGCCAACCGCCATCATGGCTGGCCCTAAGCCTCAAGACGGTAACGTCCAGGTCCGCATCTATGATCGGGACCATCGGGATTATCACAATTGGGATGACCGTGAAGATCGCGCCTACAGGCGTTACCTCGCAGCACGGCACAGGCGATATCGTGAGTACCAGAGACAGCACAATCGCGTTCAGCGGCGCTATTGGTACTGGCGCCATCACAATCCGGACCGCGATTAACCAAAGACGTAAAAGACCAGAGTCTCTCATGCTCATCAGGCGCGAGCGAGCCCCTTTGTCTGGCTGATTTAACACGGCCTATGCGACGGCTCGCGATCCGAGGATGCCAGCAATTAGAGTACGTGTCGCAACGCTCAAACTGGCTGGCAGGGAAGCTACCTCTCTCTGCTTACAGAATATGGAGTGTCCGCCGCGGGGAGATAGTCGGAGTATGTGAGGATTCTTTCCATGTCGAGACTCTTCAGGAAAAGGATTCTGGCATTGGCTCGTAAATTGAGGCGTTTCGGCACCCAAACCCCATCACCGACACAGGTCTGCTCCAGAACAACTTGCGAACCACGTTGGACGCGGGCCACGAACACGCCCATTGAGAATGACTGGGTAACCTGACCGTCAACCTTGATCCAGCCGAAGTTCTGCTTGTCCACCCAAAGTTTGCCTTCCACCTTGGAGAGCAGCTTGCCGTACTTTCCACGTCCGCGATAGCCGGGATGTGGGGTCGCCTGCAGTACAAACGCAGGCCGCCCAACGACTATCTCCTCGCCGATGAGTTGGAAATCAAAGGCCTCTTGAACGTCCCGTAGGAAAGACTTGTTTTCCTGGTCTTTTCGAAGCCGCACAGTTTGCTCGGCCGGTGTTTCGCGCTTCAGCTTCTCGAAATCCTCGTCGTTTTTCCTCCGCTCCGCGGGAGACGGAAGTTGTCCATTGTGTTCCACGAGTCGCTCAAAGCGCGCTCCGTTGACAAGAATCATTCTGCTAACATCAACGTTCTCCGATTTCACCTGCCCCAGGGAGTCTAGGCGACGATCCTCATCACGTTCCACGTAGATGAGATGGTCGCGCGCCTCCCAACTGCGCTCGGTCGCCGCGATCGACAGGCTAACGATCTCACGGGTACTGGGGACGCTTGCGTGATTCTGTGGTTTGTCTGATTCGCTACTTTGCGCGAAGAGCGCGGATGCAGTGGCAGCCACAACCAAGAACAGTAACGTTGCGATTCGAGATTTAGCGCGAAATTCCATTTGTTTCGAGGGCAGCTGAACATCCCGGATAATTGGGGTCACCGAGAAGCCTATTCGAGGCGTGAGTAAAGAGTCTGTATGAAAAGGAACAGATTTGGGCTTATATTCGAGCATCACGCCGTTTGCTACCTCGTTACCACGGCTCACTCTTTTTTCGCCGCCGAGTCATATCCAAAAATGAACAGCGGCTCTTCTTCAGTAAGCGTCCGGGGTTGGCCGGGGTTGGCCGTCTGGACGTAAGGCGTAGCGTAAACTAGGGGAGTTTGATGTGGGTCCGAGTATAAAAAGGGATTTCGGCTCTACATTTCCAAATTGCACTTCTGATATTTGGCGTAATCGCGATGGGAGCTTTGCTAACATACTACGCTTACAGTCTTCCGCGATAAAAAACGGCGAAACCGCAAAGGGATGCTGAGCGAGTCGAGTCCTGGTTTCGTCTGTTGAGCAATCAATCGGATTTCAATTGCCAAGCGGGTATTCATAGACTCCTCGAAATATTCCTTGAGCAGTCGATTCCGTTTAGTCTTCAATCGCGCTGCTCAGCGCCAGAACTTCTCCTCTTTTAGTTTATAGTTCTGCTCCCTCGGGCCAACGTGTCTCCCGGTCCTCATTTTTTATTGCAATTGCGCGTTTCCGTGCCGCTTGGCGCGCCATGATTTTCCCATGTCGAGGGTCTTTGACGATCATCTCTCGCACTTGATCTCTCAGTTCCTGCCAGTCGTGAATGAAATATCCGGCCCTATCATTAGCCATTACATCGTGGCGCTTCTCTTCCAAAATCGCGGCTAGGTTTAGAGTGTCGGTTTGATCCCAGCCCACTTGGTTCGCAGCTACTGACTTCAAGATCGCGCCTACACGATCAAATTCTTGTTGGACGCGGTCCTTAATTTGCTCTGCCCATTCTATTTGGTTCGGCGTACCGGCGAGTATGGTCTTCGCCGCAGTGCTCTGCTCGAAACCTGACGTTGCGAGGTGGGTAAGGCCATCCAAGCGGATCGCGGCTCCGCCTTCACTTTCCCATTCACCAAGGACATCTGCCGTTAAGTCTTCCATGACCGTTGCAGAACTAAGTATGCTGGCAACAAGAATTGCAATCTGCGCTCTTTGGTACACTTCGCGACGAGGGAAGCGGGTGCGCAAGTGTCCGATCACCAGACCCTCGTTGAACAAGTTCGGCAACTCCCCAAGGACCGGATTGTTCAATTGTAGACAGACGAATCTCCCACGCAAGTGCTATGCTTTTCGCGCTTGCAACCCGTTTGGCGGGATTTGACGAAATCCTGACTTTACAATGGGGCGCCCCTCGAAACGGCGCCCTTTTCATTTAGTAGACCTTGCAACCCTTGATGAGGAGAAATCTAGACTCTCATTCCCCATCGGAAAAAAAACATTTCGTACTTGTTCCACCTACTGAGTGAAGGGAGTTCTCGCCACGTATTCCCGAGACCAAACGACACTTTTTCTCATTCGCAGTGCCACGGTTCCCCAAAGAGAGAAAAGCCTGGCTTAACCAAACATCATCGATTCAGGCAATCAAGTGCCCGTGTCCAAAACGAGATAGAGAACTGAACTCACACTGAGGCATGATTGATTTGGAATCGAGATTTTGCAGTGTGAGGACGAAATGCTGAATTCGTAAAAAGACGCAAAGGCATTGTGGAAAAAGAATCCTCGCGATGATTTGTTGCACGCCTCCTTCCGCCAGATAAACCGTGCCGCTGGTTAACCCGTTGTCGCTGGCCGCCAAATCTCACTTCATCCCGATCGGCATCGATGTAATGACCTGGCCTTCCAAGTAGTAAGGATTGTAAAAATGAAGAGCATCTTCAAACGCGACAAAACATTTTCCCAACCCTGAGACAGATCGAAGAAAGACGTATCTTTGCAGCACGCACAAATATCCACGTCGCTATCTAATCGAACGTTTCTATTGTTCCTATAAGAGCCCTGAGCGAAAACCGCTATTTGGTGGGATTGCAATGGCACGTATTCGCTGATCGCATCACGAATCATGTTCTCGGCGTTTGCTTGTTTCTCTTGTTCCGTTTCGCTGGGAGGCTTTGCCCATATTCGAAACTGATTCTCCCAATCCCGAGCCAATTTATTTACCCCCACATCATAAATGTCGTTTACAGCTGGCTAGTCTTCTATGACACTAAGTCGCAAAAGGCCCGAGCGTTGCCCAGAAACCTATAGTGGCCGTTTCTGGTAAGTTCGTTTATTTTGAGGGGCGAGAACTCCACTGAATTGCGGCCCAGATACATAGGTTTGAGCAGAAGCGCTGCGAGGTTTGTGGGCAAGGGGGGATTTGCCTCGAACCGGGAATTTCTAACCGGAACTTTTCAATATTGCCAGCCTCAGATTCCGCTCAACTCACTGCGTTTCAAGTGTGGACGCGCGCCACTTCAGAGTGGGTCTCCAGCGTAGTTCCCGCCGTTATATGTTGGCCCTTCTCCCAGACAAAAAATGGAAGACCAGGAGAACGAGGCCGACGACGAGCAAAATGTGAAATAACCCGGTGGATACATGAAATGCGAAAAGCCCAAGCAACCAGCAAATGATCAAAACAGCTGCAATAATTCCCAGCATAATTTCTTCTCCTTGCCCACTCGCACGAGACTGAGCACTCTTCGGAGTGTCAGCGCCGGTGCAAAAATCCCCATAGTGCCGGTTGAATTTTCCCCACCCCTTGATGTGGTAGACCGGAACCCACTCCGCATGGAGGAGGTTCCGAGACTTGTTAAGGGGGAGAGACGTGCAAGAACTGAAAGAACTGCAACGGCAAGGAATGAGCATCCAGGCCATCAGCAAGTTGACCGGCTGGGATCGCAAGACGATCCGCAAGTACATGCAGGCGGCGGGGTTGGCACCGGAGTATGGGCCACGGTCAGCACCGCCGAGCAAGCTAGATGCGTTCAAGCCGTATTTGGAACAACGGCTGCGCGCCGGAGTGTGGAACGCGCGAGTGTTGCTGCGCGAACTACGCGAGCGTAACTACGCAGGCGGCTACACGATTCTGACGGACTGGTTGCGGCCGCAACGCAGCGCGGCACGAGTGGTGGCCGTGCGGCGCTTCGAGACGGCTCCGGGCAAGCAAGCGCAAGTGGACTGGGGGCATCTGGGTACGCTGGAGATGGCCGGGCAAGAACAGAAGCTGCACGGCTTCACCTTCACGTTGGGTTACAGCCGCAGGATGGTGGCGGAAGCGGCGTTGGATCAAAAGTTGGGCACACTACTGCGCCTACACGAAACAGCATTCCAACAGATCGGCGGCGTACCGGAAGAGATTCTCTACGATCGCATGAAGACGGTGTGGCTGGGAACGGATGAGCGTGGCGAGATTGTCTGGCACCCGGTGTTTCTGGACTTCGCGCGGTACTGGGGATTCACGCCGCGCTTGTGCCGACCGTATCGCGCGCAGACGAAAGGGAAAGTGGAAGCGGGTGTGAAATACGTGCGACGGAACTTTCTGTGTGGCTTGCAAGGGCGCGAACCAGACAGCCTGAGCGATCTGAATGCGCAGCTGCGCGAATGGGTTTGGGGTGTAGCCAACCAGCGCGTGCACGGAACAACGCATGAGCAAGTGCTGGTGCGCTGGGATGTCGAGCAGTTCAGTTTGCAGTCGCTGGCGGGGCAGCCGCCGTATCCATACGTGGATGGCGAGCTGCGCAAAGTGGCGCGGGACGCGTATGTGGACTGGCAAGGCAGCCGGTATTCGGTGCCCTGGCAGTATGCCGGCCAGGACGTGTGGGTGCAGGAAATTGCGGGAGAAGTGGATATCCGCACGGGCCGCGAGCGGATCGCGGTGCACGGCAAAGCGCAGCGCAAACACAGCGTGCTGACATTTCCGCCGCATCACCAGGGGATCCCACTGGGAGCGCGAAGAGCGCAAGGCAAGATCCTGATTCACCTGCGGCAGAGCGCGCCGGAAGTAGAGAAGCGCTCGCTGGCAGCGTACGAGCGCGTGGCCAACGGAGGTGGGCGATGAACACCCCGATCGAGCGATTGCAAACGGCGCTGGAGACGCTGGGATTGAAAGCGGTGGAAGCGCGGTTAGAGAACTTGCTGGAACAAGCGTCGAAGAAAGAGCCGAGCTACGCGGACTTTCTCGATGAGTTGCTGAGCTGCGAGGTGGAAGCACGCAGGACTCGTTATCTGCGGGCGCGACTGCAGTTGGCGCATTTTCCGTTCGTGAAAACCTTCGAGCAGTTCGATTTCGGTTTTCAGCCATCACTGGATGAGCGGCAGATTCGAGAGTTGCGTTCGCTGCGATTTATTCACGAAGCCAGCAACGTGATTTTCCTGGGGCCACCGGGCGTGGGAAAAACGCACTTGAGCGTGGCGTTGGCGGAGGAGGCCATCCGCTCGGGACTGGGAGCGTATTTCATTACCGCGCATGATCTGGCAGCGGACTTGGGGCGCGCGTATCGCGAAGGAAGGTTGGATCGCCGGATGCGCGTGTACCTGGCGCCGAAAGTTTTGGTGATCGATGAAGTGGGCTATCTTCCGCTGGACGATCTGGGAGCCACAATTTTCTTCCAGTTGGTGAGCGCGCGGTACGAACGCGGAAGCATTATCCTGACCTCCAACAAAAGCTACGGGGACTGGGGATCGATCTTCGGCGACTCGATCATCGCCACAGCGATCCTGGACCGGCTGCTGCACCACTCGACGACCATCAACATTCGCGGTGAGAGCTACCGGCTGAAAGACCGCCGCAAGGCCGGCCTGGTGCCGCCGCGAGGACAGGAAGGGGCGGACGCCGCGGCTCGTTCCTTGGGCTCGGACTCCGTTCCGCCCAAAGCGCGCCAAAAGACGGCGCTGGGCTCCACTCCGTCCGAGCCCAAGGAGGCCCATTTATGAAGTTCAGGGGTGGGGAATTTTCGACCGGCACAATGAGGAATTTTCAACCGGAATTGACA
>Ga0075426_10004047_pt1 | contig 10436 bp, 6 predicted proteins | sample SoiMethybrSBSTD5_FD_75304 | JGI IMG/M metagenome (GOLD analysis project Ga0075426, IMG submission 75304) | Bulk soil microbial communities from a Populus tree surrounding site in Tennessee, USA - Soil MetaG P. TD hybrid SBSTD5 | ecosystem: Environmental > Terrestrial > Soil > Tree plantation...
TATGAAGATATGGCGGCATTCCATCTTGCCCCGGAAGATCCGGTCACGACCACCTTTCAGGGTTACCAGGTCTTTAAGCCGGGCTTCTGGAGCCAGGGGCCATCGCTGATCGAGGCGCTGAACATTCTCGAGAGCTACGATCTGCGAGCCATACGCTGGAACTCGGCCGAATATCTACACACTCTGGTGGAAGCGCTGAAGCTGGCCTATGCGGACCGTGACACCTATTATGGCGACCCGAAATTCGTGGACGTGCCGTCCGAGCGCCTGCTTTCGAAAGACTACGCGGCGGAGCGGCGGAAGCTGATCGGTCCGGTGGCATCGCTCGAATTCCGTCCCGGAAAGATCGGACCGCACCCGCCGCAGCATCCTTCCGCGGCCGAAATAGCTCATTTCAAGATCGACGATGCCCTGCTGGCTCGCGACACAACCTGCGTCGATGCCATCGACAAGGACGGCATCATGTTTTCGTCTACACCGTCGGGTGCCTGGCTGCCCTCGGTAATCGCCGGCGACACCGGCATTGCTCTTACGCAGCGCGCGCAAAGCTTTCTTCTGGTGCCCGGGCATCCCAACGAGCTGGCCGGCGGCAAGCGGCCGCGCATCACGCTGAGCCCCACGCTGGTGTTGAAGGACGGCAAGCCTTATCTCGCGCTTTCCACTCCGGGCGGCGATAATCAGGACCAGTCCCTTCTGCAGGTCCTGCTGGACGTCCTGGATTTCGGCATGAACGCCGAACAAGCCATTGAAGCCCCGCGCTTCCAGACGCGGCACCTCGTGTCCAGCTTTGACAATCACGCCATGATTCCCGGGGACCTGCTGCTCGATGAGCGGATCAACTCGGCGGTCATGACCGAGCTGGCCGAGCGCCAGCACCACGTCGGCACGCGCTCGCGCTGGTCGAGCGGCGCGGCCCCGGTCTTGATTCGCGTCACGCCCGGCGGAGTGATCGAAGCCGGCGCCGACCCTTACGGTTACCGCGAAGCCCGCGCCTGGTAGGTGGATACCCTATTTGATGATCCCTCCGCATTCGATCGCGACGCGCTCGCCGCGCGTCTGAAAGATCTTGCGGCCCGCCACATCTATATTGGAGGCAGCTCCTGGAAATACGAAGGCTGGCTCGGCCAAATCTACAACCGCTCGAACTATCTGACCCGCGGTCGATTCTCGCAAAAGCTGTTTAACGAGACGTGCCTAAGGGAATACGCCCGGACGTTCCCGACGGTGTGCGGCGACTTCGCCTTCTACCAGTTTCCCAGCGAAGAACTCTGGCGCCGCCTCTTTCTGCAGACACCGCCTGATTTCCGCTTCGCCTTCAAAGTGCCGGAACAAATCACCTGCAAAGTGTTTCCCGCGCACGCGCGCTATGGCGCGCAGGCAAGTATGGACAACGAATCGTTTCTCGATGCCGGTCTGCTGAAAGAGTCCTTCCTGCGTGCGCTGGAGCCGTATCGCGACCGGACCGCGCTGCTTATCTTCGAGTTCGGGTCATTTTCCGCGAAGACTTTCGCCGGCGTGAGCGAGTTTCTGGAACGTCTCGACCCGTTTCTCGGCCAGCTGCCGACCGGGTTCCGCTACGCCGTCGAGATCCGCAATCCCGATTTTCTCGAGCGTGATTATTTTCAGTGTCTGCGCAGCCATAACGTGGCTCACGTGTTCAACGCCTGGTCGCGCATGCCGGAACTGCGGCACCAGATGGCGCTGCCGGATTCGTTCACCGCCGACTTTCTGGTGAGCCGCGCCCTGCTACGCCAGGGCCGCAGCTATGAGGAAGCCGTGCAACTGTTCTCACCGTACACTGAGGTGAAAGAGCCGAATCCGGAAGTGCGCGCCTCACTGCGCGATATGATTCGCATCGCCCGCGATAAGCAGATGACGGCATTCTTGTTCGTGAACAACCGGCTCGAGGGCAACGCGCCGGCCACCATGATCGCGATTACCGAGCCTTAGAGCGCCGTCGGGAACGGACGCTCAGCGCAGCCGCCAGCGCCCATCTGCGAATACGGCCGTCTCCTCGTTCCACGTGCCAAACTTCGCCGCCATCTGCCCGCCGTCCACCACTAAGGCCGCTCCGGTAATAAACGACGCGAGGTCCGAAGCCAGAAACGCGATCGCGTTGCCAACCTCGTCCGGTGCACCGCCCCGTCCCAGCGGAATATCGCGAAAATATTCCTTGATGAGGGGAGGATTCACGAAAAATGCCTCGGTGAGCCTGGTTCGGATCAAGCCCGGGCATACCGCGTTCACGCGGATCTGCCAGGGGCCCAGTTCGTTGGCGGCGGTGTGCAGAATGCCTAACAGACCCGCCTTACTGGCGTTGTACGCCACCATTGTCGCCTCGCCGTCATACGAATTGGTGGATGCCGTGATGACGATGGCGCCTCTCTTGCGCGGTTTCATGCGAACGGCGGCCGCCTGCACGGTGTGAAACACGCCGCTCAGGTTCAAGGCAATGGTCCGGTTCCACGCGTCGGCTGGCGTTTCATCGAGCGGCGCCCACATCGCCATGCCGGCATTGGCCACCACAATATCAGGCGCTCCGCTCCGCTCGAATGCGGCGTCTATGGACGCCCGGTCGGTGATGTCCGCGTGGCAGCCATGGCCGCCCAGCGACTGCGCCACTTCTTCCGGCCGCTCGCGCTCCAGATCAAAGATCCATACGCGAGCCCCGCCGGCAGCCAGCGCCCGTGCCGCGCCCAGGCCAAGACCGTTGGCCCCGCCAGTAACCACAGCCAGTTTTCCGTTGAAATCGAGAGGCATTCGACCTTTCTATCACAGTCCCGCAGACAGCGAAGTTTCTAAAACCCGCATGCTATAATCCACCCATACCTGCCAGTAGGGCCCGTAGCTCAGTTGGTTAGAGCGCTACCTTGACACGGTAGAGGTCACAGATTCGAGTTCTGTCGGGCCCACCAATTTTGTTCATGTGAATTCCAAGATTATATTGGATGAAACGTCAGGTTTTTGCCCGCCTGGCACCGTAAATAGGCGCTAAGGACAAGGAGAAGATCAATGAAGTTCACACGACTTAGCTTCCGCGCAACGTTTTGCGGCATCGGCCGGACAGGCTGTGTGCTCGCAGGCCTGTTCTGCGTTTCATTCTTGAGGGGCGCAGAGAGCGGGCCTGTACCGGCGATCGATCTGACAGGGTTCTCCGCTCTTGCACCGATCGATGTGCACGCGCACGTCTTCAAGAACGATCCGGCTTTCGCCGCGATGTTGAGGCGCTTGAACCTGCGAATCCTCGATGTCTGCGTGGTGGACAAACATGATCGTGGCTACGAGGAAGCCGCTCCCCAGAACCGGACGGCCAGAGAGATTATGCATAGCACCAGTGGCCGTGCCGCGTGGTGTTCGACTTTCGATCCCCAGGATTTCGAAAAACCTGGGTTCGCTTCGCAGTCGACCAAAGTTCTGAATGACACGTTCGCGGAAGGCGCGGTAGCGGTGAAAATATACAAGAGCATCGGCATGGAGCTGAAAAAGCATGATGGCTCCTACCTGATGCCGGATGACCCTGTGTTCAGTCCGATTTTTGCGGATATCGTCGCGCACGGCCGCACGGTCCTGGCGCATATTGCCGAGCCCACTTCCAGTTGGCGACCGCTAGACCCCGCGAATCCAGATTACAGCTACTATAAAGACAATCCTGACTGGTTCATGTACCTTCACCCGGATCATCCTTCTAAGGAAACGATCCTCGCGGCGCGCGATCGCATGCTGGCGAACAATCCCGGGCTGCGCGTGATCGGGTGTCATTTGGGCAGCATGGAAGTTGATGTGAACGATATCGCACAGCATTTGGACCGTTATCCCAACTTCGCCGTCGATACAGCGGCTCGCGTCATCTACCTGATGAGGCAGCCTCCGGAAAAGGTGCGCGCCTTCCTGACCCGGTATCAGGATCGCGTCGTTTATGGCACTGATCTGGACCTTATGGCCTGGTCCGATACATCAACCACGCTGCGGCATTGGCAGGAAGAATATCTGCGCGACTGGAAATACTTCGCCACCGATTCATGGGTCGAGTATAACGGCAAGAAGTACCGTGGCTTGAAGCTGCCCGCGCCGGTTCTGCGGAAGCTGTATCACGAGAACGCGGCTCATTGGGTTCCGGGGATTCTCGGAAAAGAATAACCGGCCATCACGGATGAGAATATAGGACCATGAAACGTCGCGAGTTTGTGCTTGCTTCTACCGCCGGCGTGGCAGGCACGGGACTCGCCGGGCAAACACCGTCGGCGCAGTCCGAAAACCCGGCAAACATGCTCGAAAACGCATCGCGCATCTTTCCCGTTCCTGCCAGGGTCTCCAGCCGGCAGGGCCAGTTTAATGTCACTGGCGAAGTTGTCGTTCTCGTTCCGCCTGAGCCGACCGCGCACGAACTGCTTCTCGCACGCTCGCTACGCAATGAATTTGCGGACTGGTATGGGCTGATCCTGAAAATCGAGCGAGCTCCGGATGTCCAACAAAACCGGCGTGCCATTGTGATGGGAATCTCGGACCGCCCGCTCGTCCGCGCATCTCTAGCCAGAGCCGGCGCCCGCGTCGACAATCAGAACGCCACGCCGGAGAGCTATACCCTGCATGTCAGGCCCGACCTCGTTGTCGTTTCCGGGGCCGATTCCCGCGGCGCATTTCATGGATTTCAGTCGCTCCGGCAGTTGCTAATTGAAGAGACGGGCGCGCTTAACTGGCCCTGCCTGGATGTTCAGGACGGTCCGCAAAAGCCGTTTCGCGGGTTGAAGCTGTACCTTCCGGGACGCCGGAACATTCCCTTCTTTAAGCGTTTCATCGCTGATTTCGTTGCGGCGCACAAATACAACACGCTGATCATGGAGCTCAATGCGGGGATGCGGCTCGAAAGTCATCCGGAGCTGAATGCCGGTTGGCGCGAACTGGTCCTCGACACGAATTATTCCAGGCGCAACTATCCGCCCGGAGCTCTGCACGGCCGGGAGCAGAATTCGTGCCACCAGGACACCGCCGACGGTGGGTTCATCGACAAGCGGGAAGTGGCGGAGCTGGCGGATTTCGTCCGGTCTCAAGGAATCGAATTGATTCCGGAAATGCCATCCTTTACCCACAGCTACTATCTTCTGACTCGCCACAAAGACCTATCAGAAGTGCCCGGGGACAAGTGGCCCGATACTTACTGCCCGTCGAATCCCGAGACGTACGGCCTGCTCTTTGACGTATACGACGAGTACATCGACCTTCTCAAGCCCCGAATGGTTCACATCGGCCGTGATGAGCTGTTTGCACCCGTAGGTTTGTGCGCACGATGCGGCGATCGCGATATCGGCGATCGCTATGGCGGGGACGTCGCCCGCGTCCACGCCTATCTGAAAAAGAAAAGCATCCGGAGCGCGATGTGGGGAGACATGCTGCTCGAAAGCGTGCGCGGCAAAGGTCTCCAGGATAAGCGAGCGCCGGACGGATGGAAGTACAAAGTCGCGGGCGGCATGACCCGAGCGCAAGTAGAGAAATATATCCCCAAAGAGATCCTGATCTTCAACTGGTTCTGGAATAAGGCGGAGGGGGAATGGACGGAAGAGCAGGCTGAGAACAACGAGGCCATGCTCGATCAGATGGGTTTCGAGGAGATCTACGGTAACTTCGGTCCGGTGATCGAAAACTACACGGCGCGGAGTACCAGGCCGACCATCCTCGGCGGGGCTCCCTCCGCGTGGTGTGCGACTAACGAGTTCAACTTCGGGAAAATCATGCTTACGGACTTCCTCTCGTGCAGCAATATTTTGTGGCACGGCGAGGTGGTGAACGGGAGGCGGCTATCCGGTCTCGCGCAATCCCGCATGCCCTACATCCGCAGTCGCTTCCGCGGCTGTCTGCCTCCCAGCAGGACGGAATCTTCCATAGCTCCAGTGGACATCTCCAGAAGTTTCAATACGGCGGGTCGTGAAGCGGTGATCGGATGCGATCTTCTCGAGGTGAAGAGGGGTCGGATTCAGTTCGGGCGTGTACCGTTCGAGCTTGCGGTTTCCGAGCAGAAGGCAGCGGTAGCGGTCGCAACCACCAGTGCAAAACCGGCGATTCTTCCGTCCTCGGTAAACGGAATCCGCATCGGATCTGACGTATCGAGCATACTTTTCTTGCATGCTTCTGCACAGCCCGCGGCGAACCGGGAGCCTGACCGGCTGCTGTGGGATGTGTTCGATTCCGCGGATGTGCTCGGCTGGTACGAAATCGTTTATGAGGATCGGTATACGGAGACGATTCCTATCCGCTACGGCGTCAACATCGCCGAATGGAACTGGCAGTCGCGAGATTCGGACCGGGGCTACGTCTACGGAGCCGACCCGGTGCTCATCAGTGAGCGCGGGCCAAAGCAGATCTCCATGTTTGCGTTTGAATGGGTAAATACGCGGCCGGGTAAAGTGATTGCAGAGGTGCGGCTGAAAGGCACGGTAGGCTTTCGGGGGGCCGACGCGGATTACACGAATCACTACGGGCCGATGATTTCGGAGAATGCGGTGATTCTGGCGGCAATCAGCGTCGTCAACGCCAGGGCCGCTGTGGAAGCAGGCTGAAACATACCGGCGAGCGAATAGTCGAATTAACCGCAGGAGTCAAGAGCCCTACGCCGGAACTAGCGTAGTGTCGGGACTGTATTCCTGATCTGCCTCGTCATTTCTGCCTAATATTCGAAGCGCGGCGGCGGTTACGTGTTCGGCTGTGATGCCCAAATGGTCGAAAACGTCCTGACCCGGTGCGGATGCCCCGAAGCGCTCGACGCCGATGACGACGCCCTCGTCGCCAGCCCAGCGGTGCCAGCCGACCGGAGACGCGGCCTCAATCGTCACGCGTTTCTTGATTTTTTTTGGCAGGACGCTTTCCCGATAAGACGCATCCTGTGCCTCGAACAGGTCCCAGCTCGGCATGCTGACCACGCGCGCCTTCACACCACGGCTCTTCAACTTCTGTTGCGCCTTAGCGCAGAGCTGAACTTCGGAGCCGGTCCCGATGAGGATCACATCCGGCGGCCCATCGCCGGCTTCCGATAGGGTGTATGCGCCTCTCACTACTCCAGGGTCCTTGGCTGTGCTGCGATCGAGATGAGCAACCGTCTGCCGCGTGAGCACCAGCGCCGTGGGGCCGTCACGCTGGACTGCAAATGCCCATGCTTCCGAGGTCTCGTTTGGATCGGCTGGACGGATCACACTCAGGCCAGGAAGTCCGCGCAAGCCGGCGAGTTGTTCGATGGGCTGGTGAGTCGGTCCATCCTCTCCAAGGCCGATGCTGTCGTGCGTGAATACATAAATTGCTTTCAGACGGCTGAGTGCCCCAAGGCGGATTGCTGGCTTCATGTAATCCGAGAATGTGAAAAACGTTGCGCTGAATGGCAGCACACCGCCGTGCGCGGCCATTCCATTCACGGCAGCTCCCATAGCGTGCTCACGAACACCGAAGGCGATGTTCCGCCCAGCGTAGCTCCATTCTCCGCCGACCGCGCCCAGCGTGCCCGGCCCACCCGACTCCGGCGGCTGAAAATCCCCCAAACCTTTCATCGCGGTCCTGGTCGATGGATTCAGGTCGGCCGACCCGCCGATGATGTTCGGGATGTGCTTGGCCAGCGCATTGAGAGCTTCGCTTCCCGCCGCGCGGGTAGCCATCGGTTTATCTGTGGGTTTCCATTTGGGAAGGTCCGCGGACCAGTTGTTGGGAAGAACGCCGCTTACGATCTGTTCGAACTCAGCGGCTTCCGCCGGAAACGCCTTCTTATACACGTCGAACTTCTTGATCCACTCGTCTTCCGCTTGCGCGCCGCGGGGAATCGCCTGGCGAAAATAGTCCACCGAATCCTTGGGCAGGTAGAACTTGTCCATGGTGGGCCAACCTAGAGCTTTTTTGGTCGCTTGCAATTCCTCTTCTCCCAGCGGATCTCCATGCGCCGAGAAGTTGTCTTGTTTGTGGGGGCTGCCATACCCGATGTGAGTTCGGATCAGAAGTAAGGAGGGACGCTGGTCGGTCTGGGCTTCCCGGATGGCATCCGCTACCTCGTCTGTGTCGTTTCCATCCGCGACGCTGCGCGTGTGCCAACCGGCTGCCTCGAAGCGCCTGGCTATGTTCTCGGTGAAATCCAGATCGGTGGCACCAGCGAGCGAAATGTGATTCTGGTCGTAGAGATAAATGAGTCTCCCCAATTCCAGATGTCCGGCCAGCGACGCGGCTTCGTAGGAGACGCCCTCCATCAGATCGCCATCGCCGCAGATTGCGTACGTGTAGTGGTCGACGATCTTGTGTCCGGGCCGGTTATAACGCGCGGCGAGCCACGCCTCCGCGATCGCCAGGCCTACGCCATTGGCGAAACCCTGCCCGAGCGGTCCGGTGGTGACTTCCACGCCGGCCGTATGGCCGCGCTCCGGGTGGCCGGGCGTCTTGCTGCCCCATTTCCTGAAGTGTTTGATTTCTTCGAGCGGCAGATCATAACCGGTCAGGTACAGCAGGCTGTACAGCAGCATCGAACCATGACCCGCCGAGAGTACGAACCGATCGCGGTCGAACCACTGTGGATTCCGCGGATTGTGCTTGAGAAAGCGGGTCCACAGCGTGTAAGCCATGGCCGCGGCGCCCATCGGCATCCCAGGATGCCCGGCATTCGCGTTTTGCACGGCATCCACCGAAAGTATGCGGATCGTGTTGATGCACAGGGTTTCGAGTTCTCTGTCCGGTCCTAAATTCACGCGTGCCTCCAGCGTCGTTGGATTGTCCAGCCGTTCTTTCCATCCTACCTCGATCATGTCCGCGGCTATTGACGAAAGTCGGCTCGCTGACAGACAATCCGTGGTGTCGGGGCGGACTCGTGCCCAAAGCTCAACTGAGCGGAAGTTGATCGCGATGACTGACGACCTGGATCGATGGAAACAAGCCGCCGCCGAATCAGCGGTAGCGCGGGTGGACCATGGCATGATCGTCGGCCTGGGCTCCGGATCCACGGCTGCCTTCGCCGTGCGCGCGCTGGGGAGGCGCGTCCGGGAGGGGTTGCGCATTATGGGTATCCCAACGTCCGAGCGCACGGCCGCGCAGGCGCGAGCACTGGAAATCCCATTGTCCACGCTGGCGGAGTACCCTCAAATCGATGTCACTATTGATGGCGCGGACGAAGTCGAGGCCGGCAGTCTCAACTTGATCAAAGGTCGCGGCGGCGCGTTACTGCGGGAAAAGATTGTGGCCTCAGTGAGCAAGCGGCTGGTGATTGTCGTCGACCAGACCAAAATGGTTGAGCGTCTTGGCGCCGGCGAATCCGTGCCGGTAGAAGTCATACCGTTTGGTTGGCAGGTCGCGGCAGTCAGGCTCGGAGACCTGGGCGCAAACCCCTTACTCCGGAGGGAGACTGGCGTCGAGCCTTTTAAGAGCGATGGCGGCCATTATATTCTTGATTGCGCATTCGGCCCGATCACCTCAGTGGAATCGCTGGCTCGCGAGCTCGATCACGTGGTGGGTGTAGTGGAGCACGGGCTGTTCATCGGGATGACTTCGGAAATCCATGTGGGCGGCCCCGACGGTGTACGCGTCGTGGCCGCCTAACTCACCGCTTCACCGAATTATTTGAGGTTTAACCCGGGCAGAACCGGGGTGCCCTCTTTTTGGACGGCATCGAGGCTGTTGGGGTCGAGCCCCAAAGCCTGAAGGATAGTGGGAGCCACCTGGGTGGTTTCGACAAAGCTGGTGACCGTACTGGCCTGGAAGCCGGGGTTCGATACCAGCATCATGACGTTGGTATCGTCGTGCGCGAAGCCGCCGTGCTCCTCTTGTTTCTTCGAGCTTCCGGTGTAGATCACTCCGACGTTCGGCTCCACAATAATATCGGGCGTGCGAGAGTCGCCATTGGGAGGGATGCCGGGCGCGTTGAACATGGTTTCGAGCGACGGACCGTAGAAGATCTGGCCGAGTCCGACTGCCGTGCCGTTAGCCTCGAGGAGGTTTACTGCGGCGGAAACATCGGCTCCAGGGGCGAGCCAAAGCAGCGAGACGTCGTCCTGCGTCGGTCCAATTGCGCCTAACATGTCCCCCGTAGTCAACGGCGTACGGGTAATCGTGACGGTCTTCGCTGGCGTGTTGGGATTCTCCGGAGCCGGGGGGGGAGGAAGGAAAGCTGCGATCACATCGGCCGGCGTGCTCGTGATACCATTGCCGAGCTCCTGGAAGCGGTTCGGATCGATGGGTGATTGGCCGTGTTTGGCGGTAATGATGATGAGCGTTGACTTGAGGAGACCCTGCTTTTTCAGCGCCGTCACCATCTGGCCGATGGCATCATCGACGAACGTGATCTCACTCTGCAGATTGGGCGACGGAGTTCCGGCGGCATCGAGGTAGCCGCCTTTTACGCCCTTTTCGATCAGCTTCTGTCCGACGCTGACCGCCTGGAAGTTCATTCCGAAAATATTGGGCACCGGAGCGCTGCTGGCGCCAAG
>Ga0075426_10004048_pt1 | contig 10435 bp, 8 predicted proteins | sample SoiMethybrSBSTD5_FD_75304 | JGI IMG/M metagenome (GOLD analysis project Ga0075426, IMG submission 75304) | Bulk soil microbial communities from a Populus tree surrounding site in Tennessee, USA - Soil MetaG P. TD hybrid SBSTD5 | ecosystem: Environmental > Terrestrial > Soil > Tree plantation...
AACTCGCGCTCGAGGTAGGCGTTGCCCTCGGCCTCAGCCTGCGGTTGCGCCGGGCCGGACCCGTTGGGCGCGCCTTCGCCGTAACCGCTGTAAAGATGCGCCACGACGTCCATCCCCTGCGTCACCACTCCAAAAGGCGAGAAGCCGCTGCTGTCGAGGCGTGCATTATCGGCGAGGTTAATGAAGACCTGAGTGGCGCGCGTGTTTGGAGTGGATTCGGCGGCAAAGGTAATGGTTCCGGGGCGGTTGCTCTGGCTAACGGGGTCATCCGGCAGGTTGGCGTTGCGCCACTTGGCGTTGACCGCAGGGTCGGCGGCGATGCCGAACTGCACGACGAAGCCCGGCAGCACGCGGAAAAACCTCGCGCCGTCGTAGAAGCCGCTCTTCACGAGGGTGTAAAAGCGGTCCGCGCCCAGCGGCGCCCAACTGCGGTTCACCTCCAGGATGAACGCGCCCTTGCTGGTATCGAAATGAACTTTGTAGGAATCCGGCGCGTGCGCTTCAGCCGTGGAAGAAGCCGGCTGCTCGGCCTGCCGCGAACATCCGCACAGAACAATCGCGCCGAGGGCCAGTGCGGCCAACCTCATGCGGCACCATATTTCGTGAACCACTGCTGGAGGCGCTTCCAGCCGTCTTCGGCCGCCTGTTTGTTGTAGCTTGGCCGGTAATCGGCGTTGAAGGCGTGTCCGGCATCGGTATACACAACAATCTCCGAAGGATTCCCTACCGCCTTCAGCGCGGCGCGCATCTGTTCCACCGTATCGAGCGGGATTCCCTGGTCCTTGCCGCCATACAGGCCCAACACAGGCACCTTCAGAGAACTGACAATGTCGATTGGGTGCTTGGGTTGCAGCGCGCTCGCCTGCCCCACCAGGCGTCCGTACCAGGCCACGCCGGCCTTTAACTTCGGGTTGTGCGCGGCATAAAGCCACACAATGCGGCCGCCCCAGCAGAAGCCCGTGATGCCCAGCCGCCGCGTGTCGCCTTTACCGGATTTCGCCGCCCAGTCCGTGGCCGCGTCGAGGTCCGACATAACCTGCGCGTCAGGAACTTTGCTCACCACCTTGGCGATGATCTCCTGAATGTCCGTCAGTTTCGAGACGTCGCCCTGGCGTGCGTACAGCTCGGGCGCGACGGCCATGTACCCCAGCTTGGCGAAGCGGCGGCAGATGTCCTTGATGTGCTCATGTACTCCGAAGATTTCCTGAACCACCAAAACCACCGGGAACGACTTGCCGGATTTGGGCATGGCGCGATATGCGGGGATCCGGCCGTCGGCGGTCGGGATCGACACATCTCCGGCTTCCAGATCTTCGGTATCGGTGGTGATGGTCTGGGCAGAAACAGGCAGCACCGCCATGGCGAATCCGGCTGAGAGTTTGGTCACGAGAAACTGTCGGCGGTCCACGCCGGCAAGCTGCGATTGCATAATTGGAATTTTATCGCATGCACTGCGGCGCGTGGCCGGCGTTATAGTAGTTGGGACGTGAACCGACGATCGTTTTTCGGATTGATGGGAGGAATGGGAATGCTGGCAGCCGCGCGCCCCGCTGGGGCGGCCGGTGAGAAGCGCACCGGATTTTACGTTCTCGAGACATTCTATTTGCAGCAGGGCGCACAGGTGGCGCGCATGCATGAATACTTCGGCAAGGTCGCGCTGCCCGCATTACAGCGCGTGCGCCATACCGGGCCGGTGATCTATCTGGAATCGCTGGTCGCGCCGCACATGCCGCAGATGATCGCGATCTACGGTTTTCAGTCGCTCGACGAGATGTGGGGCGTGCACACGCGCATCATGCAGGACCCGGAACTCGTAAAAAACTTCGAGCAGTGGGACTCGGGCGACGCGCCGTTCGATCAGCAGTCGAGTGTTCTGCTCGAAGCCGCCGACTACAGCCCGGAAATCGTGACGCTGGCCGAACCGCCGAAAACGCCGCGGATTTTCGAGCTGCGCGTGTACCATTCGCCCACCTGGCGGCAGCTCAAGGCGCTGCACGAGCGTTTTGCCGGCCCCGAAATCCAGATCTTTCATCGAGTGGGCGTCCATCCCGTTCTCTACAGCTCGACGCTCATCGGACCGAATATGCCGAACCTCACATACCTGATCCCATTCGAGAATCTCGCGGCTCGCGAAAAGGCGTGGGATGCTTTCGGAGCGGACCCCGATTGGATTAAGGCGCGTAAAGAGTCGATCGAGAAACACGGGCAGATCTCGAGCGTGATTCAAATCTCGCTGTTCAAAGCTACGGCCTATTCACCGGTCCGCTAGGGCAGTTCAATACGGCCAGGCGGTATCGTCGGCGCGGCGGATGGTGGGGCGCAGGCGGCGCAAGTAGGGGTACTTGGCCGCGGCGGCTTCGTTGACTTCCACGCCAAGTCCCGGCTTGTCGGCGATGTTGACGTATCCGTCGTCGAAAGTTGGCATCGCGGAAAAGACTTCGTGGACCGCCGGGTGCCATTCGACCGCGCACTCCTGGATACCGAAATTCGGGACCGACAGGCTCACGTGGCAGTTGGCCATGTGCGAGGGAGGCGCGATGTTGCCCGGACCGTGCCACGCCGTCAGAATGCCCTTGGGCTCGCAGGCGGTCGCAATCTTCTTGCCGGTGGTGATGCCGCCGCAGTGCGCGAGATCGTTGCGGACGTAATCGACAAGGTGCTCTTCGATCAGGTTCAGGCCCTCCCACGGACCCACGTATACCTCTCCCATGGCGATCGGTGTGCTGGCATGCTGGCGGATCAGGCGGAAGGTATCGAGATGCTCCGGGCGTAGGGGATCTTCGAGGTAGAACAGTTTGTACGCTTGCAGATCCTGCGCCAGGGCCACGGCCTGGTTGGGCGTGATGCGCTCATGGACATCGTGGAGGAGGCCGATGTCGTCGCCGAGCGTCTTGCGCAAGTGCTCGAAAAGACGCGGTACGGTGCGCACGTACGCGCCCGGCTCCCAAACTTCCGCGGGCGGCAGCCCTTCTTCATACGCCTTCTCAGAAGCGGCTCGCTGCCGTTCCGACTGAGGGACGGAGTAACCGCTTTCCATCCCCGGCGTCAAAACCTGTACCTTGATGACCTTGTATCCCTGGGCCATCAGCTTGTGGGCGTTATCTTCGACCTCCTGGAAATTGCGGCCGCTGGCCGTCGAGTATGTGAGCAAATGTTTGCGCGCGCGGCCGCCCAGCAGCTCGTAGACGGGCAGGTCCGCCACCTTACCCTTGATGTCCCATAGCGCCATGTCGATGCCGCTGATGGCCGACATGTGCACGGAGCCCGATCGGTAATACGGCAGGAAGAAGAGCGTCTGCCACAGGTCTTCGAGCTGCATGGGATTACGGCCCATGAGGCCGGGGGCCATATGCTCTTCCAGGAACTTCGCCACGCCGAGCTCGCTGCCCGTGCAGGTGCAATCGCCCCATCCCCAGAGGCCGGGTTGATTGGTTTCAAGCTTGACCAGCACGTAGTTGGCCAGCGCGGCGCGCGCGGGATTGGTGACGATCACTTTGACGGCGGTGATCTTCAGGTTGCGCGGCGCCGCGGCCCACACTGCCGGCGCCAGTCCCGATAAGAGAAAAGCGCGGCGTTGCATCAGCGTTGTCAGAAATGCAATTTTAGCGCGAACTGCAATTGCCGTTGCGGTATTACGGTCGATGTAATCACGCCGGCGGCGCCTGGGCCGTCGGTGATGTAGGGATCGGGTTGGGCGAAAACGGCATGATTGAACGCGTTGAAAAACTCTGCCCGGAACTCCAGGTTGGTGCGCTCGGTGATAGTGAACAGCTTGCGGATCGATATATCAGACGTCTCTGCGCCAGGCCCATCCAGAATGTTTTTGCCGGCGTTGCCGAAAGCGTAGCCTGTGGGTACGGGAAAAGCGTTGATGTCAAACCATAGATCGGGAGTGCGCTTGCCAGGGGAGAAGTTGCCATTGGCGATGCGGTCGGTGCGCAGCAGTCCGTTCGATCCGGTATTGGAGGGGTCGTAACCCATGAGTGGCGAGAAGGGGAAGCCAGAGCGCAAAGTGAAGATCCCGCCCACGTGCCAGCCGCCAAGTACCAGGTCGGCCGTACGATTGCTGTTCAGATAGCGTCTTCCCTTTCCGACGGGTAATTCGTAATCGAAGCTGGAAACCCAACGAAATCTATTGTCAAAATCCGACAGACCCTTTTCCGATGCCAGATTGAACGAGTTTTGGGGCCACGGGGCGTTGCAACAGATCTCGGGCTGATCGTTGATGGATTTGCTGTAAGTGAAGGCGCTCAGGAACATCAAACCGCCGGACAGCCGCTTTTCGGCCTTTAACTGCAAGGAGTGGTAGCTGGAGTTGCCGTGGTTCTCGATGGAAGTGAACGGCCCGTATTGCGGATAGGGCCGCCGTGATTGGACGTCGCCGGGGCCGGGCGTGGGATCCTGATTGTGGTCCACCAGGACCTGCAGGTGCGTGCCCTTGGCGCCGACGTAAGCCGCCTCGATCAGAATATTCCCGGGCAGTTGATCCTGAATGTTGAGATTCCATTCATCGGTCACGGGTGCATGCAGGCGGCTGTCATTGCTGGTAACGCCGGCGAATTTAGCTTGACTGATGTCGAGCGACGGGAAACCGCCCGCGACAGTCACCACGGGCGTGATGCCATCGCTGACGAAACTGGGCTCAAAGAAAAACGGAAGGTTGTAGCCCAGTTGCAGCGGATCGCCGGTACGGATTTCCTGGTAGCTGAAGAACCTCCCGTAGCCCGCGCGCACTACGATCTTGCGGCTCTTGAACGGACTCCAGGCGAGGCCCAGACGCGGGGAGAAATCATTTTTGTCGGTCGTGACCAGGCCGTCCGACGCCCCATTCTGCCCGGCGACGATGATCTGTCCGGTGGCGAAATCAAAGTTGCTCTGGCGATTATGCGCTTCGGTGATGGGAGTGGTGTAGTCGTAGCGAAGCCCAAGGTTCAGAGTCAGCGAGGAGGAGAGCTTGTAGTCATCCTGAACGAAGCCTCCATAGGTCTGCTGGCGGTTTCCAAAGTAAGTGAGGGTCGAGATAACAGAGGACGAGGGCAGGCCCACCAGCATGTCGGCCAGACCATTGCCACTGCCGTCGCCGGAGGAAGGATTATCGGCTGTAAACTCGCCGCTGAAACTGAAGCGCCCGCGGGGCTGTCCCACTTGGAAAAGATTGAACTGGCTGAACCGGACCTGGGGACCCAATTTGATGACATGCTTTCCGCGAACGATGCTCAAGGTGTCGCCATACTGAAATTCCTGGCTGGTGCTGAAAGTAGGGGTATAGCCGGGTTCGCCGATTCGTCGGTATCCGCTCGGTTGGAACAGCGACAAGCCGTTGACCGTGGCGTTATCCGGCACGCCCGGCACCGCGAAACCTGGGCCAGGATATTTTTGCCCGTATGCGGGGATGTTATCCCGATAATGGTTTCTGTTGAAACCGATCCGGACTTCGTTGACCATCGTCGGGCTGATGGTGAAGGTGTGGGCCAGCACGGCGCCGCGCGTGCCTTCGAAATAATTCCCCGTGCTGTAACTGCCGCCATCGGCAAGGCCCGGTAGCGGGGGCGCCTGGAAGCGCGTCCGCTGGCTTAACGAGAACCTGCCAAAGATCTGTTGCCTTGTGGACAGGTTGTAATCGGCGCGGGCGTCCATTTGATCGATTGTGTCTTGGCCCGGGGCGTTGATGTTGTAGTTGTTGGCCAGAGCGCCTGCTACGTTGGGCGCGGGGTAAAGCCCGGCGATATTGTGTGCGATGGTGTCGAGTCGTGACTGCGGGATGATGTTGGCCTGCCCCGCGATCGGCAGTCCCGTCGTAGGATCGAAACCGAAGCCATCCCGGACGACTGATCCGTTGACGGTGCGCGTCGAGTTGGGATCGAAAATCTCGCTCTGGTAGACGGGCCGGCCCAGCGCGTCGGTCCCCACCTGTGAACCGAGGATGCCGCTAAAATCACCGTAGATTTCGGCAGGCGTCGGCACGCTGACGATGCTGGTGGCGGCGGCACTTACACGCGTGCCCTGGTAGTCGCCAAAAAAGAACAGCTTATTTTTCTTGATCGGCCCGCCCAGAGTGCCGCCGAACTGGTTCTGCTTGAACGGCGCCTTGGGCTGATCCGGCGCTTCGAAGAATCCGCGCGCATCCAGCGCGGAGTTGCGTAGGAACTCGAAGGCTGTGCCATGAAATTCGTTGGTGCCGGATTTGATGGTGGCATTGATGACGGCTCCGCCGCTGCGCCCGAATTCCGCCGAGTAGTTGCTGGTCTGGACCTTGAATTCCTCGATGGCATCCACGCTGGTCTTCAGAATGTTCCCCGCGTTGTCGTTGGAGTTATTGTCAACGCCGTCCAGCATGAAATTGTTGAGATTGCCTCTGGTCCCGTTGACCGCGAAAGCCCCACCGGCGTTTCCGTTGGTGGCGGAAGTGGCTCCGTTAATGCCGCCTCCGTTCTCGGTGATTTTGGCGACGCCGGTCGTCAGAGTAGCCAGTTGCGTGTAGTCGCGGCCGTTCAAGGGGAGGTCGGTGATCTGCCTGCTTCCAATCACATCACCCAGCGCAGAAGATTCTGTCTGCACTACCGGCACTTCCGCCGCGATATTGACTGATTCGGCGATGGACCCTACCTCCAAGGTGAAATCAACCCGAAGGCGATCCTGGACCTGCAGAACGATGCCGGAACGCGTTTCCTTTTTAAACCCCTGGGCTTCCACGGCGACGGTATAACCTCCGATTTTTAGGGGCGTGATTACATAATTGCCCGAGGAATCGGTCTTGGTGGAAATCTTGCTGTTGGTATTGACTACCGTCGCGGTAACCGATGCGGACGGCACCACGGCGCCGCTCGAATCCTGGACCGTCCCAACAATCGTCGCGGTATCTACTTGCGCACGAGCGACATCAACTGCAGTCCCGGCAAGCGCCAGGCAACCTATGAGAACGAGAATCCGCTTCATGAAGACCTCCTCCTTGAATGTGCAACCCCAGATCTCTGGACGTTAACATACAGTTACGCGATGGTCAACAAAGCCGCACAAACGGCGGCGGCACTAGCAGCTACAATATTCACTTGAACGTACTGGATCTCATCTCACCCGCTGTTCGCGAACGCATCGAAACCCTTGGCAGCGAATTTCAATCGGCCAAGCCTTTTCGTCACGTCGTGATCGACGAATTTCTATCACCGGAGGCCTCCCGGCAATTGATCGCCGAGTTTCCGGCATTCGATCGCGAACACGCGCGCAACGAACTGGGCGAGGTGGGTGGCAAGGCCGTGTTTACGAACCTGCCGCAACTGGGGCCAGCATACGGTCGCCTCGACGCCATGCTGCGGAGCCGCGAGTTCCTGTCGCTGGTGGGACAGATTACAAGCATTCCCGACTTGCTCTACGACCCTGAGTACATTGGCGGCGGCACGCACGAAAACCTTCATGGCCAGGAGCTCGATCCTCATGTGGATTTTAATTACCACCCGAAGGTGCACCTGCACCGCAGACTCAATCTGATCATCTTTCTGAATCCGGAATGGCGGGAAGAATGGGGTGGCGCGCTCGAGTTGCACGTAAATCCTTGGCTGCCGCCGGAAGAGAACCCCATCAAAACCGTTGTGCCGATCGCGAATCGTTGCGTGGTGTTTGAAACTTCCGAGATCTCGTGGCACGGCTTCAAGCGAATCCAACTTCCCGACGAGAAGAAAAACATTTCGCGCCGGTCCATTGCGGTCTACTACTACACCCGGAAGCGCCCGGCGGAGGAAGCCGCCCCGCCGCACTCGACCGTCTATGTCCAGCGGCCGCTGCCCGAGTACTTCCGCCCCGGATACACGCTGCGCCCCGAGGATGTTGACGCGCTGCGCATTCTGCTGGTGCGCCGCGACAGTCAGATCCGCTTTCTCTACGAGCGCGAGAAGGAATTCTCCGAAGTAGTACACGGCATTGTGTACTCAAAAATGTTCCGGCTTTACCGCGCCCTCATCTGGCCGGTGCGCAAGCCGTGGTCCTGGTATAGAAGCCGGCGGATTGGTTAGAGCGCAATCTCCCGTCCCTTGCCTTGCTCTCGTGCGCGCGAGTACGCCAGCTGCGCCGCGGCTACATCCTCGACCGCCATTCCGAGCGATTTGAAGACCACGACTTCGTCCGCCGCTGTCCGGCCCGGCACACGTCCCTGGAATACTTCGCCCAGCTCGCCGGCGATATGCGTGTCCCGCCAGCGGCCCTCACGAATCCCCTGCACGATATCGCCTGCTTCGACCAGCGCCGCCGCCCGCGAATCCACGATGACGCGCGCCCCCGCCATGAGCGCCGGGTCCATCTCGCGCATGTCGGGGCGATACGCGCCGAGCGAGATCACTAAAGCACCCGCGGCCACCCACTCATTGTGAATTACGGGCGCGGAGGAGGAAGTTGCGAGCACGATCACATCCGCGCCGCGGACTGCATCCTCAGCGTCGCTGGCACCGTGGAGCGAAATCTCCCCGGTCGACGCGCCCTCCTCGATGAATCGCGCCAGATGGTCCGGAGTGGGACTCCATGCCCGTACCTCCTGAAACCGGTGGGCATGGCAAAGGATCTCCAGGTGGCTGCGCGCCTGCACACCCGAGCCGAGAATCGCGAGTACCGCGGCGTCCGGGCGCGCCAGATGCCGGACTGCGACAGCGGACACGGCCGCCGTGCGCGCTGCAGTGATATAAGCACCGCCGATCACGGCAGCCGGTGCTCCGGTTACCGGATCGACCAGTATTATTACGGCGAAATGTGTCGGCAGCCCGCGCGCACTGTTTCCCGAAAAGACAGTAACGAGTTTAGCGCCCACCGCCGCCGGCGAGGGGATGTAGGCCGGCATGACGCCAAAGAATGCGCGGTCCGGGCCTACTTCGAGGGCGGTGCGAACTGGCTGGTTGACCTCGCCATTCGAGAAAGCCGCCAGCGCACTTTCCATCACGCCGACTAAATCCGCGGCGGGTAGCAGTTCGCGTACCTCCACCTCGCTCAGCACCAGCATGATGATTTAGGCTGCAAACAGGTTGCGAACGACGAACCAGACATTGGCCGGCCGCTCGGCCAGGCGGCGCACGAACCAGGGAAACCAGTAAGTGCCGTACGCGATCAGGATGCGCGCGCGATATCCTTCCTGCACCAGCCGGTTCAGCTCCGCGCGCTGGATGCCGTAGAGCATTTGAAACTCATATTGGTCCCTGGCGAGGCCTGCCGCATCCGCAAAGGTCGTGATGCGCCGGATCAGGTTGCAATCGTGCGTCGCAATCGCCGTGCGGACGCCGGCGCGGCGAGCCGGCTCGCCCAGCAGCCTGCGCGTGAGCGCTAAGTAGCTCTCGTCCACCTCTTCCTTTCGTGCGTAAGCCACGCTGGGCGATTCGTTGTAAGCGCCCTTCACCAACCGGATCGCGGGGCTGAGCGGCATCAGCGCGGCGATGTCCTGCGCGGTCCGGTGCAGGTAAGCTTGCAGGCACACCCCTACATTCGGGAACGCCGTTCGCGCACGCCGGTACAGCTCGAGCGTGATATCGACATAGTGGCCGGCTTCCATGTCGATCCAGACGGTGCTTTTCTCTCCGGCATGCTGAATGATTCGCTTGAGGTTGCCATAACATTGCGCCGAGCTGATATCGACCCCGAGTTGCGTCAGCTTCACGGAGACCTCACTTGGAAGGCCGCGCGCTCGAATCTGGTCCAGCAACGCGATGTAGTGTTCGGTGACGCGCGCGGCTTCCGAAGTATCGGTGATGTTTTCGCCAAGCTCGGTGAACACGGTTGTTATTCCCTCAGCTTGCAACTGATGGGCGGCGGACAACGCATCTTCGGCGGTTTCCCCCGGCATGAACCGCGAAACCGTGCGGCGTACAAAAGGGAGACGTGGTGCCTGCTTGCGCAGCCAGGGGCTTTGCGAGGCCGCAAGGAGAGCGCTTCTTACGAGCGCCATGGTGCTGTCCCGGGGTGCGCCGCTTCCCCGCTTGTGCCGAGAAACTGCGTGAACGCCGCCAGCGCGCGGCGAGCTACCTCGGCATAGCCTCCGCGCGCGAGATCGTGCCCCGCGCCTTCGATTGTAAGCAACTCCGTAGGCGCCGGAATGAGGCGCAGGGCGGTCTGTATTTCATCGATCGTTCCGAACGGATCGCGGCAACCGGAAACGAACAGAGCGGGCGTGCGCAGCTTGGGAAAATGCGCGGTCCGCAGTTGCTGGGGTTTTTCGGGAGGATGCAACGGATACGAGAGCAAGAGCAGCCCATCCGCGATAGCCGGATCTTCCGCCGCCAGCATGCTTCCCTGACGGCCGCCATAAGAATGGCCACCGAGGAACGCGCGCCCAGGCACAATGCTCCGCAATACCTCGACGGCGCGTTTCAATCCGGCGCGGTCGAGCGCTCCATTTCCTGCCGGCGGCCCATGCGGGCGAGCCTGGCGAAAGGGCAGATCACACCTCAGAACCGCCAGGCCGGAA
>Ga0075426_10004049_pt1 | contig 10435 bp, 7 predicted proteins | sample SoiMethybrSBSTD5_FD_75304 | JGI IMG/M metagenome (GOLD analysis project Ga0075426, IMG submission 75304) | Bulk soil microbial communities from a Populus tree surrounding site in Tennessee, USA - Soil MetaG P. TD hybrid SBSTD5 | ecosystem: Environmental > Terrestrial > Soil > Tree plantation...
AGGTCATAGTTCGCAATCTCGATAGCTTTTAGGCGCAGATAGTTTTTATCCAGTCCTGATTTTTGAGCAACTGCAAAATTATTGATCCTCTCTGCGGTTGTAAGAATATCAAATTGCGTAGGCTTATTGATTGAAGGAAGGTTTTTGTCCTCCTTTTTGTTCAGGCTTTTTGCCTCGATGCTGAACATGTACTTGTTTATAAAATAGTACTGGTTCGGCAGGTGAACGTCGAACATAACCGTCGCGAATGTTGAAAGCGTATCCCACTGCGCGCTGCGGTCGATTGCCTTAGCCACACCTGAATTACTTTCGCCTACCTTGTCCTCGACGTCCATGTTTATCGCCCACATGGCGGCACGGTTCATGTCCTTGCAATGCTCTTTTAGCATCGCTGTAGCCTCGGTTGGAATAACAACGAACCCTACCGGCAGCATACCTGTAGGCATATTCCCGTCTTCCAACTTTTGTTTGCTGAACTGGTAAGTGCCGTATGGAGACTTTACCGCGTGGTATCCAGTGCCGAAGCAATGCGGACAATCCATATCAATCTTTACTCCGTTATGACCTCCTGGGTAATTTATGTGTCCGCCTCTACAAGGATACTGAATTCCCTCAAACGTAAACTTATAGTTACATTCATCAACCACCTCGTACCGCATGGGGTGCATGTGGTTTATAAATGCTCCAAGCAAATCAGATTCGTGAACAACCGCCAAATTCCAATGCGGAAGCGCAGATGAAAAAAACGATTCATACATAATCGCTCCATTGTCAACAGACTTGGATTTACCACGAAGAAACCACGCTGGAATTTCTTTGAAGTTGTGAATGTAAGGCGCTTCTAACTCTTCAAAATTGATTACTTTTTTAGTTCCATCGTACCAGCAATAGAAGCTTATATACTGCGTTTTGTCGTAGTATTCAAAATAGTAATTGCATTGCTTTTCGATATTCTCCTCACGAATGAAAATCAAAAAACAATCACGATCCCACCACCACACGCAAGACGAACCGTAAATAACAATCTCAGGCTGAATACGCTCGGTATCCAGCGTAGGAATTTCAGTAGGCTTAACGGCCATTACCCCGTTTGGATCTGCTAACATTTTCCTAAGCGTCACCTCCTTGTTGTAGTTGGTGAGCGAGTTGTAATTGGGGTAGTACTCTAACGTGTATTTTTGAAGCAGTTCTGACTCTGAATTTTGCTCTCTGAAGGTGATGCTGTAAAGCGTAGGGTTGAATATCTTACCAACAATATCAATAGCTTTATCGGCTCCTGCTTTTGTTGTTGGCTCGTAGTTTTCCAGCCTGTAAGTTTTTACCTCTTCATCTTCCCGGGGCCTGGTTCGGTCGAGTAGGTAAACTGGCTTATCTCCATAGATATGAACAGACATAGCTTTAGCGTGCTCTACCGATTCGTGATAAAGCGGATGCCTGGCCTCATCTACAATGATGGCCTTCATTTGCTGAGCAAATTCCTGTGTGCCGTAGATCATATAAAATAAAGGAGACTTGCGCCTCCCTTATGCGGCAAGATCAGTTAGTACCTGGGCAGGGAAAGCAAAAGGCAATGCTGGAACCATAGCAGTTGACCATTTAGCAGAACCAGAGAAACGAATGCGGCTCTTAATACTCTGCTCGATCAAAAGATCTGCGTAAACGCTCACGTTCTTCACGTAGAAAGCATTGTAATTTCCGTCATCGTTTGTGCCGGCGGTTACGAAAACCATCTGCCAGTTACGCCGCTGGTTCACTGATGCCCAGAAGCGGCGATTGTCAACTACGCCCAGAGCCTCGAACACAAGTTCATTATCATCACCTGTACGTTCAGTTGGAACCAGGCCATAGCCTTCTTCTTCGACAGGAGTACCAGCAGCTTTAGATCCGCGGGTATTCAATACCACGAATCTGGAAGAGGGGGAAGTATTGACATTTCCAGTCCACCAAGTTGCATTTTCCAGCGTTGCGGTTACATTGTCTTCGTCGATTGCAATCTGTGGCTCAATGAACCCCAAGGCAATAATACCTCCAAGTTCAGCCCCACAGCCCTGCTGCACATAATCCGGAGTGTTATCCAGACAAAACAAATCGGCCATTCTTTGAAGAAAAGCCAAAGGGTTATTAAAATTCATTTCAGTTTCATAGTGAAATTTTTATGTATCCCCTTTCGGGCAAAATATTTTTACAAAAGCTATACGACGTTTCTCTGAACAAAATCTCTTTCTGTGAGCCAGCATTTCGCTTTCTTCAATGGCCATCTCCGGTCACCTTCATCAATTTCGTAGGCATCCTGTTTTGCTATCGCCAGACTATTTACTGTAACAGTTTGGTGCTTCAATATCAGTTTAATTTTACGATGCATGTAATACGGCATGTGCGCAGTGTCGAGTAATCGCTGCGCACGCATTTCGCCATTAAGAGTGATAATACTGGTTGATAGCTCAGCAACTTCATCCTCCTCCGGAAAGCGTTCATGGAAGAATACAGCAGGCACACGGATATTGAAAGTTTGCTCTGGGCTTACATTTTCATAAACCAAGCCAGCAAAGTTCCGATTATTTGAATATTCAATTAAAACAGCGGGGTCGGGTATTGCGTCAGAAATTGTAATGCAGTCAGATTTCGCTACTACTTCATCAGGGCTTTCTGTGGTATTAATGACTTGGAATTTTATTTTTTCTTCACATATCCCATGATCGGAAGGTATCAATGAAGCAAAATTCATCCATTTTGTTGTTGGTACTGCCGGTATCGTTGCTGTGGTCTGCGTAGCGGTTATGTCATCAATATCAACAGTATAATTTCCTCCAACTCCGAATGATTGAACATAAATTCCGTACCTAACAGATCCTGATAGCGCCAAAAACGATACAGGACCAACATACGTTCCAGAACTAGATGCACCAAACACAGAACTACCTATAATTGAAAGAATATTGTTGCCAGAATCTAATACAACAAAATATATCCTGTTATTTGATGTATTTGAATCAAAATTATAGTCGATATCAAAAGTGAATTCGTATGTGTAACCCGGGATAAAAGAATAAAAATTACCCCATGTATCTGATGCGGCAAGGTGAATACCTGGGCCTTGTGTTATGGAAGGATTTGACCCTGGAGTCCAGGCAGTTCCGCCGGTATTAATATTGACACCTGTTGCTAATGATGGTAATGTAATTGGTGATGTAACGCCGGGTATTTCTGCGGATCCATTCAGTGGCGTAGAAACGAAATCAATCAAAGCGACCTCATTATCTTCGGAATCATTAACGACCAAAACATATTCATCGCCTTCTGTTTCGGTGAATTGAATTTTGAGTTCATCATCACATTTCCATAAATGACAAAAACATCTTTCATGTACGCCTTCCGGAACCGTTTCGTTATAGGTTTCGCAGTCGTTAAGCCAAAACTGAATAGGGAGAGCGTCGGAAAATTCCACCCGGAAACATTGTGTAGGGACATCTGTAACTTCGCAGCACGCGAACAAAATGAATAATGCGAATATATAGAATAATTTCATAAAAATCAGTTCAGAACCAAGCAATCACCTGATTCAGTGATATATTCAAAGTTGTCTTCGGTCAGGTAAGCATCTTGACAAGGTACCGCAGGCTCACAAATCAACATCTGTGTTGACGTTTCGATAACGTCAATTGTCATTAATTCCTCTGGCCACGCCAGGATTTTAACAGTCCCTTTTACGATCTCATATTCCAGATCTTTGATGAAGAATTTTACATGGTTCTCGGTAGTTTGGCTTATCCCGATGGCTTTTTTACGGTTGTCACGCATCAGAACGTAGTCGTCCCAATCTAACGGACAACTTATTTCGTAAAGTAACGCCAGGTGGAACGGATCCCCGGAAACCGGTATATCTTCTTTCTCCGATAAGTCCGATCGATCCTGAACGCATCCGTCTGAGGCGTTGGCCATATCGGATGTCATGTCGTAATTACCCTCTCCCGCGGTGAATTTGAAGGCAGTATCAGGGTAAGCCTGAAGGCCACCGGAAAGCCAGTCGATCCATTTCAGTATATTCCTGGCAGGAGTAAGACTGATATTATACCGTGTTTCTGGATTTAGCAGGTTGGTGATGCTGTCGAAATTCTCATCGAGCTCCGGTTCATAGTCTGTTACATCAGGATCAGTTTCGGGTGATATGTCCACCGGGAACGGCCGGATTGAGATTATGAACGTGTCGTTATCGAACTTATAATCCGCTGATTTTTCCCTGGTCTTCCGGCGTGTGGTTTCAATGGCCAGGGAGGCGGCTATAAAGTCACTTTCTATCGTTATTTCCTTGCCTGCCTTCTTCAGAATAGTGGCATAAGTGTGCTTTGTCTGGGGGTCGTCAATCCCGGAAATGTCCTCGCTTTGCCATTTTTTGTACCCGGCCTTTACGGTTTTGAATATGCGTGTGTCGTCATACTTGCGCACGATGTCGCGCACGTTATTAATGTTTACCGAAACATCAGTGTCGTAAAAAGTCCTCTTTTCTTCGACTCGAATTACCTCAATACCATTGATTGTTTCGTATGTAAGTCCGAGGTTAAGAATAGGGTTAGCGCCTTCCCACCACTGCTTGAAAGAAAGGAAGAATGGTTTTTCAAGAAGTGAATACCTTCTGAGTTGAAGACCCTTCAAAAGCACGTAGGGCCACCCGCAACCGTCAGCGTCGTATTGCCGGTATATCGTTTGACTGGATCCCAGGAACTCTGAATAAAAACAACCGGGCTGGCTTATATGCCTGTCAAGAATATAAGCCGCTGCATCATGCAGGAAAAATCCTTGTGCGTTACTGTCTGGGTAAATCGATTGTAGCGTAAATACCACATCGCTTTCAAAAATAGTCAGATTAAAATTCCTTGAACTCCATATAATAGATCCTGTATCAGTGCCGACATCGATGTTAAAGAATATTTCGTATTTCAAATAGACTGATACAGTATCTGAAGGAAGACATGTAAAATCTGTCTGTCCTGATAAATTCATCACGGCAAAGAACCGCTCGAACAGTACAGGTGTTATTGTAGGCGTTGGAATTGTAGGCGTGCTGGATCCGGCCGTTGCCAATACAACGGGGGACTCGTCATTTTTCTTAGCCAACAACGATACAAATATTACTATTTCATCGATTACACTGGGGTCAGATTCAATAGAATTTGCAAATATGGCGCCGGATACCCCTAATTGAAGTCTTATATTTGGAACTTCGACGTGTATCTCTCCGCCCTCATCCGTTAAATCTATGTTGTTGAAAATGCTTACTGTGCCCGATACGAATTCAAAAAGCGGTGTATAAGATTCGGTTATCTCATCTTGTATTAAATCGAGGGTAGCCTGAGAATATACAGTATAATCATCACTCGCACCGCTGGCATCAATGGCCATTCCATCGGGTAGCGCGTAAGTAATTGGGCCGGTGAATTCTGTAAAGGAGGTTATGTTTCCTTCATACTCTGAGGTCTTTTGGATCTTCTGAGATAACAGCCTCAAATTTACTGAATCAAACTGTGCGGCAACCTCGTTATCTAAAGTTGTGGCGCTTTGTATGTTAACTTGGGTGTCTAGTCTGTTTATAAACTTCGCCCAAAAGTCATTCCTTATGATGGGGATCTGCGCTTTGTTGTCCGGCATTTCCTCAATGTTCCAAAGATCGATCTGGCCAATGAAAACAGTTTGGTACGTTATGTCGTCCGGCGCAAGTTCAACAGTAATAATCAACTCGGCATCAGCTCCGTAAATATTTTCTACCTCCCTTATGAAATCAATGCCGCCATTTTGAACACCATTGTCACCGTAAAAAGTAAAATCACCGTCGAAGTACTCAATCAGAGAATGGTACTCTTCGTGACGTTCGAGTTTTAGTTTACAGGCCAGCCAGCCTATGGGCTCGGCGATCTCCAAAGAACCTAAAACAAAATGTGATAAAGTAAATTTGAAGCGCATCAGTAGCCCATTGATTTAACCCTTACCTTCTGTTTGTAGTCTTTACCTTTGGAGTAGTGCCTGTAAAGTTTGCCGCTCTGCTCAACTAGGTCAGGTTGTGAGTTCTTTAAATCACGGATTTCCTTCACTATCCTGGAATCATCCATGCCTACATACTTCACGCCATCAGCCGTTAATTTAAGTCCCTGCAAAACTTTATCATCAAGCTTTTTGGCTCTAATATCTTTCAGTATGCCCATTGAGCTTTTAGTTTCTTTGGCAGTCATCACTGATTCTCCTCTCGAAAGCTTGGCATCAATGGAATCACTCGTTCCTGTGCCTGGGCCCTTCAAATTGATCACGCCCTTAGCAAATCTAGGTGCGGTGCGGTTAATGATGGCAAGCTGAGAAGCGCCCTGCGCTGCTACTAGCGCCGCTTGCACTATGGCGACTGCTATGTTCGGAGCCGTAGCAAACGCACGGGCAATACCTGCTGCCGTGTCAATTATAACCGAAAATCTTCGTGCTTCTTTTTCGCGCTGAGCAATTTTCTTTTGAAGGGCGGCGGTTTCGCGCTCCTCTTTTAATCTCAGTTGCTGCTTAGCGCGATCATTATCGCCAGCGAGTAACTGTTGCTCATCATAGAAGTTGCGCAGGTTGTTAAGCCTGTTTTGAAGACTGGCGACTTCTGCCTCTTCGAATGAAATAAGTTGATCGGCGAAGATTTGTGTACCTGCATTGATAAGCTCACCCTGATTTTCTTTTATAGCGTCCTCCAGGTGATCGCCGAAATCCTTAGGTACTATAACGACAGGTTTTACAGGTGCTGGAACTGGCTCTATGTCCTTCAGGATATCAGACAATACCTCAAAGTCTTTTAAAACCTTTGATTTATCTTTGATGGGACCAACTGGTAATTCGATAGAAAATTCCCTTCCGTCTTTCGCTCGAGTTTTAATTACTTCAATTGCGCGCTTGAATTCTGTATTCAGTTTTTCAACATCAAACTTGACTTTGAATTCAATATTAGCCCCTCCGTCCAGCAGTTCCTTTAATTCAGCCTGGGCAATAGCCAGTTCATTGATTAGCTTTCCAACCTGAAGCCTGGATGATAGATCTGAAAAGTTTCGAGTCTTTTCGATTTGCTCATTAAGGGCTTCAATTTGTTGTTTTTTGGCTTCAATAATGCCTAACGCTTCTTTTTCAACGGTATTATCTTTTTGAAGGGCCTGCAGTTTCGATTGAAGAAGTTTTAATATCTCTTGATCAATTAGTGCATCTTCCTTGTTAGCGTCGCGCAATCGGATATTTAAAGCTATTTGCTCTTCAAGCACGTCCATTTGCCGGCGGCGCTCCTTGCCGGTCATTTCAATACCATTAGTGCCATCCCTTAATGCTACCTGCTGTTCTCGTTCAGACTTTATAACCTGATTTTGAGTATCGCGGTAGGCGGCCCATGATCCTATGCTTTTAGTGATCGCTGTTATTTGATCCTCAATGATTTTTATATCCTTCTCTTTTTCACCTGTTAAAGCGAATTGAAGGGATGTGCGAACGCTGATTTGGGCTATTTCTTCACGCTGACGCTCTTTAAACAGTTCCTCTACTGATATTCCGCGGCGCTGTGCTTCCGCAAGAGCCTCGTAAGAATTAACCAGTTCGGTAAGTTGCGTTACAAAACCGCCTTCCTCGAAGCGTTTCGAGAGTTCAACACGCAATTCTTTCCAAGCAACGGTAAGTTGATCCACTTTTGTGGCCGAAGTCTCGGCGTAGCCGCCCATTTTGGCGAGTTCCACCTGGGCGATTGCCGCGACTCCCCGCGTTACGTCTGCCACGCTTTGAGAGGCCAGGGAAGCCCCGTTGAATTGCTCTTTGAGACGGGTAGCGGAAAGTCCTAAATTATCCAGCACTAGGATTGATTTGCGGCCTATACCGCGTACTATCGAATCAACCAGGTAATCTACTGACTCACCGGTTTGCTGTGCCCTGGCGGCCGCGAATTCGAACAGGATTGGCAATTGCTCTACAGCCACTCCTAAGTTTGTCGCCTGCAGTGTCCGCTGCATTAATTCGAACTCTGAAACCGTGCCGTGGGTGGCGCGTTGGAGATCTGCCATCAGGAGTTTAGCATCCGGGAAGGCCCGATTAAATGCCCGGCTTACTCCCTCCACGTTTCCGGCCAGTTTCGCCATTTCCAGCGAAGTTTGAAGCACTTCACGGACTATTCCGGCGGCCACGAAAGTTTTTATCGCAGTGAATAACTGCCCGAAGTTTTGGGTTGCGCCTTTAATTGCTGTGCCTTGCTCTTTTAGTGCTTTAGAGTTCTCGAATGCTGCCTTGGTAGCGCGGTCAAGTTCAGCTTTGAGTTGTTTGTATTGCTGACTTAATTGGGCGACTTTCTGCGGATTACTGCTTAACTCAATGCTTGTCTTAAGTCTGGCGAGTTGCATCTGCATCGACAAAATGCTCTGCGTCGCACCGCGGTAGGCCTGTGACGCTCCGGCGCCAGCTTTCTCAGCAGAATGCTGAAGGCGGTTATTGGCTTCATTAGCTCGGTTTACAATCCTTTCACCACGCTCGAGTTCGGCGGTGTTATACTTCAGATTGACAAGGATGTTCTGCTGCTTATCGGCCATGGAAGGCTGAGGGAAGAAAAAATCAGGTATCGCCTTTTACGGCCTAACCCGCTCCGAACGGGTCTGTGGGTGAGCCTTTCGTCTTGTCGTTACGCTCTTTCTGGTCCAAAATACGAAAATAGAATGAAAATATATCCATCCTTCGCAACTGCTTCTCTTTTATGGGGTCGTACTCAGACAGGAAAACGATATCCTTTTCCCACTTTTTAAGCAATTCCCCGATGATTATTTCGGGGTTTCGAGTGTCAACGTCTTTAGGATTTCCTGGGCTTCCGTCAAATATTCCTCCAAAGAGGTTATGGAGATATTTTTCAGATTCAGCAACTCGGCGACAGGCATCGTCAAAAAAAAATCATTGAAGTTGTTGTCCTTCCAGTGCTGTATTTTCTTGTTGCCATGATCTTCGTCAAAGGTTGAAAGATCTTCGTCGTCTGTGAAGAAAGAAACGGAAGCCAGCCTGCGAGCAAGTTCAGGGTCAAAAGGAAGTGATGCGCGGGTTTCGATCTTGTAAAGGATTTGCATAGCGTTGCCAATGTCAATCTTTTTACGTTCACCGGATAGCCATGATCGAGCGTCTTTTACCTCCGCTTTCAAAAGCTCAGGATCAATTTTAATTGCGTTCTGCTGTAGGTATTTGTAATGGTACTTGTACCGCCCGGTGGGCATGCGAAACTCGCTCTTAAAGCGGTAATACTTGATCAGGCCGCATTCAAAAGCTTCTTCGATGCTGTCGGCTACGTCGGGATGGTGTATGTTGAACTTCTCAGGCTGGCGCTCGGGGATCTGCGTTAAGATTTTATGAACTTCTGCTTTCTTTGCCCACTTTTCAAACTGCATTGGCGTTACATCAAGGATCTCGCGAATGTAGTCCAGGCGTACCCCTTTCTTTACGAGTAGGTCGAGTTGTTTGAGATCGTGTGCGGTAGGACGGAAGAACATCAGTAATGATTTTTAACGTTAATGTCGGTTGGGGGGAATAGATTATAGATCACGTAGTTCAATCCGGAAGCTGCGACTACAAACATCAGCCATCCGGTCACCGAGTAATCACCTTGGCACGCGTGAAGGTAAATGAATGTGCCGTGAACTGAAGGCATGCAGATCGGGCAGCCAATGAAAGGCTTTAAAACTTGTTCGCTGATCTTGGAACGAAGCCAATCGCCAATCTTTCCGAATATTTCATCCGGTTCGAAGGCGTTGTGAAAGCCCCAGCACCATAGCGAAGTGAGTAGTATCCAGATTAGGTAGTCGGTCATGTTTAATCTTTTATGTAGTCCAAAATCTCGCCAGTGGTTCGCAGTCCTTCAACCAACTCCGCTCCAGTGGGCGTTACAATAACCTTTACGTGTGGATGGTGATTTTCAGCAATCCACTTAATCAATGGCCGCGCAGCTTCTTCAAAAGCTTTGCGTTCCTTTAAACGTTGTTCAGTATCCATTTTCTTGCTCCCTCAAAAGTGTAAAGTTCTTTATAAATTATTCTCCCGGCTTCTTGCTTGGCTTGAATTTCTGCCTGCGAGAAGCCCTTTAAAATGTCGTCCAAGCGATCAATGTCAGATGAGTGAACCAGTACACCGTATTCGTTAAAGTCGCGCCCGTAGGGGATTATGTGCTGATCTGAGATATAAACAGGTATGGCTCCATATTGCAACGCTTCGCAGATCCGAAATGATGTTAGGCCGTAGCCTCTCGGGCAAATCGCGAATATTGATTGCGCCATCAGCTCACAGTATTGCTTTATCGGCAAGGAGCTTTTGAATACGTATTTATTCCCATACTTCTTGTAAAGATCCTCTCGTATCGTATGCGTGTTCGACCCAGCGAATGAACAAAAATATTTCTTCTCCGGCCTGAACTGAAAGGGAT
>Ga0075426_10004051_pt1 | contig 10433 bp, 8 predicted proteins | sample SoiMethybrSBSTD5_FD_75304 | JGI IMG/M metagenome (GOLD analysis project Ga0075426, IMG submission 75304) | Bulk soil microbial communities from a Populus tree surrounding site in Tennessee, USA - Soil MetaG P. TD hybrid SBSTD5 | ecosystem: Environmental > Terrestrial > Soil > Tree plantation...
CCCGATTCCGGAGGACCTGGCGTTGACCCCCACGGCCGACGTGTCGCTTCTGGCGCCGTTCCTGGTCAAGCTGGAGATGATCCGCGCGGCGATCCAGGACGGGAAGCCCGCGAGCCCCGACTTCCGGGACGGCGTGGAGATCCAGAGAGTGCTGGACGCGGCCCGCCTGAGCGACCAGTCGGGGGCCTGGGAGCCGATCGAGTCCTAGCCCGCGCCGCTCAACATCCGATCAGCCAGAGCGGCGCGAGCATCAGGAGGATGTAGGTCAGGTACTGGCTGACGGGATCCGCCGAGTGCATGGCCCAGTCTAGCGCATCAACAATCTGGCGGTGTCTCCCGATCGCGGATGTCCGGCTCTTGTCATCTCCCAGGGTGGGGGAAACGTGTATATACTAGCGCGGTTTCGCCGAGCTTCAAATACCTCTTCATCGCCGGCTGTCCTGCCAGGAGGATCTATGCGGTCCGCCCGTCCTCATGCTCTGATCCCAGGAATCATCCTGCTTCTCGCCCTCGCGATGCCCGCAACCACGGCCCTGGCATCGGGCTCCGGGCGCCTGCTCCGGGACGTGCTTCCCACGTCCGAGCGGCTCAAGCTGAATCTGGACGCGCGGAAGCCCTCGTACACGGGCTCCGCGCACATCGATCTTCGCGTGGTGGCCGCGGTCGATTCCTTCCAGTTCCATTCGGAGGGGCTCACCCTTCGGAGCCTGACTCTCCGGAACGTGAAGGGGATCGTGCCCTCGACGCACACCCAGAGCGCTCCGACCACGGTCACGGTGCGGACCAAGGCCAAGCTCCTGCCCGGCGTCTACTCCATGGACGTGGCGTTCACGAACGACTTCAGCACCCGCGCCCAGGGGATCTACCGTCTTACGACCGGCGGGGAATCGTACTGCTTCACTCAGTTCGAATCCGACGACGCCCGGAAAGCGTTCCCGTGCTGGGATGAGCCCTCGTTCAAGATTCCCTATCAGCTCACCCTGGTCGTGCCGAGCGCCCACCGCGCGGTCTCGAACACGCCCATCGTGAAGACCATCCCCGGCAAGACCGCGAAGACCGTCGTCTTCGGGAAGACGAAGCCGGTTCCCTCCTACATCCTCGCGATCGCGACCGGTCCCCTGGAGCTGGTCCCGATCCACGGCATGTCCGTTCCGGGAAACGTGGTCACCGTGAAGGGCGCCTCGAAGCTGGCGGCCACGGCCGCGAGGATGGCGCCGCCCATCCTGGCCGCGCTGGAGCGCTACTTCGGCACCCGGTACCCCTACGAGAAGCTGGATGTGATCGCGGTGCCCGAGTTCTGGCCGGGCGCGATGGAGAACGCCGGCGCGGTCACGTTCCGCGACGATGTGCTCCTAGTGGATCCGAAGACGGTCAGCGTGGGGCAGCTCGCGACCCTCTCCGTCTTCATGGCGCATGAATTCTCGCACCAGTGGTTCGGGGATCTCGTCACCATGGACTGGTGGGACGACCTCTGGTTGAACGAGGCGTTCGCCGAGTGGATGGGGAACAAGATCTCCGACCAGGTCTATCCCGAATACCGCCAGCGCGTCCTCGACCTGCGCCGGACGCAGATCGCGCTGGGCACCGACTCGCGCCTCTCGGCCCGCGCCATCCGCCGTCCCGTCTCGGCCATGGACAATCTCCTCCAGGCCGCCGACGAGCTGGCGTATCAGAAGGGGCAGGCCGTGCTCACCATGTTCGAGCAATGGCTCGGCCCCGAGACCTTCCGCGCGGGGGTGCTCGCCTACCTGAAAGACCACGCGTGGGGGAACTCGGTCGGCTCCGACCTCTGGGCCTCGCTCTCGAAGGTCTCGGGCAAGGACGCTTCCGGCGCCATGACGAGCTTCCTGGACCAGGGCGGCGTCCCGCTCGTCTCCGCCGATCTGCTCGCGGACGGGCGCGTGAAGCTGAGCCAGCAGCGGTTCCTGGGCTACGGCGTCACGGCCCCCTCGAAGCAGCTCTGGCAGATTCCGGTCGCGCTCAAGTACTCGGACGGGAGCGCCGTGCATACCCAGAGCGTCCTACTGAGCGGGCCGGAGACGACGGTGACGCTGGAGGGCGGAAAGTCGCCCCGCTGGCTCAATCTGAACGCGGACGCGGCGGGCTACTACCGCTGGAGCGTCTCGCCGGAAATGCTCCACCGGCTCGCGGACGCGGAGGGGGACGCCATGACGCAGGTGGAGCGCGTCGGGTACCTGGGAAACCTCTCGGCGCTCCTCGACGCGGGACTCATCCACGGCGACGATTACATGCGCCTCCTCGCCAAATTCGCGGACGACAAGGACCCCGAGATCACCTCGGCGCTGGAGGACGGCGTGAACGCCGTCCGGCGCGTTTTCGTCACGCGCGACCTGGCGGATCCCTACGCCTTGTACGTGCGCCGAACCCTGGGCCCCGCCCTGGCGCGGATCGGCATGACGCGGGTGCCCGGGGAGGCGGACGGAGTCTCCCTCACGCGCCCGGGGCTTCTCGTGGCCCTCGGGGACGATGGGAAGGACGCGCGGGTTCTGGCCTTCGCGGATTCGCTGGCGAAACAGCACATCGCGTCGCCGGGCTCGGTGGATCCCTCCCTGATCGGCGCCTCGCTCCAGCTCTCGGCCCTCCGCGGCGATGAAGCGCTGTTCCAGGACTACAAGAAGCGGTTCGAGACCGCTCAGATCCCGGCGGAGCGCGCGCGCTATCTGAGCGCGCTCGGCGGCTTCCGCGACCCCAAGATCGTTCAGGAGGCCATCCATTATTCCCTGGAAGGACCGCTCCGTCCTCAGGAGCTCTTCACCATCCCCGTCGGCCTCGCGGGCTCGATCGAATACGAGGACGTTCCCTACAAGTGGATGTCCGAGAACTTCGGGACGATCGCCACAAAAGTGCCCCCCATGTTCATGGTCTACATGCCGGATCTGGCGGGCGGCTGTTCGCTCGAGCGCCTCGAGGCGGCCAAGAAGTTCTTCGCGGACCCCGCGCACGCGGTGTCGGGCTCGGAGCTGGAGCTGGCGAAGACCGAGGACCAGGTGAAGGACTGCGCGGGGCTCAGGCAGCGGGAAGGCGCGGCGGTGGCCGCGTATCTCACGAACCTGCCGGGACGAGGCGGCAGCCCGGGCACGGTCGGGGCGCCGACGAGATAGGAAAAAAACAGGGGCCCGGTGTTCCGGGCCCCTGCGGCGTTCATGGTTGCGGGGAGAGGATTTGAACCTCTGACCTTCGGGTTATGAGCCCGACGAGCTACCAGGCTGCTCCACCCCGCGGGGGTATGTTGCCCCACCCGGGGGGATTTGTAAAGAGCCGAGCTACCGGGCCGAATCCTCGTCCGCCTGGTAGCGGTAGAGGACCTCGTCTTTCTTGACCATGTGGAAGCGCTCCCGGGCCACCCGCTCGGTGAGCAGCGGATCCTTGGCCACGTCCTTCCGGTTCGCCTCCACCCGGTCCGCCTCAGCGGCGAGCGCGACCTTCCGAGCCCGGAGCGCCGCGGTCTCGTGCTGGAGCGCCCGGACCCGGATCAATCCGTCGTCTCCGCCCACGAAGGAATAGACCAGGTATCCCAGGAGAAGGCCCGCGCCCCAGAGAAGCACGCGCCGTCTCTTCCGCTTGATCTCGGTGGGAGGCAGGCGAAGGTAGCGCCGGGCGGGCGCCGTCTTCGGGCTCTGATACGGGGATCGCATCATCGCGGCGCGCCGGCGGTTTCGCGGGAACCGCCCGACAGTTTGCGGAACGCGGCCGCGCCCAGGTAGACCGCCTCGTCCGCGAGCTGCTCCTCGATCCGGAGGAGCTGGTTGTATTTCGCGATCCGGTCCGTGCGCGAGAGCGACCCGGTCTTGATCTGCCCCGCGTTCACCGCGACCGCGAGATCGGCGATGGTGGTGTCCTCGGTCTCCCCCGAGCGGTGGGAGATCACCGTGGTGTAGGCGGCGCGCTTCGCCATCTCGATGGTGTCGAGGGTCTCGGTCACCGTTCCGATCTGGTTCAGCTTGATCAGGATGGAATTCGCCACGCCCCCCTCGATGCCGCGCTTCAAGATCTCGGGATTGGTGACGAAGATGTCGTCCCCCACGAGCTGGATCTGGCCTCCCAGCGCCTCGGTCAGGTGCTTCCACCCGTCCCAGTCCGACTCGGCCAGCCCGTCCTCGATCGAGACGATGGGGAAGCGCTCCAGGAGACCCGCGAAGTACTGCGTCATCGCGCGCGCGTCCAGCCCCGAGCGTCCGTCCAGCGTATACGTTCCATTCTTGTGGAGCTCCGACGCCGCGACGTCGAGCGCCAACGCCACGTCCTCGCCGGGGCGGTACCCGGCCTTCTCGATCGCCTTCATCAAGAACTCGAGGGCCTCCGCGTTCTTGCCGAGGCTCGGGGCGAAGCCCCCTTCGTCGCCGACCGCGGTCACCAGTCCCTTCTCGCGCAGGAGCTTCTTCAGCGTGTGGAAGACCTCGGATCCCATGCGCAGGGCCTCCGAGAAGGAGCTCGCGCCCACCGGCACGATCATGAACTCCTGGATGTCGAGGTTGTTGTCCGCGTGCGCGCCGCCGTTCACGACGTTCATGAGCGGGACCGGGAGCGTCCGGGCGCCCGCCCCCCCGAGGTAGCGGTAGAGCGGGAGCGCGTGGGCCTCCGCGGCGGCCTTGGCCAGGGCGATCGAGACGCCCAGGATCGCGTTGGCCCCGAGATTCTTCTTGTTCGGCGTGCCGTCCAGCTCGATCAGGAGGTGATCGAGGTACGCCAGGTCGTCCGCGTCCTCGCCGACCAGGTGCCCCGCGATCGTCTCGTTGACGCTCGCGACCGCCCGGGCCACCCCTTTTCCGAGGTAGCGCTTGGGGTCCCCGTCCCGGAGCTCGAGCGCCTCGCGGGAGCCCGTGGACGCCCCGGAGGGCACCGCGGCCCGGCCGATGGCGCCGCCCCGGAGGGCCGCCTCGACCTCCACGGTCGGCATTCCCCTGGAATCCAGGATCTCCCGGGCGTATAGGGACTCGATCTCGGTCATGGCGCCCGACGCTAGGGTTCGGGGGCGTGGCCCGTCAAGGGAAAAGCCTTGACGCACAGAGGATAAGGCCACTAGCTTGCGCGCCCGATGCCTCAGGTCGGCGAAACCTGGTACGGCCCCGAAACGTACAGAATCTGAGCGGCATCGAGGACTCGAGGGTTTGCGTTGTCCGAAGAGCGGGACCTGGTCCGGCGGTGCCTGGCGCGCGAGGAACGCGCCTATCGTGAGCTGATCCGGCGGTACCAGACGCCGGTCGTGAACCTGGCGTGGCGGATCACGGGCAATCCCGAGGACGCCGCAGAGGTGGCGCAGGAGACCTTCATCCGGGTCCTGCGATCGCTCCACACGTATGATCCGGAGCGGCCGCTCAAGACCTGGCTGTTCAAGATCGCGGCGAATCTGGCCCTGGACGCGATCCGGCGCCGCAAGCGCCGGCCGGTTTCGATCCGGGACCTGTTCGAAGAGGACGAGGGCCCGCTGCCGGAGGTGGTGGAGCCGAGTCCCGGGCCGGACGCCATGCTCCAGATCCAGCGCTCGGCCGAGCGGTTCGACGAGCTGGTTGCGGAGATGCCGGAGCACTACCAGGCGATCCTCTACCTTCGCTACCGCGAGGACCTGGCCTACGAGGAGATCGCCGAGGCGCTCGACATCCCGCTCGGCACGGTGAAGGTCCGGCTCCACAGGGCCCATGAAATCCTGAGACGCAAGCTGACCGCGCGAGGAGCGCGAGGAACGAAGCCATGAAAGAAAACCTCTCCTGCGAAGCCTGTGAGCGCGAGCTGGTCGCGCTGATCGACGGCACGCTGACGCCCTCGGTCGCGCGCGTGATCGAAGGTCACGCCCAAACGTGCGCCTCGTGCGGGCTCGCCCTCGAGGACTTCCGCCGCCAGACCCTCCGGCTTCGCCGCATGCCGCTCCTCCCGGCGCCCGCGTTCCTCGAGGAGCGCGTCCTGCGCGAGGTCCTGGGCGCGCGCGGGTTCTCGAGGGCGGGATGGCAGCGCTTCGGCGCCGCGATGGGCGCGGTTTCCTTCGCGCTCACGGTCGTGCTCCTCACCAACCTGACGCGCCTGGCGGGCGCGCTGGGCGTCCCGGATCCCTACGTCTGGATCGTGTCCGCCATCGATCACTCCATCGCGGCCGTGGCCGCGGCCTCCAAGTGGCTCGCCAGCGAGATCGCGTTCTACGTGCCGCTGGGGCGGCAGCTCTGGCTGGCGACGCAGGCGCTGAAGACCCTTCCGCGCGCCGCGATCGTCCTTCTCCGGACCCCCGAGGTTCAGGTGGCCGGCGCTCTTCTCATCACCCTGGGACTCGCGCTCTACATCTTGCTGCGACCATCCCGCCACGAAAGGAGTGTGGGCCATGTTTGCCTCTCGCTCTGATGTGATGGTGCGGACCAAGTCTCACCTCTGGGTCGCGGCGGCTTCGTTTCTCGTCCTCCTCTTCGCCGCGCTGCTCATGCAGGCGCCGCCCGCGCAGGGCGCGACGGCCGCGTCCAAGAGCCGTTCGAAGGCGGCGGCCGATAGCGCGGCCCGCGCCGAGGATTCGCGGGACGAAGGGATCTCGGTCCACGTCGTCGACGGAAAGACGACGGCCGGAAAGCGGGTGAAGGCGACGCACTCCGAGCGGTCCTCGGAAGACGGGGAGGAATCGGACGCGGCGGACAAGCCCGACAAGCCGGATACGCCGGACACGCCCGAGCCTCCGGACCATGGCCACGACAACGATCTCGTTCGCTTCGGACAGGACATCGACATCACCAAGGACATGGTGATCGACGGCAGCGTGGTCGCGATCGGCGGGTCCATCCGGGTTCTCGGCAGCGTGAAAGGGGACTGCACCGCGGTCGGGGGCAGCGTCTCGGTCAGCGACAGCGGCTTGGTCCACGGCGACGCGGTGAGCGTCGGAGGATCCACCACCGTCAGCGGCGACGGCCGCGTCCTCGGGAGCAACGTCTCGGTCGGCGGGTGGCCGATGCACGGGGGCCACGCGCGGGGCATGCTCCCTCTCATGGGCCTCGTGGGTCTCGGCGCTCTCGCGGGGATCATCGGGACGTTCTGCCAGCTTCTGATCGTGCTCTTCCTGGCCTGGCTCTGTCTGCTCCTCGTCCGGGAGCGCATGGAGCACGCGGTCGATCGGATGGGCTCGGCGTTCGGGAAGTCGTTCCTGTGGGGTCTGGTCGCCTGGATGGCAATGATCGTGGTGATCCCGGCCATCGTGATCGTGGGCGCCATCGCCATGGTGATTCTCGTGATCACCATCATCGGGATTCCCATCGCCATCCTGCTCGCGATCGTGATGGTGTTCGCGCTCATCGGCGCCCTGCTGGGGATCTTCGTCTTCGCGTTCCTGGGTTACGTGAACGGGGCGATGTATCTCGGAAAGATCGTCCTGGCGCGGAAGAACCCCGGCGTGGCGGTGACGCCCCTCAAGGCGGTGCTGGTCGGAGCCGTGTTGATCCTGGGCCTCAAGATCGTGGGCAAGCTCCTCGGCGTCCTCGGGCTCCTGTTCGTGATGCCGATCGGGATCGCGCTCGCGATCGCCTCGGTCGTGCTGGGGCTGGTCTTCATGACGGCGGGAATGGGCGCCATGGTGCTGACGCGCTTCGGGAAGAACCCGCTCGCGCCGACCGCGGGGTCCGCGCCGACGCCCGCGCCGGGAGCAGGCTGGTACTCGCCTCCGCCTCCGCCGCCTCCTCCTCCCGCGCCCGCTCCGCCGGCGCCCGAAGGCGGCAGCTCGGACGCTCCCTAGGGGATCACTGCGGCGCTTCGAGAAGCGAGGGGCGGAAGGTCTCGCTCCTCGCTCGCGCCGTTCGGTCGCCCAGCCCCGAGATGTTGAGCGTGAGCCCCAGCAGATAGCTCCGCACGCCGTGCTCCGGTTTGTCCGGCTTCACCTCGCCCGCGAGCCAATCCTCGACTTCATCCAGATCCTCGGCGCTCAGGGGACGAATGGCGGCGCGGACCGAGACGTAGTAGCTCCCCGTGGGGTCCAGGGTCTCCACCGGGGCCAGCGCCACGCGCCGCTCCGCGAACAGGTAGCTCCCCAGGGAATCGAGCGTGGGCAGGCTCCGGGATTTCCCGCGAATCGCGCCCGAGCGCACGTGGAAGGTGTGTTGCCAGGGATCGTAGAAGACGCGGTGCTCGCTCTGGATGGCCAGGACGAGCTTGTCGAACCAGAACGTCCGCCGCTTCCAGACGCCGATCTCGAACGTGACCGTCGCGGGCATCCCGCCGAGGAGGGTCTCGGTGAGACGGGGCGTCCAGGGGTTGTCCACGCGGTAGGAGACGACGACCGCGCCGTTTTCCCGCTCCACCGGGCCCACGCTCAGGCCGAGGTCGTTCGCCGCGGCGGTCGGCGCCAGGACCAGAAGGCCCAGCAGGAGCGCGGCCGCGGCGGGGCTCCTCAAAAGCTTCCTCCGAGCCGCACCCCGACGAGCGGCTTCGACCCTCCCTGGCGCAGATTCTTCCCCACGGTGACGGCCGCCGGGCCCTCGCCCAATCGGATGCCCAGTCCCGCGTCGAGGGCGGGGCGCTGGCGATCCAGGTTCTCGCTCCCGAACCAGGCCGCGCCCGAGTCCAGAAACGTGAAGGCGTAGATGTTCTTTCGCGCGCGCTGGTAGAGCTCGGCGTTGAAGAGGAAGAACTGGTCGCCGGCGTAGGATTTGAAATCGTGGCCGCGCAAGGTCCCGATCCCGCCCACGTACCAGACTTTCTGCGACGGGAGCGTTCCGGTGAGCGTGGATCCCGCGATCAACCGCGCGCGGAAATCCCGCGCCGGAGAGAGCCGGATCCGATGCCGAACCGCGGCGCGCAGGCGCCCGTACTCGAAGTCGCCCGCGAGGGGCGCGCCGGAGCGCTCGTAGAGCGCCTCGCCGCGCGTGCCTCCGTGCGGCGGAAACTCCGAGGGGCCCACCCGGACGTGGATCGTGAAGGACTGATCGTCTCCCTCCTCGATGGGAGGATTCGGGCGAAAGACCGGGTGGCGCCCCGTGAGGGAAACCCTCGTCCGCGTCGCGAGGCTCCGCTCGGTCTCGAAGCGCCCGCCCCCGCGCAGCTCGAAGTCCGACCCCGGGGACCACGCGACGTATCCCTGGCCGCCCTCGGACTCGTAGTAGTCCCGGTAGTCGGTCCGCGCCGTGAGGGCGAAGATGGTGTTCTCCCCCTCGGAGGCGATCCAGTCATCCTCGGTCGCCGTGCGCCGGTAGGCGGAGGCGCCGACCGTGAGGAAGGGCCGGTCTCCGAAGGGGGTCGCGAATCCCGCCTCGTAGAGCCCGCGCTGCCGCGAGTAGGCGTAGGTTCCCTCGGCGAAGAGGGCAGGCGCCGGGGTGCGGCCGGTCTGAAACGCGGCGCCCAGCGTGACGGCGGGGCCGTCCACCCGGTTGTAGCGCAGGCGAACGACGCGGTGGAACCGCGCCTCTTCGGGGAGCCCGGTGGAGAGGGTTTCCCACTCGGCGGCGCGCGTCACCACGGGCGGCGCGTGGGTGGTGGCCGAGTCGGGCTGGAGCAGCGAGGCCGAGGCGGCGCCCGGCGCGAGCGCCACGGTCGCGAGCGCGCAGGCCAGCGCGGCGCTAAGCCTGGGCATCCCGGACCAGGCCGTACCGCTTGATCTTTCGGTGCAGGTATCCGCGATCCATGCCGAGACGCTTGGCGGCCTCGGTCACGTTCCAGGAGCACTGGCGCAGGGTGGCGAGGATGGCGTCCCGCTCCGCGCGGTCGCGCGCGGCGCGAATCTCGCTCACCGGCTCCTCTTCCTCCGCGCCGGCGGGCAAGGCGGCCTCGACCTCGCGGACCCCGATCGATTCTCCCTCGCTCATGATCAGGAGCCGCTCCACCAAGTTTTTCAGCTCGCGCACGTTCCCGGGCCAGGAGTACTTCGTGAGCGCCTCGATGGCCTCCGGGCTGATCCGCCGCATCGAGCGGCCGTGCTCCTGGCCGAGGCGCGCCATGAAGTGCTGGATCAAGAGCGGAATGTCCTCGCGCCGGGCGCGGAGCGGCTGGACGTGGATCGGCACGACGCTCAACCGGTAGAAGAGGTCCTCCCGGAAGCGGCCCTTCTCGATCTCCTCCGAGAGATTCTTGTTCGTGGCGGCCACGATGCGCGTGTCCACCTTCAGGGTCCGCGTGCCGCCCAGCCGCTCGATCTCGCCCGTCTCGATGGCGCGCAGAAACTTGGCCTGGGTTTCCAGGCTCATGTCGCCGACCTCGTCGAGGAAGAGCGTGCCGCGATCGGCCGCCTCCAGCCGGCCGCGCTTCATCTGCGCGGCGCCGGTGAAGGCGCCCTTCTCGTATCCGAAGAGCTCGCTCTCGACCAGATCCTTGGGCAGCGCGGCGCAGTTCAGCTTCTCGAACGGGCCGCGGCTCCTGACGCTCGCCCGGTGGATGGCCCGGGCCACCAGCTCCTTCCCGGCGCCGCTCTCGCCGGTGATCAGCACCTTCGCCTCGCTCTTCGCCACTTTCGCGATTTCGGC
>Ga0075426_10004056_pt1 | contig 10424 bp, 9 predicted proteins | sample SoiMethybrSBSTD5_FD_75304 | JGI IMG/M metagenome (GOLD analysis project Ga0075426, IMG submission 75304) | Bulk soil microbial communities from a Populus tree surrounding site in Tennessee, USA - Soil MetaG P. TD hybrid SBSTD5 | ecosystem: Environmental > Terrestrial > Soil > Tree plantation...
CACCATGCCCGGCTTCGTGTGGTCCCAGAGCTTCGTGTAGAACGCCTCGAGCGAGTCGACCGCGCGCCCGTTGACCGAAAGGATGATGTCGCCCGCCGCGATGCCGGCCTGGTCCGCGGGACTTTCCTCGTTCACCTGCATCACCTTCACGCGGCCGTCTTCCTCGAGCGAATTCACGCCGAGCCACGGGCGGCGGCTCGCCGCCTGGGCGCCGCTCTTCACCATCTCGTCGAGCGCGGGCTTCAGCAGGTCGATGGGCACGAACATGTTGCCGGGGAATTTCTCCCCCGGCTGAATCGCGTCCATCACGAAGAGCGAGCCGATGCCGACCAGCTCGCCGTCCCTGTTCACCAGCGCCGCTCCGCTGTGGTCGAGGCGCGGCGGCGAGGTGAAGATCGCGTCGTCGATGAGGTATTCCCAGTAGCCGGCGAACTTGCGCCGCGAGACGACGGTCGCGATCGAAACGGTCTGCTCGGCGCCGCCCGTGATGATCAGCATGCGGTCGAGCTGCGACACCGGCGAGGACGATCCGAAGCGGATGGGCTTCGCCGCGAGCTTGCCCATCGCGCGCACCAGGCCGAAGCCCGTCGCGTGATCGTAGGCGATCGGGCTGGCCGGCACCGTCGTGCCCGACGCATCGACCACCTGGATCGACTCGGCTTCCATGATGAGGTAGCCGATCGTGAGCACCAGGCCCTTGTCGTCGATCACGACGCCGGAGCCGGTGCGCTCCTCGCCGAGCAGCTCGTTGCTGCGCGCGTTCGCGATCGCCTTCATCTTGATGCCGACGACGGAGTTCGCGGCCGCGACGAGCTTCTTGTAGGCGGCGTCCGTCGAGGGCGACGTCGGGCGCTCGGAGGTCGAGTGCAGCATCGACGCCTGGGACGGCAGGGTCATCGCCGAGGCGCCGATCGCGAGGATGCACAACAGGCGGCGAAGGGCGGTACCCATGGCGGCTCCCGGGGATGGAATCGCCTCAGGCTAGAGGGCCAGTTTGGCCGCGCCGTGAAGGCCGCCGCGGGGCTACCGGTCCGTTTGGACTATGCCGGTCATTCCCTGATCGAACTCAGCAAGCCAAGACAAAGTGGCGGCAGTGGGGCGCGTCGGGCGGTATTCGGCGGACACCCATCCGCCGTAGCCGATGCCGTCGACGCGAGCGAAGAGCGACGCGAAATCGAGGCGGCCGGTGGCCGGCTCCCCGCGACCCGGCGCATCCGCGAACTGGACGTGGCGAATCCGCGGCGCGAGCTCGCCGAGGAGCGCGTCCACGTCCTCTTCCATCATGGCGTTGTGGTAGATGTCGAATTGCAGGGCCGCGTTGTCCGCGCCGACCGCGTCGAGGACGGCGACGACATCGTGCGCGCGCGGCACGAGGAATCCGGGAACGTCGATGTCGTTGAGCGGCTCGACGAGCAGGCCGAGCCCCGCGGCCTTGAATTCGCGCGCGGCGAACCCCAGGTTCGTGACGAGGATCTCGCGCAGCCGCTCGCGGTCCTCGCCCGGGAGCGCCACGCCCGCGATGCAGTTCACCTGCGGCACGCCGAGCGCGTGCGCGTATTCGATGCCGCGCGCCACGCTCTCGCGGAACTCGCGCTCGCGACCCGGGCGGCACGCGATGCCGTAGTCGCCTTTCGCCCGATCGCCCATCGGCAGGTTGATGAGCACGCACGCGAGGCGGTGGTCGGCGAGGCGCGCGGCGATCTCGGAGGTGGAATACCCATAGGGCGCGGCGAATTCGACGGCGCCGAATCCCGCCCGGCGCGCGGCCTCGAACCGGTCGAGGAACGCATGCTCCGGAAAGAGGAACCCGAGGTTGGCGGCGAAACGGGGCACCGACTTACTATAGGGCAATGAGCTTCACTCCAACGACACCGGCCGCAGCGGTCGCGCACGCGCCGACGCTGCCGGCGGGCGCGCCGCGCGGCGACCTGAGCGTCATCCGCCGCCTGCTGCCGTACCTGTGGGAATACCGCGGGCGCGTGGTCCTCGCCGTCGCCTTCCTCGTCGTCGCGAAGCTCGCCAACATCACGGTCCCCATCGTGATGAAGTCGATCGTCGACGGGCTTTCGCCGGCGCACGCGGTGCTCGCGGTGCCGGTGGCGCTGCTCGCGGCCTACGGGGCGCTCAGGCTCTCGAGCACGCTGTTCAACGAGCTGCGCGACATCGTCTTCGTCAAGGTGGCGCAGCGCGCGATGCGGCGCGTCGCGCTGGAAGTGTTCCACCACCTGCACGAGCTGTCGCTGCGCTTCCACCTCGACCGCCAGACCGGCGGACTCACGCGCGACATCGAGCGCGGCACGCGCGGAATTTCGACGCTCCTCTCGTACAGCGTGTTCAGCGTGCTTCCCACGCTCCTCGAGATCACGCTCGTCACCGGCTTCCTCGTCTACAAGTTCGACATCTGGTTCGGCGTCATCACCGTGGCGGCGCTCGCGTGCTACATCGGCCTCACGTTCTTCATCTCGGAATGGCGCACGCACCATCGCCGCCAGATGAACGAGATGGATTCCAAGGCGAACACGCGCGCGATCGATTCGCTGCTCAACTACGAGACGGTGAAGTACTTCGGCAACGAGGGCTTCGAGGCGCGGCGCTACGACGAAAACCTGCAGCGCTACGAGCGCGCGGTCGTGACGAGCGAGACCTCGCTGGGCCTGCTCAACGCCGTGCAGGCGGCGGTGATCGCGGCTGCGGTGTCGCTCCTCATGTGGCGCGCGGCCGCCGGCATCGTCGGCGGCCGCCTCACGCTCGGCGACCTCGTGATGGTGAACGCGCTCTTGATCCAGCTCTACATCCCGCTCAATTTCCTCGGCGTCATGTACCGCGAGATCAAGCAGGCGATCACCGACATGGAGAAGATGTTCCGGCTCCTGGGCGAGAACCGCGAGGTCGCGGACAAGCCCGGCGCGAAGCCGTTGCACGTCTCGGGCGGCGCCATCCGCTTCGAGCACGTCGATTTCAGCTACGACGGCTTGCGTCCGATCCTGCGCGACGTGAGCTTCGTGGTCCCCGCGGGGCGCAAGGTGGCCGTCGTCGGCGCGAGCGGCTCGGGCAAGTCCACCATCGCGCGGCTCCTCTTCCGCTTCTACGACGTGAATGCCGGGCGCATCACGATCGACGGCCAGGACATCCGCGACGTGACGCAATCGAGCGTGCGCGATGCGCTCGGCGTCGTGCCGCAGGACACGGTGCTCTTCAACGACACGATCTACTACAACGTCGCCTACGGCCGCCCGCAGGCGACGCGCGAGGAGATCGAGAGCGCGGCGCGCGTCGCGCACATCGCGGACTTCATCGCGCGGCTGCCGGCGAAGTGGGAGACGACCGTCGGCGAGCGCGGGCTGAAGCTCTCCGGCGGCGAGAAGCAGCGCGTGTCGATCGCGCGCACGGTGCTCAAGGACCCGCCGATGCTGGTCTTCGACGAGGCGACCTCCGCGCTCGACTCGCACACCGAGAAGTCGATCCAGGCCGAGCTTTCCGAGATCTCGCGCGACCGCACCACGCTCGTGATCGCGCACCGCCTCTCCACCATCGTCGACGCCGACGAGATCCTCGTCCTCGAGCACGGCGAGATCGTCGAGCGCGGGTCCTTTCGCACCCTCATCGCGGACGCGAACGGGCGTTTCGCGCAGATGTGGCGGCTGCAGCAGGAAGAGCGCGCGGCCGAGGCCGAGACCGCTAGCTCAGAAACTCCCGCAACGCCCTGAGCACCTCGCGCGGGGCCTCGCTCATCATCGAGTGGCCCGCGTCCAGCGCGACGAGCTTCGCGCCGGGAATCTGCGCCGCGAGGGTCTCACCCGCCTTGAATCCGGTCATCTGATCGCGACGCCCGGCGAGGACCAACGTGGGCACCGCGAGGTCGGCGAGCGCTTCGGGCGCCACGCGATAACCGTTGCATGCCTGCAGGTCCGCGTGCTGCACGCCGGCGCGCGAGCGCGCGTTGAGCTGGCGGCTCGCGCCCACCAGTGCCACGCCCGGAACCGGGCTCGCGGCGAGCTGCGCGAGGCGCGCGTGGCCCCACAAAGTCTCCATGTCGAAACCGGCGGGCGAGTCCTCCCGGGCGGCTTGCATGAAGGCTGCGCCAACCGGCATCGGTGCCGCGGCGCCCACGAGCGCGAGCCTCTCGACGCGGTCGCGATGGCGCAGCGCCGCCTCCAGCGTCACGAGCGATCCCATGCTGTGGCCGACGAGGCGCGCGCGCTGCACGCCCGCGGCATCGAGGAGCCCCACGACCCATTGCGCGTACTCGCCGATGGTCGCGCGCGCGGCACCCGGGCTGCGCCCGTGGCCGGGAAGGTCGACGGCGGCGACCGAGAAGCCGTGGTGCGCGAAGTAGCGCGATTGCCACTGCCACACGCTGTGGTCGAGCGCCGCGCCGTGCACGAACACGATCGCGGGCAACGCCACGTCGAACGGACGCCCGCCCGTGTAGGCGAAGGCCGGATACCCCTGCACGATGAAATTCATCGGGTGATTGGGCCCCGTTCTGCAACGGGGTGGGTCATCGCTGCGAGGCTTTCAACGCACGCGCGAGATCCTCGATCAAGTCGTCGGGATGCTCGAGCCCGATGGACAGCCTCACTGTGCCCGGCGTAATGCCGGCGGCGGCGAGCGCGGCGTCGTCCATGCGGAAGTGCGTCGTCGTGGCCGGGTGGATCACGAGCGATTTCGCGTCGCCGATGTTGGCGAGGTGCGAGAAGAGCGTGAGCGCCTCGATGAACTTGCCGCCCGCATCGCGTCCGCCCTTGAGCTCGAAGGCGAGGATCGCGCTCGCCCCGCGCGGATAGAGCTTCTTCGCCAACGCGTGCCCCGGATGCGACGCCACCCCGGGATGGTGCACGCGCTCCACCGCCGGGTGCGCCGCGAGGTATTCGACGATGCGATGCGTCGTCGCGATGTGCCGCGCCATGCGCAAGGGCAGCGTCTCGAGCCCCTGCAGGATGTGGAACGCCGTCATCGGCGCCATGCACGCGCCGAAATCGCGCAGCCCTTCGCGCCGCGCGCGCAGCAGGAATGCGGTCGAGGTCGATTCCTCCGCGAACACCATGCCGTGGAATCCCTCGTAGGGCTCGGTGAGCGTCGGAAACTTGCCCGAGGCGAGCCAATCGAAGCGTCCGCCGTCCACGAGCACTCCGCCGATCACGATCCCGTGCCCCGAGAGAAACTTCGTCGCCGAATGCAGCACCAGGTGCGCGCCTTGCTCGAAGGGGCGGCCGAGAGCGGGAGTTGTTACCGTCGCGTCCACGAGGAGCGGTATCCGGTTCTCGTTGGCGAGCGAGGCAACCGCGGGAATGTCGAGCACGTCTACCGAGGGGTTGCCCACGCTCTCGCCGAAGAGAAGGCGCGTCTCGGGGCGGATCGCCGCGCGCCAGCGGTCGAGATCGCCGCAGGGCACGAAGGTCGTGGCGACGCCGAAGCGCGGCAGCGTGTAGGCGAGCAGGTTGTGCGAGCCGCCGTAGAGGCTCGCGGAAGCGACCACGTGCCCGTCCTGGCCCATGAGCGTGACGAGAGCGAGGTGCAGCGCCGCCTGCCCGCTCGCCGTGGCGATGGCGCCCACGCCATCCTCCAAAGCGGCCATGCGCTCCTCGAAAACCGACACCGTGGGATTCGACAGGCGGGAGTAAACATGGCCGGGCGTCTCCATGTTGAAGAGCGCCGCGGCGGTGTCCGTATCCGGAAGCGTGTAGGACGCCGTTTGGTAGATAGGCACCGCGCGGGCCCCGGTCGCGGGGTCCGACGACTGCCCGGCATGGACCGCCAGGGTATCGGGATGCGGGGGTTTGGGGCCGGGCTCCGCCACGTAATCCCTTGTTTAGTTTGTAATTTGATCTTGCCACGAACCGGTCTTATTTGCTATGTTGGCACTTGCCCACAAAGGATTCCGAACGCTGTGACCCGCTTTCTGGCCCTTTTCCTGTGCGCGCTCCTGCCTTTCGGGGCGGTTGCGGCCGACAAGCATTCGAAGGCGAGGCTTTCGAAGGCCCCGGCCGTGGCCGATGTGATGCGCGATGGCACGCCCAACCTGATGTCGACGGGCGTGCTGGTGCTCGACCCCGAATCGGGCCACACGCTCTTCTCGAAGAACGCCGACCAGGCCGCTCCCATCGCCTCGATCACGAAGCTCATGACCGCGATGGTCGTGATCGACGCGAAGCTCCCGCTCGACGACGCGGTCGAGATCACGAGCGAGGACGTCGACACGATCAAGAACACGCGCTCGCGGCTGCCGATCGGCACGCACTTCCGCCGCGACGACCTGCTGCGCCTCGCGCTCATGGCGAGCGACAACCGCGCGGCCTCCGCGCTCGGCCGCAACTTCCCCGGCGGCCTCGCGGCCTTCGTCGCCGCGATGAACGAGAAGGCGAAGACGCTCGGCCTCACGCAGACGCGCTACATCGATTCGTCGGGCCTGTCGCCCGGCAACGTGTCGACGCCCGCGGACCTCGGCAAGCTCGTGGCCGCCGCGACCAAGTACGACCTCATCCGCGAATACACCACCACGGGCGCGGTGAACGTGCAGCTGCCGAACTCCAAGCGCACGCTGCACTTCGTCAACACCAACCAGCTCGTGCGCTCGTCCGACTGGAAGATCGGCCTGTCGAAGACCGGCTACATCAACGAGGCCGGCAAATGCCTGGTGATGCAGGCGATGATCGCCAACCAGCCGATCGTGATCGTGCTCCTCGATTCGTGGGGCCGGCTCACGCGCGTGGGCGACGCCAACCGCATCAAGCGCTGGCTGGAGAAGAATCCAGGGTTGCTCACGCTGCGTAACGGCTGAGGGTCTGGCCGGAAGGCCAGGATTCCAAGAAAAGCAAGAATCGCTGTTCTCATGCGCGTTGTGATGATGGGCTCCGGCGGTGTCGGCGGCTTCTTCGGCGGCCTGCTCGCCCATGCCGGCCACGACGTCTCCTTCATCGCGCGCGGCTCGCATCGTGAGGCGATGCGCCGCGACGGGCTCACGCTCGAGCGCGATACAGGCCCCGCCATCCATGTCCCGAAAGTTCGCGTGAGCGACGATCCCGCTTCGCTCGCAGGCGCGGACATCGTCGTGATCTCCGTGAAGCTCTGGGACACGGAAGCCGCCGCGCGCGCGGTGAAGCCGATTGTGGGACCCGAAACGGGCGTCGTCTCGCTGCAGAACGGCGTCGTCAAGGACGACATCCTGCGGCGCGAGTTCGCGCCGGCGCAGGTGATGGGCGGCGTGGGCTACGTCGCGACGCACATCGCGCGCCCCGGCGTGATCCACCAGACGGGCACGATGCAGCGCATCGTCGTCGGCGAGTACGACGGCCGCCCGTCGGAGCGCGCGCGATGGCTCTGCGATGCGCTCGCCTCGGTCGGCGTGAAGGCGGAGGTGAGCGGCGACATCCGGCGCGCCATCTGGGAAAAATACGTCTTCCTCGTCGGCCTCTCGGCCACCACCACGGCGACGCGCCGCACGCTGGGCGCCGTGCGCGACAACCCGCGCACGCGAGCCTTCCTCCTCGACATCATGCGCGAGACGGTCGCCGTGGGGCGCGCGCTCGGCGTCGCGCTGCCGGAGGATTTCGCCGACAACCGCCTCGCCTTCGCCGACACGCTGCCCTACGACATGACCTCGTCGATGCACCACGACCTCGAGCGCGGCAACCGTCTCGAAGTCGACTGGCTGAGCGGCGGCGTGGTCGACCTCGGGCGCGAGGCGGGCGTCGCCACGCCGATGAATCGCGCGGTGTGCGACATCCTCGCGCTGCATTCGGCGGGAAAAGACGCGAAACGGTGAGCTCCGCGCGGCTCACGGTCGATTCGATCGAAGCGGTCGCGGTCGAGGTGCCGATGAAGCACGTGCTCGGCACGAGCCAGGCGGCCGTGCGCGCGGCACCGCTGCTTCTCGTCGACGTGCGCACGCGCGAAGGTGTCACGGGACGCACGTATCTCTTCTGCTACCTGAGGGCGTCCGCCCGTCCGATCGCGGATTTCCTCGCCGAGATCGAGCGCGCGGTGAAGGGCGAAGCGATCGCGCCGGTGGAGACTTGGCCCAGGCTCGTGCGCCGCTTCACGCTGATCGGCGTGCAGGGTGTCGTGCGCATGGCGCTCGCGGCCTTCGACGCCGCCTGCTGGGACGCGCTCGCGCGCGCCGCGGGCGAGCCGCTGGTGCGCCACCTCGGCGCCGAGGCGCGGCCGATCCCCGCGTACAACAGCAACGGGCTCGGTCTCATGCCGCGCGAGGCGCTCGCGAGGGAAGCCGCCGAGCTCCTCGAGGGCGGCTTCGGCGGCGTCAAGCTGCGATTGGGTTATCCCACGCTCGAGGAAGATCTCGCGGCGGTGCGTGCCGTGCGCGACGTGCTGCCCGCGTCCGTCGAGCTCATGGTCGACTACAACCAGGCGCTCACGCTGGACGAAGCGATGCGCCGCGGACGCGCGCTCGAGGAATTCGGCCTCGCCTGGATCGAGGAGCCGATCCGCCACGACGACTATCGCGGCGCCGCGCATCTTGCGCGCAGCCTCGAGACGCCGATCCAGATCGGGGAGAACTTCTCGCTCGTGCACGCGATGCGCGAGGCGCTCGCGCTCGAGGCGTGCGATCGCGTGATGCCGGACCTGGAGCGCATCGGCGGCGTCACCGGCTGGCGCGAAGCGGCGGCGGTCGCGGCCGAGGCGCGGGTGCCGATGTCCTCGCACCTCTTCCCCGAGGTAAGCGCGCACCTGCTCGCCGCCACGCCGACCGCGCACCGGCTCGAATACGTCGATTGGGCGGCGCCGCTCCTCGAGGAGCCGCTCGCGATCGTCGACGGAATGGCGCGGGCTTGCGCGAGGCCCGGCAACGGCCTCGAGTGGAATGCCCAGGCCGTGCGGCGCTACCGGATGGCCTGATGCCTCAGTCCTCGTCCTTCCACTGCTTCATCTTCGTGAAGTCGATCTTCTTGTCGAGCTGCTCGCTCTCCTTGAAGAACACGCGCATCACGAGGACGTAACCGAGGACCACGAGGACGCCGACCGCCAGCGCGATGATGGCGACATGGTGGTTCATGCCCCTTGGACAAGCTCCTCGCGCACGAGTGCCGCGCCGGCGCCGAGGGCGGCGAGCTTGCCGGCGGCGACCTCGCGCGCGAGCGGCACCATGCCGCAGTTGGTGCACGGATAGAGCCGCTCGCGCGGCACGTGCTTCAGCGCCTCGCGAATCACCTTCGCGACGTCCTCGGGACTCTCGACGCGCGTCGTGGCCACGTCGATCGCGCCCACGAGCACGTCCTTGCCCTGGAGGAGGGCGATGAGGTCGATCGGCACGCGCGAGTTGGCGCACTCGAGCGAGACCTGGTCGATGGACGATTTCGCGAGCAGGGGGAACGTCTGCTCGTACTGGCGCCACTCGTTGCCGAGCGACTTCTTCCACACGATGTTCGCCTCGATGCCGTAGCCGTAGCAGATGTGGACGGCGGTCTTGCAGGAGACGCCCTTGCGCGCCGCCTCCAGCGCCGCGACGCCCCAGTCGCGCACCTCGTCGAAATACACGTTGAAGGCCGGCTCGTCGAACTGGATCACGTCGACGCCGAGAGCGGCGAGCTCGCGCGCCTCCTGGTTGAGGATGGCGGCGAAGGCCATGGCGAGCTTCTCGCGCGACTTGTAGTGCTCGTCGTGGAGCGTGTCGACCATCGTCATCGGCCCGGGCAGCGTGAACTTGATCGCGCGATCGGTGGCCGAGCGCAGGAACCGCACGTCATCCGAATGCACCGGGCGCGGGCGCGACACCGGTCCCACGACGCGCGGCACGTTCGCGTCGTAGCGGTTGCGGATGCGCACCGTCTTCAGGTTCTTGAAGTCGATGCCCTCCAGCTTCTCCATGTAGCCGTTCACGAAGTGGCGCCGCGTCTGCTCGCCGTCGGAGACGATGTCGATGCCGGCCTTCTCCTGCATCGCGAGCACGAGGCGCACCGCGTCGCGCTTGCCTTCGTCGAGGGCTTTGCCTTCCAGCTTCCACGGCGCCCAGAGCTTCTCGGGCTCGGCGAGCCACGCGGGCTTGGGAAGGCTGCCGGCGATGGTGGTGGCGAGGAGGGGAAGCACGGCGCCTTCAGCCCTTGCGCCGGTTGCGCACCAGCCACTCGTCGACGCGGTCGACCACCTCGTCGACGACGGGGTTGTGGCGGCCGCGCTGCGCGGCGACCGACTGCACCAGGCGATCGACGCGCTCGATGTGCGGCGCGCCCGCCGCGAGCGCCCGGGCCGCGGAAGACGGGCTTCCGAGAGACAGCGCCGCGTTGGCGTATTTCTCGAAGGGCACCATGTCGCCGCGCGAGGCGCCGAGCGACACGCACAGGTCCGCGACCCACTCGTAGACCGCGCGCGACTCGGCGAGGTTGCCGTGCACCGCTTCCCTGATCGGCACCATCCCCTCGCGGCGCACGCAGCGGTAGTTGCCCGCGAGCAGCATCGCCCACTTGGCG
>Ga0075426_10004057_pt1 | contig 10422 bp, 7 predicted proteins | sample SoiMethybrSBSTD5_FD_75304 | JGI IMG/M metagenome (GOLD analysis project Ga0075426, IMG submission 75304) | Bulk soil microbial communities from a Populus tree surrounding site in Tennessee, USA - Soil MetaG P. TD hybrid SBSTD5 | ecosystem: Environmental > Terrestrial > Soil > Tree plantation...
TGGAGCAGCGCGAGGATGCGCTGCGCGGTCTTCGAGCTGTCGGCGCCGCCGTCCTTGTTGAGCACGTTCACCTGGCTCGTGGTGCCGCCCTGCGAGATCTGCACGCGGTACTGCTGCGCCTTGACCTTGGAATCGCTCGAAAACCAGCGCGTGAGCGCGCTGCGCGTGTCCTTCTCCTCCGGATCGGCGTAGCGCACGAAGTAGATGCCCTTCTGCCGGTCGCGGTCCTCCACGGTGAAGCCGACGCGATCGAGCGCGAGGCCGACGCGGCGCCAGACGCGATCGAAGGGCTCGAAGACTTCCAGCGCCTCGGTGCCGTCGACGCCTTTCTTGATCTCGGCGCGCTTCTCGGCCTGCGGCGCCGCCTGCGCCTGCTGCGGCGAGGGCTGTGCCCCGCCCGGCGCCGCGGCCGTCGCCGCGGTCAGGGTGCGCGCTTTTTCTTCCTGCGCACCGAGGCGCACCATCAGGCGGCGCAAGTATTCGGCTTCGAGTTCCGGGTCCGGATCGCGCGGCTGCCAGGCGGTCGCCCCGGGTGAGCCAGGATTTTGCGTCTCGCGCGTGGTGTAGACCTCCACCATGCCACGGTGGCTGATGTAGATCTCGGTGCCCTTGCCGTCGGCGCTGCGATCGAGCCGCGTGCGGAACTTGTCGCGTTCGCCGGTCGAGTAGAACTGATCGAGCGCGCGGCTGAGCAGTCCGCGCACGCCGCCTTCGCGGATCTTGGCGCGGCTCTCGGCCCAGTCGGTCTCCATGACGCCGATCTCGGGCTGCTCGAGCTTGATGAGAAAGCCGTTTTCCTGCCAGAACTCGCGCACGAGCGGCCACATCTTGTCGGGCGGCTGGTCGACCACCAGCCAGCGCTGCGTGCCGGCACGCTCGATGCGCATGTGCTCGGGCTGCGGCAGCACCATCGGTCCGCTCGCCGCCGCGGGTTTCACTTCTCGGCGCTCGGCCTGGTAGCCGGAGAGCGTGGCGCTCGACTTGGTGGTCCCCGTTTCGGGCACGACGTAGCGGTTATCCGCCGTGGGCGTCGTCAGGTCGGGCGGCACCTCGAGCGGCGGCAGCGTGTTCGCCTGCCTGTATTCGACCTTGCCTTCGAGCCAGTCGTTGAGGGACGCGCAGCTGCTGAGCAGTAGCACGCTCGTGAGAACCGCGAACCGCTTTTGCATCAACCGCGGCCTTCGACGACCCGTAGACCGGGTAGCGCGATACCCGCGTGGTGCAGCGCTTCACGTACGGTCTCGTGGAATTTCTCGGCGAGCGGCGAGAGCGGCAGCCGCAACCCGTACTCGATCATGCCCATCTGCGCGAGCGCCCATTTCACCGGGATCGGGTTCGCCTCGACGAACAGTCGCTGGTGCAGCGGCAGCAGGCGCAGGTTGAGCTCGCGCGCGCGCTTCACGTCACCGACGAGCGCAGCGGCGCACATCTGGTGCATGAGCTTCGGCGCGACGTTCGCCGTCACGGAGATGACGCCGTGGCCGCCGAGCAGGATCAGGGCGAGCGCCGTGGCGTCGTCGCCGCTGTAGATCGCGAAGTTGCGCGGCAGGCGGCGAATGAGATCGGTGCCGCGTTCGATGTTCGCCGTGGCGTCCTTGATGCCGATGATGCCGGGCACCTGCGCGAGGCGCAGCACCGTATCGTTTGCGAGATCGGCGACCGTGCGCCCCGGAACGTTGTACAGCACCATCGGCAGGTCGACCGCCTCGGCGATCTTGCGGAAATGCCGATAGAGGCCTTCCTGCGTCGGCTTGTTGTAGTAGGGCACGACCGAGAGGCAAGCGGTCGCGCCCGCCTTCTTCGCCGCGTCGGTGAGCTCGATCGCCTCGGCCGTCGAGTTGCCGCCCGTGCCGGCGATGATCGGGATGCGGCCGTGCGAGTGCTGCACGGCGATGCGGATCAGGTCCTTGTGCTCATCGACATTGACGGTGGGCGACTCGCCCGTGGTGCCGACCACGACGATGCCATCCGTCCCCTCGGCGACGTGCCAGTCGATGAGGTTTCTGAAACGCGCGAGGTCGAGGCTTGCGTCCTCGCGCATCGGCGTAACGATTGCGACCAGGCTACCGGTGATCATGCGGCCCTCTACGGGTGTTCAGGCCGCGATTCTAGCGCTTCCAATACGACCCTTGCGCGCGCAAAGCCGCTGGATCAGCGCCGGTTTCGGCCGCTCGACATAGCCTTGCTCGAACGCGATCGGTGTCAGTGCGGCGAACGCCTGCAAAAGCTCCGTTGCCCGCAGCAAAAAAGCCGGATTCGACGGGCGGCCGTACTTCTCGTTGCCCACCATGAACGTTTCATATATGAGCACGCCCTCCTCCGCGAGCGCCGCCTCGAGCGTCTTAAGCAGCGGCCGGTGCAGGTAGTTTGTCACCACGATCGCCGCGAAGCGCTCGCCGCCGAAAGGCCACGGCGCGCCCTCGAGATCCGCCTGCACGAAGCGCACGCCCGGAATGCGCTGCGGCTCGCGATCGACCGCGACCACTTCCAGCCCGCGCTCGGCGAAGAGCACCGCGTGGCGCCCGGCGCCGCACGCGACATCGAGTACCGGCCCGCGTTCCACGAGCGCCGCCCAGCGGCGCACCCAGTCCGACGGCAGGTCGGGATCGACGTGCATCGAACTATTCTCTATTGCCGGCGCGCGGAGTGCTTGGAGCTCTGGTCGTTCGCCGCGGCTTTCGGGATCTGCGCGAGCCGACGCAGCACGCTCGGCGTTTCGGAGATGCGCACGAGTACGTGGTCGACGCCGAGCTTCGTCAGGCGATCGCGTGCTGTGCCGACGTTCTCCTCTCCAGTCCAGAGGCCAACGGCGATCTTGATCTCGCGCAGCTCGCGTCGCAGCCGCCGCGCGAGATAACCGGCGTAGTGGGCGGTTTTCGGCGGCACGGCGGAGATCAGCACGCTCGCGCAGCGGCGCTCCGTGACGGTGCGCGCCACTTCGGCGGCGAGCGCCGGCGCGCCCACCACGCACGCCTGCGACGCCGGGAAGAGCTTCGCCGCCGCGAGCGCGGCGATCTCGTCGGCGTCGCCGTGCGCGGCGACGATGCACACGGAGCCCTGCGCATTCGCCGCCGCCGCGGGCTCGAGGCTCTCGACGAGGCGGCGCATGTGCTCGTAAACGAAGCGCTCGCGTACGGGCTCGAGCCCGCCGTTGCGCCGGTCGATCTCCGCGAGGCGCAGCGCCGGGATGATCATCTCGTCGCAGGTGCGTGCCGTGCCGTGCACGCCTGCGTGGTGCGCGATCATGCGCGCCGCGTCCGCGTGGTCGAGCGCAAGCAACCGCTGATAGAACCGCTCGCTCGGGGTGAGCACCGGATCCGTGCCGAGCAGCATGTTGAAGTACCCGAATTCCGGGATGTGCCGGCCGATCACCGCGACGCATACGGTGAGCGGCGTGGCGAGCAGCAGTCCGATCGGGCCCCAGAGCCAGGTCCAGAAGAGCACGGCGGCGATGATCGCGATCGGCGAGAGGCCGGCGCTCTTGCCGTAGAGCCAGGGCTCGACGACATAGGCGAGGATCGACTCGAGCACCACGAAAACGCCCCCGGTCCACAGTACCGGCGTCCAGCCATCGGAGATGGCGAACGCGAGCGCGATCGGCATCGCTGCCGCGATCCAGACGCCGACGTAGGGCACGAAGCGCAGCACCATGCCGAGCAATCCGAAGAGCAGCGCGTTCGGAATGCCAATGAGGTAGAGCGCGATGCCGAACGGCACGCCGAACATCGCGTTGACGATCAACTGCGTGCCGAGGTAGCGGCTCACGCGGTAGGAGGCTTCGCCCATCGCCCGCGTGGTGGCGCTGATGCGCGCCCTGCCGAGAAGCGCGATCAGCCGCTCGCGCATCGCTTCGAGGTTGAGGAGGAAAAGTACCGTGAAGACGATGACCGCGAGCGTCATCGCCGCGGGCTTGGCGACCGGCGCGAGGTAGTCACCGAGCGCCTCGAACGCCGTGCCGGGGGACTCCTTCACCGGCATCGGCGGCCGCTCGGGCGCGGCCTGCTTCTCGATATCCTTGATCGCCTCCGCCGCTTTGCCGAGGGTACTCGTACGGTCAGGATGCCGCAGCGCGTGGATCTTGCCGACGATGTTCTGCCGGTACTCGGGCAGCTTCGCCGCGAGCGACACCGCCTGCGTCGCCGCGACCGCGCTCACGCCCAGGATGATGCCGAAGCCGAGAAAGCTGACGATGATCGTCGCGCCGACGCGCCCGAGCTTCCAGCGCTCAAGACGCCGCACGGCCGGCGCGAGCAGGAAAGCGAGCAGGATGGCAAGCGCGAGCGGAATCAGCACCTCGGCCGCGAGGTACAACACCGCGGTGGCGATGATCAGCCCGATGAGCGACGAGCGCCGCGGCCGCGCCACGCCCGTGCCGATGGCCGCCATGCGCGCTTTAGCTCAGACGAGCTCGAAAACGAGCAGCGAGCGCGCGGTCACTTCGTACATGTGGCCGATGTCGAAGCGGCTGCCCTGCGGCAGGTCCGGCATGTTGGTGTCGGCGACGAGCTCCCAGCACAAGCGCGAATCGTCGTCCTTGCTCGCCGCCGGCAGCTTGAACTGCACCATGTCCTGCCAGCTGTTGAAGATGATGAGCAGCGTCGCCTCCTGGCCGCGCTGGCGGATGCCGCTCTGCTGCGCGCGCCCGTCGAGCAGCATGCCGAAGCAGCGCGTGTTGCCGTCGTCCCATTGCGCGGCGCTCATTTCCTCGCCGGTCGGGCTGACCCAGGTGACGTCCTTGACGCCGAGCTCCTCGTTGTAGACACCGGAGAGAAAGCGCTTCTGGCGCAGGATCGGATACTTGTGGCGCAGCGCGGTCAGCTTCTTCACGAAGCGCACGAGGCGCTCGGTCGCGTCGTCGCTCTTCCAGTCGACCCACGAGATCTCGTTGTCCTGGCAGTAGGCGTTGTTGTTGCCCTGCTGCGTGCGCGCGCGCTCGTCGCCCGCGAGCATCATCGGCGTGCCTTGCGAAAGGAGCAGCGTCGCCAGCATGTTCTTCATCTGGCGCTTGCGTAGTCCCTTGATCGCCGCGTCATCGGTCGGCCCCTCGGCGCCATGGTTCCAGGAGCGGTTGTGCGAGTGCCCGTCGTTATTGTTCTCGCCGTTCGCCTCGTTGTGCTTGTCGTTGTACGAAACGAGGTCGTTCAGCGTGAAGCCGTCGTGCGCGGTGATGAAGTTGACGCTCGACCAAGGCTGGCGCCCGGACTTGTTGAAGATGTCCGGCGATGCGCATAGGCGCGGCGCGAGCGCTTTCGGCGAAGCCTGCATCCGCCAGAAATCGCGCACCGTATCGCGGAATTGATCGTTCCACTCCGCCCAGCCGGGTGGGAACTGCCCGAGCTGGTAGCCGCCCGGGCCGCAGTCCCAGGGCTCGGCGATGAGCTTCACGCGCCCGAGCAGCGGGTCCTGCATCGCCGCCTTCATGAACCCGTTGTAGGTATCGAATCCCCCCGGCTCACGCGCGAGGATCGTCCCCAGGTCGAAGCGGAAGCCATCGACGTGCATCTCCTCCACCCAGTAGCGCAGGCTGTCCGTCACCATCTGGATGACGCGCGGATGCGAGAGATTTAGCGTGTTGCCGGTGCCGGTATCGTTGATGTAGTAGCGCTTCTTCTCCGGCATCAGCCGGTAGTACGAAGCGTTATCGATGCCGCGGAAGGAGAGCGTCGGCCCCTTCTCGCTGCCTTCGGCGGTGTGGTTGTAGACCACATCGATGATCACTTCGAGGCCCGCATCGTGGAAGCGCGCCACCATCTCCTTGAACTCCTGCAGCGTCTTGGCCGCATTGGAGGCGTAGCGCGGGTCGGGCGCGAAGAAACCGATCGAGTTGTAGCCCCAGTAATTAGTGAGTTTCTTATCGAGCAGGAACGAGTCGTTGATGAACGTGTGCACCGGCAGGAGCTCGACCGTCGTTACGCCGAGCGACTTGATGTAGGCGACGACCTCCTTGTGCGCGAGGCCGGCGAAAGTGCCGCGCTCGCGCTCCGGAACCCCCGGGTGCAGCTTGGTATAGCCACGAACGTGGGTTTCATAAACGATCGTGCGGTCCCAGGACACGGGGCGCCAGACCTTCTCACGCTTCCAGTCGAAGTCCGGATCGACCACCACGCTCTTCGGCATGAAAGGCGCGCTGTCCCGCTCGTCGAAAGTGGTGTCTTCCTCGCCCATCTTGTAGCCGAAGACCGCCGGGTCCCACTTCAGCTCGCCGATGTGCGCCCGGGCATACGGGTCGAGCAGCAGCTTGTTCGCATTGAACCGATGCCCTTCGTCGGGCTTATACGGACCGTGGACGCGAAAGCCGTAGATCGTCCCCGGCCCGATGTCCGGCACGTAGCCGTGCCAGATCTCGTCGCGGTATTCCGGGAGCTCGATGCGCGCCGTCTCGGTCTTGCCGGCGGCGTCGAAGAGGCAGAGCTCCACCTTGGTGGCATGGGCCGAGAAAAGCGCGAAGTTCACGCCTTTGCCGTCCCAAGTGGCACCCTTGGGATACGGCAGGCCTTCCTTGACTGTCGAGAGCTTGATTCCGGGCGCGTTCATGTCGAGGAGACAATGACCCGCAAGCGACGTGCCGTGAATGCGCCAGCCAGACTACGAAAAATGGCCTCAGTGCAGCTTCTCGACCTGCTGCAGATTGGCCGCGAGGATGCTCTTCCTGAGCGCCTCGATCGCCTCGGGCCGCGGGAAGCTGCGCCGCCAGGCGAGCGCCACGCGCCGCGACGGCGCCGGCCGGGTGAAGGGCAGGATGCGGATGAGGTCTCCCGGCCCGCTGTTGGCATTTACCGACGTCGCCGGAAGCACTGTCACGCCGACGCCACTGGCGACCATCTGCCGGATGGTCTCGAGCGAGCCGCCCTCGATCGCGCGCGTGCGCGTCGTGTGGCAGAACTCGAGCACCTGGTCGCGGAAGCAGTGGCCCTCGCCAAGGAGGAGCAGGCTTTCCTTGGTGAGCTCCTCCGACGTGATGCGCTTGCGCGCCTCCCAGGCGTGCCCCTTCGGCACGGCGACGAAGAACGGCTCGTCGTACACCGCGCGCGTCTCGATCCCCGGCTCGTCGAAGGGCAGCGCGATCAGGATGACATCCACCTCGCCGCTTTTCAGCGCTTCAGCAAGCCGATGGGTGAAGTTCTCCTGGATGTGGAGCTGCATCGCCGGCGCGTTGCGCCGCAGGATGGGAATGAGCTTCGGCAGCAGGTACGGGCCGATCGTGTAGATCGCCCCGAGTCGTAGCGGGCCCGCGAGCGGATCGCGCCCCGCCGCAGCGAGGTCCTTGATGCGCGCGGCTTCCTCGAGCACACGCTGCGCCTGCTCTACGATCGGCTGACCGGCGGGCGTCACGCTCACCTCGCCCGCGCCGCGCTCGAAGAGCGTGACGCCCAGTTCCTCCTCGAGCTTCTTCACCGCCACCGAGAGCGTCGGCTGCGAGACGAAGCACGCCTGCGCCGCATGGCCGAAGTGACGCTCGCGCGCCACCGCGACGATGTAACGCAGCTCCGTCAGCGTCATTTCTGCCGCGACCAGAAATACAGTGGTATCCCCGCCGCCATGACGATCAGCCCCATGCCCACCGCCCAACCGAACTTCGGGCCGTATTCGGGATTTCGCACATAGTCGATCGCTGAGTACAGCATGTAGAGGCACGCGACGCAGAAGACGAACGGGATGTGCGGATACCACGGTACCGCGACCGCTGGCCGCTCCTTCGCACGATCGCGCATTACGAAGAGGCTCGTGCCGACGAGATACATGAAGAACCAGAACACCGGTGCCGTGTAAGCCACCATGGCGTTGAAGCCATCGGGCGTCGCCGCGCCCGCGGCGACGAGGAGGAGCGTGATCGCGCCCTGCAGCCAGAGCGCGTTGGCCGGCGTGCTGCCGGTCGCGCGCCAGTCGCCTAGAAAGCGCAGCGGCCGGAAGTCGCGACCGAGCGCCCAGCTCGTGCGCGCGCCGGTGAAGATCGCCGCGTTGATGGTCGTTAGCACGGAGATGCAAACGATGAGCGCGAGCAGCACCGCGCCCTTCTCGCCCGTGATCGCCCGCATCACGTCGGCCGCCACGGCCTTGGAATCGCGCACGCCCGCATGTCCGAGCACCGCCAGGTAGGCGACGTTCACCAGCAAATAAAGCGCGGTGACCGCGACCACGCCCCACACCAGGATGCGCAGCATGTTGCGGCGCGCCTCGCGCACTTCGCCGGCGAGATAGGCCGCCTCGTTCCAGCCGCCGTAGGCAAGCAGCACGAAGATCATCGCGAAGCCGAACGAGCCGGTCGGAGCGCCACTTGCGGGCCTCGCCGCCGGCGCGCCGCCGATCACGATGGCCGCGATGGAGAAGATCACGAGGCCGGTGATGAGCGTGGCCTCCATCACCTTCTGCAGCGCCTTCGATTGCAGCGTCCCTACGACATTCAACACCGTGAGCGCCGCCACCGAGAGCGCGGCGTAGATGGCAGAGCTATGCGCGCCGAGCGCGTAAATCTCGGTGGCGTAGTCGCCGAAGACGAACGCCACGGCGGCAATCGCCCCGGTCTGGATCACGGTCATGCGCGACCAGGCGAAGAGGAACGCGACGCCGCGTCCCATACCTTCGGAGAGAAACACGTACTCGCCGCCCGTGTGCGGATGACGCGACGTGAGCTCGGCGTAGACGAGCGCGCCGCAAAGCGAGAGCGCGCCGCCGAGCAGCCACGCAAGCAGGAACGTGGCCGGGCCGCTCGTCGCGCCCGCCACGGTGGAGGGCGCCTTGAAGATGAGCGCGCCGATGATCATCCCCACCGTGAGGAAGATGCCGTCGCCGACGGAAAGGAGCTCTAGCGGGCGCGTGTCGCGTGCCATGGATACACCGCCTCGCCGCCACCGCCGGACACCGTCACGCTGCCATCGATCGCATCGCCATGCGCCGTGCCCACGAAGTAGTGATGCCATGGGCGGCTGCCGACGATGCCGGTAATGACGAGCTTCACTTCCTCGCCGCGCACGCGCGTGTTGCGCACGACAAGGTCGTGCCCCTGCGCGGCCGCTTTTACGTCGAGCATCTGATAGTGCTGCTCGATCTGGAAGCGCCACGTGCCGCCATGCGCCGGCAGCTCGCTACGCCAGGCGCCGTGCACATCCGCGGGCACGATCCAGAGCTCGATTTTCGACATGCCGCCGAGGCCCACGGGCTTCTCGGGCGTGCGCAGCTCGTGCGTCTCGTCGGCCGGCCAGTCGCCGATGCCGCCGTCGTGCGACACGATGCGCGTGCCCGGTTTCAGCGCGAGGAGCCGCGGCAGCAGCTTCGCGTTGAACTCGGGTAGCAGATAGATCGTGATGACGCTCGCGGGCGCGAGATCGGTGTCGAAGATGTCGCGCACTTCGAAGCGCGCGCTGTCGGCGACATGCGCCTCCTTCGCGCGCTCCGTCGCGAGCTTGACAAGCGCCGGATCGAGATCGACGCCCAGGCCGCGCGCCCCGTGTTTCGCCGCCTCGATGACGATGCGCCCATCGCCCGAGCCAAGGTCGATGACATAGTCGCCGCGGTGCACCTCCGCCATGCGCAGCATGCGCTCGACGACCTCCATCGGCGTGTTGACGTACGGCACCGTGCCGTCGTCCCACGCCCAGGACTGCGCGTGCGCCACGCCAACGCCGAGCAACAGCAGAACCAGCGACCGTAGGGCAAGCGTCAAGTGCAAAACCTCTCGACAGTTAAAATGCGCGGGACAGCGCCCCGGTAGCTCAGTGGATAGAGCAGCCCCCTCCTAAGGGGCAGGTCGCACGTTCGATTCGTGTCCGGGGTGCCAACTCGCTAAGTATAAGAGCCCGATGTTCAAAGCGATGATGGTACTTGCGGCGCTCTTCAGCGCCGCCGCGGCAGCGGACGATAGTGCGGAGCGCTGGAATCTCGCCGACCTCTATCCGTCGGCGAAAGCCTGGCAGCAAGACGCCGCGCGACTCCGCAGCGATATCGCGTCCTTTGCCCGCTGCCGCGGCCATCTCGGCGACTCAGCCCCGCGGCTCGCGCGATGCCTCGAGCGCTATGCGGAGCTCGCCAAGCGCCAGGCGCGGCTCGATGTGTATGCGCACGAGCTCCTGGCCGAGGACACGGGCGTTTCCGAGAGCCTGGAGCTCACCGAGCAGGCGCGCGTTCTCGACACCGAGCGCGCGCAGGCGACTGCGTTCTTCGGGCCGGAGATCCTGCGCCTCGGCCGCGCGCGCATCGCCCGGCTTCTGGCAGAAGACAAGGCACACGAGCGCTATCGCCATTTTCTGGACGGCATCCTGCGCCGCGCGCCACACACGCTCGATGCGAAAAGCGAAAGCCTGGTCGCCAAGTTCGCGCTTTCGCGCGGCGCCGCCGATTCGACTTACCAGATCCTCGCCAACGCCGACCTGCCATGGCCGACAGTGCGCCTTGCCGACGGCACGGAGGCGAAGCTCGATCAATCGG
>Ga0075426_10004068_pt1 | contig 10412 bp, 11 predicted proteins | sample SoiMethybrSBSTD5_FD_75304 | JGI IMG/M metagenome (GOLD analysis project Ga0075426, IMG submission 75304) | Bulk soil microbial communities from a Populus tree surrounding site in Tennessee, USA - Soil MetaG P. TD hybrid SBSTD5 | ecosystem: Environmental > Terrestrial > Soil > Tree plantation...
GTTATGCCTGGATTTTGCTGCGAAACTTTGCTACTATGGTTAGTCTGGGATGTCCGGATACTGGCCAGAATAAGCTGGCAATGGAATAGACCATGTTCTGGTAACCCCAGGACACAGACCTGCCCGGTAACTCCGGGTGGAAAAGCCCAAGGAGGGCAAAGAAATGGATAACACCAAGAATAATTGTGGAAATCCAAACGCACTTGCGATGAATCTGATCGCTCACGAGTCAGGGTTTTTGACCCTTAAGATCAATCATTCCTGCAGCCTGCTTAGTGACGAACTCTTTAAGGACGGCGTAGTCGGGCTAGTCACTAGTCACCCAACCGGTTATAAGAAGGTAGTCATTTGCGGCGGCTGCCCAAGCCCTGATCAAAACGCCATGCAAGCTCTTGATACAGCTTTAAAGGGCAAAGATGTAAGCGGGGTAGTATGGGTAGATGCGCTCGGCACTAGCTCTCTAGTGGAAGAGGAGTTTCCCGAAACCCGAGAGTTGTTTTTCTTCCATTCCTTGACAGACGCCAGAAAAACCGAACTATTGTGGCCATTAATCTCTCCGCATTGGCTAAATATGACTAAGCGGGCGAAAGAAATTCGGATTCAGATAGAGCAAGAGACAAAAATGACATCCAGTTGGAAAGATTTTTTCCCGGTAGTAAACGTTTTCCAAGACGTTGGATCGGCCAGCGCCCAGCTCTTTGGACTTAGTCCTATTAGGGCGACCAAAGACGGTATGCGAATGGTGGCGGCGGTCAACTTTGAGGGCAGGGCCGGAGTGTTGTTTACTAACAAGCTACAGTTTCCTTTCCGGCTTGTGGTCGGCAGTATGGCAGTCAAAGCAGATTTGCAAAGGTTGCGTCAAACGGTCAGAACGGCAACAGAGTTAGTGGAAGAAGATCGTTGGCGTAATATTCTTGTTCGGTTTGAGGGAGACAAAGCCGACAGCACCATACAAGTCAAAGGAGGGCGATGGCGCATCAGCTCGCATCTTAAGCCGCTTCTTTCTGATTTATCGATGCACTATCAGTCTTTGTGCGAGCACGGACGGTTAGTTCGCGCTTAACTCTCTAAAGGACGGACAGCAGGGCAGGTTTGACCGCTTGCCCTGCCTTTTTATCTAAGAAAATTTTATAAAGCTTTTTAGAATATCTTTAACGAGATTTTAACTAGACTATGCTAGAGTGGTGGCATGAGCGAAATAGTTGCCAAAATCGCTGAATATTATCCGCAAATAACGGGCTTTGTCCTTATTGGTTTTTTGTTAGGCTGGGTATTTTATAAAATGCTTAGCGCTTTTCACCATCTTGAGCAAAAATTGGACCAATCCATAGCGAAGTTAGACCATAAGATTGACCTAATAAACGAGCGCATGGCTACGAAAGAAGAGCTGAGTACGGTTAAAATGAAACTTGGAGTTATTGAAGAAAAAGTTGACGTTTTGTGGAAACGCCAACTAAGAATGGATGGCGGATTGGATTATGGTTTTCCTATCGTCCGCGCCGGCGAATAGGCTTCTATTTTTTGTCTTTGCCTTTGAGGCGCAGGCTGACAGGCGTGCCCCAAAAGTCCAGTGATTTCATGATGCGCTTTAAGGCGTAGCGGCGGAACTGCTGGGAAATCGCCGCCGGGTAATTGACTAGGAGCTCAAATTGCGGCGGGTTGGTGGCGCTTTGGCGCAAGCCGAGCACTTTGGGCTTTTTTTGGTCGCGCAATAATTTGGGCGGGTTTTGTTTGAGCATGTTAGCCAGGAGTTTGTCTATGGCTTCCTGGGGGATTTCCTTATGGCGGTTGGCGAAAATTGGTTTCAGCGCCGTGATGGCCGCGTCAATGCCGTGGCCGGTCAACCCGGAAACGAAGAATAACGGTGAGTGCCACAGGAAAGGGAAGTGGCCGGAAACGTAATCGCGGAGCGCTTGTTCGGTACCGTTATACAAGTCCATTTTGCTGGCTAAAATTACCACGCCTTTGTCCAGTTCGGCGATTTCGCGGGCAATCTGCTGGTCTTGCTTGGTAATTTCCTGGGTCGCGTCAATCACCAAAAAAGCAATGTCACTGCGCCGCAAGGCCTTGAACGTCTGGAAGCCAGAAAAAATGTCCGGCAGTTTTTGGCGGTGTTCTTTCTTTTTCAGCCCGGCCGTGTCTATGAAAGTGTATTCTTGCCCGTCGATTGTGGTATAGGTGTCTATGGCCGTTCGCGTGGTGCCCGGGACAGGGGAGACGACCACGCGGTCTTGCTTCAAAATTTTATTCAGGATACTGCTCTTGCCGACGTTCGGTTTGCCGACAATGCTGACGGCGATGCCGCGCGCGGGCTGTTCTTTTTCGCGCGCCAGCCCGTGTTCGGTAATAAATCCGGCAATGCTGTCCAGCAAATCTCCTATGCCCCGGCCGTTGAGCGCCGAGACCGGGTAAATTTCCTTGATCCCCGTTGATTGGAATGAAGCGGCGACGGCTTCCACGTTTTTCGGGGAGTCAACTTTGTTTACTGCCAGCACCACCGGTTTTTTACTTTTGCGGAATTTGATGATTGTCTTCCGGTCAATGTGCTCGACGCCGTCTTTGGCATCGGCCACAAACAACAGCAGGTCGGCTTGGTCCACGGCAACGTCAATTTGCCCGTTCAGCGCCTGTTCCAGCTCGCCCTTTTCGTTAAACGTTATGCCGGCGGTATCAACCAAAGTAAAACCAACTCCGTTCCAGGAGGTATCAACGTATTGCCGGTCGCGCGTCGTGCCGGCCACTGGAGAAGTGACGGCAAACATCCGGCCGGCAATCTTATTCATTAATGTTGACTTGCCCACATTCGGCTCACCAACTATTGCAATAATGGGAAGTTCATTCATGGTGTAAGTCTAACATAAAACAAACCTCTTGAGCGAAGAAACCATCTGGAGCGTAATTTTTTCACATCGCGAAAAAATAGCGTAACTGGTTTCTAAGCCAAGAGGTTTGTTTATATGATTACTGCCCTATGTCCGACTGCACGTCCGGAATAGTATCCGAACCGAGGATGACAATGGCATCGACCTTGGCGGGGTCAATCTTCACGCCGGGCGGGGGCAGGGTCACCTCGTTGGCGTTAAGGTTGTTCTTGATGAAATTCAAAGTGGCCGGCTTATCGTTGACCTGGTAAACCAGGTTTTGCTGCAATGCTGCGCCTTTATAGGAAATTTGGTAAACGGTTAGCCCTCCCGCTTCCAACTGTTTGGCCGCCTTATTATAGAGGGTTTGTTTCGGCGTGCTGTCGGCCAGCCAAACCACGCTTTTTTCTTCGCCCAGCTTGCCTGTGGTGAAGCTATCCTTGAAGAAATTTTTCAAATCCCGCGCGGTTTTGGTCGGGCATAAGCTCAGCACGTAAGCGCCGTTGGTTTCCAGGATCTGCGGGCAGATAATGCCGGTCGTCGGGTCCAGGCTTAAGGAAGTTATGTTGTCTTTGCCGTAATTTTTCGTCAGGTTGTACAACCGCAGCATCTCGCCGGGATCCAAATTGGTGTGCACGTGGTCGCCAATGACCGAAAGCAGACTGTTGATTTTGCCGGCATCGGTGATTAAATTCAAATCAACCGCTTTGGCCTTGAAGGCGTTGATGATTTTCTGCTGGCGCTGGCTGCGGGCGAAGTCGCTGCCTTCCGGCCCGGCGGCGTGGCGCGAACGGGCAAAAATCAAGGCGCGGGCGCCGTTCATGTGTTCCTGTCCGGCTGTGAACGTAACCGGCGGAAGGTAGCCGGTGCCCGAGTCGGGATAGCTGTAATCGGTAAAAGTCCGGTCCACGGTAACGTCTACTCCGCCCACCAGGTCAATCGCTTTTTGGAAACCCTGGAAGTCAACCACGGCAAAGTAGGGGATGTCCAGCCCCGAAAGCTGGCCGACAACATTGCGCGCCGCCTGGCCGCCTTCGTTCCAATCGTTGTGTTTCAGGTAGCCTTCGGAAAACGCGTCGTTGATTTTACGGTAGCCCGCGGTCCCAAGGTTGGCTTGGTAGTCGCGCGGAATGGATATGAGGGTGATTTTGTTGTCCTGCGGCCGGATCTGGGCGACGATTATAGTGTCGGATAAGTAAGGGCCGTCATGGCCGGCGCCGCCGATGCCGAGGAGCAAGACATTGATTTGCCCATTGCTTTCACCGACCAGCCGAGTGCCGCCGATTTCACTGCGCACGACCGAAGACAGCTTGTCGAAGAAACTGCTGTTGTGGCCGACAAAAATCTTACTGCTTAAATTGGCGGCGCGAACCACTAAAAACCCGCCCATTAGCACAATGGCGGCAATTATTACGCCTAAAACTATTTTTAATCCCCGTCGCCCGGGTTTGGCGGCGGCGGGACGCTGTTTTGGAGCTGTAGGAGGCGTGGAATTAGCTGGCCGGGAGCTGGAAACCACAACTGGCCGCTTAATGTCATCCATCATAAGGTCGGAGTTACTTCGGTAGTATAACGAAAATCTGCCGATCCGTTAAGTGCGCCAGGACTCGCGAAAAGCCTGCAAATAAAGGTTTATTTGTCCTTGCAGGGGCAATATAATAATGGTATAGTTGGAATGTTATATTTTTTATTGGCGCGCGGTCGTGTAGCTCAGCTGGTTAGAGCGCTTCGTTCACATCGAAGAGGTCCCTGGTTCGAATCCAGGTACGACCACCACTGAGACCGAAATTTCCGTTACTTACCATTAGGGAGAAATAAAAATGGAACCACAACCAGATAATCCCGGAATCGGATCGTTCGTGTGGGAGCTGGCGCGGGTAGTGATCATCGCCTTTGTCATCATGCTCGTGTTCCGGCTGTTCATTGCCGAGCCTTTCATAGTGTCGGGATCATCCATGGTGCCAAATTTCCATAACCGCGAGTACCTCATAGTCAACAAGATCGGCTACCACCTTAACGCGCCCGAGCGCGGCGACGTCATTGTCTTCAAGTACCCGCGCGACACCAGCCAGTATTTCATCAAACGCGTAATCGGCCTGCCCGGCGAGAAGGTCAAAATCTCCGATGGCCGCGTTACCATATACAATTCGGCGCACCCGCAAGGGCAAGTCCTGGATGAACCATATTTGCCGAACCAGGACGTAACTTTCGGCGGCGAAGCCACTACCACCCTCGGCAGTAACGAATATTTTGTATTGGGAGATAACCGCCAGGCTTCCAGCGACTCCCGCGTCTGGGGCATTTTGCCCAAAAACGACATCGTCGGCAAAGTTTGGTTAAGGGTGTTCCCCATTGGCGAGTTCGGGGTAATTACCCATCCCCAGCTCCAATTTTAAACGCGCACCATGAACGCGACCCGCACAGCAAAAAAAACAACTGCCGAACCCAAGGTTGCAGTCAAACCGGCCAAACCGGCGGCGACCCCGGGCGGCACCAAGGACATTATTACCCAAACCAGCCCGCTATGGCAGGTAATTTTGAAGCGCTTGCAAAAAATCGGGCGCACTTACGGCTTCCAGCGGGCCGAAACCCCAATTATAGAAGAAGCCAGCCTGTATGAGAATTATTACAAAGACAACAGCTTCCTGCCCGCGGCCAGCTTCGAAGCCGGCGGCAAAACCATGGCCGTGCGGCCGACTATATTGCCCTCTATTTTACGCAGTTATATTCAGCACAAAGTCGGGGAAGAACACCCGCTAAGCAAGTGGATGTACTGCGGTAATGTCATGGCTTTGGATGCGGCTACCGGTAAAATTATTTCCGACTACGAATTCGGTTTTGAAGTGCTGGGCACGTTTAGCCACTTGGCGGAAGCGCAGACAATTTCCGCCGCCTGGCGCCTGGTCCAAGGCTTGGGGCTGGAAGAATCGGTTTTGGAAATCAACACCTTAGGCGAGGCAGAATGCCAGGAAGCCTACCAGGAAGTCCTGCGCGGTTACCTGAAGGACAAGAAATTTGAATTATGCGATGACTGCAACGAACTGCTGGCCCAGCGTCCCCTGTCTGTCTTGCGCTGTAATAACTTGGACTGCCAGGTAGTAATTGCCGAGGCGCCCACCATTTTAGATTACCTAGATGAAGCCTCGCAAAAGCACTTCACTAGCGTTTTGGAAGCGCTGGATGAACTGCAAGTGCCCTACCAACTGAACCCCCTGCACGCCGGGCCCGCGGGAGCTGGCCGCACCAGCGTCATTATCAAGCAGAAGCAAGGCAGCCGCACCACTATCATCGGCGAAGGGTACTACCATGATTCCTTAATCAAGCAGTTGACGGGTAAATCCGCTGCTTGCTTCGGTTTCCGCGGCAGTTTGGCGGTGTTAGAGCAAGCCATGGCCGCGGCCGACATCCATGTGCAAATCGAATCCGGCACGGAAGTGTTCCTGGTGCCTTTGGGCGAGCTCGCGTCCAAGCGCAGCTTGCGCCTGTTCCAAGACCTGACCGCGGCCGATGTCCGCGTTTACGACCATTTCGGCAGTGTGGGCGTCAAAAACCAGCTGAAGCAGGCTGAGGAAAACCATTCGCCCATAGCCTTGATCATGGGGCAGAAAGAAGCCATGGACGAGATGGTGATTTTGCGCGACGTCAAAAGCGGGATGCAGGAAGTCTTTTCTTATGATAAAATAGTGATAGAAGTAAAGAAGCGCCTGGGGAAATAAAATAATAATAGAGCAATAAGAAACAAAAATATGGCTGACGATTGTATTTTTTGCAATATCGCCAACAAGACCATCCATTCCGATATCATTTATGAGGACGATAAATTACTGGTCGTCCGCGACGTTTTGCCTCGCGCTCCGGTCCACTTGCTGGTGATAACCAAGGCCCATATTCCCTCGGTTAACGAACTGACTGACGCCGACGCCGGTTTGGCTGGAGCCATGCTCTTGCTGGCCCGCGACCAGGCCAAAAAACAGGGGATTTCTGACAAAGGCTACCGGTTGATATTCAATGTCGGCAAGGACGGCGGCCAAACAGTCCAGCACTTACACTTACACCTCAAGGGCGGCAAGCCACTTAGTGAATTCTAATAATCTATACACGCCCCGGCAGAAGCCGGGGCGTTTTGACTAAACGCGGCAAATCCACTATAATCAGTTATGAATTCAGCCCTATAACCCCTGAATATCCCCCTGAGAAAGAGGTGACACGTAATGGTAGAAGTGAAAAAGAAAGACAACGAATCATTCGAAAACTTACTCCGTCGCTTTAACCGCAAAGTCCAGCAAAGCGGCGTTTTAGTCCGCGCCCGCAAAACGCGTTTTTTTGAGCCGGGCAAGTCGCGCAATTTGCTGCGCACCGCGGCCCAGCGCAGGAGCGTAATCCGGGCCCAAAAAGAAGAATTAAAGAAAATCGGCAAGCCGGTAAAAAAACTTACCCGCTTCAAGCGTTAGCACCAATAAATTATGGTCAATTTGGCCTCAATCGAAACTGATTTGACGGCCGCGCTGAAACAGCGCGACCGCATGAAAGCGGACACCCTACGGAGCCTGAAAACCCGCATCCAAAACGAAAGCATCGCCCAAGGCAAAGAGCTCGGGGAAGCGGATATATTGTCGCTGATCCGGTCGGAAGTGAAGCGCCGCAAAGAAGCGGCCGAAGCTTACTCAGCCGGCGGCCGCGCTGAACTGGCGCAGAAAGAACAGGATGAATTGGCGGTTTTACAGCAGTACTTGCCCGCCCAGCTTTCCGACGAACAGGCCGCGGCTAAAATTGACGAACTCATAGCCGCCAATAATTGGACCGCCAAGGACTTCGGCCCGGCCATGGGTAAGTTAAAGGGAGAATTCGGCGACAGCGCCGAAGGCGGCACCCTCTCCCGCATCCTCAAAGAAAAACTTAAGTAACCTAAATAACATAGTGGCGAAAGAGAATTACATTGTCGGGTTAGACATTGGCACCCAGAACCTCCGGGTGGTCCAAGCCAAAGTTGACGAGGAAAACGGCTCGCTCAGCGTAATTGGCGCAAGCTCCGTGCTGTCGGCCGGCATGCGCAAAGGCGTCATCGTGGACATTGAAGAGGCCGTGTCTTCCATTTCGGCGGTGCTGGAAAAAGTGGAGCGCATGACCGGCGTCCCGGTCACGCACGCCAACATTTCCGTGGGCGGCAACCACATCACCTGCATTGAATCCAAAGGCGTCATCGCCGTGTCGCGCGCCGACGGCGAAATTACCGAAAATGACGTTATCCGCGTTATCGACGCGTCGCAAGCCATTTCCATCCCGCCCAACCGCGAAGTCCTGCACGTCATCCCTAAAACTTTCACCTTAGACGGCCAGACCGGCATTAAGGATCCTGTAGGCATGACCGGCATCCGCCTGGAAGTGGAGACCATCATTATCCACGGCGCATTGCCCTTCCTGAAAAACCTGAGCAAGGCCATTTTGCAAACCGGCCTGGAAGTGGACCAGCTAGTGCTCTCGCCTTTAGCCGCGGCCCAGGCGGTTTTGAACAAGCGGCAAAAAGAATTGGGCGTCGCCTTAATAGACTTAGGCGCCGGCACCACCAGCTTGGCGGTTTACGAAGAGAACAATTTGCTCCACACGGCCATCATCCCGGTCGGCTCCATGCACATTACCAACGACGTGGCCATTGGCCTGCGCTGTACTATTGAAACGGCGGAAAAAGTGAAGCTGATGTACGGCTACGCCACGGCCGCCGAGGTGGACAAGCACATGAACATTGACTTGTCCAAGATTGACCCGGAAGAACAGGAACGGGTGTCGCGCATCGATGTAGTGGAAATCATTGAGGCCCGCCTGGAAGAAATTTTTGAGATGATCAACGCTGAACTGAAGAAAATCGGCCGCGACGGCAAACTGCCGGCCGGCATTATCCTGACCGGCGGGGGCAGCGAACTGCCCGGCATCACCGAATTCGCCAAGCGCCACTTGCGTTTGCCCGTGGCAGTGGGCCGGCCGCAGGAAATGCGCACTGTAATTGACCAGGTCATGGACCCGTCGTTTGCGACGGTTGTCGGTTTGGCGCTGTGGGGCAGTAAGTACTCTTCCGGCTACTCCGAATCCAAAATCGGCCAGGCTTTGGGCGGGTTGTTGGAAAACGAAAATATGCTAAAATTGAGGAAGTGGTTTAAGTCATTCCTCCCGTAATTTAAAGATATCCCGTTTCTTTATGAAGAAAACTATGGAAGTAAAGCCCAAAATTGAAACCTTCGCCCGCATCAAAGTCCTCGGCATCGGGGGATCGGGGACCAACGTAGTCAACCGCATGACCGAGCTGGGCATTAAGGGCGTGGAATTCGTTTCCATCAACACCGACGCGCAAGCTTTGCATAATAATGCTGCTGATAAGAAAATCCATATCGGCAAAACCATTACGAAAGGCTTGGGCTCGGGCATGAACCCGGATTTAGGCCGCCAAGCGGCAGAAGAGAGCCAGGAAGACATTGAAGACGTCATTACCAATGCCGACATGGTATTCATTACCTGCGGCATGGGCGGCGGCACCGGCACCGGCGCCGCGCCGATCGTGGCCGAGCTGGCCAAGAACCGCGGCATCCTCACCATCGCCGTAGTCACTAAGCCGTTCACCTTTGAAGGGAGCAAGCGCAAAGAAGTGGCCGAAGCCGGCTACGACAACCTGAAAGACAAAGTGGACGCCATAATTTCCATCAACAACGACCGCATCCTCCAAATTATAGACAAGAAGACTTCGCTGATAGACGCGTTTAAGACCGTAGATGAAGTCGTGCGCCAGGGCATTTCCGGCATCTCCGACCTCATCACCACCCACGGCGTGGTTAACGCCGACTTTGCCGACATCCGCACCATTATGCAAGACGCCGGTACCGCCTTAATGGGTATTGGCCACGCTTCCGGCGAAAACCGGGCGGAATTGGCGGCCAAGGCAGCCATTAATTCGCCGCTGCTGGATATGACCATTGATGGGGCCAAAGGCGTGTTGTTCAACATTACGGGCGGCAGCTCCCTGGGCATGTTTGAAATTGACGAAGCCGCCAAAGTCATTACCCGCAACGTGGACCCCGACGCCAAAGTCAAATTCGGCGCGGTCATTGACGAAAGCATGGGCGATGAACTGCGCATTACCGTAATCGCCACCGGGTTTGACGAAAACAACCGCAAGCCGGCTCCGGTAACCTTTGCGGCGCCGGAAGAACCAATGATAGTAAAACAGCCAATTGTCTCCCAGCCCCAGAACAACCTCCAGAGCAACATAGAGCCGCCGCGCATGGAACCGCGTAAGCCGCTGTTCAGCCCCAAGCCGGTGGAACCCATCCAGCCGCAGTTCCGTCCGCCGGAAGAGCCCGACGACGAACTGGACATTCCGGCGTTTATCCGGAAGAAGATGAAATAAACCAACAAGCCCCAGTGCGGGGCTTGTTTTTTATTACCCATGCCAGTAAGATATTATGATACGACAAAAGAGAAAAAAATTAGGAAAGGGGGAACGCAAACGATGATTTACCGACCTATTGGCCTTCGCTGCGCCGTCTGCTTGGAAGACCTGGAATT
>Ga0075426_10004071_pt1 | contig 10409 bp, 12 predicted proteins | sample SoiMethybrSBSTD5_FD_75304 | JGI IMG/M metagenome (GOLD analysis project Ga0075426, IMG submission 75304) | Bulk soil microbial communities from a Populus tree surrounding site in Tennessee, USA - Soil MetaG P. TD hybrid SBSTD5 | ecosystem: Environmental > Terrestrial > Soil > Tree plantation...
AAAGTCCAAAGCCAATTGCAAGATCGACAAATTCGCATCACCGGAAAAAAGAAAGACGAGCTGCAAGCAGTAATTCAGTTCGTGCGCGGTCGCGATTTCGGCGTAGCGACAAACTTCAAAAATTTCAGAGACTAGCCGCCCTGAACCGGCGGCATGATCGCAATTTCTTGGTCAGGCTTGAGTCTGTAATTGCGACCGACAAACTCCACGCCGGCGCCAACAAGGATATTTTTGTCTTGCGTGCGCAGTTTGGGAGCGCTGCGATAAAGCTGCTCAAGCAACTCCGAAACTGTGGCAGTTTCATCCAGATCAACATCGATTTCGGACGTGCCGGCGAGGTCGCGGAGTTGCGCGTAAAGGATCGCCCGGATGTTCATTTCATTTACTTGTCACTCGGCACACGTCCCTTGTCACTTCGGATGAGTTTTTTCCGCAGAATTCCGATGCATGGGAGATTTCGGTATCGCTCGTCGTAATCCAATCCGTAACCAAGAGCACCCGCTCCGAGGTCGCCTTGCACTGGCCAGTATTAGGCCACTTCAGCGCGCAAAGATCAACGCGCGACGCAACTTTGCGGCGATGTTATTCTGGCAGATGCAAGTTCGGCATGACCACATCGAAGTTCGCACAGAAGGTAAAGGCACTTACGAAATCACCGATGCAATTCAAGAGAAGATCGACAAGTGCAAGATCGACAACGGCACGGTGGCCGTCTTGGTGCAGCACACGAGTTGCAGTCTCACGATGATGGAAAACGCCGCTCCCGCCGCGCGACGCGATCTTGAGCGTTTCTTCGAGAAGCTCGTTCCCGAAGACGCCGATTACGAACACGACGACGAAGGTGCGGACGATAGCACTTCGCACATTCGCATGGTCCTAACACACAGTAGCGAAACGGTTCCGATTGCAGACGGTAAAATGCAGCTCGGCACCTGGCAGGGAATCTTTCTCTTTGAGCACCGCCGCTCGCCTCACCACCGAAAAGTTTTCATCACTATTATGGGCGACTAATCATAAATCGCCTGACCTAGCCTTAACGATTTCTCATTGGGCAATACCGACAGCTCCATCTGGTTCATCACGTAGGCGAAACTGATTCCGTTTTCCGGATCGGCGAAAGCGTTGCTGCCCCCGGCGCCGGGCTGACCGAAGGAGGATGTCGATCTTCCGAATCTTTTTCGTTCGGATTGTTTCGAATCTTTCATGAAACCGGCCGAGAACGCGGTGGAAATCTGAAAAACGCGATCCATTCCATCGGTTAAGCTTGTTTTCATCCAGTCGAGCGTTTTCGCCGAGAAAAATTCTCGATCTTCCATTGCGCCGCCATTCGCGACCATCGCGTAAAATTTTGCCAGCGAATTTGCGCTCGCGATTCCACCGAAGGAGACGATCGGCACCGCCCGAATTTCCGGCTTGTTCATCTCGCTCACCGCATTCAACCCGCGCGGCGAGGTGAAAACTTTGTGCACAAATGTTCCGCGGGTTGTGACATCGCGATAGAAGTCCGAGCCGGACTGGCGTTGCGCCGGCGTGGGGGCTTTTCCGACCCTCGGCGCGTACATCGTTGCCGCGCGTACATTTTCTTTTTCCGGCAAACCGATCCAAAGATCGAGACCAAGCGGTTCGCCGAAACGCTTTCGCCAATACTCCGACAACGTGATGGCCGCGATCCGCCTGACTAGTTCATCGAGAAGAAATCCGAACGTGCGGGCGTGATAGCCGTGTGCCGTACCAGGCGGCCAGTTCGGTTCCTGTTTCTCGAGCGCATCTATGACCGCGGCGTAATCGAGAATATCGACCGCGCGATCAAGCGCCGCCAAGCCGGCCTGGTGTGAGAATAACTGCGCAAGTGTGATCTGACCTTTTCCGGATTGCGCGAATTCCGGCCAGAATTCGGCCACGCGGCGTTCGACGTCTATCTTGTGTTCCTGCAAAACGTGCAAGAGGCACGCGCTGCCGAGACCTTTCGTGGCCGACCAAATCAAAACGAGTGTGTCTTTTGTCCACGGTTGCTCGCGGCGCATATCGCGAAATCCACCGTGAAGATCGACAATCGGTTTGCCGTTCTGCCAAACGGAAATCGCGGCGCCGAGCTCTCCGAATTTTTCAAAGTTTTCTCGAAAAAGCGGCTCGAGACGTGCGCGTAGTTCGTCGGCATCGAGTTGCATGAACCAACGATGGAGGGGCAACCTCCGTGTCGTCCACAAAAAATGGGATGCGAGAGATCGCCTCCCTCCGGTTTCAGATCAGTTCTTTGACCGATTGCAGGTCGGGATCTTTCTTCGCGATCTCGCGGAAAGAAGGATCCATTTTGAAACTGGTGAGCAGATGAACCTGCGCGGATTTCGGATTGCCGAGAAGCGCATCGTAGCAACCCATGTTGTAGTAGTAGATCGGATCGCGCAGAAGCGCGACCGGTCCTTTGAGCAAAAGCCTTTTTGCCTGCAACGTTTTCCCAAGCTCGTGCAAACAAAATCCGGCGTGGAGATAACCGGCGCTGCAATGCGGTGCAACCCGGCAAAGTTTTCGGCTGACGGCCAGAGCGCGCGCCCATTTTTTCTCGCGCATTAGATGGTGAAGGCGCAATTGCAGGACTTCTGGGCGATCCTGGTCGGGTTTCTCAATCGCGTTTAGCTCGACAATGGACTCGCGGTTCATGCCCAGTTCGGCGTAACCCGCCGCTGCCCGTAATCGCCAATCAAAGTCCACACCAATCGGTTTAAGCAGGGAGCTTGCCAACTGTAGGGTGCAATCTGAGCGCCGAAGTCCGAGCCGGACTGGCTATTGGGCGACGGTCGGAAACCGCTACAACAACAATTCTTCCAGTTCGCCCAGACGCTGCTCGAACAACTTCAGCGTGCTTTCGATCGGCGTCGCTGTAGCCATGTCTACGCCGGCCGCTTTCAATGTCTCGAGAGGAAACTTGGAACCACCGGATTTTAGGAAGCCGAGATAAGCTTCCACCGTGCCAGACTCGCGTTGCAGAACTTTTTGCGAAAGCGCGACGGCCGCCGAAATCCCGGTCGCGTATTTGTAGACGTAAAAGGCGCTGTAGAAATGCGGAATGCGCAGACATTCGAGATCGAGCTGCGGGTCGAACACGAAGTTCTCCGCGAAATACGCGGCGAGCAGTTTGTGATATTCGGTTTTGAAAACATCGAGCGTGAGTGCATCGCCGCTCTCTTCGATTTCGTGAATTACTTTTTCGAATTCGGCGAACATGGTTTGACGAAACAACGTGCCGCGAATGTCATCGATCTGCCGATTGATGATGTAAGCGCGCATGTTCGGGTCGCGCGTTTGCTCGAGTAGATGATGCGTGAGCAGTTCTTCGTTAAAGGTCGATGCGACTTCGGCGAGGAAAATCGGGTAATTATAGTCCTGAAAGAGCTGCCCTCGCTGTGCGAACCAGGTGTGCATCGAATGCCCCGCTTCGTGTGCAAGCGTGTAAACATCTGCGAACACGTCGTCCTTGTAGTTCATTAAGATGTATGGCGGTGTGCCATAACTTCCGGATGAAAACGCGCCACTGCGTTTGCCCTTGCTTTCATAGCGATCGCACCAACGGCCGCACAAACCCTCTCTTAAGACATCGACATAATCCTTTCCGAGCGGGCGCAAGGCCGCGATTACGTGCTCGACCGCTTCATCAAATGAGATGCGCGTTTCGATTTCAGCGACCATTGGAACGTAAGTGTCGTAGTGATGCAGTTCCTTTAGACCGAGCACGCGGCGACGCAGTCCGAAATACCGAAACAGCGGCGACAAATTCGCGCGCACTGATTTGGTCAGGTTCTCGTAAACTGAAACCGGCACATCATCAGGAAAAAGCGCGGCTTGAAGTGACGAGGAATAGTTTCGGGCGCGTGCGCGAAACACGTCCGCCTTCACCGAATACGCGAGCGATGACGACAACGTGTACTGGTGATCTTGGAACTCGGCGTAAAACTGTTCGAAGGCGCGTTTGCGTAACTGCGGATCGCGTTTGACCAAAAACGAGCTAAACGAACTTTGCGTGAGCGGTTTTTCGCGACCGGTTCCGTCGGTCAGCGCGCCAAACTTCATGTCCACGTCCGTGAGCTGCGAGAATGTGTCGTCGTAACCGTCGAGCGCAGCCGCGCCGAGCGCGAGAATCCGTTCTTCCCGCTCGGAAAGCACGTGCGGCTTTAATCGCCTTATCTTGTTCAGTTTAATCCGCCACTCGGCGAGCACAGGGTCGGCAACGAACCTTTCGAATGTTGCATTGTCGATTGCCTGGATTTCCGGAATAACGAACGCGAACGCTTCAGCGATTTTTGTGAAGAGGTTTTGGATCTGCCCGATCCGCGCGAGATACTCCGTGTTCGCGCTGTCCTCGGCCGATTGCAGAGATGCAAAATGATAAAGCCGCTCGAGCTTCAGATCGAGTTCCTTCTCGAATTCCAAACACTCCGCCAGATTTTTTGCCGACGCACCGAGTTTTCCCTTCCACTCTTTGATGCGCGAAAACGTCTGCTCGACCCCGCGAAAATCTTCTTTCCACTTGTCGACGTTCGCGAACAAATGCGTCAGGTCCCATTTGTCGGGGTCGGCAACATCAGCGCGTGTTGGAACCTGGGCAGTCATCAAGAAACTGAATCTGCTGTATTCGCTCAACTTCTCAACGACTCAACTTTCTGATCGCTGGGTGACGCGCGATTTTGCGCATCGCTTTTTCGAGAAGTTGTCTTCCCGGCGGAATTTTGTGCCAAGGCGACGCGCCCGAGGGATGCGGCAACGGAATCAACTCGAAAATGTGTTTCGCGCGGCACCCGCGAAATTTTCGGCCGATCACTTTGTCCAGTTTCTCGCAATCGATGAATTGCGTGATCGCAAGTCGCCCGACCGGAATAATCAAGCGCGGTTGCAGAATTTCGATCTCCTCGTCCATCCACGGCGCGCAATTTTGGATTTCGTCCGGCGCCGGAACACGATCCGTTCCGCCAGGCGCTTTTCCGGGAAAACATCGGCAGACCGCCGCGAAATAAATCTTCGCGCGCACAGCGGCTTCGTTCATGCCGCAAAATTGCTCGAACCAACAAAACAATGTTTGGCCGGCGGTGTGCGCAAACGGCCTTTCCAAGGTCGGCTCACGCGGACCGGGCGCCTGCCCAATGATCATTACATCGCTCACCACTGCGCCGCCAGAGACCGGCGTCGATTTCATTCGCGGACAACGCCGGCATCGCCGCAACCGCGCCACATGTCGATCTAAGGCGCGTTGTTGAGTCGAAGAAATCATCGCGCTCGGAGATTGCGATCCACCTAGCGTCGAAAGATCGACACCAACAAGCTCAAAACGATGCTGACGATAATGCAGGTGACGATCGGGAAATAAAACGCGCCATGTTCGCGCTCGATCCGGATGTCGCCAGGCAAACGCCCAAGCCATTTGGGGGCGAAGCCGGTCCAGAGAATGAACCCCAGCACGAGGACAACCGCTCCGGCTATCATCAGAAATTTTCCCATGTCGTGCATGCTCGGAGAAGGTTGCGCGAACTGATCGGCGGCACAAGGTTGAGACTGATGGCAGTGCAATTCAGGGATTATTATGAAACGCTCGGCGTTTCCAAGACCGCGACAGATGACGAAATCAAAAGCGCGTTTCGCAAGCTGGCGCGGAAATATCATCCTGATGTCGCCAAGGACAAAAAGGCAGCCGAAGAAAAATTTAAGCAGATCAACGAAGCGTACGAGGTCCTAAGCGATCAGGAGAAGCGCAGGAAATATGATCAGCTTGGCGCGAATTGGAATCAGCCCGGCGGATTTCAACCGCCGCCGGAGTGGGGCCAGCAACCTGGCGGCGGATATCATCAATGGGGCGGCGATGGCGGGGGCGGTGTCGAATTCGAATTCGGTGGCACCGGCTTCAGCGATTTCTTCGAAGCATTTTTCGGCGGCGGACGCGGACGTTCCGCGTTCGGCGGATTTCGCGGCCGCGAAGCAACTGCCGAACGCGGCGCGGATGTCGAGGCAGATATTTTAGTTACGCTCGAGGAAGCGCTAAACGGATCGACTCGCACAGTCTCATTGCGACGCGCCGGCTCGAACAAAGTTGAAAAATATCAAGTGAAGATTCCGCGCGGCGTCCACGAAGGTCAGCGCATTCGCCTCGCTGGTCAGGGCGAAGCCGGCGCGCGCGGCGGAAAAAGCGGCGATCTTTTTCTGCGCGTACGGCTCGCGAAGCATCCGGATTTTTCAGTCGAAGCCAGCGACTTGATCCACGAGGTGAAAATTGCGCCGTGGCAAGCTGCGATTGGAACCGAGCTGAAAATTCCCACACTCGAAGGCAAGGCGAAGCTAAAGATCCCATCTGGAACGCAGGGGGGTCAGAAATTTCGCTTACGCGAGCGCGGGCTTCCCGGAATTTCCGGAACGCGCGGCGATCTTTTCGTCCTCGTGCAAATTCAGATTCCGAAAAAGTTGACCGAGCGCGAGCGCGAAATCTGGAGCCAGCTCGCAAAATTGCATGGCGGTTAAACTCCGAAAGATTCGCGAGCTTTACAAGATCGACATCGACAAACGCGGTGGCACTGGTTTAACGAAACAGAAATGAAAATTTCGCTCGGCACCGATCACGCCGGTTTTCAGTACAAGGAGAAAGTGAAGACCTTACTCGCGTCGCTCGGGCACGAAGTGAAGGACTTTGGCACGTTTAACGAGGAGCCGGTAGATTATCCATTATTCATCCGTCCGGCGGCGGAAGCGGTCGCGCGCGGCGAATGCGATCGCGGAATTGTCTTTGGTGGCTCCGGCAACGGCGAAGCGATGGCAGCCAACAAAGTCCACGGCGTTCGTTGCGCCCTTTGTTGGAACGAAGAAGTCGCCCGCCTGTCGCGGCAACACAACGACGCGAACGTGCTTTCACTCGGACAACGCGTGATTCCGGAAGTGATGGCGTTGAAGATTGTCCGAATTTGGTTGGAAACACCGTTTGAAGGCGGCCGCCACGAAAAACGCGTCGCGCAGCTAGACGCGATGTAGTCCGAATTGGCTGGCGGTTTATCTGAGAAAGCGGTCAAAACAAACCGCGAGCAGGAAAATCGCGCTGACGAACGCGTTGCTTTGAAAAAAAGCGCGATTGATTCCAACGACGTCCAAAGCTAGCGCGCTGCGATGTTCATAAACCAACGCGGCCGCCACCAGAGCCATCGCGCTAAAATAAATCGGACCGAGCTTTGCGATGAGTCCGAACGCGACCAGGGTTCCAAGCATCGCAAGGTGCAAAAGTTGCGCGAGCTGGAGACTCCTAGAAATTCCAAGTTTCACCACGAGCGAGCGAATTCCTTCGCGATGATCGAATTCGAAATCTTGCGTGGCGTAAATCAGGTCGAATCCGGCCACCCAGCAGATCACACCAGCCGCGAGGAACAGTGGCGCTGGTGCGATCGTTCCGCGCTGTGCAATCCAAGCCCCAATGGGCGAGATCGCCAACGCTAATCCGAGAAAAAAATGCGTGCCCGCGGTAAAACGTTTCGTGAAAGAATAGAAAAAGACGATCACCAGTGCCACCGGTGAAAGAAAAAACGTTAGCCGGTTGATGGCCGCCGCAGCGAGCAGAAACACGAGCGAGCTGGTGATCAAGCACGCGAGCACGGCCGATTTTGGGAGCAGAATATGCCGTGAGGCGGTGCGCGGATTTCGTTGATCGAGCGACCAATCGACCAAGCGATTAAAAAGCATGGCGGCGGTTCGCGCCGCGACCATACAAACAAGGACGAGAATGAGCGTTCGCGGTGAAGGCAAACCGTTCGCTGCAACGACCAAAGCGCCGAGCGCAAACGGCAACGCGAAGATCGTATGCGAAAACCGAATGAGCTGAAGAAAGCGGCTGAGCGCGTTGCCTCGCCCCCTTTCGGGCTTTGGATGTCGATCTTTGGGAGTCATTACAACGGATAATGATCAGGTTTCCGACAGCTGACGTAAACGCTTACTCGCGCTGGAAACGATCGGAGTTCGCCGCCGACAGCTTCCTCCAGCTGATCCGGCACGAGAGCAACCGGGTCAATCAGGAACAGAACGTTCGGGGCCGCAAGCGTGGTCGAAAAAAGGCCGGTTTTAACCGTCGGATCGTCGGTCCGCCAAACCGAAATTCGGGGCGAAATTCGGTGGAATTCGGGGTTGGGCACGAGAGGGAGGATGCGGGAAACGAGGGGTTTAGCAAGGCGGTGGCACTACAGCTGCTCTACTCATTATAGAAATTACAAAAATGATAACCTTTGCCTACCAAGCCCGCGACGCCTCCGGCCGCATCGTCTCCGGGATCCAAGACGCTCTAAACGAAGATAACGCCGTCACGAGTCTCATGAGCCGCGGCCTCATGGTGCTCTCGCTTCAAAAGAAAGCCGTTGCCGGAAAAACTCGTAAACGCACCTTGAAGGTCAAAGAGACCGACCTGGTGCTTTTCACCCGCCAGCTCGCCACCATGATCGAGGCGGGCATCTCGCTGGTCCAGGGTTTGACCGCCCTTTACGACCAATGCGATCCGAAACGCCAGCGCAGTCTACGCCACGTCGTCAGCGACGTGACCACTCGCGTGCAGGGCGGTGAAACATTTCACGAATCGATCGCCAAACATCCGCGCGTCTTCAATCGCCTTTATGTGAGTATGGTGAAAGCGGGCGAAAGCGGCGGTTTGCTCGCGGAAATTCTCGAACGTCTCGCCGGCTTCCTCGAAGCCAGTGCGCGGTTGCGCAAGAAAGTGAAATCCGCCATGACCTACCCTGTCATCGTGGTCTGCATCGCGCTCGCCATCACCACGTTTTTGATCGTTCGGGTGGTGCCCATCTTCGGAGAAATCTTCAAAGACTTCGGCGCGAAGCTTCCTGCTCCGACACAGTTTTTGATCGACGTCAGCGATTTTGTCCGCGGCGAATGGTACTTCCTGCTGCTTGGAATCGGCGCGATTTTCTTCGGACTTCGCACTTTCATGAATTCCACCCGCGGCAAGCAGCTGTGGGATCGCTGGAAATTGAAGCTGCCGGTCTTCGGTCCGCTTGTGCACAAAATTTGCATGTCGCGTTTCGCGCGCACGTTTGCCCAGCTCATTCGTAGCGGCGTGCCGATCCTCGAAGTGCTCGATATCGTGGGCGGCTCGGCCGGCAATCACGTCATCGAACAAGGCATTAAGGGCGTGGCCGAAGATGTTGAGAAGGGCGACAACCTTTCAATCGCGATGTCGAAGAAAACGATTTTCCCGCCCATGCTGTTGCGAATGGTCTCGGCCGGTGAAGCCACCGGTAAGATCGATAACATGCTCGAGAAAATGGCCGATTTTTGGGACGAAGAGATCGAAGCGATGCTCGACGCGCTGACCTCGTTGATCGAGCCGATGCTCATCGTCTTCCTGGGTGTGATCGTTGGCGGCATCGTCATCGCCATGTTCTTGCCAATCTTCAAACTGAACGAAATCGTGTCGCAAAACCAATCAGGCCATTGATTTCCCAAAACAAGAGCTAAGGAGAAGCTCGTAGGCAGGGAGGGGGCGGATCGAAAGGTCCGTCCCTTTTCTGTTTTATAATCTTCGTCTTGCTCTTCTTTCTTAAATCTTAATCCGGAGAGAAGACGAAGATTAAGCGGTAGGGGAAGAGACGTCGGACTGCAGTCGCCGACTTACGAGTGATCCGCAAAGAGCGGTGCAGCCGAAATATCCTTCGCGTCGAACTGCAGTCCGTGCGAGCTGCGGCGAAGCAGTTTTAAAACATCGGCTACGTTCTGAGCGGTCGCGGTCGAGTAAAAGCGGACAAGACCAACGGTCGTACGAGAACCAAACACCGTGATCATGATTGTCTCGTCATCGACCGAGTTCATGAACATGTGACTGCCATTGCCCTGATGATAGAGCGCGTTGAACTCAACCTCACCGATGCGACGGGCAAGCTCACGCGTCGCCGCGAATGAACCAGCGGCGAGTGCAGCGATCACCGTCACGTCCATCGCGTCCATGTCACCGCACTGCGAAATCACGTTGCCGCCGCGGTCGATTACAACCGTGAGCTCGGATTCAGTCTTTTTCAAAAAATCGCCGAGCACGCCGTCCAGCGTCGCCACGTCTTCGATCGTAAGAACGGGAATTGTGTTCATGCGGGCTGTTTATGCGACTGACTGGTCGTCGGTTCGACTGGAATTGCGACCGGTAGCGGCGGGCCCTGCGGCGCCTCGCTTTGTTTGCTGAACTTGTGCAGCAGAATTTGCGAGACCGCGTTGAGTGCGGCGAAAACATTTTGCCCGGTGCTCGAAATCACCTCGAAGCTTTGCAATCGCTTTTTCCGGTTGTTGAGCACGTATTCCATGTAATTGACGGGTGCGATGTTCGGCAGGTCGCGCTTGTTGTACTCGAGCACACACGGCACATCGTCGATCGACATGTTCTGGAGCGAGAGATTGTCGCA